>Ga0179591_1285806_pt1 | contig 21203 bp, 28 predicted proteins | sample CZOMad2_1_08_16f_FD_182891 | JGI IMG/M metagenome (GOLD analysis project Ga0179591, IMG submission 182891) | Vadose zone soil fungal communities from Angelo Coast Range Reserve, California, USA - CZOMad2_1_08_16fungal (PacBio error correction) | ecosystem: Environmental > Terrestrial > Soil >... | reverse complement strand
ATGAGTCCTCCGAATCATCCCTAATACGTTAGCCTTCCCTTGCCCTTCCTGTTTACTCCTCCAACTTTTTTTTTTTTACGTTCCTTCTCATGTTCCCATCTACTGCCGTTCATATTTCCTTGCCTTTGTCCATCTCTCCTTTATATGAGGAGTTCAACCTGTATTTCTTCCCTTCAACTATATCTTTTATCAATCTAAGTCCCCTGCAAGGCCCCTTATCGACTTGTCCCTAGGCACCTGGAGGTTTCAGCCAGTGTTTTCCCCATTTGGCCGCCCATACCTTGGGTTGAGGGGCCCTGCCATAATCTGTGACAGATGTTCCTTGCGGCAGTTTGGACCCTTCCTGGGCATATCGGAACACCGACATAATTACTTCTTTTTTTCCCTTCTCTCCTGAATGTTAACGGTGGCCTCTAATCAGCGGACCCCTTTCTTTTTTCCTTTCCGTTTTTACCTCCCTATACCCCCCGGTAGCAGGTTGAGGCCTGTTTTTGATTCATTGTCTGACGAACCGTTAAGCGGGCGACCTTTGGTACCTTACAAACGGCCTTCTCTCTTCCTCATTAGTTTGTATATTCACATTACTGCGAGATCGGTCACACTCCCTCTGCAGGCAAGATTGCACCATTTTTTTTTTCGTCCTCACCCCCCTTACTTTTGTCATCTCTGTTCCCTTGTGGTGTCAAGTGTACAGGTTTTTGTCGCACAACACCGATTTTTCTTGCCCCCTGTCCCGGTTCTCTTTTGGCTCACCGTTTCTTCTTCCCCTTTGTCAATACCCCTGGTTTTTTCTTAATCCCAATATGGCCGCTCCTTTTTCTTAAAGGGGGCCGGTTCCTTTTTGTGAGTGCTTCACCTTCCGTCAGTTCTCTCTTTTTTCACCCCTTTCCTGTGCAGAAAGACCCATTTGTGTCACGCCACTGTCTTTACGTCCCTTTTAGTCCTTCCCTTTTTTCCAGGGCTAAATCCTATCTTTATCCCTTCCCTCTAGATATTTTATTTTCATCGACCTCTTTTTAACTACCCCCCCCTGGTTTCACTTGGTCCGCTTTCTGTTTCGGCTTCTCTTCGCCTAAAGTGGAACAAAAGGTGCCCCCCTTCTTTGTTATTTGCTCGTCCTTTCACCCCCCCCCCCTTCCTCTCACTCGTGTTTTCACCCTCCCATCTTCTATTTAACCCGTTTAAGCCTTTACCCGATTCGCTACCCCCCCCTCTCATATCTTATCGGACTAAGTCTGAATTTTCCATGAAATACCCCTCTTTCGTCCCGTTTTGGCTGGAATTACTTAGCTGTTTCCCAGACCCGGTTCACCCATACTGTCATCGTTGTTAGCTTCCCAATTTGTCGCCAACGTCTTTCTTCCTCGTCTCAGTCCGAGCACCAAGGAACTTTTCCCACGTGTTCCTCCTCGTCTCATCTACCTCTTTCTTTCGCCGTTCTTCGGTCAATTGTAGGAAACTGACCATACCATCTTTTACCCTACCCCTAACTAATAACCCCCCGTAACTGACCTCCGCAGGTTACCTTATCCCCTGCTTCCTAAGGCGACTCCTCTGGCCCTGGTCGTTCCACAGCTTCACTCTGCCCGACCCCTAGAAAAATAGCTCTCTTGGCCCCCCCTTTAGCCACCCCTTCTCTGGGCTCACTTCGGAACGCGCACCAAACCGCCTCCCCCTGTCTTCTGAAGGCCAAATAAGGCTGTCTTCTCCCTTCCAATCCGTTCGCCACGAGTCACCTGTGCTGGGACCCAACCCCGCGGGACCCCCCTACCCTTCGACCCACACACCAGGGACCTTCCCAGACTTCTTAGCCATTTCCCCGCATCCCTTTTACCCTCTTCGCGCCACCTTTCTTCTGTTTACAGAGCTTCTCTTCCTTCCGCGGGCCCTGCTATCTCTCCTGTTCTTCTCGTCCTTCAGTTCGCGCCCTCGTTTTTTCTTCCCTGTCAGGGCTCTTTTTTTATCCATGCTTCTCCTTGTGTGTCCCTCACATATAGTTTCCCCCCGTGATCATTTCAACGACTCTGATTCAGACGTTTACCGTTTGTCCATTTTTCCCAATTTGACCTTCCTATCTTGTTTTAACCGCTTAAGGCTCCGCGACATCCCTACCCCTCATTTTTTTTGCTCCTCTGTCTGGTGCTTCTCTTTAGCCTTGTTTTTCATCTCTTCTCTTCCTTTGTGCTTTTAATTTGTTCCTCCCTTCGGTCTTCTCTTAACGGGCTGGCCCCCCCATTTTGATTCCTTTTTCCGTTTCCCTTTTTTCTGGCAACTTTCTTAGGTTTTCCTTTTCACTTTTTTAGGTACCCCCATACCCTTTTATCCCCCGGCGTTCTCCTGGGACACTACCTTTCATCCTGGCACGTTAAGGGTGCTTGGGCATTTCTGGGGGCCATTCATTTCCCTAATAATACCGCCCGATAGTCCTCTTTCCCCCCCCGCCGTGCCCAGTCTCCCTGCCCCAATTTCAGCCATCGGTTACCCCGAGGTTTTTTCTTTGTTCCCCCTTCTGTCATTCACATTGGAGTACCAGTTTTCGCGATTCTCCTGAACCCTTCATCCCAACCGAGAATGGGTCACGCACCCAACATCCCCCTTTCTCCCCCCCCGCCCCACCGTTTCAGCCCCCCCTTCCCTTTTCCTAACTCAGACCGCCCGCAACTGGCCCCCTGCTACCCTTTTGAACACTCCTTAGTACGTCCTTGGTTTCTACCCTAATCTTCTCTTTCCTACTCTAATCGCCTTCTCTGTTTTGTGCTCGCATGGACTGACACCCTCCAATCCGATTTCGGCACTCTGTCCCAAGGTCAAGTTATCCCCTCCGGTTGCAAGTTTTCTTTTCCTGGACCCCGCTTGCTTGTGCGCCCCTGAATGTGCCGTCTGGATGTCCTTCCTTTCTTTTGCTGCCCCAGTGACCGTATCGTGCCCCTACCCCCAACTTACCGTTGACTCAGGTGATTCCTTCTTTTGTAATGTGTAAATTCTTACCCATCGTCTTCCCTGTTTTTAAATCGTGGCGACATGTCCTCTGGTTTTGCCAACCTTCACTGTCCTCGTGATGTATTTCCATTTTGAAGCTACAAAAAACTTACCTCCACCTTTGACCTTTTTCTACTTTTGCGATTAATACACTGTCTGCAGCCTTGCCCTGTCCTGGTGAAATCATCCCCGGCCTTCTCCTTCACCTCTCTCTGAATCTGACCTGCCTTTCCGTTTGTCTCGACAATTGCACTGTGCAATTTTCCCGTTGTCCTCTAACTTCGAGAACCTACCTTCACACCCACTCCCAGATTATTCTTGTTGCACTCCACCTCGTTGCCCCCCACATCTTCCTCGATACGACACTTCTCTCTTCTCCTCTCTGAGATACCCTAGTTTCCCTGCGTTTTAAGATTCAATTGGTAAGCCTTTTGGGTTTCTACCACTTTTAGATTTACTTCCCCCTCTACCCCAATGTGCTGTCACCGACAATTCTCCTGTGGAAGCTCCCTACTTTGAACATTTCGCAACCCCTGATTAGACTAACCATCTGTCTGTCTGGTCGTCGTATCTGCCACCTGAGTATAGATAATTTGGTTCATCATTTATTGTCCCGCTGTTTTTTTAGTACCAGTTTTGCCTTTTCTACCCTGTCCCCCCCCCTGTTCAACGGTTATTCCTTTTTCGACAAATTCCGACTAATCTTTTCTCTCCCCTTTTCCCTCTTTTGTCGTTCACCTGGTGTACCAGTTACCGGTTCTGCACTTTGTCTCTTCTTTGCCATCTCTTAGAGGAGATTTGGGCTATCCTTTCCTTGTGGCCTTGTTTTTCCATTTTTTAGACTGACTCCACTTTTTTCTGTGCTCACTTTTTCTCACCTTTTCTGTTAGTTTTTATGTCGAATCTAGATGAGTATTTTTTTAGGACCCGTCTCTTTTATCCTGTTACTTGTCGAGCCTTTCCTAACACCTGGCTTTACCGCCCCCTTTTTATTTTTAGTCCATGTAATGTTCCCCAAATCCCCGTATTTATCTCCAGGTACCTTTTCCACGGGTCTTTTTTTTCTCACACTGCATGCGCCACCCCCCCGGCTTTTTCCCCGTCTCATCTTCATTTTCCCATCCTACTGATTCAGTTTGTTTTTGCGCCTTTCCCTTTCACTTACACTGTGTGTTTGTTGTGCGGGCATACGATGTTTTCTCCCTTTTCATCTCCTCACCTTCTTTGTGTCTTCCCCATTGAGCTTCTTTTCCCGCTTTCATTTCCGCCGTTTGTGTATCAACCCCACTCTTTTCATTTTCTCTTTTTACTCTCCCCCGCTGCCCTATGTGTGTCGGTACGTTCCGACATCCCAGCTCTCTCCCGATTTGGCTGTGTTTTTTGTTTTCAGCGTAGGGGCCCCCGCGACTCTTATGTTTTTTTCCTCTTGAAGTCCCCTCCCGTGTTAACCGTGTTTTTAATCGGTTCGGGTCGTCCACCCTTTTTGTTATTTGTTTTCAGATCTTCACTCCATCCCTGACTGCGTGTTCCCCCTTAGGAGTTTACACGGCTGCCGTCCAGCAACCCTCATCTTTAGTTGGCTCCCCCCGGGCCTGGGGATTTTCGGGGAGGATTCCTTTTTCGCTGTTGGCGCCCGGTAGTTTTTTGCTGACGCATGTGTGTTGCAGTTTGGCCTCGTCCGGGTTGTATAGTCCCCCCCACGGTGCCCGTTCGGTGGGGGGGTTTTTCCCTGGATTTGGTGCGGACCGCGCTCCGGCATGTGGATTACTTTTTTTTTCCCTTTCTTTTTTTTTTTTTGCCCCGTCCCTTGTCTTTCTCTCCTTTATTAGCCCCCCTTAGCAGGTCCGACCGCTGCTCCCGCCTGTTTTTTACAACCTGCCGACACCCCCTCTTTTCTGAACTGGTTCCCTTTTCTGCCCCTTGTTTTTAATTGCATTCTCTTGTCCCTCTTCCCCACTTTCCTTATTGGCCCCTCCCTTGCACGAACCCTTATCTTTGTTCTGTCCCCACCCCCCAACACAAATGTTTAAGTTCATCTCCCCCCCGGTGCACACCCCTTTGCATGTGTTTTTCCCTCCAAACCCTGCTGAATTCACCCACCATGCGGAGTACTGCTGTTTCCCGCCCACCCCCAACTTTGTCCCCCTCCTCGTCCCTGCATCCCCTTCTGCCTTTTTTTACCCAGTCTCGCCTCCCCCGAACATTTTTTTGTGACTCTGCTACTGCTGAACCACGATCCGCATTACCCCCTCCCCCTCTTCTATTCCCGTGCCATTCCAGTGATCTTACATTTCTTCCCCTTGACGTTTGCACGAAGTTCCTCTTTAGCATACCCTTCCCCTGTAATGCCCCTAAATCCCGATATGTTTCTCCCCACCATCTCTATTTCCCCATTTTATTCCCGCGTTAAAAGGGCACCCCGTTCCATTTCACCCCTGATCCTTTCACAGTCTTCCTCCCCTGCCTCCTGTCTATCCCCCTGTAAGCCTCCGGTTGTACGTCTCACCCTCTGCTTCACGCCACATTAACACCCTCGATGTATCACGGCCTTCTATATCGCTGTTTGTTTTTTTTTCTCTTTCCTGTACCTTCTCTTGCTTTCCCCTTCCTCCTCCCTGATTTCACCCTTGTGTTCGTCTTTTTTACTCAGCCTCCCATCGTGTCGGTTTTACCTCCACCGGTGTGCAATGCGGTGAAGCTTTCTTCGGATAAGTTTGCTTCCCCCCTCCCCTTTTAGGGCCCAGATCTTTGAGTCTTGCCAACCTTGCTTCCTTTTTATTCAACTGCCTCAAATCTTTCCCTGGTCTCCTTCTTTCTGGCCCCTTTCCTTGCGCCGTCACCAATGAGGGTTGTAACCAGCCTATGTTCCCATTTTCTTATGAGCCCCGTGACCACTTTCTCTTAGGCACCCCTTTTTTTCCGAGGACGCCTCTTTCCTGCTTCTATCAAGTTCCTCAGCTTCGTCCCTTCATTTACCCAGCACCTTCATTACACAGTTTATTGCATGTCCCCCATTTGTTTGCCCCCCATCCGTAGCAACGGGTCCCAACACCCCTTGCCCCGTTGCCTCACTATTTTGTCTTCCTTTACCAGCCGTGGTTCCCCCCCCCCCCCACCTTTTGCGTTTTCAACTTCTGGTTCGATTTCCGTTTCATTCTCCCATTTTTTTACTCGAGGCCCACCTCTACATCCCGTGAATTTTCCTCTTGTCCTGGTCTGTCCTTTCTAGTTTCCCTTAGTTAGGTTGGGTTCCAGATATTTTTTTCCCCACGTAAGTGTTCCCCCCATAGCTCAGCTTTGCGTCCCTTTTCCCTGCCCTTTTTGACCCGGTTACAGTTCTCGCTATGGTGTCGGATTCGGTGCTTTTATCGTCTTCCCCTTCTTGTCTCATTTTATCGATTCTATGGTGTTATTCATTAGTCGTTTGCTCCGAGGTCTCCTGAGACTTCCGTTTCCAGTCACTCGGATCTGTTTGTGCCCTGCTCCAATGACGGCTTCTAGTTCCGTTTCTTGTGTTTTTGTCTTATGTGAATGGCGCCGTATGTCCCCCTGTCCAGTAGTCTCAAGTTTGTACCTTTGTCTGCCCCGCACTTCCCCCGGTTCGAGTCCAACGAGGCCTTTGCAATCTTTGTTGTGAGTTCGTGTCCGCCATGTGGAGATTTTTCTTTTTTTTGGTTTCGCATCTTCACTTAGTTTTAGTTCTTTATGATGTTTGAACTTCTGGGAAACTTTTTCCCACCTGCGAGCGCCCCCTTTAGCTCGAGAATCTACATTGTGCTTTTAATCCGCTTCGTTCTCCTTGTTTCCCCGCTGTGCCCCCCCCCCTCCTCGCCATTGGACACCCCCTGGTTGAAAGCAGTTTGGGCAGCTCGCTCAATGGCCATTTTCGCCGTTGTTGTGCGCTCCAGATTTTTGTTCGCAACCTGCAGCGCCCCCTATTCCCCCCTTGTTTTCGCGTTCGGCGGGGAGACGCTGACTAGGCAGTTTCGTCCCACCGTGTCATGAGCAAAGAGAAGTAGATATCCTTTTCTACCCTCTTCGTCTGTCTCTTTTCTGTTGATTTTGTACCCTTTTGATCTCCTCTTCTTTTTTTGTTGCCATTCTGATTTCCCCCTTTTTCCTTCATCTCCTCTTGTACCCTCACAAGCCTATTACTTTCTATTCTGGATCGTTCTGCCTAAGCCTTCCTTATTATGCTCACCCCCACATTTCGACTTTCTCTCCTCGCCCTTCTTGTCCCTTTTAAGTCCTCTTTTCCGGTATAAGCGTTCTGTCGCCCCACACTTTTTTTATTCGCCCATCCCACACTCTTGCTATCTTTATTTTTCTCCGATTTTCTGTGCCTTGCATTCTCAAACCGTATCTAACATGATCTATCCCACATTTCCAACCAGCCTCGTCATCTTTTCCAATTCACAAACTATAGTGAGCTAGACCTCTTTCCGCCTCCTCCGCCTGTTTTACAGGTATTCCTTCGTTATTTTTGTCTTCTTACCTTCAGACGCCCCCCTCTTTTTCCTTCCACCGCCATTCTCCGATTTTTGCCTCTTGTTCATTGGTAGTAATTCCTTTTGTTTCAAACCTTCCCCTCGTTTTTCCCCTTTTTTTGTTTTTCAGGTTACATAGAAAATACAAGCTTTTGGCTGTTAGCCCTTTTTTTAGTCAACTCCACTAGTCTTCAGCCAACCACGATTTAGTCCATCTTTTGTCCATTTTTCTTTTCCAATTTTTGCTTCAAACTTTTATTTTTCCCTTTGGGACCACCTAGGCCCCTTTTCCTTTGCATTTCTGTGACCCCAATCACGTATGTTACTCCCAAAAGCCTCTTCCTCTCTCCCACTTTCTTTTTTTCCCTTCACCCCATCCCACCCTCATAGGAAATTCTTCATAAATAGGACCTGTCCTCCTCTTCCTCGTCCACCAACATTGGTTTCGAAACTTTTTGTCGTTGCCCATTGGGTATCTAAGTTTTGTCCCTTTTACAGACCCCTCCCAGGATCTCCCCTGTAAGTTGTCTTCTTTTAATTTTTTTTTCTTCTCTTTTCTCTGGTGTTAATTTTTTTATTCAAGGAGATTTTACCCCTGTTTTTGATAATATTACAGATTCCTGGCCCCACGCTTGTTTGGCTCTCCGCTTTTTTTTTTTCTCCTTAGCTTTCCCTTTTCACCTATTTCGTTCCTCCCGCTAGATGTCTCTTACCCCAACACTCCTTTTTCCCTTTGCCCCCCCTTTTTTCCTTGTTACACCTTATCCCTTTTTCCCCCCCGGTCCCCTTTCTCTTTCCTCGACTTGGATGCCCCCCCCTTCTTTCTCGTTCCCGAATCATTTTTTTTTGTATTTTCTTTCTTGTTTCTTTTTTCCCTTTTTTCTTCTTTTTTTTTCCCATTCTTCCCTTTCTCTTTTCCTTTTTTTCTTCCCTTTCTTTTTTTTTTTTTACCTCTTATGATCAAGTCCGTTCTTTCCCTTCCCTGGATCCTTGACCCCCCTGCACCTTTCTATTATAGGTGCCCTCATCCTTTTGTTTTTCCCTTCTTTGGTTTGACGCCCCCTTATTATTATTTGTTCAGCTTCTTATCCCCTAGACTTTTTTTTTGAAATTCCACTAAAATCCTTTTCTTTGCCTCTTCTCTTATTCCTAGTCCTATGTGGACCCCTTGAGGGAGCCTTTTCTAACCTAAGCCTTGGAATTCTCCCCCTCTCTTTCTTTCTTTTCGTAAATACTTCTTTCTTGTTTTTTTGTTTTGGGATGGCCAGGGTGGACTTTGACCGTCTGCTGCACCTTCTTGCTCCGTTTGGCGGCCACCTAATGTACGTACCGATTCTATCATTTCCATGCCTTGCGCCCATAAAACTAATGCTTGTTGGATGGTTGTAACCGTCTCCTTCTTTTCTTTTCCCTTTTTGAGAAGACCCGCCCGATTTATTTTTCTTTTTTTTTTTCCCTTTTCGTGCACCGTTTTTCATCTTTCATCCCCTCCTTCCTCTTTTTCAGGCTTGTGTCGCTGGTGTATACCTGAATCTGTTTCCTTTTCCTCTTTTGTTTTTTTTTGAGGACTCAGCGCTTGGGAGCGTCCTACCCAGTCACTTTCTGGCCCCGGCCATCTTTCTAATCATCCAATACAAGTATCTAGTTCAGCGCAGCCGTAGATATTGTACTATTGCGTGGCTGGACATCGTTTTGGCCCGTTACCTTCCCTCGCCTAATATTCATTGTTTGTGACTTACCTTTTTCACGTTTTTTCGTCTGCTCAACCCCTTATGAACGGTTCATTTGCACGCACCCGTTTCTTATCACCCTACTTTCCCCCCCTATTCACTTGGGGTGCGCCTGCTAATCCCCTAATTTCTTGGGTTTCCGCCTTTTTTTTTACCCCTTTTGGGCTCATTTTGGGATCCCCTTCCCCCCCTTACATGCCCCACTCCTTTTCTAACTTTTTTCATGATCCCCCAGCCTAGTTGCTAGCTTCCGGATTGCTTTTCAGCCTTTTTTTTTTGCATTTTCCGCCATCTTACCCTTTCCCCATTTAGAGATAGCTTCCTTCTATAAGTTGTCCTTCTTGTTTTTCCCTCCTTCGGCTGTTTTTTCCGTTCTTCTTTGTTTGTGTTTTCCGTACCCCCTCCGAAACACCCCCTTATGGTTTGTTTATCTTTTTTCCTCTTCTTTTTTTTTTTTTGGGATTGTTCTGGGTCTTCGTTTTCACCCCCCCTATCGTCCGATTCCCTTTTTTCTGGGTTTTAAAATTCCCCATTTTTCCTCCCCATTTCCCCCCTCTGCCCCCTTAACTTGTCTTTCGCTTTGTCTACCTTTTTTTTTTTCTTTATCCCCCCCCTCCTGCCTTTTCTCCTTCCCGGGAAACTCTTCTCTTCCTTTTGCCTCACTCTCTCTCCCTTTAATTCTTTTCCTTCCCAGGTGAACCATTTTGTGCCCTCTTTTTTTTTTGGTTTTCTACAATTACTTTTCTCCCTTACCGGTATCCCCTGCCCGGTATCGAGCGCTTTTTAGTGGATCCCCAGACTCCTTCCATTGCTTCGTCCTCACCTGTCAATCCTTCTAATTTTAAGCCCTTTTCGTTTACCGTGATTTTTCCAACCCTTTCCAGTGAAATTAACACAGGGCCCATACTAAGAAACAACTGCCACTGCAGTCACACCTACTATCTCACTGCCGTATTTCCTCCTCCTGCTCATTCTATTCCAAGCGACAAATCGACTTATTCAGTCCCCCTTCGCCCCATCTCTCTCTTTCTCCGCCCTACTTTCTTACCCTTGCACAAAAAGCTGCCTTGCCCCCCTGTGTCCTCCGCTGCACCCTAAGACGTTTCACTTACCCCCTCTTGCCCACGTTTGACCATTGTGCCATGACCGTTGAAACTGAGCCTTCAGTCCTTTTTTGCCCCTTTTCGGTCCCAACAACCAAGCGGAAAATATCGTCCGAACCACTTTATTTCTTTTGGGAGTTCCCCTCTTAAGAAGTTTAGCTTTCGTTTTCGTTGTTCTTCTAATTCTTTTTAGTGCCAGTTCGCGTTCTTCACGTGCTTTTGGGCCCGGCTGTTTTTCCCCATCCTTCCGTTTCCCCAGTGGGTATTTTTCATTTTCCCACGCTTTTTTTGATTTTCGTTTTTTAATTCCCTTTGGGACCCCCCCTTTAAACGCACAATGTTTCTCTCGCCCTTACTATTCCCTCCCATTCCCCCCATTTGTGTCTTTAAACTTTCGCCCATCGAAGGGGTCCACCTCTTCCCCTACAGAATCTTTACCGATACGCTCGGTTTCCTTTTCGGGCTAAGTTTACGAGTCAATACCCCTGGTAGTGTTTCTCTCAGATTGAGCGGAGCAAATATTGGACCCCTTTCTTCAGCGCGAAGGACTCACGCCCCCCTTTCGTGTTTCCTTCGTGTTTACCATTTCAACTTCATGTTCGACCCCTTAAGTGCAACCATCTCCTTCTTGCCCAACCTACTTTCACCTTGATTCACTTCCCCCCTCGTACCAGTCTCTGCGAGTTTTTTGTGGTCCCTTCTTTCCTCCCCCCCCTCCAAACTACGAGACCTGATATCCCCCGGCAACCACCGCGCACTCATGATGAGTTACATTTCTACTGGGCTTTTCCCCTTCTTTCTTAGTTTATTCTAGAACCCTCCTTGGCCGTATTTCCCCTGATCATCCCCCGATAATTGCAATCTTCTTCCCAAACTCGGCGGGTCCTCCCGGAAAAAACATTCCAATCCTTCCCCGTGCCCGTACACTGTCTAGCCAGTTTTAATAATCCCAGTGGCCATTATATCTCCCCCTCTGCGTTCCCTGAAAGTGCCTTTTCCGCATCCTTCCGTACGGTTCTTCTCTTCATATCTCGTTTACTGCACTTTTTTTTCTTGTTTTTCCTGATGCCTTCTCTTTTCCCCTTTCACTTCCAATTCGTGTCCCTCTCTTTCCCTTTCACCCTCCCTTGTTAAAGGTTTGTTCCGACCCGTCTCCACGCTTGGCGCCCTTGTCTTTCAATTTCTTTTGTTAAGTTCTTTTCCCTGCGGATTTTCTCTCGCTTAACCTTTCTTGAAGCTGCGTTTTGACTTACTTAGTTGGAATTCGCCCCCAATTGCCACTCTTATTAGTATGCCTCGCAAATCCAATCGCTGTTTTTCCTTCTCCTACTTGCATTTTTTCGCACTCCTTTATTTTCTCTCCTTTAGGCCTGGCTTGCACTGCTCTCCTTTGCCCTTATTCCCTTTTTCAAAGTGCCCCCCCCTTCCCCCCTTCCCTTCCCAGTCCCCCACCCGCCTTCCCTCCATCTGCCCTAATCCTACTTTTGCCGCCTTATCCTGGCTGCAGCACTTTCAGTTGATCCGCCCCCCCGCCATTTCCTTCCATTTGTAATAAGACGTAGCATGTTTCCACCGAGTGCTCCGTCCCCGCATCCCCCGACTTCATACCTCCACTCCAGTCTGCTTCTTCATAGACCTTTTTTCCCAACCCATTTGGATTTTTCCCTAGTTTTATTTTTTACACAACACCGTTTTCTCAGAAATCCCCCTGTGTAAATTTTCTACTCGTGTCCCAGCTGATGTTCCCCGCCTGGTTGCATTTATTCCCCCCTGTTTTCCACACACTAACCCCACTCTGTTGCACGTACTAATGCTAATGCGACCTACCCCTGCCCACCCTCTCCCTTCACACCTCCTCCCTAATTGCCAGCTTCAATTTTTCTATCTTCTGAGTGAAGCACCTCGGCTAACCACTATAAACCCCCGCACTTTAAATTGTTCGGATAGTCCCCCATATTGTTTACCCTTTTTCAGATTTCCTTTTTCTCTGCCAAAGTTTTATAAGCCACAACGTATTCACCAGTTCTGATTCTTTTTTTACAAACTGGAAGGCCTTGTTGCACCTCTCCTCTGCATTTAACCCCTGGTTATTGGTGCTTATTTTTACTGTCAATACCATTTTTCGATCTTTTTTTTATTTTGATACTTTTGCGAGTTTTTGTAACGACTGCCCTCGGCGTGACTTGTTAAAGCTTATTTTTTTTTTCTCTCCGCTCTCGTCCTTCCCTCCATTTTTCTTGTAAGCTGTCCTCCACCTGTTACCCCCCCCCCATTTCGGCCTTATTTTTTTCCTTAGCCGTTTCCCTCCTATAAGGTTATACCGTGCCCGTCTTATTTTCTTCTGTTCACAGCTTTACTTTTTTTCTGCTTCCATTCCCCTTGATAATTAGTTGGCATTCTCGTTCTTTTTCCCGTTCCGCCGTCTGTTTGCCTTTTTCGTGTTCTCCTTTTTTGAATCATTAACTTGCTACTGCCCCTTCCTTATTTTTTTCTCTCCCTTCTTTTCCCCGCAGGGACCCTTCCAAAGTAATTTCTATTTTGACCCCTCCCCGCACGCTCCTCTTTTTACCCTATTTCTCTTGTCTCTTGCAAATTTTCGTTCGACTATACCTGTTTTTGTTCCCTGCCCGTATTTGAGTGTGCCGTCACGTCGATCGCTGCCCTGCATGTGGTTTTTGAAAGAGAGGGGGTCAATTGTTTTAATTCTTTCTCTTGCCTATGTTTTGTCATTGGTTGTTTTTCAAGATAACTTGCACCCCTCCTTACATGCGCCCCTTTTTGTCCATTTTTTCTTCACTTACTTTTTTTTTCCCGTTTCCCCCCATTGGCTCAATTATTTTTTTGCCCTGTTCCTTCTTTTTTGTTTTTTATTTTTTTGATTCACTTCTGTCTCTTTACTCCTACTTTCCTATTCTGTGACACGCTGAAACTAATCCCGTTGCTACTGTCTTGTTTTCTGCCCTTCTCCTTTCCCCCCCCCCCCCCCCCCCCCCCCCTCCCTCTCTTTTCCCCTCCTTTTTTTTTTTGAATGTATTATTGGCTTTTACCTTATTCTTAATTCCTTTGTGTTTGGGTTCAAACCAACCCCCCACCACACAACACCCAACCTCATCCCAACCCCAACCCATTTTTTTCACCCACTTCCCCCCCATCCCCTCTTTCTTCCCCCTACCATACCCCCCCAAACCCCATTTCAAACCACTTCACACACCGTTCCTTTTTTAGACCCTTGCCGCCCACTATTCTCCACCACTCACACCCTTTCTTTTTCCTGTTCTTTGTTTTTCCTCACCTCAAGGTGCTAACACCCCCTCGATTGTTCCTTGCCTGTTTTCCTTTCACACGTTTGCCCGGTAATTAACACAGTTGTAAGGGGCGTTTACAATGTGACGCACACCTAATGACAGTAGTTGATGTGTGAGGTCCGAGGCAATATGTTGTTGCGTCGATCGACGTTGATCATGTACGACTCCTTCTTTTCCCCCTCCTTTCTCTTTCCCTTACCCCACCACCTCTTTCTCCCCTTCCCCTCCCCCCCCCCCCCCCTACCCCTCTCCTCTCCCCCCTTTCTCTTTTTTCTGTCCTTTTCTTTTTCTCTTCTTTCCCCCTTCCTTCTTTTTCCTATTTTTCTCCCCCAACCCTCTCCTCTTCCTTCTTCCCTTTTTTTCTTTTCTTCTCCTTCCTTTCCTTTTTCCCCACTCTCTCCCCCCTCTTTCCTCTTCTAGTCTCCTACTCCCCCCTCTCCTTCCCCCCCCCCTTCCCCCCTCTTCTCCTACCCTTTCTTCCTTCATTTCTCCCCCCCACCTCTCCCCTCCCCTCTTTTCTCCCCCCCTCCCTCTTCTTCCCCCTTCTCCTTCTCTTCCCCCTCTTTTTCCTTTTTCCCTTTTTTTCCCCCTTTTTTTTTCTTTTCTCCTCTTCCTCTTTTTTTTCTTTTTTTTCAATCTGAGTCCCTGCTTTTCATTGAACCAAAAGTTGACCTCTCTTTTTGCGATCCTCTACCCTTTGTCTACAAGATATTTTGAGCACTTTTTCAATTACCAGGTACCCCCCCCCCAAGTGGTCTTTCCTTTGTCTGAACTTTGCCTCTCCCGTGACCCGTTACAGAGCTTCCTTCCACCTGGCCGCTTTTTCGTTCCTTTCTAATTTCATCATTTAATACTACCCTCTCCTCATGCCCGTCACGTTACCCCAGGGTTCCCCGGTAGAAGAAGCTTTTATTCTCCTTCGGTACACTTCCTTCTTCAATCTAACCACACAAGATTGGCCCCTTGTTCCTTTTTCTGCCCTATAGTAACAGTCCCCTCTTCTCCCCCATTTAAGGGAAGAACATCTGAAGCAAGAGTTTCCCGATTGCCTTTCCCACCCGTCAAGTCCTTTTATTCTTCAAGTTTCTGTACTTTTTTTTTTCAGTTTTTTGTTTTTCCAATCTCCCCCACGCCAGTGAAAAACATGAGGTCCCATCTAATTCCCAAGTATTGCATTGATGATTTTTTTTCTTCCCTCCCCTTCTTCCGTTTCTTCCACTGTCTTTTTACCCCACCCCCTGCAGTCACTATTGCCGTCCTATTTCGGTGCACCCTTGGCTGCCAGCCACGTAGTGCCCCGTTCTGTTCCCGTGATACAACCGACACTCGCCCCCGTAATTCTATCCTTACGTTCCATATGCAACTTTTTTTCCTGTGCTCCCTACCCCTCACTTTGGTGCCTGTTCTAGCCAATCTTTCCGCAATTACTGTTGGTTACCCCCAGAGAGTTTTCCCCCTCCCCGTTGTTCTCCGTGATTCCTCTTCCCACAATTTGACGGAGCATTTCTTGCTTTTCATAGTATTTTCCTCCGGCTTTTTGTTTTCCCCCAGCGCAGTCCGCCTTTTTTGATCCGGTTTATTAATTTCCCTCTCTCTTTGGTCCTCCCTCCATTCCCCCCACTTGTATCACAAACTTTCCGGAAAGCACCTTACACGTTTACCCATACCTGAGCTACTCCCCCCCTTTACCACAATGGTTTTTTTCCTTTCCCCCACCATTGCCGTATCCCAGTTTTTTTTTTATGCCCAGATCCTACTTACGGTCACCCCCTTTTACGTTAGTTACAAACTCCTTTCTTGTCTTATTTTTTTTCTATCTTTGATTGTCTACCGATGACCACTTGAGTATTTTTTTGTTCTTCAGGATTGTAACGTGTTTTGTTCATATTTTTGTTCACCTGACGGGAGTCCCGTGTTTTTTGCGCTTTTTTCTTCTGGTTGTCTCAAGTTGGCGGATATAAATCTTACTTCCACCTAATCCCTTCCTGAGGACCCGTTTCTTTGCCCGTCCCTCCAAGTCCCTTCTCCCCCTATGCCTCTCTTATCTTGCCTCCCCTCTTTTTTACGCAGGGAGGAAGTTGCCCCCCCCCCCCCACATGCCCCCTCGCCTTTACAATCCAGGCTCTCCTGCTCTTTTGGTCTCCCTTTTTATGCCGCCAGGCTTTCCTCTGTCCCCGACCTATTTTTGTCCCTCCCGGACCTGGTTTCCTTTATTCCCTCGACTTTGTGGCTCTTCACTTCTCGGTTTTTTTTTTCTATCCCCTTCCTTTTGTACCCGCAATGAATTATTTATGATATTCCCTGGTTTGACCGGCCGTAGTTACCTCCGTCACACCACTATTATCCCTTTCTTTTCTAGGCCCCTCGACCACCCTCTTTCCCCTTATTTTGTCCCCCGTCTTTTTTTTGTTTCCTTTATGCTTGTCATGTTTTGGTCTCTTTCCTCCCAGATATTGCCGCCTTTTTTTGTTCCCTCCAATTTCTCGCGCCCTCTTGTCCTTTCCCTCCCCCGATTTTTGAACAAGTTTTTTTTTTTTTTTTCAGGTACTTTCTTTTGCTTTCTTTTTTCCCCTTGTCTCCCCACCCCCCCCTTTTTTTATTTATGATTGTCCATTGCACCTCGGTTGATTCTTTCCAGCGAGTATTGCGCGTTCTCTTAGGTTTCTTTTTCGGAGTCTTGATTTTTTTTGGGCCTTGGCCGGTTGTTTTTCACTGTACGTCCCCTCCCATTCTTACCTCCGTCATTTTGGCCTTTTTCGAGCCCCCCTGTATCTGTCATTCCTTTTCCCCCATGCTGTCTCCAGCAATTTATCTCTTTGATTAGTTAGCTTTCACTTTTCTCTAATGTTAGTTTTAATTGTTTCCTTTTTTTTTTGATTTTCTTTTTTTTTTTCCTTTCCTGTTATATCCTGAATTCTGCTTTATTTTTTCTGTCCTTTCTGATCCCACCGTGTTTTTATTCTATTCTCAGTTTTTTCCAGGCCCTCTCATTATACTCAGAAAGCATTCTTAGTTCTACTGTTTTTCTTCCTTTTTTCGCGGGCTTATCTCCCGCCGTCTTTCCTGTATCTCTCCTCTTTGCCTTTTCTTCCCCAACCCCCACAACCACCACACGCCCAACCTTTGTTCTTCTGATGACGCCTTCCTACTTTTGAGTCCTTCTACTTTTTTTTTATTTTTTCTTTTCCGGCCTTTCCATGTTTTTACAAATTCGAGGTTAGTTTTGCCTTCTCTTTTCTCCTGTTGGGGTCTTCTCCTTCTTGTCATTTTTTTTTTTTTCCCCGATTCTTTTTCGCATTTTTTTTTTTCTTTTTTTTTTCTTTCCCCTTTCTCTTTTTTTTTCCGTGTTTTTGGGTTTGCCCATTTTCTGCGAGCTGTTCGTGTTCTCCTTTATTTCTTTTCTTGTGCTTTCCGGTACGTTTTTCACAATTTTTTTGGTTACCTCCCCCCTTTGCTTCAGAAACCCCCCGGAGCACACACTCTACCCTGGATTCGTCTTTTCTGAAGATCAAAGTTCCCCGCAAGTTTCAGTTTCCTGAGGTGTCTTTCCTTCGGATGACTTTCGTTTTGGGGCTTCCCCAGGATTTTCCATATCCGGTATCACTGACGGTTTATGCCCTTGTTCTTTCTTTTTTCTTTTGTTTATTTATTCCCGTCTTCTTTGTTTTCGACAGGATACCGTCTTTCTTTTTGTAGCATGACATTTGCAGAACCTTTGGCCTTTATCTCCAATTCCCCCTTTTTTTTTTTTTTTCTTGTTTCACCAGTGCAGTCCTGACCCCCCCCCCTTTTGGCCCGCTCGTACCCCCTCTTCTCCACTCCCCAAAACTCTGTAGTGGCCTCATCTTCTTTTTGTCCTTGTCTTTTTGTCTATCCTTTCGCTTTACACTCGCCCCCGATTCAGTCTAAAAGCTTTCGTTGTCGGGTCCACCAGTTTGACCACGTTACTCTCCCCCCCCCTCTCTCTCTTTCTTTTCCCCAACCAGCCAACACCCTAACTGCTCTACTCATGCGCAAGCATTCATTGCACTATGCCCCAATTGGGTAGATAAGTTTTGAAATTTCCTTCTTAATAATCATTCGTCGCCCCACACACCCCCCGTTGATTTTAGCCCCCCCCTTGGGTTGACACCTGGTAAAGGTCTACGCTAGTTATTTAGTTGTCCACATTTTGGTCATAAGGTCCCTGGTTTTTTTATTTTTACTTTTTCACAACTCCGGTCGGGTTTTTTTTTTTTTATTTGTTCGTCTCGTCCCCGTTGTCCGATCCCCTGGTTTGGGGGGGTTGTTTTTGTTGGCTGTAGTGTGTGGGGCCGTGTTTTGGGGGTGTTTTTTTTTTGTCCTTTTTTTGTTGGTGTGGTTTGTTGACCAAGTTGTTTGTCTGGTGGGTCTTCCCTCTTGTGTTGCGAACTTGTACACCCCCTTTTTCTTTTTTTTTTTTTTTCTCTTTTTTCATGTGACATTCTCCGTTAATTGGCACATTTCTGACTTTTTTTGATTGTCCCCTTTACGGCTTCTTTTCAATTGAGCAGATTTTTTTGTGTGTCCTTTCCATATTATTCCCCCTTTTTTTTGTCCTGTTTTGACCAAATTTCTGCTGTCATGTGCCCCTCCAGTGCTCCAGAGCCATTGGTCTAAGAATCATTGTCCATCTTTCGTCCTTTTGAATATTTTCTTTCTTCTCTGGTTTTCCCAACGTCACACACCGTGACACTCCAGTGTCATTTTTATGCAGTCCTCCTACTACCTCTCATCCGCCTTGAGGCCCCCCGAGCGTATGATGCAACAAATAGTTTCTTCATAATTCCCTGGACCTCTCCTTTTTCTTTTCTGTGGCTATTCGGTAGTGCTACCCGTTCCGCCCCAGTTTTTCCCCTTTTCTTTTTTTTTTACTTTTATAGTGTTCTTCCGAGGCCCGTTTTTCGGGAATCGTCCTCTAGGTACCTCTAGAGGTCTGGCGCCCTTCCCCCATCTGTCTGTTTCCCCCTCTCTTCCCCTTCCTCCTTAACGTTACTATACGGGTTCGACCCCCCCTATTTGTGTTTTGAGTTTCAATGTGGCTTTATCGTGCCGTCAATTAGGTATTGGAAACGCACATCACAAAAAAATTTTCCCTTTTCGTGTTACTTGAATCCCTTTCAGGACGTGTATTCATGCTTTGACTAAATTTTTTTTCGTTAGAAAAGTCTCATTTGGAGTCAATCTTCTTCCCCCACCCTCCTTTTTTTTTTTTTTTTTTTTCCTTTTTAACTCCGGTCCCCTTTTTTTTTTTTCTTCTTTTCCCTTCTGTTTTTGAATTTATTGGAGATTGTTTTTGTTTCATCCCTCTTTTTAGCCCGTTTTCCTTTATCCCCTCTCTTTCCCTCCCTTTCCTTTTTTTTCCCGGTCTACCTTCTCTCTGGCTGCCGCCCGAGTGTGAAACGTGGTGCTCCCTTCTTTTTTTCACCTGACCCAGGGTGCCCACTCCTTTCCCCCCGGTTTGGGAATTATTCCGTTTCTGCCCCCCAAAATTTGCATTTTTGTTTTGTTCCCCTTCCCCCGCCCCCCCGTTCAACAACATGTTTGGTTGGCTTCATCCAATCTGTCCTTTGTGTGTTTTTTATCTCAGGGTGAGGTAAGATTCTCTTTTTACACTTTTCCCCAACTCCCTTTTCCCCCCTTCATTACTGTTTACGAAAGGACTCTCTTTAGCTCTCTATTCTTTTGTCCCCCCGATCTCCCCCTTTTTTCCTTTTTCCCTCTTTAATATTCTATCATCGTCCACCCCCTTATACCCGTCCGGCATCTCTAAGGTGTTCATCTTCTCCCGGAACTTCCTTTGACCTTTCCCTCACGTTTTTTTTTTTTTTCTGGTACTCTTACCTGTGGTCGTTTCCTCCCAACCAACCCTCCATGTAGACTTGTCCGATTTGGTCTTTCCCCCTTTTTTTTCCCCCCCTGTCTTTACCCATTGATTAGGTAAACTACCTCACTTTCTTTTTGTCGTGGTCGTCCTTTTGCTGCATGACTTCCATCCCATCGTTCCACTTTCGGGATTATCCGAGGTACAGATGAACTTTTCCCTAGGTGCCTTTGTCTTTAGTATTCATTTTTCATTGCTCTTTTCTCCTTTGCATTTTTCGCTCCGGTATTCGTCTTTGGCCTAGACCTTTTTTTTTAGCTTATTCACACGGGACACTGTGGTAATAAGACGTTCTTCCCTTTTTCCTCACCCACGTTTCCTCGTTTTCGTTTTTCTTTGACCAGGACACAAAAGCTTTTTACAAAACTTTGGCTGTTTGACAGCATTTCTTTTTGAAAAATTTTATCCTCCCCCATTTTTTTTTTTATTGGTAATACTTTATGCCTCTTTCAGCGATTCCCTTTTCGTTTTCACGTTTTCGGCCAGGAAGTTTTTTCTTCCCTCCCTCCTTTTAACTTCTTTTGTCAAACACTTCGTATGTTCGTTCCACCCCCACCTTCTTTCTTCCTTCCACAGATTCCCCATAGCCGGAACCTTTTCTGCAGCACACTCTTTCCTGAGTTTGGAACCAGTTTTTATCCAGCCCTGAGTCCCATTCCCCCTCCTCCTTGTCGCTGCACCTTCTATCCCATTGGAACGTCCCTTGAAAGTTTCGGCCCATACTTTTTTTTCTTTTCACCCTTTCAACGGCCTGGCGGCCACCCCCCCTGTCAATTTTTTTCCTTTTCTTAAATATGTTTCTTCCCGTTTCTTTTTTTCACCCCGTGATTAGTTTTATTTCCCTAGTTCATCCGCGCTCCTCCCTTTTTTTCTTTTCCTCCTTTGTTGTCTATTAGCTTTATTTTTTTTTCAGTGTAGCTGGACTTTGCCTCCCTTAGTCATTTTGTGCTCACTTTTTTTCTGGTGGAATTTGTCCCCTTCCCCTCGGTTGTTTTGTTTAACCCTTCAAACAATTTTTATGCCCCCAAATCGCCCCAAGGTTTGACCGGGATTTCCCTCCCTTTACACGACCGTTCTGAGCTGGGAGATTTTTTTCGGTTCTTTTCCGACTTACTGTGCCGATACTTTTCTTCGGATATGCCCCTTTATACCATTGTGATTTCCTGGGTATCATTTTGCTGTGTTTTTCGAACCCGTTACATGCTCCTGGCCTTCTCCATATCTTTTTTCTGGCCCCAATATGTGCACCCCGAGCATCCGATCACATTGCCGGTCCCTTTTTTGCCCTGGACCCTTTTCTTTTCCCTTTCTCCACTTGCACTGCAAGGCCGTTGCTTTTCTTTCCCTTTTTTTCGGCATCGTGGGTCCTTGTGGTCCTTTCACTTGTTTCTATTTTTTTCTTCTTTGTTTTCTCTTCCCTGCAATTTCTTTTTTATGGCGCCGTCGGTACTTGTCTAGCACCTATTGCACTTTGCCCTTGTTTTGTTCTGTTCTCTTATCAGATCTTTTACCACCCTATTGTTAAATTTTTTGCCTGATGCCTTCCCTCGCGCCCCCGCGACGGGGACCTTATCATTTTTTCCAACCTTATTTTCTCCTGCCCTCTCTGTCTCCCTCAGTTTCTCCCGGGATCTTTTATCTTACAGCTCGTCTAACCCCGCTTTGGCTCGACCTTTACCGATAGAAGTCGTTTTCTT
>Ga0179591_1323701_pt1 | contig 21204 bp, 27 predicted proteins | sample CZOMad2_1_08_16f_FD_182891 | JGI IMG/M metagenome (GOLD analysis project Ga0179591, IMG submission 182891) | Vadose zone soil fungal communities from Angelo Coast Range Reserve, California, USA - CZOMad2_1_08_16fungal (PacBio error correction) | ecosystem: Environmental > Terrestrial > Soil >... | reverse complement strand
GGTGAGAAGACGTCACCCTCCTTTTTCTCCGCCCTTTGCTAGCTGAGGGCTACTCAGGTCCCCCCCACGATCCTTTTTTCTGGAGACTTCCCCCTGGGGGTTGTTGCGTGTTTTCGAACTAAGTCTCTTCCCCTTCTCAGTCCTCTTTTTACAGTCAGTCATAGCTTTTTTCCCTTTAACAGGGGCTTCCCCCCTTGCTCCTTTCTACTCCTCCAACTTCCTTCCTGCTGAAGCATAGGCTAGGTTGCTGGTTATTCCTGCCCCGGGAGTCGGATTGTTTTCCCCGGCGAGATTTTTCTCCTTTGTTCACAGGCTTCTTTTTAAGAGAGGCCGAATCTTCGTCTTCCCCCTTCCCCCGGACCCTTCTCGATCTTCGGTTTCTTGATCGTTTTAACCCTTTGTTACCTCCCCTTCATTCTTGAAACGGAAGAGTAGTGCTGCCTTCCCCAAACTAATCCCCATCTTCTGCGCGGTTCAGTCGGCGGTCCCCCTTTCCCCTCTGGATGTGCCCTTCTTTTAGGCTTTCCCTTCCCATAAAACAGGCAGCAAGTTACTTTTCCCTTTCCTTTTCTCGGGACCTCTCCTTCCTCCCCCGCTTTTCACCACTTTCGTGCTCGAGACTTTCCCTGGTTCTGATTCCCACCAAGTCCCCCCCTTTCTTTTTTCGTAACCCACCCGTTCCCCAAGAAATTCTCTATTTTGCCATGGATTTTTTTTGGTATGCCTTTTCTCCTTTTTCCCCGAAGAACTTCCCCCCTCTTTCGGATTCTCCCCTTCTCATGGCAGGGGCACCTTACGTTTCCCCCTCCTGGTCTGCGTTGAATTCCCCTTCCGACCTGCGTAATTTCTTCCTTTTTGTTTTTTCTTTTCCCCTGCCAGGACGATTTTTTTTACCCTCAACCCCTTCCCCCCCCTCCCGAGCGGCTCCCGTTGTTTCCCTGAAGACCTTTCCTTTCTGTCACGTCCCCCCCCCCCCCCTTTTCTCTTCGAACGGCCCTATTTTTTTTTTTCCCTTTGGAAGCAAAGTTTGTTTTTACCCCTTCCTCTTTCCCTCTGATCCTCTGCTTTGCCGTTTTTTTCCCAAGTTTCCCCACCCCCTCCGAAACTTCCCCAGGAGCGTACTACCCTCGTCGTTCCCCTCTTCTTGTATGGGAGCGAAACCTTCAACAGGCTTTTGCATCGAGCGTTTTTCCCCCCCTGACAAAACCCCTTTTCATTTTCCTTCCCATGTATTCCTTTTTGGAGGTTTTAGACCCGCTGTGATTTTTTGCGCCATACGTTTTCTCCTCATTGCCTTTCCTCCCCAATAAGGGGTCTTCTTTTGCCGTCCCCCCTTCTCTTTTTCAGAAGTTTTTTTTTTTCCCGCCGTCCGTGTTTTTTTCCTTGACCTCCAAAGGAGCTGTCCCCCGAAGTTCAAGTCCCTCGCGTTCAGACTTTTCTGTGACTTTCCGATTTCCCCACCGACTTTTTCTTCCCCCTTTTTCCGGTAGACCAGTCCCCCCTCCCCCCCCTGTGGGCTCTCCCCCCCAGTCAAAAGGTTTGTAAATCGCATTGGTTTTTCTATCCTGAGCAAAGTACTCGTATTCTGATGTCCTTTTACCAAGCTTTTTTGGCCAGTTTTGGTTTTGTTTTTTTGTGATTTATCCAGTTGACCTCTTCTTTCTTCTTTTAGTGACGCAGTTCCAACCTGGTCCCTCCTCCAACGAGGCCTTGTAACTGAGCCCAGCCGGGACTGAAGTTTTTCTATGACCGTCCCCTTACGGTTTGGCTCGGTTCATCCCAACAGTTTACTCGGGCCCGCAACGCGCTTCCACGATGAACCTCCCACACAACCTTTTCTCCCAAGGCTAAGGCCGATTCCCGGTTGTCCCAAAACGTTTTCTTCCCCTCCAGAAGGTTCGCCCCGAGCTCACGCCCCCCATATTTTTTTCTCCCGATGTCTCCCCCCTTTTTTTCCCCACCCGTGTGCGCAAGTTGAATACCCTTGCCTTTCGTAACGAATCCCCCCCCCCTTTCGCGAAGCCTATGCGCCTTCTTTCTTTTTTTCCTTCAAGTCTCCCCCCTCCCTTAGGGTCTTTCAGAGGGTCTTTTTTTTCCAGAAAGGCTACGATTAGTAGGTCCAATTTACAACGGACAGGTTTCTCCTCCCAGTCAAATAACTTGCTTGTGTTTTCCGAGGAACTTTTCCTTCTCGAGTTTTCCCTTTTTCCCCCCTGAGTTCTCGGAAGTGGCGAGCGTTATGTCTCCCCTCTGGCGTTAAGGCTTTTCTCCCTCCTTTCGAGTGGAGGATTCTTCCTGTTTCTTTGCCCCCTTGAGGAACTTTTTTCTTTAAGCCCCTACTTGGGATGGTCACCTTTCCTCTTGAGATTTTTAGGGCGTTTTTTTTCCTTTTTTTTCTGATCACCCTCCGAGTTTTGGGTTTTTTTTTTTCCCCCCCTTTTGGGGGCTGATTCCCTTCTCCCCCCCTTTCACGGACACCTCTTTTTTTACCCTATCTACGTTTCCAAGTTCCTTTTTTACTGAAAAAATTTTCCCCCCCCTTTGTTACCCCCCCCCCCCTCCCCTTAAGTCCCTCCTATTTCCTGGTCGCGGTTACCCCACTTTTCCTCGGTACTTCCGCCTCCCCTCTTTCCAGTATCTGCAGGGACCCTTTGTTTTTTTCTCGGAAAATTTCTGCAGAGGTCTTCTTTCCTCTGCCCCGTTTTTCGCGGGATGTTATCTTTTTTTTCCTCGGCAAAATTTCCGGTTATGTTGCTTTCGGACTTTTCTCTTTCTGCTTCTATGGTGAGAGTTTTTTTTTTTTTCGGTTGCGAAGACCTCCCCCGTGTTGTTTTTTGTATTTTCCGAGTTCCTCTTTCACGAAGGGCGGCAGTGCCTGCCCCAGATCCCCCTCTTTATTCACTTTCGGTCTCCAAATTTTTTTTTTTTTTTTTTTCCCTGACAAATTTTTTCCCCCTCTTGCGACGAATTTCTCAAGTGCTCCTCCCATTTTTCTCCCTTTTTTTACGATTTTGGGCCCCGAGACTTTTCTTTCCTACGAGCTTTTCTCCTTTTTTTCCCCGGAATCAGTTAACCGCGAGCAGTCTACTCCTTCTTCAACTTGGAGTCGTGTTCTTTTCCCCCCCAGGGGCTTTTTTCCTTCCCGACCCGTTTTTGTTTGGTCGAATTCTCCAGAGTCACCGTGCGTCTTTCTTTCCCGTTTCTCTGGCGTCCGCTTCTGCTTTCGTTTTTTTTTTGTTTTAAGTGTACTAATTTTTTCGGTATTTCCCCCCCCGTGGATGAGAACTTTTTGCTCACCTTTTCACCAAATTTTTTTTACTTTCTTTAAGCGGTTCCTCTACTTCCTCTTTTCTTTTCTAAGCCTCTTTTTCTGATCTTCCCCCTACCCCTTTGGACCTTCTTTTCCTGGGGGATTTCAATCTTTTTGCAGGGTTTCCCTCTCTTTTTAGAACAGACTTCTAGGTCTGCAGGAAGGTCTTTTTTTTTTCGGTCTCGGACTCTCTTTTTTTTTTTAGGAGCTTTCAACTTGTGGGTACCGGCGTTGTTCATGGGACTTTCTCCCGGCGACGACCTTTTTTTCCTTAAGCAAGGGTACTCCCCTTCCTTTTTATTAGACTTTTTGAAGTAGAAGTCGACTTCCCTTTCTCGTTGAAGGGATTTGTTTTTGGATATCGCCTTTCCCACCCTCCATCACAGAGACTATGGGTCTGTTGCCGTTTTTTCTGTATACTGTAACGTTAGAGTTCTTTTCTGTAGGTTGATCCTTTTCCTCTGCCGTTCGTATTTGAGTCTTTACTTTCCTGGTTTTAATACGTTCTTGACCCCTTGTTTTGATATGGAGTCTTTTTGCCCTCTCGCAAGGGAGCCACTGGCTTCTTTTTTTTCAATTTTCCCTTCTTTTTTAAAGGGAGGCCACCGGTCCTCGCCTCTCCTCCCTGGGGTTAGAGGTTTCCTTTTTCGACCTGCAGACCCGTTCGTGGTTGTCTCTTTGGTTTCCCCAATCTGACGGCCTGAAGAGAAGGCAGTGGGCCGCGGCTCCGGGTAACTTCCCTGTCTTAACTTTTAACACAGCCGGTGCCGTCGGCTTTTTCCTTCGCCCCCGAGTCGCAGTGGTTTTTCTTGTATGGATTACTCTCTTTTTCCGTCAGTGTCTTCTTTTAGATCCTCTTTCGGCTTCGGAATTTTGCGGTCCCCGCCCGATGCGATTTTTGATCACGTTAGGAGGTTGTTTGCCTTTTCCTTTCTATCTTGATCGTTCTTTCCCTCACGGTAGGTTGGACGTTCCTTCAACAGTTCTTTTTTCTTTCTTCTTGGACAGATTATTGACTACCCCCTCTCCTTGTTTTTTCCCTCCGATGAAAGCTAGTTTCAAATCTCGGGTTGTCCTTGTTAGGTCCTTTTATGGCTTGCCCCGTATGCTCGTTTTTCCCCCCCCCTATTCCTCTACATGTTTTCCACCCATCGTTCCCTGCCTTTTTTCCTGATCCTCCGGTTCGTGCGGCTTCTTTTATAGCCCTCCCCTCAATCCACCGTTCTTTTGAACCTTTTTTCTTATAGGATACGTGAATCCTGGTGAGTTCCAGTTCGCAATACTTTAAGTAGGTTTCCTTTTTGACGTTCCGCTATGTCTCCCTCCTTGTCGTTGACGATTCCACCAGAGGTTTCCTTGAGGGGGGTTCTGTTACGGTCCGGAAACATTTTAGGATTGGTCAAGAACCCCTTTTTATGGATCCCTCCGTTTTTCACACTTCTTTTTTTCCTTTTTAGGGCTTCCCCCAGCTGCCTGCATTCCGCTTGTGATCATCCGGCAGCTTGCTGAAGAAATTTCAAGTCCCCTCTTTTGTATAGTTTTTCCTCTTTTGTATGAGTGGTACCGTACTAAAGTGGTTTTTTTTTGCCCGTTTTTGCCTGTTACGTTTCCTCTCTTTGAAGCCGCCCAGTTTTTAGTAACTTTCGAACCCCACGCTGAGTCCTTTTTAACCTTTCGAGGTCGATGTGTAAATCTTTTTTCCTTTTTTTTTCTTGAGAAGTTCTTCCCTTTCCCCCAACCCAAGTTCCAAGGTGTTTTTTTTTTTTTTTTTTTTTTTTGCCTCCGTTTTTCAATGCTTTTCCGTTGGAATTCTTCCGATTCTCCCTCCTTCAGGTCTTTCCCCCCCTCTTTTTTCCCCCCGTTCGCTGAAGTCTTTTCCTCCCGTTCCCCGTTTCCCGAGTATCGTTTCCCCCCCTTTTTTCTTGTGATTGTTTTTTCAGTTTGGCGGATTTTCCCAGGACTGCTTTCCCCCTCCCAGACTTTCCTCTTTTTTCCTTTTTTTTTTGGTCTTCCATCCAACCGTTTTGCCGTAGCACATGACTTTTGGTTCTGGGACCCTTTTCCTTTTCCGGTTTCCCTATCCGGCCCCCCTTTCTTCCCTAAGGGGCCGGAAGAAAAGCGTTCCATTTGGTCTGTACGATTTTTCTCTTTTCTCGTGTTGGATTTTAGGGTTTTTTTCTCCCCGTTTTTCACCTTACGCTCCTTGGGTTTTAGCAAGCGGCTATGCGGTCCACTTGCCCGTATTTTTGAGTTTTCCCCCCCCTTTTTTTGCTGGAGAAGTTCGGTTTCTTCTCGCCTTCCTCTTGTATGTGATGCTTTTTTCTTTCCTGAGCATGCATCACTTCTTCCTTTTTCACTTTCACGGTCCTTTCCTTGCCGCCCCAAAGGAGGCTTTTTAGCTCTTCCTTTTTTCCCCTCTTGTTTTTCTCACACAGGGCTTTTCTTTTCCTTTTTTGTCAGATAAGCTGTCCCATTTTCTTTCCTTTTGACCAGCCGGTTCCCCTCTCCGTGTTATTCGTCGGACCTTTCCCCAAACCCCCCGCTTTGTTTCCCCCTTTTGGTGTTGGAGCCCCAGTCCTCCCCTTCTTCGGACCGAGCCGTCAGGTGCTCTACGCACCCTCTGGCGCAGACTCTTCCTTTTCGTGAGGGCCGAGGTTTTCTTTCCCGCGTCGACTGCCTTCCCCTTTTTATGAATTCTGAAGCTCCCTTCCTTTTTTCCCCAGATATCTGCTGCTGGCTTTGGGGACATCCTTTTTTCCCTGGGGCTCGCATTATCTTTCCCCTCTGGGATATTTTTTCTCCAAAGGACTGAGGGGATTTTTTTGCTTTTTTCTTTCCTTCTGGGGCCCTGCGGCGGTTGCTCTCTTTTTGCATTATTCCTTTTTTTTCCCTTTTGTTTGTTGGAGTGAGATCTCTCCTCCCCCCTTCCTGTGGGGGAAGTAGGCTCTTCCCTCGCTGCCGAAGGAGATAAATTCTTTTCATCTCCTCCCCTTTTTGCCCGCCCGATTTCCCTTTAATTTTTAGTCCTCCCCCCTCCTTCCCCTTAGTGGGACTGCGCTGTGTCTGTCCCTGAGCCTGTCGACACCGCCCTTCCTCCCTGCTGTCCGCCCTTGTTTCCTAAAGTCTTCCGTGACAGATTTTTCACCTCTTAGGAGGAAGACTTATAAACCGGTCTCCCGTCCTGGCGTGGGTAATTTCCCCCCCCCTGCCCCGCTCCTAGTGGCGTCTCTTCCCTTGCCCCGAGCCCCTTTTACCCCCCCTCCTTCCTTTGGTTACGGGGACGTCAGAGTTTCCCTTCTCCACTCGTCGATTTTTTCGTTTCTCGATCTTACGGTTGCGTTTTTTTCTTACAATTTACTTGCGGTACCCCCCCAGCATCGTGTCTTTTCTTTTTTTCTTCCCCGAGTCTTCCTTCCGGTTTTTCCCTTTGTTCCCGAAGAATCGTTTGTGCATCTCGTCGGAGCAGACCCTTGCCTCCTTTTTCCCCTCCGATCCTCTTTTTCCAAAAAGTCTTTTTCTTTCCCATCACCTTCGGCTCGGTTTCTCTCGCACTTTTTTCCCCATACGGCTTTGCCACCGTTTCCTTTTTTTTCGATTTTTAACCCCGGTTTTCCCCCCGAATCCTCTCAGTTCATCTCCGGACCGCATTCTTTTCCCGGATTTTCTTCCCTTCTTCCCGCTTGTCTCGTCACGCCGTTGTCCTATGTATTTCTCTTCTGGGATTGTCAAATCTCCCTGCAGAGTTTCTGCGGATTTGGAAAAGCTTTTTCCATAAATTTTTCTATTTTGAAGACCTGTTTTCCTTTCCTTTCCCCTGCTCATTCCCCAACCCAAGGCAGTTTTTGTCGGACTTTGGACCTTTTCCTTCTCCGGGGGATTTCACTTGGCTTTTTCCCTTTTCTCAACATTGTCCCCCCCTTCTCCCCGAGAAGTGTCTTTCGTTACGAAGGATCTTCTTCTTCCACGGTCTCCAATGGCTTATTGGTTTCTCTCCTCCAAGTCACAGTTTTTTCCGTCCCCCTCTTCTTTTTCCCCTGCCCCGCGGAGACAGCATTACGAAGCGAATGTTTACCCCCACCTGAACCCCCCTTTCCCTTTTTTCTGAGTATTCCTCTTATTTCAAAGACTCTCTTGACGACAAGAAAAACCTCACACCCCTATCTAACACGGCGTCCTAAGTCCAGCCCTGCCAGTATTTTTTTCTTTCACAACCCTCCCCTGTCCCTTTTCTAAGTAACCTTTTTGACACGGTCTCGGTTTGGGCTCCTTATTTGGCGCCGTCCCTCTTTTTTGCCGTTTGCAGACCTCTTTTGGAAAGATCCTCAACCTTCGTTCCTCCCCCTCCTTTCCACCAGCTTAGATCAGGTTTCCCCCCCTTTTATACGCGAACAGCCCCCTCCTTCCCCCTTTGATCGAGGCCCACGGGCCGACCGGGCCTTCGGAAACTTTTTTTTGTACTCGTGACCTTTCCTGAACGGAGGGTGAGTTCTCCCCCCCTCCCTAGGCAGATTGCCAACGAAGCCTTTATCCCCGGGAATTGATTTTTCCATTAGGATTTCCCGACACCCGTTTTTCTCCTTGGTTTCCCCCTCCCCCCAACAGACTCACTTCGAAGCTCTTCCTTCCCCCCCAGGAGATCCCATTAGTCTTTCTTTCCCTAACTGCGCACTGGTTGCCCTTTTTTTGCTCCGACCCCCCCCCCCCAAGTCCACCCTGGTCTTTTCTCGGGACTCTTCTTTTCCCCCCGAGACCTTTTCTCGATTTTTCTTCATCACGACTCCCTGGTCACCTTTCACGCCATGCTGCCCCTTTTGCCCCCGCTTTTTCGACTTTCCCTGACTTCCTCCTGAAAGCGGTGTCCTCCAGGAACCCCCCCTGGAGCCCGCTAGTTCCTTTTTTCCCCTTTTTGCTGGAAGGGCTCTTCGATTTCCTTCCCCTTCCCTTGAAAGGGAAGGGTGTAACTTTCTCTTTCTTTATCAACCCCTTTCCGTTCGATACGACCGGATGCCTCTTGATCGCACCCCACAAACCGCTAGTCAAGGCTTTCCGGCATTCGCGGGTTTCGCGCCTTAATTTTTTGTCGTTCTCTACCCCTTTTCCTGTAACGCATTCCCATCATCTTCCCTTTTCGGATTTTTTTTCTCGGCACCTCAGTGCGCACCCTCTGTGACCCGCGGTTCCCAAGGCCCCTTTCCCCGGAAAAGTAGAGTGTCAAACTGTCTTCCTTTCCCGTACAACCGCCTTTCTTTTCTTGAGCCAGCCGGCGACGTTTTCAGGCCCCTTTTTCCGGGTAGGGCTTCCATTGGCTCCCTTCCCAGGTAGTGGGGGGAAATGGGTTTTGATTCTTTCTTTTTGTTCGTCTTCCCCCCTTTCTAACCCTCTTCGAGGGGCCCTTTTTGTTTTTTTTTTGACCTCTTCTTCCTTTTGAGAGCGCAATGACTGACTCAGTCCAGTGCGAACCTTCCCTTTTTTTGCTGCCCTACCCTCAGGGTTCCCCGTGATTGCCGTCCCGCTCTTTTCCCTTTCCCCCAAAGTTTCTTTTCCTCTTGAGAACCAGTTTTCTGGTGATTTCTTTTTTTCTCAATTTTTTTGTCCACGATGAGTTCCCCCCCCCCCTCGGTTTTAGGCCTCCCTCAGTGTACCTAGGGCAGTTTTTAGATTTCCTTTTTTCTCCCCCCGATCCCTTTTTCCCCTTTTCTCGGTTATGGTCCCTTGTCAACCCCCCCCCCCTCCCTCCCTGTAAGCAGATTTCTTCTGCTTTTTTTCCCCCCGTGAAAGGGATTCGTAATCCCCTTCCCCCCCCCGGCTACAGATTTTCCTGAACTTTTTTTTTATCTGGGCCTTTGTTTGCGTCCTTTTTTTCTGCTGACCTTCCTCCTCCATTGTTTCGGAGCTGTTCACCGAGGTGCCCCCCTTCGGTTTTCTCAGCAGGTCCCTGTAGGCTTTTTTCTCGATCGAGTTTCCCCAGGACTCTTTTTTTTGTTGTTTTGAGAGAGATCGATCTTCCCCCCCCCCCCTTCCCGAAGGCACGCTGCATCCTTTCCCTTGAAGTTTCCTCGTGAATCCTCAAAATTCGCCCCGGAATCAGCGCACAATCTTCACACGGGTCCCGCTCGATATTTTTTCCCGGAATCCTTTGATGACGGAGGATTAGTCTCTCCCCCCTCCAGTTCCCCCGGGGACAGCAAGGTTTTTTTAAGATCCTTCTTGGTTTTTCTTTTTTTTTTTTTGTTTTCCCTTTTTTTTTAAACACCCCGGTGAACCCCCTTTTCCCTTTTCGACACCCCTCAAGTTCTCGACTTCAGATGCCTCTTTCCTTTCGTGGTTTTTGTTCTGGTTTTGTCGCCAAACCCCCCCCTTATAAACGTCCGGGTTTTCTTCAACAAGAGCCTTCGAACTGTTCGTCCCCCTTCGAGTTGGCCCCCCATTTTTTTTTTCGTCGGACTTTTTCCCTAATCTTTTTCTTTCTTGAGTACCCCCTTCCCCCTGTCTTGACCTTTCTCAATTTCAGTGCTTCCTCCGGGAAGGGTCCTTATGTTTTCGGGAATGGCCCAACAAAAAAAACCACACAAACACTTTCTTGAAGGGGGATTCAATCCCTCTAGTGTGTCCCTCTCCCCCCCCTCATTCCTTTTCCTTGCAGTTTTTTCGAGCTTTCCCCAAGGATTTTTGTAACAGGGCTTCCGTTTGATCGATTTACCGTTCCTTGATCTCCCCTCCCCTTTTGGGACCACTTTTTTAAATTGTTTTCTTATCTTTTCCCCCATGCTTTTTCTCTTTTTTTGTGCCTTTCCCTTCCTGGGGCTGAAGATGGCTAGGTGTTTTTCCCCTTTTTCCCCTAAAGGTTCCCTTGTTAAGTTGTGATGACTTACTAGAAAAAACTAGTGACCTTGTTTCTTTTTTCTTCTAGTGATATTTTTTTCTTCCTCTTCTCCTTCGATGACTCGTGCTCTTCCCTAAGGGTCTTCCTTTGATTTTATGATGAGGCTTTTTTTTCTTTTCTTTCGGCGCTTTAACAAACCTTTTCTCCTGGTCTTTTTTACCCTAGAGTTTCCAGCTTTTTTTTTTTTTTTCTTTTCCACGGGTCTGGTTTTGGAGAGTATTCTCTTTGAGAGGTTGAGATACGTGAGAGCTTTCGGTTCAAGGAAACCCCCCCCTGCCGTTTCCATCATGACGTTTTCTAACCTTCAATTCTTTCCTTTCCCCTCTCCTTTCCAAAGCCTGACGGTGGTGGTTTGGACCTCTCCTTTCAGACGATTTCTTTTTATTGTTTTCTTCTTTTCTAGTCCTTCTTCTCTTCTTGCCTTTCCTTCCCTGCGACAGATGGAGTTTGAAGACTTGATTCCCGTAGGTTACGGCTTGTCGCTAGTATTCCTGATTCCTTCCTCTTTCGTTCGGATTTTCTCCTCTTTAGGGCTTGCTCCTGAAGTGCCCCTTCCGTTTCTGCCATTCTTTTTCCTCCCTGCATTCCCAAGTGAGTTTTTTTTTTTTTCTTTCTGCTGAACACTTTAAAGTTCGTTGATTTTGACTTCCCCCCCCCCTGAGTTCTTTTTTTTTTTGATTCTCGCTTTCTTCAGGAACAACTTTTCCTATTTTGCTGGATAGTTTAAGTTTTTCCCCTTTCTCACCTTTTCCGCTTATTCACAGGTACGCCTTTTTTCGTGATTTTTTCTTCCTTTTAAATTCCGGTTTTCGTGTTGGATATCTGGTCTCACGGAAATGATCCTTTTCTTGTACTCTTTTTTAGAAATGTCTACGAGACTTTTTTTTTTGTCCGTTACTTTTTCCCGGGACGTCCCTTCCTTTTGGAGGGGGATGATTTGGTTTCTTGGGACAGGAGTTTTCGGATATAGATTTTTTTCCCCCTTTCCTGAGTTGTTGCAGGTTTTTTTCCCTTTTTGGTAACGGATTCAGGCAGTCTCTTTTTTTTTTCCAGTAGCCCTTTATCGTTGGTCGTTGCAGCGTCTCAGGATTTCCCTTCGTCATAATGGGGGTGACATCTGCTTCCTCCCCCCTCCCGTGACGTGCAGATGGGCAAGGGTTTCCCCTTTTTTCCGAGACCCCTCCGATGGCTTACCTCTTTTTCTTCTTCGAGGCACATCCCCGCTTAAAATAGTTTTTTCGATGCCTTTTTGGAAACATTTTTTTTTGGTTTTAAAGTAATGGCATCCCTGGGTTTTCTACCGGTGTTGTTTTTGCGTTACTGTGTGTGTTTTTTGCGTTTCTTTCTTCTTTTTTTTTGAAGTGGTTCGGTGCCTCCCGATAGACAAGTAACTCCTGGTTGAAAAACCTCCCCTCTACGGGAGCTTACACTTCAGCAGGTTCCCCCTGTGATGTCTTTTCCCCTATCTCTCCCTTTTACTCAAGGGAGAAAAGTTTTCAAAGGAGGAGTTCCCCCCAATTTTTTTTCTGCGACCCGCCCCCCAAGAGTTTTCTCTTTTTTTGTCTCCACCGTTGTCATGCAATTTCTGGGCTGTTTAGGTTTTTCCTCTTTTTCCTCCCCTTTCTTCATGACAGGGCCTCCTCTTAAGCTCGACGAGTTTGGAGAGACCTTTTTTTTTCTTTTTGGGATTGATTTGGGAACCTTTCTTTTCGGAAAATTTCCCCTTACGCGGCGCGCACCCCACTTGACCTCCTTTGAGTTTTCTAAAGATTTTTTTTTCTTCTTGCACTCGACGAAGCAATTCGGATTCCTCTATGCGGAGGGTTTCTCTCCCCGTTCGAGTTGCGGTTTTTTCTTTTTTGCGGAGGCGATTCCTTTTCCCCACCCCACGACTATCGTTCAGTTCCTCCCTTCTCAACGTTTCTTTCCTCATCGTTGGGTTTCCCCTGGACTTTCCCCCCCTCAGAGAATGGGCGCGACGCCGTCCCCCCCTTTCTTTTCTACGAACCTTCTCCGTTTTTGCTTTCCCGCCCCCAGGTGAACCCCAGCTGTTTTTTCCCCTTGTTGGGCTCCCCTCCCTCGGTTTTGCACCTTTAAGTCCCAACCCTGAGGAGGGTATTGAATCCCCAGGTCTTTTTTGCTAAACGAGGTTTTTTTTTCTGTCGCGACCCTGGAGGCTTCACTTTGGCCCCAGGTCCCGCGTTCCCTTTTTGGGACCCCCTCTTTCCTTTTCTGATAGAACGAGGTTTGGGTCCCTCCTTCTTTCCTTTTCCTCGTGCGTCTTCCTTTGCTCTCTAATCTTACCCCCCGGCGTTCGGTTCTTTTAAGTCTCTTTCCCTTGACAAGCTTCGGGCCCGGGTGCCTTCCCTTGTTTTTTCTCTCCCTTCTCTTCCCTTTTGCGAGAGTTTTTTCCCACCGCGGTTCTCCTTTTGCCCAATTTCTTTCCCCTCCAGGCAGCCGGGGGTTCCTCCTGGGTTGGTCTTTGATGAGAGCCTTTCCCTTTTTGAAGGCCAAGGGAGTGTCAGGACTCTCTCTGGTTAGTGCTTTTCTTCCCCCCCTCTGTTGGATGTTTAAGCCTTCGGAGGTCCCCCCTTTTTTTCCCTTTTGGTCAGAAGCTTGCTCCGGTCTTTCGGCCGAGATAGTCTCGAAAAGCAGAGTCCCCCCTTGACGCTCTGCTTTCTGCGCCTATTCTTCCGTGTTTCCTTTCAGGCTTTTCCCCCCTCGATTGGTGAACCGGGGAAGACCCCCCGGCCGCTAACCCATTTTTTTTCTTCCCGGGGGCCTGGCGCCTGCCCCTCCACCCTCACGGTTCACTTGTTCGCTTTTTTTTTTCATAGATAGCGAGTTTTTTCTTTTTGACCTTTGATCCTGGACGAGTTGTTAATCCCCCCCTATTTCTGTAGGTTCTTTCTCCCCCTTACTTTTCTTTTTCCTTTACGTGAATCCCTTTAAGATCTCCTTGTAAAGTTTCGGCATCACTGCCAAATTTTCCCTCACGCTTCGCTTCGAGGGCCCCTTCCCCCTCCTGCTTCCTTAGAGTGTGCGCAGCCAATTTTTCTCTTTTTTTCCTTGGGCGCAAGTGGTCCCTTTCCATACTGGATGTTTTTTTTTCCCTTAACCCGGATTTCCCTTCTGTTTTACAGGTTCTGCTGCCCATAGATTTTTTTCGTCTAGGAGCACTCTTTTCCCCCCTCCGATGTAGTCGATTTGTATTGTTTTTTGAGGATAGTTTACCCCGGCCGCGACCTTTTCCCTTCAAACGTTTCTCCTCCTTGGTGGAGGCTCTGCTTTGTACACATACACCCGCCGGGTTCTTGGCAGACAGTCTTCCTTCCCCCGTGGCGCGGTGAATTTCCCCCCTTTCAGATTTGGAAGGCTTCTCGTCTTTTAGGCTTTTCTTTTTTTTCGAAGGGCTTCCCCCCCCCCACACGCAGAACTTTGACGGATTTCTCCGGAGCCCCCCTCCCTCCGTTTCAGCGAACAGCTTGTACCCCTCCCGTTAGTCTGAGGCGTTCTTTTTTTCTCAAGAACTTCCCTTTGGTGGGGGTTATCTATTCATGGTCTTCCTTTTTCTTGTCTTCTTTTCCATCGAGCTAACCTTCCCCCTATGTCCCTCTTCTGACGCAATGCACTCTTCTCTTTTTTTGCAAAGCGTTTTTCGTTTTCCCTGTTCTATCCCCTTTTTTCCCTCTTCATAGTATGCTTCCCGCGATCCAAGAAGGCTTCCTCTTTTGCAGTTTTTCCTCAACGACCTCTCTTTTCCCAAGGTTTTTTTTCTCAGCGGTCCTTTTATTTTTTCAAGCACTTTTTTTCCAACGGCGTTAAATCTTGGAACTTCCTGGTGTTCTGGTTCCAGACAAATTTTCTCCAAACTTTCTTTCTCCCGAGAGTTTTTTGTTTTGTCAGATTCCCCCTTTTTTCGGTGACGCCTTGGACGGGTTTCACTAGTTCGTCCCCGTGTGAGAAACGTGAATCGACCTCCCCCCATCGTCTTCCTTGTTTTGAAGTGCGCCCGGATCACCCAGCACCCCGTTTGATCCCCCTCCCATCGTCCCAGGTGTCGAACAACATTTCCTGCCCGTAAGAGTCCTTCTTCTCGAGGGATTTTCTAAGACCCTTTGCGGATCCCGGGCAGTCCTATTGATTTTTTCCTAAGGAAACTTCCTGGGATCATTCTTTTCCAGAATCGACCCAATTTTCGAGGATCCCCTAAAGACCTGTGGCCCGCACTCACAGTTTTTTTCTTGAACTCATCCCGTTTCAGCGCCATCACTTGCCTTAGGACCCCTCTTCATCTTGAGGCGTTCATCTGCCCCAATATGTTCAGAACATCCCCGTCTCGGAAGGTCACCTGCCCTCTATCAACTTTCTTTTTTTTTTTCTCAGAGTTTCCCCCCTTGAGTTGGCCTGATTAGCCGGCGAGCCCGACTTGTGAATAAAGTTAAACGGTTCTTATTTTCTACCACCTCTTCCCTTGCTTTACCATTCCGGTGAGACCGGGAAGATATTATAAGAACTGCACTTTGGGAGCTTCCCGTTCACCATCTTTTCTCCCTTTATAGTAACCCTTTCTGAAGCTGGAAACCAAGTAGAGAGATTACCTCGTATTTTTGCCTGGGTTTTTTCTCTTGCGGTCTTTCAAAAGTTCCTGAACCCAGACCTGTTTTCAAGCTCCCTCTGAATTTCCCTCACACAACAGGTGCAGCGAAGTCCCCCTTGCCGGGTCCTAAACTGGAGGCGATGCGCCTTTTTTATCTTTTTACGACTCCTTTTTCCTACCTCCTTTTTTTTTTACACCCCTCCCCCCCATATGAAGATAGATTCACCTCTGTAACCCTAACGAAAAGGTTAGGTCGTAAATAAGAGGGACGATTTATTCCCCCCAGTCCCGCCCAAGCGGGTTTTCCCACTCTCTGGGGTTCCCTCCCTATCCAACAAAATTTTTTTTTTCCCCTTCGGGGCTATGTGGCTTCGTCAGGCCCACCCCTTTCCTATAGTCGGACCTTTTGTGAATCCCCCCCCTTTTTAAGGTAGCTTTCCTCCCCACCCCTCCTTGAAACTCGTTCTCGTGACCTCTTCCTTGCATGGGGAGCGCCCCTTTCTTTTCCACTTTATCCGACTCCCTTTAGAGAGAGTTTTTCTTCCCCCGTTTGTTCAGATTTTTTCCTGAGGACCCTTGTGTCCCCCTGGGAGTTGAACTCCATCGGGTTCTGCAAAGTTCCCTAGGATGCCCTCCTTTGAGTGACGATTCTTCCCGGGTTTTATCAATGCACCCAGAACCCACCTGAGTCCACCCCGAGTGAGAGAGTGTATGTGGTTTCTCTTTTTTTTTTTTTTTTTGTACCTTTCAACAATCGTTGCGAAGTGATTTCTCAGTGTTCCCACAGAGGCTTAGATCCCCCCTCTTACTGCAATCTTCCCTTTAGTCCCTTTCTTTTCCCTTTTTTCCCCAGGGTTGTAATTGTCCCCTCCGACGCCGATATTTAAGAATTCGTGTTTTTTTCGGTGGAACTTTCTTTTTAATTACCTTATTTGGATAAGCCGGTCAGGTGTTTACCAGCAGTTCCTGCAACTCGTGGTTCTGAGCCGCTTTTCTTTTTTGTAGCAGTCTTTTGTCTGAACTTCGTCCCCTTGCATTTTTAGATGTGACCCCGTATCGGCCTTCTTCTTACAGTCTTCCTTTTAGGTTTCTTCTGTCTTCGATTTTCCCCCTTCTCCTTTTTTTTGTTTGTTGTTTTTTTTCTTTCCTGCGCTACTCCCCCATCCTTCAGGCGTGTCACCGATGCCATTGCCCTCTCACCTTTTTTTTTTCCCGCTTTTTTCTTGAACATCTCGCCCACTTGCCGATGGTACCTCCGTTTTTCGCCCCCCCCCAAATTTTTTTTTTCTAACCCCTGCTGACTTCCAGGACGTTTCTGGTTCCGAGAACGGGACTCATCTTTCCGGCCTTGATTTTTTTTGGATTGCTTTTCGGAAAAAAATTTTCTCCAGAGAAAGCCCCCTTTTGCCTTCTTTTCCCCCCAAGCTTTCTTTTCCTTTCGGTTTTTTTTTTTTTTTTTTGCCCCCATTTTTTACCAAACTCGGACCCGTCTCAAGGGATTTGTTTTGAGCCTCGAGGAAGCTACTGATTTTTTTTTTTTGTAGTCCCACTGGCTTTCTTTCTTTTTCTCCAAGGCCTTCCCCGAGGGGTCATTTACCCAACGGGACCCCCCAAAACCTTTTTCGGTTTTTTCCGACACAACCACAGTCGAATTTTCCCTTGCCATTTTTCGGGGTTCTTTTTCAGATCCTTGATTTTCATATCGGTTTTTTTTCTTTCCACTCCGGAAGTGTCGAGTTTTGCGGGGTGGCAAGCACTTTTCCCTTTTTTCGCCTGTTTTTCCTTTCAAAGCAAATTCCGAGACACAGTCGGAACGTGGCTGTTTTCTCTGACCTCCTTCCCCCGTTCTTTTGCGTTTTTCCCGTCGTTTTTTTTCGGAACCAGTTGTGCTTCCCTGATATTTCCCCACCGCGTAAGACCTTCCCTTTTTTCCCCCTTGGTAAATGTCCCTGGATCTGGGCCGTTTCCGTACCCTTGCTTTCTTAGCAGTATTCGCCGCTCTAAGGAAAGCACAACGGGACCGGGTCCCCCACGCCCACGGGTGGAGGAGGGGGATTGTTTCGAATTTTGGGGGTAAGTTTTGGGAGTAGCTTTTTTTTGTCTCCCTGGGAGTTTTTGAGAACAACCCGGTTTACTTTTTTTCCCCATCGATTTTTCCCTGGTGTGGAGTGAGGGTCCTTAGTTGGGCCTTTTCCGTGAATAAAAGTTCTTCCGGTTCCCGTTTTTAAAGGATTCCCCCCCCCTTTTTCCCTTTGAGTTGTGTTTTTTTGCTCAGATAGACGTTTTCTTTCTAAGGCCCTAAGTGGCCCCTTTTCTGGGGGTTTTTCCCCATTAAGGAATCGCTCAGACCTGCTTTTGGCGTTGTCGCCCTTTCTCTTCGAGGATGTCCGTCCTTTTTCTTCGCCGGTGGACTCGCCGATCGTCCCTTTTGATCCTTTATTACTTGCGCCTTGTGGCGTGTTCGGTCTCTTTTTCCCTTAACCCCCTTCTTCGGGGCTTGCTATCTTGATGAATCCTGCCGTTTCTTTTTTGGTTTGATTTTTTTTCTGTTCCTGAACGGCCTTTTCTTTTGTGCCCCCCGATTTCCAATTCCCAACAACTGTTGTTTTTTTTTTTCGTGAAGGTCGACATCTTGGGGTTCACCCCCCACACGTTTTTTTGGTCGGCGGTCGGGGTGCTCTTTTTTTTTGGTACCAATGGACAATCTCCAATTGACGGTTTCTACCTCTGGGTGTTTCCTTCAAATTCAGTCTTTTCTTATTACTCCATTTGGCCTTTGATTTGTTTTTAGGAACCCCGTATATCTTCCCACGGGACTGGCAGGGGTTCGACCCCCTTTTGGGGAATTTCGATGTCTCCTTTCTTTGTTTCGCGTGTTGCCCGGGGGACTCTTCACCCTTGGAGATTCCCTTTTTAAATTACGGGGGCACGTGGGCTTCCCACACTCTCATTTTTCCCCAGGCTGGCGCCAATTCCCCCCCAACTTTGTTTCGACCCTGTGGGTTTAATAAGGCTTCTTTTCAAAAGGGGCCAGGAAACAAGATGTGTTCTAGGTCCATTTCGGTCCAGCGCTTGTCCCCCTAGCCTTTTTTTTTTTTTGCCGCGGGGGGTTTTTAACTCATCATTATTTCCTGAGTAGACCCCCGAAAACCCCCTGATTGGCCGTTTTTTTTTTGCTTCTGGCGTCCGCTTTCTCACCCCTTACAAAAGTCGAACCAGTTTCAACCAGAGAGTTAGTCCATGCAAATCTTGTCACTTCTTTTGTAGTAGTCCTGATTTTTCATGGGGGAGAAGGTTTTTTTTGACATTCGATGATAGGCCCTAGGGCGGCCGAGGCAAGTCATTGGCATTTTTTTTTTTTTGTCATTTACGGGTTCTTTAGGCCCTTCCCTGACATCCCCTTTTCTAAGCGAGGATACTTTTTCCTGGGATTGTAGAAACTCGAAGTCCTTTTCCCCTTTTCTGGGGACGTTTTTTGTTGACCCACCCGCGGTTTTCCGAATCGCCTTTTTCCGAGGCTGCTCTTTTTGATTCGTGTGATTCGCCCCTTTTTTCCCCCCCCCGGGTATTAGCATCCGCTTCTGATGTTCTTTACCTGACTTTTTTTTCCTAAACAGAGTTTCGACTCTGCTTCCTTCTTTTCGGCCCCTCTACCGTTCTGTTTTCGTTTTATGTTTTTTTGTGGGGCCTGCACGTAATCTTCCGTACTCCCTTCAAACCTTTTCCCCAAGGGTCTTCCCTTGATATACCCCCGATAGTGTTTTTTTTCCCCTGGGTTTATCATTTCCCCGAGCTATTCCCAGATTTGATGTGTTTTTCTGGCGTGGGGTCCCCTTCGTTTCCGAGCCCCTCCGAATTTTTTCGAGAGGGGTCGTGTTTTCTGCACGCTTGTCCGTCCTTTTTTGCGTTTCCCCCCACTTTTTTAACTTCGGAACATTGTCAGGGAAACTGGGCCTTCTTCTTTTTACTTCCGGAGAGCGCCCTTTCCCTTTGGGGGTTTGGGCGGCGCGTTCGGTAGAAGATATGGTCTCAGGCTCGAGGTTTTTCTCGAGCCTCCTCCCTCTTCTATAAGTCTTTCCCCCTGGTTTCCAGAATTCCCCTCTCCCCCACGCCAGGTTTTTTTCTTCCGGCCTCGCTTTTTGTTTTTTTTTTTGTGGCCCTTCAAAGACCCTGTTTCAGGACGTGTTGCTGACTGCGCCTTTTGCAAGTCCCCTTTTCGCGGACCGGGCAGTTTCCCGGCTTCCCTTCTCTGCGTTTTCTCGTTCGTTTTTTTTTTGAAGCCTTCCCTTACGCGTCACCCCCCCAAGGACGAAAGCCTTTTCCTCCGTGCTTTTTCTGCGCGTCCTGCTCTCTTTTCCGGTTCCTTTTTCTTCGCGAGGAATTCGTTTTTCTGGTCGATTCCCCTTTCTCGGTTTCTGCAGGCCTTTTTGGTCGCAGTGAATAAGGGGCCCTTGCTCGTCGCGGGGTCACTACTGCGAAGCTTCAATTTTTTGCGGCCCCTGTATGGTTTTTTCCCCCTTTTTGGTTTTAAACTGGAACCCTCCCCTTCCCCACGCGCTTCGGCAAGTCCGGCCCCTGTTCCCTCTTGTCCCAACCTCCTTTCACCCTTTTTTGTGTTTTACGGCTTTTTTTTATTAAACCCAAAGGCCTGTTTTAGCCTCTCTTGGGCGCATTTGCGCCCCCCTGATTTTTCGTTTCCTGTCCTCCAACCCCGCCCAGGTGCCGCTGTTTTTCTGTTTCAGTTTCCCTCTCTTTCCTTCCCGGTCATCCCTAACTAATTCAGTACCTTTCCGGACTTCCTGATGAATCTTATCCCTTTTTCAACTCTACGTTCCTTTTCGAGTTCCCCCTTATTTACCCTTCTCCCAGGTTGATTTTTGATTTGGTCTTTTGAATTTTTTTTTTTTTCATTTTTTCTTTTCGAGCTCTTGACGTCTTTCTCACCGCCCCGGAGTTTTTCCCTTCGTTTGAGCCCGAATTTTTTTTTCTTTTGCCATCGCCTCTTTTTTGCATTCAGGCTCCCTTTTCGCTACTTGGAGGGGAGAAGTCTTTGATTCCCGATTCTTTTTCCCATCTGCCACGTTTCCTTTTTTTGCAACTCCCTCCTGCATTCTTTTTCACCCCCCCTCCTCTTCCCAGACTCCTTTGCTTCCCTTTAAGATCAAAGTTTTTCCCTGCAGATTTCTTTTTAGGTTTGGTTCCCCCAGAACCCCCGCCAGCAGTTTAGGCGTTCTGAAGAAATACAGGTTTTGATTTTTCGCCCATCAGTACTTCTCGTTTTGGTTTCCTCTTTCCCATGTTCCTTTTTTGCACGGACCTGGATCCGCATTCCGAACAGCCCCCTTGTTGGTTTTAAAGAGGTTTTTTTTGACTTTCTTCATCCCGGCGGTTTTCCCCTTCTGGTTTTTCCCTTTGAACCGGGTTTTGATGTCTTCCTAACAGCCCCCCTTACCTTCCCTCCTTTAAGGCCCCACCACCGGATCCTCCCTCTCCCGGGAGTTCTAGAGATTTCCCCGTTGACCTCTCACCTAGCTTCCCAGATCCCCCCCTCCCCCCGTTTCTTTTGCGCCGTTCCTCAGTCCCTCCCTTATCCCCCCTGAAGCCTCAAACCTTTGCCGCCGCCGCCCCCCCCCTCTTTTTGTTTAACCCCCCCCCTTTTTCCGTCTTTTCCGTATCTATGGCTCCCCCCCTTTTTTCTTTTACGGAGTGTCTTTTCATGGGGATCCCTTCCTAGCTCCCCCCCCCCGCTCTTTTTTAAACTCCATCTTTTTTCCCAACACTTTTCCGACTCTTTTTTCGCTGGCATTAGGTTTTTTTTTTATTTTTTTTAAGCTTGTTTCGTCTTTCTGCCCCTCTGGGCCATGATCCTTCCGATTTTAAAGGGCCCAAGGGTCCCGACACGGGCAATAGAAGTTCCCCCCGAGACAAGCAACGTTTTTTTTTTTGGAGCTTTTTTCTGCTTCGCAGCACTCGGGACGTCTTCATTTCGAGTCTCTTTTCTTTTTTAAGATTCGTCGGAGCCACCCTTTTTTAAGGGAGATCCTCTTTTTTCCCCAGATCCCCTTGCCCTTTGGTTCCCGTCCCTTTTTTTTTGTCGATTGAGGGTGCAGCCCCCCTTCCCTTGGCCAACAGAGTTGATTTTTTCTCCCTCAGGCTGGAGGGGGTCTTTGCCCCTCTTTCCGTCGCTTTGATGTCTTTCCATGGAGGATGACCCCTTTTCCTTTGCAATCTTTTTTTGACCACTCCCCACAATCGAGGCCCGGAGGGAATTTGTTTGCTCTCAGTTCCCTTACTCCGTCTTCTAACCGAGCCGCGCTGTTAATTTTTTCCCCGTCTGGCGCGTTTTTTTCCCCTTTATTTGTTTCGCAGGCTACCTCCCGCCCCTGTCCGACACAGAGGTTTCGAGATTTC
>Ga0179591_1236701_pt1 | contig 21204 bp, 41 predicted proteins | sample CZOMad2_1_08_16f_FD_182891 | JGI IMG/M metagenome (GOLD analysis project Ga0179591, IMG submission 182891) | Vadose zone soil fungal communities from Angelo Coast Range Reserve, California, USA - CZOMad2_1_08_16fungal (PacBio error correction) | ecosystem: Environmental > Terrestrial > Soil >... | reverse complement strand
GTATTTGAGTGATGCGTGTCTCCTTCCCCCCCCCCCCCTACAGGCATATGTCTTTTTTATTTACCACGCACCTCGTCAAGTGAACTGACCTTTCGTTGTAGATTTTTCGGTAGCACCCCTTTCTTCCCCCCCCAGCCCCCCTCCTTTTGTTGTTTTTTGCTCTTTTCCTCGCACTTCCTCTCCCCCCCGAGCTACCGAGCTTTTTTCGTCCCATGATTTTTCCTTTCCCCTTCTCCACCTTAGTATTTAGACGCTTTCCCTTTTTTTTCCTCCGAGCTGTTTTCTGCCTTTCTCCTATCGCTTCCCCGTTGCGTCTTTTTTTCTCCCCCACATTTATTCGAGTTAACCCCAGACACCGGTCCTTTTTCCTGTTTTTCCCGCCCTTTATTTCGGCCGACACAAGTGTGTCCTCATTGGTCCGCTTCGGACCTCCTGTTCCTCCCCCTCTCGGTTTGCTACCGTTATCGTTTCTACTGTGTGAAGTTCCCCCGTATTTGCTTTACACTAGTTTACCCCCGACTCGTCGTTCTTCCTGCTTCCTTGCCATGACTCTTTTTACTTGCACCTGCTCACAGATTATTCTGAAGTTTTTTTTTCTCGCAGCAGATGGCAGCAGGAATTCCCTTCCACTCTGCTTTGTTTTTTTTTTGTTGCCCCCCACGTATATGAGAACTGGTCTTGCTGTTTTTTCATTCTCTTTCTTCCTTTTTTCTTATCTCCTTTTTCCCCTGCCACTTCTCCGCTAATATTACCGTACATGAGATTTTCCCTCACCCGTCCCGAGTCTTGATCTGACAATGTTCTTTTTATTTTCGCCCGGTTCTCTTTCGTTCGAGAACACACATTTCTTTTTTCGCGCGGTTTGCCCCTTGCTCCCCCAGGGTTCCTTCTTGATTAGTTTTTTTTCCACGTGTTCCGAACATTGAACGTCCTCTTTTCCCTTCCCTCCTTCTCTCCACTGTTTCACGTTTGTTTTAACCCTTTTTTGTCCCCGCCCTGTCATATACATTTTCTGGCCCCCCCCTCTTATCTGAGCCCCCCATTGTTTTTTGAGTCCCTCCCACAGTGGCTGTGACCCCCTAAGGTCTGCCCCCCTTCCCATATCTGTTACTTTTTCCCGTACTGTCGCCGCTCCTCTCTCGACACCCTTTCCCACCTTCCGGTTTGCGCTTCCTGAGCAGTTTATAAACCACTAATCCCCCACGAGCCCTAGCTTCCTGATGCCCTGCTTGTTCGCTGATATTTCCCTTTGTAGTCCCCATTTCCATTTCTCCCTCACGTACCCTCACGTTACCTGTTTCTCACTCGACGGTGTTCTTGGTCCTTCATGTCCTTTTCTTTATGCCCTTGGTTACAGGCCTGCTTTGTGCCCCCCATCCTCCCCGCCCTTCGAGACTTGTTTGCTTTCTGAAGTTTGCCACCCCCCAGTCTTGTTTTATTTGAATCCTTGCATGCACGGTTCGAACTCCTTTGTTTCCCTCTGCGTTTTTTTCTTGGTTTGTTGTCTGAATTCTTTACGTGGCGCGTATTGTCCTCCAATGGTTCCCCTCTTTTGCCGGCTCTACCACTCCTTGACGGACAAGTGCACACGTTGTGCCCCCAACTTTCTCCCCGAGGCTCCCCCTTCCCTCAAAGTTGTACGTCCTACCCCAACCTTGTCACCCGGACTCCCGTTCCTTCATCTTTTGGTCTTCGATCGTTCTCGGTTTTTCAACAGCGACGCCCACCCCGGACCCCTCCCCGTGTGCGCCCCCCCATCAACCGCGTTTGAGGAGTTTAACCCCAACTTGGTTTTCTTCGTCCCCTGTTCGTCGGGTCTTGTAATGGACACATCTCTCCTTTTTCACCCCCTCTCTTTTTTTTTTTCCGTGTATGTCAATGATATCTTTGTCTCTTCACTGAACTGCGCTTACATATGTGTCCACTGACCCAACTTCACCCTTCGAAGTTTTGGTGAAGCGGTATACCAATTGGTCTTCTTTCTCCCAGGTGACCCTTCTCGTGATAATAGTTCTACTCTTGGTTTTCCTCAATGCCCCGTTCCTGTTTTCTTCCACGGCCGCACTTGTTTCACATTCAGCAGTAGTTTTTACAGGTTTCCGCCTCAGTATTTTCTTTTTGCCTTTTTTTTGAAGTAGCTGAACTGAATCCCGGAGTGTTGTTATGGGATCCCCATGTGACCACGTCATTCACTGTGGTGTTTGAACCTGTCTGACCGTCCCTTTCATTCCATTCCCACCTGCTCCCCCCTTAGTGTACCCATCCAGATCATCCGTCGATCCCTTTGTGGGTTTCCCTGGCATTTTTGTGCCCGATGCTGTTTGTTTGGTTCTGTTTTGTGTTATATTTCTGGCCTTCCATTTTTCACGTCCGTGCCCCCATCCACAGCTAGTATTCTCGATTTCATTCTTCTCCTTTGTTTTTCTTCTTATTCTTCGTTACTTCTCTCCTTTTTTGTTACCCTGACTTTTGTTGTGCTTCTCGGTCTCCTTCCTCCGTTCCGGTCCCCTTCCTTCCCCCACTTTGTTTGCGTCCACGCACCACACAGCTCACCCCCTTTCTAGTGAACCCCATCTTACTGTCTTCTGCAAGTTTAATCCACCCCTAAGCCGCGACTATCACCACAACCATTTCTTGGCCCCCTTCCCCCGTTCCCCACCTCTTTTTTCCTCCCCCTTCCTTGCAGCTGTCTTTTGGCTCATTTGGCGTTTTCCCCGTCTTCCCCCCGTCTTTTCTTTATTTCCCTCTTTAGGGACCCACACCACAGACTTCTGTTGTTCTTCCCTCCCCCCCCCTCCCCCGCCTGTCCGTGAACTTCTGTGTTTCTCCACTCCGACACCCCCCCCCCCCAAGGTTTCGTACCGACCTACTGATTTTTTCTTTAGCGCCCTGTTCCTACTTCACTGGAAGTTCCCTCCCCCCCCTTCCTTTTTATGTTTTTTTCCCCTACGGCTCCGTTCCTCGTGTTGACCCCCCCCTCTTTTCTCTTCCCTTTTTGAAATGTGACCTTTATTGAACGCTTTTTTTGCGCCCTTTTTTTTCCCCCTGTTCCCCCTTGCATTTCTCCCCTACCCAAACCCTCCTTTGAACTTGCTTTTGCCCCCTCTATATACTCTGTCCTTGCTGCCGAAGAGACTCCTTTTTGCAGGCCCTCGCCCCCCCCCCCCCCCCCTTCCCCCCCCCCCCGTTCCCCTTTTCCCCGTGTTTTTCTTTTTTCAATCGTTGGCTGAGTTACACCACTTTTTGATCCTCTCCTCTGGTTCTTGGTCCTCCTTCGTCCTTTTGGCCGTAAACTTTTCTGTCCTACCCCAAGATTCCCCTTTTTCACTTTTTGAACCCCCCCTCCCTTTGTAGTGACATTACTCGTTGAGCGAGACCGTTTCTATGAGCTTTTGACCCACCTTTCCCCGTTTCGATTTCACTTTCATTTCTATTTCTCTTCCGGCCCCCCTTCTGGTTTTTTTTTGTTATTTCACAACACAGTCGCCCCACACTTTTTGTTTCTTTTCACCCTTCACGTTGGGCGTTTCGAAACCCAAGGATGTTACCTCCATCCTTCCCTTCCCTACTTCAGCCGCACCCACAGGTGCAAGTTCCGCTGTGATCTTTTTTTGTTGACCTTTATATTCCCGTCTGTCCCCCCCCTTTTTGACTTACCCCACCATCTGTGTACTCCCCGCCGCTCGTACCCCCCCTAAATGCAACTGGTTGTTCCCCCTTATCGGCCCTTGGTTTCTGTGCACTCTCCCGGTCACGCAGGGCACTTTCCCTGTTCTCTTTTTCTCCTTTTTCGTCATCGACCGACCACTTTCGCTTTCCAATTTTTTTTAGTGCCCCCTCTTACCTCTCCGTTCGCGATGACTTACTTTTTTCATGAGTTTGACACGTCCTTCGCTCGGCCCATTCCTGGCTTTCTTTTTCTTCTTGGCCCCCGCCTGCGATCGTTTTCTTGCCCCCCCAACATTTCTTTTTCTTACTCCCCTGACCCTCTTTTTCCACACTGTATGGTTCTGAGAGCTGCCCCACCCAGTTCCTGTCCTTCCCTCGGACGCCTTTTTAGCTGTTGTTACTGTTTCGCTTACCTGCCTCGTCCCCCTATGTTCCGTGAGGGAGCACCTGGGATTCTTTTCTGACATCTTCTTCCTCTTTTTATCTCTTCTGTTATGGAATCATCGCCGTTGGATGACGCTTAGCTCTCTGCTGTTGCTTATTTGTCTGCTCTTGTCCGTTTCTCCTCTCTCCTTCACAGACGATCTTCTCCTTTTTCACGTTTTCGGTACCTTCCATGTTAAGCGGACTCAATCGTCCACAATGTCCCCTCCCCTTATCCAGTTCGAATGCTTACCTTCCACCTCGCGCTGTTTTAGCAGCCCACGATTTTTTTTTCGTTCCCCCTTTTCTCTTCTGTCCTATTTTCTCCCCGAGCGAGCGATTTATACACGTCCTTTTTGCCCGGGCCACCTGTTCTTGTTTGACTACGACGCTATGATTTGGCCCGCCTCTCCCTGTAATCTTCGGCCACCGCTTAACTTAGTCTATCCTGCTTTCTCTCCCCTTCCCTTTCCTAATTTTTCGCCGTTTTTTTATCTGTGCTTTTACCTCCCCTTTTCTAGTTCTCGTGCACACTCGGCCGGTTACCCCTCGCAGTTCCTGTTAGAACTCTTTTTCTTTTCGCCTCCCCCCCTTGACCATGTCCACACTTTTTTTTTCGATTAACCGCCCGGGCTTGGTTGGCATTCCCCCCCCTTTTTTTTTTTTTCCGAGCCAGGCTTTCTCAACGCCCTCCTCGTCTCTTTCATTTGCTTTCCCGTTGAGACGTCGTGCAGGGGCTGCCCCTCTTCCCTAGTGTCTGTACCGCAAACTGGCTTGTTCCTTTGGTCACTTTCCTGAGGGTTCTGCCTATCCTGACGACCAAGTCTAGTCAGGGAGCTTGTTTTCTTTTTTCTCCCTTCCCCATCGCCTCCTTTCGTTTTTCGCTCACTAAAACCTTGCTTGTGCTTTTTCTTCCGTCTTTTGTCTTTCTCCTCCGACCGCACACACGACGCCTCTTGTGTTGCACCCCTTGAGCCACAGCATCCCCACCCTTCCTGTTGGTGGCTAACTCGCCCCATCGATTCACGGTGACAGAGGCCGTTCCCCCAGGTCCACTCTTTGCCCATTTGTTACCTATTCCACGTATCTTGTATGGTCCTTTGTCGTTTTTCTGCTTTTCCTCTGTCACCTTAGTTCCGTTCATTGAAGTTTGTGACGCCCCGCCCAGCTTCCTCGTGTTCCCTACCTAGTGTTATAGTGTACAGTCTCCGATTGACTTGCTGGTTTTCATAGATGTCCCAGTGTTTTCTCCTAGCTTATGGGAGTTTGATGTGTATTGACGACCTTCTCTTCTGGCTCTTGTAGGCCCCTCGACTGGTAGCCCGCTCCTCTTGTCTCTCCCTGATTTCTGTTGTTTTCTTCTTTTCTGTTGTGTCTCTTCCGTATTCCTAACAGCCCAGGCTGCCCCCACGTCCCCGTCCCCCCTTGTCGTCCACGAGGCCGACCATTCCGGCCACACTTCGTTCAGCCCTTTTCATTCCTCTTTTTTGCTACGGCGTCCTTCTCCTTACATTACCTCCTTACCCGTCCGTGCCAGTTACGGCCCCCTTCCCCTTGTCTTTTTGACGCGCTAGGAACATTACCTCGTCCCTTTTTTCTAGCTTCGTATAGCCTCCGGCATACACTTTGAAGTCCTCGCCCTTGTACCCCCTTTCTCTACCTACTACTCCGTTGCGTTGTCGGTTTGATTCTGTCTCCCCTGACTTTCCACTAATTTGCCCAAACCAGGCCCTGCCTCGCGCCCTTCTCCCCACTATATCCTTAACTTGATCCGGTAGTCTTGATCGAGATTCTTATCTGATGTTTCACCGGCCTTCTTACGTCACCCCTCATATTTTTTGTATTACTCTGCGCGTCTCCTGTCCAGTCAGTTTCAGACACTCCTCGTCCCAAGTTTTTCGCCCAGTATAACATTTGGTCCCTGCCTCCTTTCCTCGCGCACTCCCCTTTCCCCTGCCTCTTCAACGTTGTGCATTGTGTTTTTCACGCCAAGACAGCCCTCCACTCCACACCTTACTTTCCTTTTTCTTACCATCGCCCCCCTGTCTCCCTCCCCCCTCCCCCTCAGTTTCCTCCGATTATAGTAGCCACTACGCCTCTCCGTGTTTTTTTTTTTACCTTTCCCGTCGAACCAGCCTTGCCCCCCCCCCCTCCCTGGCCGCGCCTGCTGCTTGCCACACACCCCACCGTTTTCTCTCCCGGTCCCCTCCCCGTCCCGCCAGAACCGGTTGCCTTTTCCCTTTTTATTTTTCACCCTCGGTCCCTCCCCTGCTTACCCGCCCGTCCTCCCTCACATTGTCCCTTCCAGCACTTGTTTACCCTGTTTGGTAATATGCCCTTTTTGCCCCAGCACTTCCCCTTTATCCCTGCAAGACTAGCGTTTTTTTTCTCCCCCCCTTCCAACCTCCTTTCCCCGGCATACCCCTCGTGCACACCCTTACGTCTGCCCCATGGCTCACATGTTTACTCATTTGTTCTTCCTTTTACTTTGCCCAGTAACAAAGTGACGATTTGTCTTTCAGCTATTTCTCCTCTCCTGTCAATGTTTTTCCCCTTTCCCCACCTTCACACATACTCCCCTTTTCCCTGTTTGCTATCCTCCCGCCTGTACCCCGCCCCTCTTCCTTTTTTTCAGTAACCAGCCCCCAGCTCCTTCTTCCTTTCTTCGAGGCCCTTCGTTCTTGCCGCATCCGAGCCAAGCTTGCCGCGCCCCCCCTCTTTGCTTCCCGGATGTTTCCCGTTGCATTTTTCTCGTGTCCATCGATTTCACATTACCTCCCCCCCCTGTATTATACGGCCTTTAAAACAGCGTCGCTCTTTTCTCTAGCCTTTTTGCCCCCGTCCCACAAATACCTTTTTTTGCCTGGTGAATGGCGTACGCCCCCTTGGGTTTTGACACCCGCCCTTCTGCCCACCAACATTCTGATTGTCAGTCTATTCCTCCCTCCCCAACGTGTTTCGTCCATCACCTTTTTCCTCCCTGCTGTGTTTTCCCAGATGCTTCCAGGGACCCCTTTTGAGCCAGCTCGACCCCTGAGGTTTTCATTTCTCGGTTATCTTCTTCCCTTTTCCCTGTTTAAGCTTCACCCAGCTTTTTTTGTTCCCCCGATGCCCGTTTCCAATGCCCCCCGTGATTCTGACACACTACCAGAAAGACCGATGTTTTTTCCTTCTTTCCCTTCCCCCGACCTCCTCCTTCCCCTTCCGACGATTCCCTAGGCCTGTCTTTCCAGCTTGTTTTGATGTTTCTTTTATGATTTTAGTAGAGTCGCGCTACCGAGAATTCCTGATTATCCCTCCTTTTCCTGGGCTCCTCTCCTTCCCCTTGTCACGCCATTGCCGTTCCCATCTTTTCATGCCCCCCACGTGCCTACTTTCTACGCCCCTTATTGCTGGTAGATCCCGGTTTCTGTTTCTCCGTGCTCCTAGCCTCCATTGACGCGCGTTTTTTTCTGCACGGACGCTTCACAGCACCCCCTCCCCCCTCTACCTCCACTACCCGAGCCGTCTTTTCCCTCTCTTTATTTTGCACCTCTTTTCCGTGTATCCAGTCCTCACACTCAAGTGTTGCATTTTTTGTTTTTGCAAGCGCCACTTTTTTTCCTTTCATCGGGTCATCCTGTCCCGACCGCAAGGTACCGCGTGTTGTTTCCCCCCCATCCCTCCCTCGCTTACGATGTGACACGATTGATTTTTAGGGTTTTGATTTACCTGCTTACCACCTGTGAATTATTCCCTCCGTATCTCTTCCACCTCTTTTCTTCCCCCCGTCTCCCACCTTTTATTTCTTTTTTTACCCTTTTTCTTTCACCACGTTCTCTCCCGTACCGCCTTCAGTCGCCCTTTTACATCACCCCCTCTTCCACCTGTTCTGGCTTATTTCGATCTGCGTCGTTTTGTGTCCTTTCTGCCACACACATTTTTTTTGGCATCCCCTCCTTTTTTTTCTCACTTTCACTCCCCCTGCTTCTTTTTTCCCCCTTTTTCTTTTCCTGAACGACAACCCCCTTGCTTCTTTCCTCCCGCTTTTTCTTTTTCCCCCCTTTTTTTTGACCTCTGACTTTCTTCTCCCTGTCTCAAGGTTGCCGGTTCCCTGATTCTGTCCCCCCTCCATTTTCATTGTTTTTTTCTTTTTTCCCTTCCCTCCTCTTGCTTTTTGGTTTTCATTTTTTTTCCTTTTGTTTGTTCACGGTGTTGTGTCCCCCCTGCTGCGACTACCACCCTACCCGCTGCCCCGCGTTTCTTGTGTCCGCATTTGATGCAAGCGTATAGAAGACCTCCCTTCCCCGGGTCCCCTCACATTTTTCCCGTGTCTTTGCATCCTTTGTTTGTTTCCTGCCCCGTTGTCCGTTGGTCGCGCTGTGTTAATATGGAACATATTTTCCACGATTTATTCGTACGCGCCTCTCCCCCCCTCTCCTTCAACTATCGCTGGAGTCCACAATTGCTCGCGCCACCCCCCCAACAACCCTCCTCCCTCTTGTCCTGATTTTTAACAATGACTCCTTTCCTCTTCTACCCCATCTCCGTTACTTCACCCGACTTGGAGTCCCCCTTATACGTTCTCCTTTTTCCTTCCGACTGTCCCGTGCGACTCGGGCCCCAGCAACGCGTCGCTGCCCCCCCCCCCCCTTTTTTTCCCACTTTCCCCTTTTCACATTTTCAGGTATCCCATCTGGCGCTGGTCTGTTGATTACGTGTCGATTTCCCTTTGTTTTCTCTGTTGCATCTTGCCTTTTTCCGTTTTAAAGTTCTTTTTTCTCCTTGTAGTATCCCTCCCCCTTCCCTTTTCTGATTTTTGTGGTGTGAAGTCCCGGCTAGTTCCCCCAGCCCACTTTGCTTTCCCCACATTCCTTCTTCCCCAGTTCACTGTCGGCTTCCCGCGTCTTTCCCAAGTCCTTTCCTTGCTCCCACTCCCTAAGGGCGCACTCGCCAGTAGTGTTGTCCCTTTTGCGTCACGAACTCCTGTGATGCCGTCGTTTTCTCCCTTTTGGGCAATTTCCCCCGCCCCCTGTACTTCTAGAACAGCACCTCGCGTTTATTCGGTTAGTGTTTTTTGTTGTTCTTTTGCTGTTCTTCTCGTTTCCCCCCCACGTGTTCCTCTAGTTTCCCCTGCTGAACACTCTCTATCTACCTCTTTCCCCCCCTCCGGTTTCCCCTTCTTCCGCGCCAGCGCCACCTGTTGACTTTGCCCGCCCTCCTCTGCCTATTCTTCCAATGGCAGTGCTTTTTTTCTTGCCGTTCTTTCCCTCTGCCTTGCTTTTTTTCTGTGCGTATTTACTTTGCCCACGCCAGTATGTTTGTTCGATCGGTTTGTTCTCCCCGCCCCTTTCGACTTTGTATGTCTTTTTCATTTGCCTTCTTAGTTAATCTCTCCCTTTTTTTCCTTCCCCCTTGTTTTGTGCGCTTTACCCCCCTACTTTTCCTGACACTCTCCCCTTTTCAGAAGCCAATTTTATTGATCCCCCCCTCTTTTCTCGTGAACACTACTGGCATCGGCAAAGTGCCCCCCTCCCCACCTTAACCTTTTTTTTCCCATTTTTGCCTCCCCCACCATACAGGCTAGTCCCCTGCACCTTTTTGTAAATTCACACTCTCGTCCTGTCCTGCATCTTTGCTTTGTTCGTTTCTCTCTCCCTTTGTACTGCGTTTGTTCCGATCGACACCCGCGCATGTGTCCTTTCTCCCCCCCCCATTTTCCTCTTTAATAGCACGCATATTTTGACGGCCTTTACACAACCCCCCCCCCACCCCTCTCGTTTTTACCCTCCCATACAAACCCGACCGGATTCGATTAATAGGGTTCTCACACTCCTTCCCCCCCCTTGCGTCCCCTCACCACCCCTACTTGATTTCCCCCTTTTACCCATTCACTTTGCTCGGGTCCGTCATCCGTGTCTTCCTCTGACGGTCTTTATCCTGGTCGTTCCCCAGTCCATCATTGTCGTCCCACCCTCATTCCTCTTACTCACTTCCCTTTACCTACCCCGTGTACATACACAGCGCCTTTGCCGTTGTCGTTGATTACTCCATCTCTCGGCGTTCTTGACACTTTAACGCCCCTTTAAAGGTCATTCCCCCCCTCTTGCCCCCCCTCAACCACCCTTTCCTCCTTTTTACAACCGCCGACATCGCGACGACCTGCCCCAGTGGTGATTGTCCCCCTTGACCCGTTTTTTTTTCACCTTCCCCCTTCCTTCTGTTTTTGTTTCCCCTCCCCACTGTCGTGTCCCTCTGACCCATTCCCCCAGCCACCTCATTACCCTGCCTCCTTTTGAATCCGCCTTTTTTTTATGTCTTCCCTCGTTTCATCGCTTCCTTCCCCTCGTATAAGGTTTTCCACGACCCGTCAAATCCTCCCGCACGAGTTTTCTCTTCCCCCGCGCTACTTCTTTTTTTCCCCCCTTGGCCACCCCCTTGCTGTAATGCGACCTTTTTTTTCCCCTTTTTTTTTTTCACCCCCGTATGGTTTGGCAGACGAAAACCTTTATGGTTTCCCTTCCTTCGGCTATCCTTCCTCTTCCACGTCTGCTTTAACATATATTATGGGCCTGCCTAGCCGCTGTTTTTCCCCCCGTTATCCCGTAGCCCCCCTACCGGAACGACACCGGCCCAACTTATTATTAACCTCTCCGCTACCACACCTCATCTTGTTTAGTTCCCCAAGACACTCTTTTCCTGACCTTGCTTCAATATCCGTTTATGACCTTGCCATCTTTCTTTCGGTAGTCAAAGGGAAGAAGTGAGTTGAACTTGCGCTCCCTCCTCTCCCCGGACCAATGTCCTAGTATTGACCGTCCAGACCATATCTGCCACCCCCTCTGGTCCTTCCTGGATCTCCGCGGTCCTCTTTCTCCCCAGTCAGAAATAGTAAGAGGTGCTTCTTATTTTTTTAACAACGCGAGCCTTTCCCCCTTCTTTGACGAGAGAACGATTGTACCTGAGTTAACCCCATCTTTTCTCCCCCATCACCCGTGTTCCCGACGGAATTCTTTTTTCCCTATTTTCGGATTCCTCCGAGTTCCCCCCCTTTTTTTTGCTTCCCCCTGGCACCATCATGACACTTTTTTCCTTCAGATGTTCCCAGCGAGCCCCTTGTTCCATCTTCTCCTCGAGTCACCTTCTTCTTTCTTGTTCCTTCTTTTTCGTTTTTTCCCGCCAGCGTGTCTAGTTTCCTTTGATGATGTTCTGTAAGGCACCCCGCGTTATGACCCCTACCGACTTTCGCCATGTCATACACCTCTATTACATTGTACACGCCGTTCCACTTTCCACCCTCTTTCAGTTTAGCTCGGTTTCGCGGCTGTACGTACATTTTTTTGGTGCCTTCCATCCACTCTTTGCCGGTTCTGTTATCTTCGGTCTGCCGTGTGTGTGCGTCACGCTCTTCTTTTTGTTTCTCCTACACGGTCCTCCAGTGCCCCCGCGCCCCCCACGTGCGTTTAGGGTTCCTTTTTTTTGACACGCCTCCCTTTTTTTTTACCCCTTTTCTTGATTTCCCCCCTTTTTCTTCTGTCCCCCCCCACCCCCCTTCTTCTGCCCTTTTGTTACGTCACTTCAGTCCCCCCCCGTTCGTTGCACGTTGGTCATTCAGGTTTTCCACCAGTTACTTTACCATGCGGAACTTTGGCGGCCACCCATGCCTCTCTCGTTGTTTCACTTATTCCCTTCCATTGAGACTGTTTATTTGCCTGAACCCGCAGTATTTTCTTCTGATGGGAACTTGTCAGAGCCCCTCACCTCCCCAGATTGTTTCCCCTGCTATTTTGTATTTCGACGTACCCAGTTTTATTCCGCCTTCTTCGTTGCTTTACTCCTCCTCCACCCCCCCCCCCCTTTTCTCTGTAGTCCAGGACTTGTCTGTTCTTTCCCCCCCTGCCTCACCCCCCGGTTGCGTTCGTCCGCACTTTGCGTCCCCACTACACATTCCTCTATGTTGTGTCTTCTGTTGGTGAGATTTTAGACTACACTGCAAGTCAGTCTCTCTTTTCTCCATTCTGCTCACTGACAACAGACACCCAACTCTTCCCTCCCTGTCCCTTTTGTGCGGTTTTGTTCGTCGTTATTATCCTGCAGGACCGACTGTTTTTTTAGCACCTTTGTGTCCTCTGTTCCACGGCACATGTGCCCCACCAACCGCTTTTTTTCCTGTCCGCATGATCTTTTCCCCTTCTTCTCTCCCTGCTTCCTGTATGACAGACAAACAGGCAGGTCATGCTTTTGGTTTTTTAGTCGCTCTCTTCCCCTGCTGCATACACCACCCATTACTCCTCGGTTTTTGTAGCACGCCCTTCCCTGGTGTGACTGTTTCTTCTGATACGCATTGCGCATGTTCTTGTCTGATCTGTTCGTTCTCTGTCGTATCCCCATTACTCCTTGGTTTCACCCATTCACGTCGCCCCCACGATCTGCCTTTTATTCCCCGTATCGACCGCCCCCATCCGCACGTTGAAGGCTGGTATTGTATCCTACAGCTGTCTTGCCCCCTCACTTCATCATTTTCCTTTCGTTCCAGAGTTTTTATTCCAACGCTTACGTCCCCCTCCTTCACCTGTTCCGATTCGTGTTGTACAATGTGAGTCGCAGCTGCCAGAAACCCAATGTTACATTGGCCTTTAGTCCGTTTTTGTCCAGCCCTTCCATCGTTGTGTCCTTTTTCGTCCTTCGTCCCCCTGTTCACCTTTTGTTCCCTGACCCTTTTTCCTTTCTCGTCTCGCGTGTCTCCTCCTTTCCCCACCACCTACCCGACCCGTTCGTCGCTTCGCCCACGCCTCGCCATTTTTCTGTTTTTACAGTACGACCTGCAGCATGCGCTTCCTTTTCCCCTGCGCGACCGCCACAGCCTCCAGTTATTGATCCTGATCTCCTATCTTCCTTCCTTCCCCCTCCTTCTTTGGATCGCCCGCCCGATTTGACGCATTTGTTCCAACGACAATTTCAGGCTCCTCCTTTTGCGTATTTCCTGATACGATAAGCTTCGACCCCTACCATACCTCTAACCCGCATGACGCTTCCTTACGTTCATCTTTCTTACGCTCCACTCGGCCCTCCCCCTGACCGACCCCTGTTTATTTTATAGCAGATTTCCCACCCCCTCGTACCACATTTTGGCTAGCTTCCAACCCGCCCCCCATTGCCCGTCCACCCCCCTCCTCCCGAGTTGCATCCATTGCCCCATTTCGTGCCTTTAGTCTCTCCCACCTTTTATAAATCGGACCCCCACCTCATTAGTTGCCGTCCCCCTTTCCAACTCCCTGTCAACGCCCTTTTCCTCTTCGTGTTGTACCCATCCCACACCCTCCTTGATTTCCACCGCAGTGCACCCCAGTGAGTGCATCCCGTTCCCTCCCCCTGATTCTTCAAGCCCAGTAAACAGTCGCCGATTTACCCCCCCTTTTCCTTTGTCCCTTTCTACCGCACCACACGACTTCCATTATCAGAAGGCCCGCGGCTCCCTATCTTCCTTTTTTCCCTTTTTTCCTTAACCTTGAGATTATTTTTGCCTTTTACCCTCCCTTTTTTTTTTCCCCCCCCTTTTTCCTTTTTCCCCTTCAGGACCACCACCTCTTTTTAGCCGCAGCTTCATAGTCTTTTTCTCTGTTCTTGTCCACCATCCACCGTTTGCTTATCGTGCCCTTCTTTTTACTTTGTCTTTGTTTCCTGCCCCTTTCCCTCCACACTCGCTCCCCACGACCCCCCCTCCATCACCTCCGCCCGCGGTTTATCACAATTTTTTGTCATTTTCCACCGCGTCTGTTGCCTTTGTTTTTTTCACAACAACGCCCACCAGGCCCTGGTACCGCCTTTCGTGCCCACCTCATCTGGTCGCGCCGCAAACACCTTTCCCACCCCTTTGACTCTTTTTTTTGCCGTGTCTGCCTTTTTACTTGACACGTTAGTCCAACAACCCGAGTCCCCACACCTTTAGCTTTGATGGTGTAGTCGATATTCGATCTTTTTTGACACAGTCCCGCGCACAAGGTTTCTGTACTCCCCTCATTCTGTTTTTTACCCGTTTTTTTGACCTCCCCCCCCCTTTTCCTTGCTTTTTTCATTCTGCCCCCAAATTGCTTTGATTTCCCCCCAAGTCACAGCCCTTCTTCTTTTAGTACCACTCCCACTGTCCCCGTTCTTCAGTTTTCCCCCCCTGTCCGCTTTGTTTTTCTTGTATTTTGTTTAACTTTCGCTTTCAACCCCTCATTATCGTCTCCCTCCCTTTACGACATTGTCTCCCTTTTTTTTCCCTTTCTCTGTTTCCCCGTCCGTCCCATTTTTTTTCCCCCTCTCTTGGTCGGCTCGATTTTCCCCCTTATGTTTTTCCTCCCCCCGCGTTTGTTTAGTTGTACGACTCGGTTCCTCCCTTTTGCCCTATCTTTTTCATATTGTCTCACCGTGTTTCGATATTTTGTTTCGCCCTGTGTTTTTCATTCATGTACAATGTCCCCCTTTTACCCGCCTCCTTTTTGCTCGCTCCCCCGTCTCTTCTATCCTCTAGTTAATCCTTTTCCCCTTCCCCGTCCTTAGTCTTCCCATTCCCTTTCCCCCCGATCTGTACCCCCCTGCGTCGGGGATTTCTTTTTCTTTTTTTCCCCCTTTCCCCTCTTGCCCCCGCCCCTCCTTAGAGTTTGAGCGCTTTCGACCCGTTCCGTGCATTCTGGCCCCCCTCCGCTGCCCGATAGTCAGCTGTTGCTTCGCTCTCCCAGGGTGTTGCGTCGGTCCTTCTTTGCACCCTTCCGCGACTCACCACTGCCCTCTCCTCTAGGTGCACTGAATGATTCGTCGGTTTTCCTGATAGTGAGAGTTTGACCGCCCCTACTACCCCTTGTTTTCCCCCTTTTTTTTGCCCCGATGTATCTTTGGAGCGACGGTTTGTAATTCTTGATTATGCCGCGGCCCTGATTTCGACCATCCTTTGCATTCCGACCGCCCACGCGCCACCCCCTCCCTATTTTGGCCTTCTGCGACGTCCCTCATGCTTGATTGTTGCCCTGCCTTCCGATTCCCCATTCTCGGTCCCCTATTGTGATCTGCTCACCCTTATTGCCATGGACTCCTTTATCCTGTATTTTTCCCCTGACCTGCCATCGGACCTAGAATTAATATTGGGAGCACACATCGCAGTCAATTCCCCCCTTTCCAGGTACCCCCACAATAGGTGCTCGTTTGTCCGATTTCCCGGACTTTTTTAGTCCCGCTCGTTTTCTGCCTCCCCCCCTCCATCCTGTTCATTCATCGTTCGCCTTTTTCCTTTTCCCCCTTTCACGTCCCCCTGCTCGCCAGACTTGATTTGCTTATGGCCCCTTTGTCCCCCCCAGACTTTTCGTCCGGCCGTAGTCCATCTTTAACTGTTTTCACTGTCTTTCGCTTTTTTCTCTGATCCGAACCGTTTCATTTTGTCTTTTTCCACCCCCCGGCCCACGTCTGACCCCATCCCACCCCTCCTCGCCCTGCGACCGACTTTGCCGGGTCCATGACCTATTTTTTCGTTTTTTGCCTTTTCCTTCTGAACCCCCCCTGGATTCTTTATGTGTTCTCCCGTACCCCGGCCCACCCCGGTTATTTTTACCACTTTGCTTTTTGCATTGTGTTGACAAAGGTCCAGTCCCGGATTCTTCTCCTTTTTTGCCGTCTCTCCGCAATTGGGTCTTAGCACCAAAGTTCCCCCCCTTCTTGGGACACCCATTTTTTCCCGCGCCCATTTTGCAGGTTGTTTGTTTAAGAATTTACTGTTCCCTCTTTGCTGCACGCCACCTGCTTGCCCCCACGTGTTTTGAAACCCGAAAGTGGCCAGCGTTTCAGCTCCCCCCCGCCTTCATTTTTTTTTGTTTTCCGGAACCCCCTCCCCCAGGCCGCAAAATTCTTCTCGTTGACGGCTCTTGTCCTAAGTCCCCCGAATTGTTTTCCGCACCCCACCCCCTGTTGTTTCACCTTGTGTCATTTCATTTTGCACGCAGTGTCTCCTTTGGACCCCCCTTTTCCCCGAAGGCCGCGGACCCCTTTTTTTGAACCTTCGTGAGTGAGCCCCCCTGGGCCTCGCCCGAGGTCCCCCCTTTCTATTTTTCTTTGGTTAAGTTTGCAGGTTCCTGTTTTTAGTCTTTTGCCTATTCATGCGGCGTCCCTTCACGATGTATCTTCGTCTTTACCCCCACTCCAACCCTACACCTTTCCTTCCAATCATTTACCCCATTTTTTTTTTTTTCACCCCCCAAACATATTTTCACCACCCTCCACCCCCTACCCCCATTTTCCCACCCCCCACAACAACACCCCAAAACCCTTCTTATCAACCCCCCTGCGCCTCTTTGTGTATTGTGACGTGTGACTTTTGTTTCACCCCCCTGCCCGGCCGAATTACACTTCCTGCGCATTTGTGTCCTATTTCACTCCCGCTTCTTTGTTTGCCCTCCCCTTTTTTTTTTTGCCTGCACCGTCCATTTTCCCCCTTCCAGCTTTCTTTTTTCAGTTTTTAGTTAGGTGCACTTTTTGGCCTTTTCTTTAGTTCCCACCGTTCTTCGTTATGGGCGTGTTCCCACGTCTTTTGTCGGTTTTTTTTTTTGACCCCCGTAGGTAGAAGAGATTTCCTGCTTTTCTTACGGTTCTACATTAGCGTGCCCATGTGTCTTCCCCCCGCTGAAGTTTTTGCCGACTTCCTTCCTGACAGTTTTGTTTTTTTCCCAAGGGCCCTGTTCTGGTTGGTTGGTTATGTTATAGTAGGTTTTGACCCATTCTTTCTCAGCCCGTAGATGTTCCCGATGTCTCTGCCTACGGTATTTCGAGTGGAGGTCCTGCCCCCCCCGTGTTGGGTTTTTTTTTTTTGTTTGTTTCTTCTTCTCTTCTTTTTTTTTTGTTGTTTTTTTCGTCTGAGATCTTACTCTTTCGGGACACTCTAATTCCAGAGCACTCCACCTTTTTTTGCCCCTCCGGCGGATTGAAGGCCCTACCACAGACTCAATCCCCCGCCTTTTTTGCCCATTTTTCCACCCATCCCTGTTTTTAGACGCTCCCACTTTGGTCCGGCGATGCGGTCCTGTCATTGACTAATTCTGGCAGATTTTTTTTTTTCTTTCCACGGACCCTCTCGCCTGTCCCCCCGCGACTGTCCCCCCCCCACCCCTGACCCTTCTTTTTTTTTCCCCTGCCCCCTCCACCCTGCTGACAGACCTCTGGCTTTTCACGTCATTTCCAGTGGTCACCTCGTCCTATGTCCTCCCTGCTTTAAGTTTTTTCCGTCTGGTGGCTGTTGAGACCGGCCTCCCTTTTTTTCCGATCCCTCAGCCATCCACCCCCTCACTGTGCTTAATTCTTTACTCCTTTTTGTTCCCCCCTTAACCACCCCTCTTTTTTTTCCCCCAACCCTCTTCTTACGACCTTGTCCCTCGACAGTGTTTCTTTTTTTCCCACCCCCCGCATTCTCTGTAGTACGCTCTTGGTGTGGCATTTAGCCATCATATGTTTTTCTCCCGCCATTTTCACTTCCCACCACCGTCGGCCGTGTCCTATCTTTGTTGGTCTTTGATCACCTAGGGCGTTTTTCTTTATTCCCCCTGCTTTTCACTGGTTCCTTCCCTGCGATTCTTCACTGTTTTGGGTTCTCCGCTCTGCCAATTTCTTTTACCAACACCTTGTCCTGGTATCAGGATGCCCCTCCCTGTGCATAGCGATATACTTAGGTAATTGTGTGAGATAGTCATTATGCGTTCTTTTTCCCTTTCCCCCGCCCTCCATTTGCGTTCGTTTTAGATGTCCGCTTCGACCCTTATTGCCCCGCGTTGTACAGCCGTCGTGACCACCGCCTTCCACGGGATTAGATTTTCCCACCGCTTTTCTTTTACACTCCCTTTTTCTTTTTTTTTCCCCGGCCGTTGCGGCTTCACTGTACCACTTGCCACGCTCCGCCCCCCTCCCCCATCTGCGCCGCGCGTACGTCTCGCCCTTTTTTTGGCAATCTTTTTTTTTTTGACTCCCCCCCGCCCCCCACAATGTAATCACCAAAGCGACGCACCAACCCCCAAGATCTTTTCGCCATGCCCGTCACCAATCCCCCTGTAACCTCTTCTCCTCTTTTTTTTCTGTTTCTCTTTTCGCGCACTACGGGTGTTTGAAGAGCAGATGAAATTCCTCCTGTTTTTCCCTAAGCTTTTACAGACTTATTTATTTCCCGGGTTCGTTTTTTTCCCGGCCCATCTGCGGTCTCCTGGTTTACCCTTGGTGCCTGTATTAAGGCTCCAGAGTCGTCCCCCGTATCTTTTTCTGTTGTTCCTGACTTGGCCTTTACCTAGCGCTTGCACCCCCCCCCTTTCGTACTTTGCCTTCCCGTCAAGGCACCATTCCCTTGTTACTTTCTCACGTCCTTTTTGTTCTGCCCCACCTGGTTTTGCTCTTATGGTTTTTTTATTTTATTAGCTCCTCGATTTTTTCGCTTTCCTTTTTTTCTCCTCGCCGTCCTTTCGCATTTTTTCAGCCTTCGTTGAGTTTTTCTCGCCTCTTCTTGTGTCATATTTTCGTCGTGTTCGGCAGTCGCAACAGCTCTGTGTCTTGCACTGTTACCTGACTGTGTCCCGACAACGTATATTTTGTTCCTCGCCCCCCCCCCCCCCCCCCAGTCCTTTTCGTATCCCTTTGCAGCACCTCTTCCGTCTCCATTTTGTCCCCCTCTTATCATCGACCGTTTTTTTTTTTCTCCCGGATCATCCTGACTGCCTTTTCTTCTTTTGCTCCCCCCTGCACTGCGGCTCCTTCGCTCCGCCTTTTGGTTCCTCAGCCGCACACTCCAGGATGCCCCTCGCTATTTTAAAGGAAGTCACTTTACCCTCTCTCACTCGGTTTATTTTTCCTCTTCACACCTTTTTTCCTAGCCAGTCCCGCTTTTTGTTTTTTGTTTTTTTTTCTCTTGACGTACCCCCCTCCTTTCATCTCTTGTTTTATTTTCGCCCAATTCTGGTTGTGATTTCCCCCCGACCCCCGCTCTTTTGTCACGACCCCCCCCCTTTTCTTTAGGATCTTTTTCTGAATCTCCCCTTTTATGCCTGTTCGCGCTGACCTGCCTTCCCTTCCGACACTCTCTTCCTGTTCTTTTTTTTTTTTCCTTCCTCTCTTCACCTCCACTTGTTCACCCCTCCGGCCCTCCATTCTGTGGACGTTTCTTCCCCTGCCTACCGCTGCTACCGTCCATTGGAGATCGCCAATAGCCGCCCCCCCTCCGTCTCTCAGCCCTTCCTATGGATTTTTTTTTCCGTAGCCTTCCGCTTCCGTCCCCCGGTGTCCGTTTCCTTTCCTCTGCTTCATCCTACCCACTCTTTTGGAGCAGTCTGGGCTAACATATTTTTTTCCTCTCACCCTATGATTCACTTCCCTACCCTGTTTTGTCCTTTCCTTTCAGCGTCCCCCTTTCTTCTCGCGTACCACTGTGGCTGTTTTTGTTCACGTAACCTTGCACAGTTCTGCACTTTTGCCCTTTCTTTTCCTTGTGTCGTTTTAGTTCTTGCAACGTTTTTTCGTCTCTTTGTTTCTCATTTGCAGTCGACTTCTGTGTGAATACCTTGCTCTGTTTTTTTTTTCCCCCCTCGTACAGACTCCCCCTTCTTTACATCTCCCTCTGGCAGGGCATTTTGTAGTTTGGTGGAGTTGCCTTTAGCGGCACTACGTCTCTTTTCGGCCTCTACTTCTTTTTTTTTTGCAAGTGCCGAGATCTCTCGGCGTCCCTCTTGCATCTCCTGTGTATTACACGTTTTTCATTTCTTTTGTCGCCCTTTCTATTTCTTTTCGACACTACGCGCCGCACCACCACCGTTATCTATCCCACACACCCCCCCCCCCCCCCCCCCCCCCCCATTCATCCACCCATTTTTCCTCTTATTCCCCCCTGTCCACCCCTGTTTCCCCTGGTGAATGGCCTTTCCCGACACACCCAGGTCATCTCACCTCTTTTCCCTCTTTTTGTCGTTTCCCAGGACGCCGACCCCCCAGGGTTCTGCCCATTCCTGTTTTTTCTTGATCGCCTTTCTGTTCCCTCCCTGGCCTAAGCCCGTGTGCAGCCGCCTGTCATATGCTCCTTTGTATCATTTGTTGGTCCACACTCACACACCGTTTTTTGATGAAAGCCTCCTTGTTGTTGCAACTCATTCTTTGTCTGTGTCCTGTCATGTGGCTCCTCTATTCCCCCTTCCATCCTCCCTTGCCCGTTAATGCCCCACACTTGTTAAGTGCCCCCGAAAGATCGATAATATCCCCCCCGTTCCTGAGTCATTTTTTCTTTTTGCTGCTTTTTTTTTTTCGTATTGCCCTTCTGATCCACCCGTCTTCAACGACTGATATCCCCCCCGTTTTTCATTTTTTAACGTTACTCGACCGCCCCTTTTGCGTTCTTTTTTTCTTCACCTGACTGATTTCTTTTTTTTTTGGCAATTTCCCCCCTTTGTCGGTTTTTTTATTCCCCTCTTCACATATCCTTGACCCGCAGCGCCTTTTTCTTCTTCAGCCCATGAACGTCGACGACCCTTCACTCTATTCCCTTCTTTTTTACCCCCAGCACGTTCTCTCTATTTTTCTCGTTGAAGTCCCTTCCCTCTCCTTGCACTCGAACTGCGTATTTCCCCCCTTTTTTCTTCCCCCCCCTCCACCAAGCCCGCCCTCCGTGGATCCCCAGCTCATTCCTCTTCCGCCTTTTCCAACTTTTCTTTTATCTCCTTCCTGTCCCTAATTCACGTTAATCCTCGTCGTCACGGGCCACACTGCCCTTGATTCTTCCTGTCCTTTGCCCCCCACGGCCTCCTGTCCCCTTTTCTTTTCGCTGTCCATATTTTTCGAATTGTTCCCAAGTCCCAGTCCAGCCGCCCCTGATTACCCCTTTTCCTTTGTTACCATTGTACATTACCCCCAGACCCCGGCACCCCTTTCCTGCTGCCGTTATGCAATATGGTCTTATTATTATGTTCCGTCTTTTTAGTTCCTGGGTCTCTTATTACGCGGCCTCCTTGACCCTCCTTTCAATTACCTTTTTCTTCTACCTCTCTCGCCCTCACCGCAGTTCAGTCCGCACGGGTTTTTGCTAGGCGTTTTGTGTGTCAGCCCATTCTTCTTCCCCTTTTGTTTCATCTACAAACATTCTCATGA
>Ga0179591_1280623_pt1 | contig 21213 bp, 32 predicted proteins | sample CZOMad2_1_08_16f_FD_182891 | JGI IMG/M metagenome (GOLD analysis project Ga0179591, IMG submission 182891) | Vadose zone soil fungal communities from Angelo Coast Range Reserve, California, USA - CZOMad2_1_08_16fungal (PacBio error correction) | ecosystem: Environmental > Terrestrial > Soil >... | reverse complement strand
TTCTCTCTGAAGACGCCCCGCCTTCCTCCCCCCTTTTTTAGGAGACCCCTTTCCAGACTCCCCTGGGTTATTTGACCCATATCCTCCCCGCTCTGCTTGAAGGTACCCAAATAATCCCTTTGGAATTTTCCCTGCGGGTCCTCCCCTCTTTTTCCGCAAAACTTTTCTTCAAATTCCGCGCCACTTTCCCCCTCCTTTCTTATTCCTGCCCACAGTACAGATTTCCCCCCCCAAGTGGTCCCCCATCCGGTCCAAAACCATTGGCCCATTGCCTACGCCCTCCCTAACTGGGTCCCCACCGGAGCCCTCCCTACCGACGGCCCCCTACCCGTAACTCGCTGGCCAGTTTTAGTCAGAAGGATTCAGTGGTCCTGATTTCCACGGGAACCTTCTCTTTTTCTGATCCTCCCTCCCAAAGCCCCCCCCCCCCCCCCCATTATAGGATAAGATTTACGAGACTCTCTTCCCTGGCGGTTGAATTCTCCCTCACTTATTTCCAACTTCTTCCATGCGGGTGTTTTCTCCCTCTTTCTGCCAGAGCTCCTCCCTCTTCAAGAAGTCAACCCCTTTGTTTTCTTTCTTCCGTACCCTCGCAGGACCAAGGTTGCACTCCAAGCGTATTTTTTTTTCTCGCTGAAGTTTCCCCCCCAAAGGCTCCCCCCCCTCCCTAACTGCCAATCAACACCGTAAAACCCAGGTTTTTGGATTTTGTGATCCTCCTGCAATTCCCCCCCCCCTTTCCCCGAAGTTCCCCTTCCAACACTTATTTCCCGTCCCAAATCTCGCAATGAACCCCCCTTCTATCTTTCTTTTCCTCGCCTTTTCCGTATGACATTTCCCTTTCCTCTGAGGCACCTGCAAGAAGTGAATTAAAAACCCGTCCCGGCTTTCGTGTGTTCCCTTACAACTTTACGCTAAGGCCCTTTTTATGGGAGCCCCTCCCTTATCCTTTTTTCAACGCCCTTTCCCCCCGGTGCACCCCCCTTCATTTTCTACGTCACCCCCCCTTTTCCCTACAATTGTTGCCTTTCCTTGGGGTTAGAACCCTCCCTTTCCTCCACTACCCTTTCTTCCCTTTTCCAAGTATGTGGCGTTTTTTTTTTGGAATACCGATCCCCTGTCGAACTGACTTCTCTTGCAGAGTACCTCCCACCCCAACTTAAGGTAATTTCCCCCCTCTTAAGTTGGATCCCCTTCTTGGGCCTTTCGGGAACTTTTTCAAAATTTTACTAATAAACCTTCTTTTTTTTAAAACCACCTCCTTTCTTCCTTTTTCCCGAAAACCTCCCCCGACGACTGCCCTTAACCCCCCAATTAACCCTTGAACACCCCCCCAACTTCCCCATTTCAAGGCACCCCCCTTCCCTTCCCAATTCTCGCATACCTCAACCCTCAGGCGCCCCGTTTCTTTGCAGACCTCAACTTTGGACCCCCCCCCCTTCGTAACCCCCATTTCCTTGTGGTCGTCCGTCGAGCTTCTTTCAAAGGGACCTCCCCCTCCCTGCGGCCCCCTCTTTCCCGTCCTAGAGCTTCTCCCCAGGTCTCCCCCACAGCTTTAAGCCCCCCCCTCCTTCAGCCCGATTTCCGTATTCAGACCCCCCCTCTGTTGGCCCCCCCTTCTAATCTCTCCCTTTTTTCCCCCCCTTTTTGATGTCCTATGTTGTTCCTCACTATACGTCTTTGGTCGATTCCTTCACCCCCTTTCCAAGGGACTCCCTTCTCCTCTGGCCATCAGATTTTCCCTTTAATCTCTCTTTTCCTCCACCCTTAGAGAGATTAGTCCGGACCCTCCGCGGAACTTTTTGCGGCCTCTTTTTTTTTATAAATTTCTTCCTTTCCCTCGAAACACACCCCTCTCGGTCGCGTGAGCATCGTGAGCTGTTTTCCCCTCAATGGTCCCCTTGATTTGTGCCCCATAGCCCCCTGTGGCCCTTTTCCCTCTCTAAGTGATTTCATTCAGCCGACGACTCGTTGTGTAGAAGGCCCTTGGGGGTCCCCCGATTTCGCCGGTTTTGAGACTTCTCCTCCCTCGTGGCCTGTTTCCTGGACTTTTCTTTGATCCTTGCAGGTCCCCCTCACTTTCTGCACCTTTTTGTTAACCCCTCCTTCCTTTCGCAAGGGTCCCCCGTCCTCATGGTCTTTTTTTTCCGCAGTTTTTTGCGCCCAGTCCTTTCGAAGTTTTTCTTCCAATTTTTTGGGGGGATCCTTATTCCTTCTCCAGGTCCCTTCCCTCGAGGTCCCCTCCTTCCTTGTTTTTTCTCCCGTGATTTTTGAACAGGGCGTCCCCCTTTTCCAAAGGCTTGCTTTGTGGTCCCTTTTTCCATGGACCCCTCTCCTTTTCCCCCCAGGTTCGTCTTTTGCTCCGTCCACATCTTTTTTTTTTTTTGACGTATTTGTTCGAAAATTGTAATTTGCTCTTTCCAGATCTTTTTTTTCCCTTGACTCTTTATTTTCTTTCTCCTTGAATAATCTCCCCCCATACTTTCGGCTCTAAATTCCAGTCTTGGCGTTCCGTCAAACTTTTTCTCTTCCCGGTGAGTCCCTCCCTTTCTCCGTGATCCCCCTCCCACCCTTTCCGGAGGGCCCTTTTCCTGATTCTTTCATTTCCTCAATGTCCTTAAATTTATCCTGAGCCCAGTTTTCTTCTTTACACCTTTCTTTTTTCGACGTCGTCTTTTGGATTTTCTGGAGAGACAATTTCCCGCGTGCATTAGTCTTCCCATTTGTCCAGGTAGATCCTTGGTTTTTGAATTCTGGACCCTTGCATTGCCTGTACTCCCCCACTTGGACTCCTTCGACCCCGTTTTTTTCTTTGCAGTTTTTGCTCAACTTCCAATTTCCTCTTGAGTCCCCCCCCTCAGTGACTGGCCTTTGATGGTCCCCATTTTTGTTCGGAGCCTTTTCCCTCTCCTTTTTTCCCAGAATGCTTTCCATTTTTCCTCCCTTTTTGACCTTCCCCTTTCCAGAAAGTGTCCCTCGACTCCCTTTTTCGTTCACCGCGGGCCCCTTTTTCGCACCCTTTTAGTGGCTGGTAAGTTTTGGAGTGCCTTTCCCTCCTCCCCCCCCCCAATGAGCCCTCGGACCCTTTTCCTGAGTAAGGTTTTCCTCTTTGGGCGATGGCTTTTTTAACACGTCGTTTCTTCATCTGTTTTATTTTACCCCCCTCCTAAGGACTCTTTTTTCCCCCCTGAAAGAGTGTAGGGTATTCCTTCCCCTTTCGTTTTTTGTGGATTCCCGTCGATTTCCTGGTCTGGAGTCTTTTCTTTTCCCTCCATCCCCTTTTCTTGTTTGACTTTCCACACGGCCTGGCCCGGAGTGCCCCCCCGAATTTTTTTCACTCCTTTTTAATCCTAGATTCCTCTGACCCCCTCGGGACGTCATTGACGGTTTCCCAAGGATTATTGATCTTTCGCTGAACCCAATTTCCCCCGGGAGTTTGTTTGAACTTCTCATATAATGACTTAGGGTCCTCCTTCCCCCTGATGTCCCTTCTTTCCTTACATCTCGGAGGATTTTCCATTTTCTTCCCTCCTTTCCTAATTTTTTTTTCTATTGCTTCCTTGAGGTCCGGAACTTCCGGTTTCCGACCCCTCCCTTCTTTGGAGTCCCTGGTATATTCTCCCTTCAAATCTTCCCTTTGTGTTTTTTTTTTTCTCCCTGGAATCCCCCCCCCTCACCCCCGCATCTGTGGCCCCCCTTCCCCGCCCCCTCCCCTTTTTTCTGTGTCTCCTTGAGCAATTTACCCCGGTAATTTTCGGACGCCCCCGCCCCTTCAATGTTCCTTTTGTCCCCCTTCCCTTTTACAGCCGGTGGACGCAGCCCCTTTCCCCGGGGCCTTGAAAATGCCATTCCTACTTCCCCCCTACCCTCGGAGGGACTCTTGTAGAGAGTTTTTGACGTCACCTTCATAAGTCCCCCCCCCCCTCATTCCTTACGTGTGAGCATATTCCCCGTAACCCCATATGGACCCCTTTCCCCCTAGCCTCCCTTGTGAATGTTGATCCTTTTGCCAAAATCTTCCCCCCTTGCAAAAAGTCTCCATTTAACGATATCTTCCCTCTAAAGGCCCCTCCACTTTTTTACCCTTTCTTCTCTTACCCTTTTTGGACCCCATTTGGATTTCTCGGCAACTTTTCTGAACTCGTTCTTTAGTTCCCTAACCCTTCCTCTTTCCATCCCCCCTCAACCCTCAAACCCTCCTTGACGACATGAAGATGGCAGATTCTCTAGGATTCCCCTCCACTTCTGCCCACAATTCCCCCTTGCGCCCCTTCCGGAACTTTAAAACCGCAGTCCACTCTCACGACCTTCTTCCCTTCGACCCCCCTTCGGACCTTCTCATTTTTGAGTTCCCCCCCGCCATCCGTTTTTCTCGTGATTCCCCCCAAAAACTTCCTCCTCTTTCACCACCTCCTCTCGTGAACCTTCCCAGGAGTCTCCCCCTTCCCCCCAAAATTCTTGGTGCCGCTGGTGTTGCATTGAAGTTTTTCAGCCCTCTTCCCCCCCCCCCCTAGCCGGTGCGTCTTGTCCCCTCCCCCACCGTCCCCCCTCACCCGGTTTCCTGGTCACGGGTTCGAACCCCCTGGCCTAACCTTCCCTGAAGTATTTTTTTTTCCCCCTCCACAGTTCTTCGTCTTCGAACACCTTGCAGCTCCCCCCCTTTCCCAAAACTTCACGGTCCTTGAGATCTTCTACGCGATTCAACATTTTGTAATGGGGAACTAGCGAAGAAGGGGTTTCATTGTTCTTTTTTTTTTTTGTGGTTTTTGTGTTTTTTTTTTGTTTTTTTTTGTCTTTTTTGTTTTTTTTATGTTTATATTTGTTGTTTTTTGTTTTTTTTTTTTCTCTTTTGTTCTTTTCTTTTTTTTTCTTTTTCTTTGTTTTTTTTTTTTTTTTTTTTTTTTTTTTTTTTTTTTTTTTTTTTTTTTTTTTTTTTTTTTTTTTTTTTTTTTTCTCCCATTCTGACAGGGTCTCTTTTCAACACCCCCTTTCCTTTAAAATTCGAGACTCTCTCTCCCCAAAGCCCACAATCCCCATTATCCCCTGTCCATAATACCCCCCCTCTCCCATCACATTTTTCCCCCTCAACCGCTTCCCCCTTTTCCGTTTCCCCCCCCCTCGTTTTCCCTCTCGTTGATCTCAGAACCCCTTCTACCGCTTTCGGCGTTCCTCCCCTCCTGAAGTACCTCCCCCCAAGTCTCCTTTCGAACCCCGCCCGTTCGACAAATTCGGCGACCCCCCTTTTCCGAAAAACTTCTTCTTAACCCCCCCCTCCTGATCCCCTTTCCCTCCCCCCCTCCCTTTACCTCCTTCCTCTTGGGATATTTATTCTAAGACAAACCCTCTGCAACAACGTTCTCGCCCCTCCTGGTCTTCTTTCCCTTTTTCGATCGGTTCTTTTTTGTCGATTCGGAACCTTTGATTTCCAAATCTACCCTCACTTTTTCCCTGAAGCCCCGACGCTGGTTATTCTTGTTTTGATTCTTCCCCCCGAGGCTTTCCCGGCCGCCCTTCTTCAGTTGGTTTCCCGATGAGTTCTGGAAGAGCTCTCGAGCCTCTCAAAAGGACCCTTTTATCAAAATGTTCCCCTTGGTGGGGCCTCCAAGGGGTTTGATAAGTTCATCCAATTATTTCTTTGGGTTTGAATTGTGTTCCTTCCTCCTGAATTTTTCTTTCGCATGGTTCCTTTTTTTCGGGCTCCCCCCTTTTTATGTAAATTTCGACCTGGGTTTTTCTCGCGAGCAGTTTTTTTGTTTCCAGGACTCCTCACTCCCTCCCTTGGTTTTTCCTCCTTTTCGCTTTTTTTTTCCCCAATAGTGCCTTTTCACACGAGTTTTCAAAACGGCTTTTCGGTTTTCGGATCTTCCGGAAACTTGAGTCCCTCCCCTTTTTTTTTATCCGTGTTCCTCCTAGGTTCCCCCCTTGACTACGGACGTTGTTCCCCCCTGGAGAATCTTTTTCTGATTACTTCTTTGAAATTTCTCCGGTTAATTCCCCCCCTCAGGATTGCTCCTTTTTTTCCCTTGAGGGCCCTTGGTGTTGACGACCCCCCCCCCTCGAGCTTTGGATACCCCTCACAGGGGATTCTTTTTCTTTTGGGAGATTCCTTCTTCTGCTTAGGGGTCTGCTGACCCGGTGGGAGTCTTTTTAATTCCTAAAACCCCAACTCTTTTTAGTCCCCCCCCGCACATTTTTTCTAGATACCCTCCTGCCCCTGGATCCTCCCGTGAAAACCCTCCCGGGGGTTTTTTTATGGTCCCGACCCCGGGGAGGGACCTTCTGGGCGGTGCTTTTTTCCCTCGAAAGGCATATTTTTATTCTTCCCCCGCTGGTTTTTTCCGCACGCCATTGATTTTAACCCCGGGTGTGGTGGACTTCCTGATCCTTCATGGAGTTTTATTGCTCCTGATTTTGGCAGATCACGCCCCCAGTATACTCTTTTCATGTTAATTTTTTTTCGGAGTCCCTCCCTAGAAACCGTGGCTTGATTTTGAAGTCCCCGCCCAGTTTCCCCATCCTATTTTTGACTCGGTGATGGTCCCCCCCCCCTTGATCTTTTTTCTCGCCTTTAAACGGCCCCGACTGGCTGTATTTTGGGACTTTCCTTTCCTTTCCCCCCCCGAGTCAAAGGTGTTTCCCTTCTTGATTCCCTTCTAGTCAAGTCTTCTCCCTTCCTCGTGAATCCTTGAGGGTCTTTCCCCCCCTCGGTGAATCGTTAATTCCCAACTTTTGGCTTTTTCTCGGGTATCTCTTTGGTCCGGAACCTAGACTTAAACAACCTTTAGGAGTGCGCGGCTTCATCCGCTCATTTTTTTTCTTGGTCTTTGGGGCCTAACACGAAGTTTGAACCCCGTGGGGAGGAGTGTCCCCCTCCCCAGGAACCCTTCCCCAGAGTTTTTTGTAGTTTTTTCCCCAGGACCCTTTTCCGATTTTTGACCAGGTGTGATGTTTGGATTGTTTGGAAACCCTTCTCCCTTTTCTCCCCCCCTCCTTTCAACTCTTTTTTTACAAGTCCCTTTTTTTTGCTACGTCGGGGACTCCCCACTTGCATGCAATTCTTGATGTTCCAGAGATTTTTGTCTCTCTTGCCCCCTGCCTCCCCCCCCTGCGGGGTCTTGTTAAACCTGAGGTTTTCCGACCTTCTTTTTACCACCCTTCCTTTTGAGGCAGTGTTTTTTTTTCTCAGTCTTTTCTTTCCCCACCCCTTCTTTTTTTCGTATCCACAGATCCTCGGATTCCTAATCTTTCCCTCTCCCTTCCGTTTTTTTTTTCTTTCTTTGGGAGGTCCCCTGTGAGGCGTTTTTTCTCCCCCCCCTGAAGCAGACATTGTCCTTTTGACCACATTTCCCTTTTACATTTTCTACTGGGGGACGCGTTTTTTTGAGTCGAAATAAGAAGTCCCTTTCAAATTCTCTTTTCAGCATTTTAGAAATCCCTTCCTTGCCATCTTCCTTCGAGCACTTTAACCCTTCATATTAGTCGTATTGTTTTAGTTTCATCTTTCTTAGTCCCCCCTCAAGGTTTTTCCCTTGGATTGTAAAGGAATCCCCCCCTCTTTGCACGTTTTTGCCCTCCCGCCTTCCCTTGAAGCCTCCCCCCCCCCCGCTTCCCCAGTATACAACCCAGCCTTTCATTCCCCCCCTGACTTCTTCCCTCCGACCGAAGGCTTGAAGTTTCTTTAATCCTTCCCAAGACCCTCCCCCCCGACCCACTTGGAAACCTTCATCCCTTTTTTTCCTCCAATCCCCCCGTATACCCCCTTCGAAAAGGTCTTCCCTTGGCATGTAGGTTTGAGTTCCATTCCCACCCTGATGCTTCCTCCCCCTTTTGTGCTCCCTTCACTTGAAAGTTCGTCCCCCCCAGACTTCTGCTTCTTTGCGGTTCCTAACAGCCCCCTCTTTTTTTTTTCAATGTTCCTTTCCCCATAACAGCCTTTTGTCGGTTCCCATCGACCATTCAAAATCTTATCAACCTCCCATTACCTTCCCCACAGACCGGAGGGAAGTTCCGCAGGACTTTTTCGGCCTTTTAAGTGATTCCTCTTTCCCCCTTTGAACCATCCCCCCCTGGATGCGACGTGCTTTTTTATTGACCTTTATCCATAAGTTTTTCCCCTTGAACCTTCTATCCAGACCATTCCCTCAAAACTTTTCCTTTTTTCCGCGGTCCCCCCCTCTGCCCCCTCCCCCAGTTTTTCCAGAATCTTCAATCCAAATTTTCACAACTCCCTCCAATGAATTCTTTTTTGAACCCCCCCCCCCCCCTAAGTTTCCTGATCCACCTCCTTCCCATGCAACTTTTCCTCTTTTTGTTTAAGGTCTTTCATCCCCCTCTTCTATCACTTTTTTCTTCCCCTGGGGGGGCTCCTCCCTTTTTCTAGATTCTTCCTATAGATACTCGGACCTTTTCGGCGATTTCCCTGAATTCCCCAGTCTTCCCTCCCATGGCAGATCATTCCCCCCCTTTTTCGAAACCGACCCTGCAAAGGCCTTTCTCCCCGATCCTTGGCTTCGGCATACTTTTCCCTTTTTTTCATAGGTTTCCACCCCTCCCGCTTAGATCCCTTCCCCTGTTAAACCCCGTCCGAAGGCCCAGGCAACCCTGAGACCTCTGCTCCAGTTTTTTTCCTTAAAACCTATTGAAAGTTTTTTCCCCCTCCAAGGCCCCCCCCCCGAGGGACCCCTGGGAGCCAATTGCGACATTTTTATTTCCCCCCGTGGCGTAAGCCCCTCACGTGTTCAGACTTCTTTAGTCTCATTACAGTTTCCCCTCAGCTGATTCAGCACACAATCCTCCTCTCCGACTCCTTCCCTTTCGGAGTTCCTTCTGGCTGACCCCCCTCCCTTGAGACCCTTCTTCCCCAAAAACCTCTCCCGTACACCGCGCCCCGTGAAACTTCCCAAGAGAGGCGGTAGCCCTGCCCCTCCCAGGACGTTTTTTTCCATGACTTTTTTTTCCTATGGTGCCTCCCAAATATCACCTCTTTGTCTGGCGGAAAACTCCCTCCTCTACCCTCTTTTGGAGGTAGAACCTTGGAAAGCGGCCTTCCTTGCAAATCGATCGGCCTTTGTTATATATAGCTTTCCTTCCTCTTCTTCGAGAACCCTTCTCCTTCTTCCTAGAGCCTTTCTTCTTGACCCCCTTTCTTTGTTTCCGATTTCTTTTTGAAAGCTCCTCCCCCTCAATCTCCCCGATCCCTCGGCGTTAGAGGAACGGAGGTCCCCTTCCACACTTTTCCTTTTTGGCCTCCATTTATTTCGAAGGTTTCTCCATAACTCTCCCCCTCCAGGGCGCTTCGGTTGCATTTGGTGTTTCCCCCTTCTCTCTTTTTGGAGAATTTGTGCGGTCCTCCCTGATGGGAAAAAAACCCTTTTGGCGCGGTTTTTCGTGTCTTTTTCCCCTCGCGCTTCTGCGGTGTTCGCGGCGGCTACTTTTTTTGGTGCCGTCTCTGACGGATGTACTTCTCCCTCAATTTTTTTTTTTGGGTCTTCCCCCCTCGAGGCATCTTCTCCCCCCTCCTTGTAAGCTTTTTCTTCGTGGTTTCTTGAATCTCCCCCCAACAGATTCTTGCTCCTCCTTCTCAATCTTTAGTGGTTTAGTCCTTGTCCGGGGTTTCACTCCCCCCCTCCTCCAAGTGGATATTCTTTTCAAAACCAGTCTGTGCCTATGGACCATTTTAACCCTTTGCCCAGTATTTTTTCCTGCCCCTTTTTTTTTTTTTGTTCCTCCTTGTGTACTCTTTTTCCCTGTTCCGGTCCTTTTCATGAGTTCCTCTTTCGCCCAGGGAACTCAGGAACCCCCCTCTCAGTTGATCCTCCGAGAGTTTTTCCCCACAATTCTACACCCTTTCTGCTTCTATATTTTTTCCCTTTTTTGATGCTTTCCCAAGAACTTGCAGGCTTTCCTGTCTTAGGAGTTTTTTTGGCCTAGGAATACCCCCCCTTAGAAGTTCTGCTTTTTTTTTTGTATCTATCCCCGTTTCCCCCTGAGTCGTGTTCCCTTTTTCGCTTTTTTTTTAAGGCTCGGCTCACCGGCTTTCTTTCCTTTATCCCCATTCCCCGTATCAGTGCTTTTTAGATGAGTTTTCCTTTTTCTTTTGTTGCTCTCCCCCCCCCAAATGTTTTTCCTTTTGAAGTCTCCCCTTTTTCTAACCCCGGTTTTTGGCTGGTTCCTTTCATTTTTTCCCTGCTTTCACCCCCGTCCTTCCCCCCCCCCCCAAATACTTTTCATTTCTCAACCCCCTGTACTGTAGTTTTTCCTTTCGTTGATTTTCCTCCGGTTTTTAGGGTTTCGTTCCTCCACCTCCAAACTTTTCTCGGATTCCCCCCCTCCTTTTTGACGCCCTTTTTCCTCCTGAGGGCGTCTAAAATAAGATTTTTTTTGCCTGGCCTTTCAAGGCCTTCAACCTTAGAGGAACCTTTTCCCCGATTCCCCCCCTTATAAGAGATCTTGGGCGTTAATTTCCCCCCGCCTCCCCCTCCAGGTGTCCTTTCATCAAGGTTTTTTCCTTCCTACATTCCCTCCGTCCCTTCTTTCCCCATGAGCTCCTCTTACTGGGGATTTTCCTCTCTCCCCCGCGGCGTTTTATAGCTTACTTGCCCAGTTTTCTTTTGCTTCATCTTTCCCCAGTCTTCTTTCCCCCCCCCCCCCCCCCCCCCCCCCCCCCCCACCACCCCCCCACCCACCCCCCCCCCCCCCCCCCCCCACCCCCCCCCGGTCCCGACCCCCGCCCCCCCCCCCCCTGTTCACCTTTTAAGAAATTCTCCTGAGGGTTTTTTTAAGTGTCTTTCCCTTATCCCCTCTTTTCCAAGTTCCCCCCTATGACGCCCCCCTCTGGAGGGGGTCCCCCTTCAAATAGTTCTTGCTCCTTTTTTTCCCTCCCCACTGTCCTTGTAATTGCTTGCAATAGTGCCTCAAACAACAAGCCCCCTCCGGTCCCCCCTGGTCCTACAAATTCTGTTTGAGTCTCCCCCGGTCGGATCCTTCCCCCCCCCTCATCTTTAATCTATATCTCCTTGTTGTTTTCTTCTTGACTCGCAACTGCATTCCCCGAGCAGTTCCTTTTTTCTCCCCAAATTCAGCTTCCCCTTCTTCATTTTTCTTTCCCTGCTTTTTTTCACGATCCCGTCTTTTGAAATGATTGCAGCCCTTTCCCTTTCCTCTGATTTCCCGGCTTCTTTTCCTCCTTTTCCGAACACCTCAAGAGGTTTTCTCTCGAGCACTTTCAGGCCAGGTCTTCGACATCCTTTCATCCCTTTGGTTGAACTCCCACCAAGTTTTTTCCTTTCTTGGCATCCTGCATCTTTGTGGACCTTCGCCATCCTTTCCCCTGGGACCCCCCCGGAACCCCCCCCCAAAAGACCTCCTTTCTCTTCAAATCCCTTCCCCCGGGACGGTTTTCCCTCCCGACGGATTCTTTCACTCCTTTTTTTCAAACGGCAACTTTCCCCCTTTTTTTAGTCTTTTTCTTTCCCCCACAAATCAAAATCCCACCCCCCTTACTTCTCTATGGCCTCGTTCTTAATTTTTTTGAAGTTTTCCCCAAATTTCTCCACGCACCTTTTTTTTTCGAAAGCCCGCTCCCCGCCGATCGCTCCGGCAACGATCCTGCGTTTCCCCCTTTTTACACCTCTTCAACATTGTCGCACTACGACCTGTTTCCCCGGGACGTAATCACGACTCAAGAACCTTCACCTTCTTTCCACGTCCTTCTGGTGCCGTTTTGGCGTTTGCCATTGTCCCCTGTGCGACGATGGTCCAAAAACATTCACCAAAACAACGCGTGCTCTTTCCCTTTTCGAATTGCCCGAACTCCCCCCCCTACTGACAGGTCGTAAGCACTCATCGCTGTCTATAGCTTTCTTTCCCCCCTTTCATCCTTAGAACTTCTCCCCATCCCTGCAACTCCCCCGCGAATTTCAATCCAACCCTTTTCCCTTTTGGCACCAAGACGATTTTTTTTAAAAGCTCTATGATACTCGCGGATACATTCACGAACTGGTTTTCTTACGGAAGGATGCCCTCTACTCCTTCTCCCTACTTGCACGCCAGTCCCAATCCTGTTAACTCTTCGGATTTCCCTTGGGGCTCTCTCACGCCGATCTTTCATACCGCTTTCTATGACCTTGCCGGGCTCCCCTTTCTCCTTCACGTCTTCTTTTTTCCTTTGGAAGATCCCCCCAATACGTAACAAAAGATCCCCCTTTTCATTATTTGGAATTCTCTGGGGCCCCCTCTAATGGTTCCTTGGTACTGGGTTTCCCCCTTCATCCTGATCTCCCAATGGACGTTTCCTTTCCGGTCACGGTTGGGTTGAAAAACCCTCTCCTCAGATTGCTCCTCCCCCAAGGCACTTTTTCTTTTTCAATTTTACAACCTACGTTCCAAAACTTTCTTCCCCATTCAAACCTACCCTTTGGGCGCATCTCACGTTCAACCGATTTGTCTTTTCCCGCCAGTGCCCTCAGCCGTACTTTTCTTCCTTGAATCTTTCCCCAGACTCCCCCTGCCCGTGCAAGGCGCTCCAGTTTTTTTTCACTCTTTTTTTAGCCTCACCCTTTTAGAAGGTCGGCTTTAACGCTTTTTCTTCGAACCCCTTCTTCCCAACCTGCCTATCCCGGATCACCCCTTCCCCCTTCCTGATTATTGGAGTTGCCTCCCCTTTTGTGACCCGTGCCCTTTTTATTCCTCAATTCTCTCCCTCAGCATCGGGGAGAGTTTTTTTCATCCCCTGGAAGCCTCGATCCCTAATTTCTTTTCCAGCCATTCCTTTATAATATCTGCGCTGCGTTTTAGAGATACTCTTTTCCTCCTTTTCTGTTTTGATAGCTTTCTTTGCGAGCCGGCGATCGAGCATAATTTCTTTTTTGAGACCTCCTTCCCCAGGTTACCTCCCTCCACGCCCGACACCCCCTCACTCCTTCCAAAGGTCGGCGCCCTCGACTTTTTTTGGTCCCTTGAGCCCCTCAGTTTTTCTTAACCCACATCCTCTGTCTTGCTTTTTTTTCGCCTGGGTGTTTTCCTCCCGCCCCTCCTTTCTTTCCGACTGGCTTGACTTGCTTGCGTTCTCTTTTAAGTTTAAAGGCTATCCGGCGACTCTGTTTTTAAATTTTTTTTTCCGAATTTCCCCCCCTCCTGTAAGCTTTTTCTCTCTTTGACGTTCTGCCCCACCCACTCAATTCGACATTTTTTTTTCCACACGGGCTGATGGTGGCGTCTCTTTTTGAGCCCTCTTTTGTAGCTTTTCTTTTTTTGGTTTCCCTTCCTATTGTTTCCTTTCTAATCCCTTCCACCGCGTTTTTTTCAAAAAACTGTTTGTCGCCCCCCTCTTTTGTTTAGTTTCCTTTTTCACAAGTTTTTTCCCTCTTTTTGCTTTCACAAAGTTCTTTTGGTGCAACCCCCGTCTTGCCCCTTCAAAGTTCCTTTTTCCAGTTTTCTTCTCTAGTCATGACTACTTCATTGTCGGGGGGTGTTTCCCTTTTTAATGTCCTTCCCTCCGATTTTTTGTCTCCTCAGACCCTCCGACCCAGGACTATTGCAACACCCAATTTATCAACGATGTCGCACGCCTCCAGGGGTCGTTGCGATCCTTTTCCTTTTCCCAGTTCCTTTCTCCGAGTCCCCCTTAGGCCTGCGAAAAGCCCCTTTTTGGAACTTGGTTCATGGAGTTTTAGGCGGGATGTCATCCTTTTCCAACCATCGGCATTTTTTGTTTTTTTTTCTTTGAGGACCGTTGTTTTCGAGCCCTGTTTGCCTCCGCCTTTTATGAAGTCGCGGCCGATTTAACGGATTTTTTTTGTTCTTTCGTCCTTTCAATTCAGGCTTTTTTTTCCTCTTTAACCTCCTCCTTTCTTAAATTGCCTTAGCGTAATTTCCTATTGCTTGAGAACGTGGCTTTGTGTCTTTGAACCCCCCTTCAGTCCATCCCAAATCAACCTTCCCCTTTCTTGAGGCATCCCTTTATTTTTTGATGGTTGTTTTGTTGCTGCCTTTCAGTGAACGCCAGAAGATGTAGTTTCTGAGTTTCTTCTTTTTCTAACTCAAAAGTTCCCTAATTCTGACCCCACTTTTCGAGACCTCCCGTTAAAGTTCCGCTTTTTTGGGAGATCCTTTTTAGATAACCCCCCCTCCGTTCCCCCCCCCTCGTTTCCTCCCTTTTTTTGGGGTAATCTAAATTTCCTAAATACCCCCTTTTTCTTAGGTGACTTCTTGGTAGTTTTTGATTTTTCTTTTTCCCAGTTCTCCCCGGGGTTCCGTTTCTGGGTGATTCACTTATTGACCCCCTTCCCGTCCAAGCTTCCCGCGAGCTTTTTTTCCCTTTGATTGGTCCTCCCTTTGGCGGAATTTTCTGTAAGAGTGGTTCGTGAGGCCGTTTTTTCTTGTTCCCCGCAATTTCCCCAGGAGGTTCGTTTCCCCTCATGTTTTTTCCCCCCTCTGGCCGCCCCCGTCGATGGACCTTGTTTTTTCTTACGAAGCCAGAATTCGTTCGCTAGAGTTTGAATATCTACAGACCCCCCCCTTTGGGCTTCTTTCCGGTACATCGGATATGCCCGCCCTCAGTCGGCGTAACCGCCCCATTCTTCTTCTTTTCCGCTTGCAGATTTCCCCAGAATTCCCAGGTCTCTATATTTGAAACCGCTTCTCTTGGGAAGCCACTAATTCCCTTCTCGGACTTCATTCATCGATTTAACCTGATCTTCTTCGGCCTTTCCCCCCACCTCCATTCTTTTCTGATATCTTTCTATTGGATTCTTTCCTTCCTCCTTTTTAGATCCGTGGACTTTGGTATCCACGACTTTCGCCATAAGGGATGTCTCTCCAATGTTCCTCTTCCTCTTTTTCCCCCACCCAGCTTTCGGTGATCCCTCCAAGTCCAATCCTCTCATTAACGCCAGAACTTCCTTTTCTTTTTCCGTTTTTTCTACCAGGCCCTGTTCTGCATTGTCCTTTTTTAGACACTTTAGGCCCCCAATTCCCGGATTCGATTTCCCCTCCCCCGTCCCCGGACTTTCCCCTTAGTACAAAGTTTGACCCTTTTCTGGGGCCACCCCTGGACATTTGTCACTTCCCCTGTCCTCCAATCCTCCCCTTGCCGCCCCCCCCCCCCTAGGCCCATAAAAAAAACTATTTCCAATACAATGATTGTTTTGCTCCCCTTTCTTTCCTTCTTTGTAACCGGTACAATCCTCCCCAGGTGCTCCCCCCTGAATTTAAACTGCTTAATTGGATTTTTTTTTTTCTATCTCAAACACCCCCCTTTCGTGAGGACCCCCATTGCCCCAAGCTCTCGGTTGAAGTTGATTTCCCCCCCCAATCAAGCTCCACTAAAGCCTTTTGTGCCCCTATTGACCCTCGCAACCCCCTCCCTTTTTCCTCAGGAAATTCCCCCTCTTTTTTTCTTTTCCCCCCCTTTTTACCTTTGCAGCAAGGGGGATCCATCCCCTTCCACGATCCTTCCAAGGCTTTCCTCCCCCCCTAAACGACACCTCTTTTCCCCAAGACCATCCTTTCCCTGGGGGAACTCCTGTCGACTTTTTGGGCTTATCAAGGGGCGCTTGAACACCCCCCCTTCCGGACCCCCCCCCCCCGGGAGGGCGTTTTTTCTTTGGAAATATTGTTCCTCCCCCCAACCTTTTCCCTCCTCGCCGTGACCACACTGTCAAGTCGATGGTCAACTGCCCTTTCTCCCCCCTTCGACGAAAATGCCCTCCTTCCAGATTCCCCTTGAAAATCTATAAAATTTTGACCTAAATCCACCCTTCCCTCACTGAGGCTTTTTTTTTTTTGAACAAACTTCCGGTTGCAGACCTGTTTTTCTGAAGTTCTCCCTCCCCCTCTCATCCCCCAACCGGGGTCTTCCCTCCCCTTTTAACCCCCTCTTTTTTTCCTCCCGGTTTCCTTTTTTTTAGTACTTTTGATCGAAACCTAACCCTTTTTATACCCTTCTTGTTTCTATCAAAGCTCTGGTTCCCGATATTCCTGTTCCCCCCGATTCCCGCCTGGAGCATTTTCAGCTTGTCCACCGCTTTGCCCTGATCCCACAAGACTTTCCCCCCCTCCCTGTCTCTTTTCCTTTCCAATCCTTTCCTTTTTCCCTGGATACTGGGAAATTTTCCCCCGACGGGTTTGAAACAATTTTGATCAACCGCCTTACCTTCCTCTGTCACCCCCTTTTTTGTGACCCTCGAGAAACGCTCTCGTGCTCAATTCCAAAACGGCCCTTGGAAATTTGAAACCTTCAATGCCACCCCCAATTCACCAATATGTTGAATCTCGAATTTTTCCATCCCGATTCCCTCCCCCTGTTTTCAAATCTCCCCCTCCCCTGACTTCTGAACATTACCTTCTTCAAACCCTCCTCCTGCCTGTATCCTCTCTCTGTAAATCCTCGATTCCCCCGTTCCCAGGTCTTCCCCCCTTTTTTTCCCTCGATTTTTCCCTCCGCCCCCCCTGAATGATCCTCCCCATAGGGGACCCCTGAATTCCCCCTCCTATACACACTGTTACCCCCATTTCTCCTGTCAAGTCCCCCACGTCCCCATGGATGTTGATCCCCCTTGTCTCTTATCGATCGGGTAGTCTTTTTGGTCTTCAGTTCTTCTTCACCTTATAGCCCCTTGCGGTTTTTTGGCAGTTCCCCCCCTTCTCCCTTCCCCTACTCCCCCTCTTCCCCTGGGTCCTGGTAACCTCTTCCCTTTTTAGAGAGATAACCACCCCCCTCGGAAGGCGCAATCGTCCCTTTCAGTCTGGGAGAAAGAAGCTTCTTTTTGTTCCTTCCACTCATACCCCCCTCTAACCCCCTTCTTGAGGGAGAGACCATTCCCATCAGAACATCCTGGTCCCTTCGTTTTCCTTTTTGATAATCCTCAAACCCCCCTCTTGTTTTAAATTTTTTTCCGATTTTAATTTTTATCCTCCCTTTTTGGTGTCTAATTCTTCCTGTGCGGGTTTCGTTTTCCTAAGAGTTCGATGTTCCCCTCTGATTTTTGGAGATGTGCGTCCCCTTCCTGTCTCACTCTTCCTTTTTTAAGGCAGCCTTTTGAGAGGCGAAGGCCTTGTTCTGCCAATATTTTTGATGTCCCCCCCCGAGCTTCTCCTTTACCACTCTACTTTCCTTTTTTCCAGATTGTCTGCCTCTTCTCTTGAGAACTGGTTTTATGAGGACATCGTTTTTTTTTTTAATGAGATGGGTTGCTTTTTCCCTTTAGTTCCTTAACCCCCACTTTTTTTTATTCTTTTCTTATTTTTTTTCTCCCCCTTTCCCTCGTTTTTGTCCCCTTTCCTTCCCCCCCCATCAAATTGGATATAAGTCTTTTTTTTCAAACCATCTTTTCCCCCCTTTCCCCGCTCCCGTTTCTAGGATCCTTTTTGATGGCACTCCTGTTTTTTTTACGTTTTTTTTCTTGGTTACCTTCTTCCCTTTCTATCTTTTTTGAATGCTGGCGGGCCCAGTTTTTTCCTCCACCCCCCCCACTTTCCTCCCCCCTATCCTTTTTTTCGTTTTGAGCTTTTTTTTTTTGTTCTCTCCCCCCCCCCTTTTACTCTTTCAACTGACTCCCTCGTGTGACCAACCTTTTTTGATGCATGGCGAACCCGTTTTTCCCTTTTTGGCATTTCTTCTCGGTTTTAAGACGGCAAGGCCTCCCCCCTGTTTCACGTAGATTCTTTTTTGGTGCCTTTATCCTTGTCTTTTCTAGGTGGGGGCTCTTTTTTTTTTTGAGTTCCCTTTCTGGCTTTTTTTTCCTGCATGGCGGTGCCTTTTTTCAAATTTACTCAGCCAGCCTGCATGTTTTCGCTCTTTTTTTCTGCTGGTCCCATCGTTGATTTTTCTCCCCCCTTTAGAGCGTTCAGTTCTTTTTCCCTATTTGCCGTTTTCTTTTCAATCCCCCGTGGCTGGCTGGCAAGTTCCAACTCTTTTTCGCACACCCAAGTTCATTTTTAAGGCCTACGAGCCTTTTTCCCATTTCCTGGACCTGGCTGTCTTTTCGTGCTGAAGTTGGCGTCCTGTGTCTTCTTTTCGTTCGTCCCAAGGCCCAGCTTGCTGCAGTTTTTTCTTTTCACTTAATACAAGTTTCAAAGTGATGCCCCCCGTTGTGACAGAGAGGGTAAACCTTTGGAAGTTCCCCCAGAGAGTTTCTTTTTGACCCCCTTCCCTTGCAACCCCTCAGGGTGCTTTGGAGCGAGGGAATAGAAAGACCTTCAAAAATGAAACTTCAATTTTAGGTTAAATTTGACATTTTCTCCAGAGCCGGCTTTTTGATTTTTCCCTGAGTCAATCCCCACCCCCTGACCCCCTCTGCAGTTTTGCCTTTTTTCTTTATAAAGGTTTTTTTCCCCTGTTCCAGACATACATACTCAACTGGTCTTTCCCCCGCTACCTTTCCCCCCTTTCTTTTCCGTAAGTTTATGTTGGTTACTGATCCAGTCTTTTCTTTGTTTTCGATTGGCAAGATTTGTGTTCTTCTCTAGGGCTCTGATTTTCCCAATTGTTATTTTTCCAACCCTTGGTGTCCATTTTAACGCCCCGGTTAACCCCTCTGGACGCCGCAGTAGAGGTTTTTGCGGACGTGTTCCGAAAAGAGCCCCTCTGTTAAAGTGCTGAATGACTATTCAACCATATGAGCCTTGTTTTAGGCTATGCCCCCACGATCCGTCCGGGCGTTTCAGATGTTAAAATTGATATTGTCTGGAACGATGTCCCCCTTGTTCACCTCTAACCAAACAGTGCTCTGCATTTCCATTAGGTATCATATACCCCCTTGGGGTCCTAGATTCGCCGGATTCTTTTTCACCTTTCGAGTTTTCCTTCCCACACTGCCCTTCCTTCCCCAGGAAGGTCTTCTTTCGGGACACACATTCCGGCACACCCCTATTTTAACCCCATCTCAGTTGTGGTTGTCTTCCTTGCATTCCCTATTGCGTACCCTTCCTGAAGCAGGTTTTTCTTTCATTTTTTTAGACAAACCATGGAAGTGTCCCCATCAGTGTTTTTCTATAGGGTCCCTCCCTGGGACTGGTCTATTGTCCCCCAAACCAATCTCCGGGGCTTGGTTTTCCGGCTTCCCCGGCACTTCAAGATCAATATCCTTATGTTACACCTGGCATCTCCCCGGAATTCTCGCGTTGAGGTTGCCTAGCCCTCCTGCACTTTTTTGAATAGTCCTCCCTGAGAATTTAACCCCTTTGAAAGTCTGGCATAGTCCCAGCCGGTCATCTCCCCCCCTGGGACTGGCCTTGGTGACCCACTTTTTCCAAATTGTATTTTGAAACATGTTCCCTCTTTTTTCATAACCTTTTGCCCTACCATCCATCGCTTTATGGGCCGCCAACTCGTCCAACGCTATACACCCTTGTCTGGATATTTGATCACCACTCCGTTAAAATGACTTTTTCGCTCGCTTCTTTCTCCCGCAGGATTGCCGTTAGGTAAAAAAGTTTCCCTCCAACCTTGATACACTCAACTGTCCCCCCCCCTTTTTTTTTCGTTCTTCCCCCCCTTGTATTGAGCCTCCCCCATCAACCAAAAAAGTTCTCGTTCTATGCAATAGTCCCCAACCTTAAACTCGTCCTGCCCTCATTTTCCTTTTTTAAGTATTCACTTTTCTTACCCCCCCCCGCAGGTGCCACCGCCAACAAGACATGGTGTAAGTTATCTTTTTTTTTCCGATCAGATTCATCCCGCCCTTCGGAAAAGACTTTCCCCTGCGTCTTTTTGCGGGGGTTTCATCACGTCTGACCTCTCTTGATTTGCCGGACCAAAGACTTTCAACATAAGCCTTCAGTTGAACTCCATAACTACGCCACCTTTTTCCGCCCCGTCCAAACTGACCATCTTCAAAGTCACGTTTTTTCTGGGAGCATTCCGAGGCCGTTGATGGGACTCCTGTTCCCCTTCCGTTTTCCCCTCTTTACCCCCCAATGCCCGGCCCCCCCCACCGCCACGCGACCTTGTTTTTGTCTCCCCTTCCATGAATCCGTTTAACCCTTTTCCCCTCAAAAGGAAGCCTTTCTTTCGGGTCCCCTTCCTCGACAAGCTCCTCCCAAAGGGAACTTGAGAACCCTTCACTTTTCTACGACCCCCCTTTGTATTTAAGCGACCTTCTCCCCTCCCCCCTCGAAGTGGTTGCACCCCCTTTTTCGTGTTGAAATGCACTTTCTCCTCCCATTCTACACTTCCCCCTCTACTCCACGAATTTTTTCTCCTCTTATTGCCCCCCCAACGCCTCCTCCCATCGGCCTTACCCCTTAGACCCTTCCCCTCAACCCTACTGTGAAAGACCCCTTTTTTCGTTCCAGATCCGGTTGGCCATTTCCCCCAGGCGAAGAGCTCTTCTTTACTCCTCCTTACTTTGCCGAAAGTTATTGGTTTATTACCTGGGCCTTTTTTTTTTCCACGACCCCCCCTTTTTTTTCTGCGTAAAATATACTCCCTTTTTTTTGAGTTGAGATTTCCTTTTCCCCCTCCCCATCCTTTTTCCCCCACCATTTCCCCCTTGAATTAATGTTTTCACCACGCTCGCTTTTTTCAAACAGGGCATTCCTTTAAGAGGACATCCTTTTACCAAACGACTTCCCTTTTCAAGCCCCCCGGACCCTTTAAACCACGCCTCTGGTGCTTTTTTTCGAAAACCCACTCCTCCTCCCCAACGCTGCAGCGCCCGTTTTTCTATCCCGGAACGGTCTTTCGTTTCCCTTTTGAAAAAGAGTTCGAACTGATTCTCAATGCCACCCCGAACACTGCTACCAGTTTTCTCAATTCTTTCCACGCAACCCTCTTTTCCCCTCCAGGCGCCTTGGTCTGAGTTGCCGCTTTCACAGAATTCACCCCTTGCCAGGACCCCCTCGCGCGAACACCTCTCCCTCTTGCAAGTTTCGCGCTCCTGGACCGTTTAACGCCCCATATGCGGCCCGCAAACGATTTTGACCGGTACAATCGCCCGGAGGAGAACGCACCCTGCCTGCGCCATTCGTCCTACACCATTTGATTCCACTAATTCCCGTCTCTCTACATTTCCCAACTCGATTGACATTGAAATTAATACCTAGACTCGCTAGTCAAAAGCCCTTTTCCCCATTTTGTTCGATTGAGCTCCTCTCGACTCCCGTCCGTGCGAGGATGGGTGTCGATTGTGACATTTATGAAAATAATTCGATTTCCCATAATTCCGGTCTCCTCAGGCGGCCGTTCCCGTAAAGGCCTCTTTTCGCCTTCCC
>Ga0179591_1339337_pt1 | contig 21214 bp, 20 predicted proteins | sample CZOMad2_1_08_16f_FD_182891 | JGI IMG/M metagenome (GOLD analysis project Ga0179591, IMG submission 182891) | Vadose zone soil fungal communities from Angelo Coast Range Reserve, California, USA - CZOMad2_1_08_16fungal (PacBio error correction) | ecosystem: Environmental > Terrestrial > Soil >... | reverse complement strand
TCGCTCCCGTTTCAATTTCCCCCCCGAAGGAGTGCAGTGTTCTCAGGGTGTTGGTGGACCCGCGCTCTGAACGGAGGGGCACATCGACCGTCGCCTCTCCGCATCGGCGTGTCCCCCCGCCTCCGCTCGCCACCGTCTTTTTTGTAAACGGGTCAGACTCCTCCATCAAGCTGTTTTCTTTCCCCCTACTTTGAAAGTCGACAATGAAGGCAATGTAAATGGTGACGATTTCCTCCCCTCATCCTTCTCCCCAACCCTCAATTTGAAACGATTTTCCCCCGCGAACCCACTCCTTTCTCTTTTTCCACAAAGCCTGACGGAAACTGGATTAGGGGTAGACATTCTCCCCCGAAGTCGTCCCTCCTCCGTGCAGTTCTTCCTTTCGGTCCTTGGGAGGACCGGTTTTTGTCACTCAGGGACTCCCGAATCTTCAGCGTCCGCAAAGAAGGATCGCCCCTTACGTGGAAAGTGGCCTGATTTCGCATTCCCCTCCCCGGCCTCTCCGAAGGGAAAACAATTAGCATTGACAGAGTGTTGGCTCGATCGTAGGGGATGTTGCTAGGCGCAAGCAATGAGGTTTTCTCTTTCCCCCAGTCGGCCTGACCTTTCTTCCAAGGTCGTGGTAGGAGGACCTGCTCCCCCCACCTGCCGGCTCCTAGAGTGAGCCATCTAGGATTTGGTTGAGGGCCCCGTTTTTGTCCCTGGTAGACCGGCTTTCCGTTGTGACCGGTCCAAAAATCGTTCCCCGAGAGCTGTGGCAGCGATCATAGGCTGCTTTGACGAAACATCAAATTTTCACCAGCGTTGCCGACATTCCCTCCGGCCCTGGACTTTAGGCCGACGTAGCTTGCGAGATGAGTCGCCAGTGCGTGCCTCCCTCTGCCTCCTTCGGACCTTTAAACTTTGAGGCGCAGTTTGTACTAAGCTACCCTCGTCACTTGCGTTTTCCGGGCTGCCGCCCCAATTTCAACCACGTCAAGGCCGTTTTGCGGCCGTTCCCATTTTTTTTCCATGTAACAAAGCCCCCATTTGAGCCTTCGATTTTCTCCATACCTCAGAGCAAGGGACGGTTTCTCCATCCCACAAGGGTCCTTGCTCCTTTTTCAACAAGAGTTTCATTTTCCTTTTTAGTTTTTGTTTTTTCCTCCCTTATGCCTTGGGTGTTCTATAGTCTAGCGCGCATGTCGTACTCGACACCTGCTCGGTATGTCTCCATCCGCTTGCCTTCATCCATGTTCGATGGCATTTTCGTCACCTGCTGAAGGTTTCTTTTCCTCCCCCCCTTTGGAACATTGTCTCCCCCCCCAGGCCATTCCCCCCTTCCCCTTTGAGCGTACCGCGCGCATAGAGAACTGCTGGCCCCGTCCACGATCCTTCGTTTTTTTGCGTCCGACCCCCGACTTTCTCCTCCCTCGCTCTCGCTACCCCTTTGAGCTAAAGCCTGGCCTGCTTTTTCGCCCGCTGTCCTTCCGGGACTTGGGTGGGAGGGGAGGAGCACTCTAATGCTATAGCTTTCTCCAGGTAGCGGGGAAAGCCCATTTGAGGCTTTAGACGGACAACTAAGAGCGCGGCCGTTGAGACAAGACCCACGGCTTATTGCTATCTCTTATGTATCTTCCGGCTTCTCTTTTAGGCCCGAGCAAGTGTATGCCGAATATTTCACTATTGTTTTCTTTCATAGAGACCCCCTCACCTTCGAGCCCACCACATCTCTATACGGATAATCTAATTCCGACCTTTCTCAATCCCCCGTTCTATTTCCTCCTTTTGGCGTCACATTTCACTGGCCTTTGTCTCCCGTATTGTTATTGTGATTGAATCTTCCGATCTGTTTTTTCCTGGCACATACTTTTGTCCTTCCAAGCGACTTTCAGCCCCCAAATCCATATCCCGGCCTCTTTTATTCGTACGGTGTAGCTGTTTCAAGAATACCTTTTCGGCTCTTCTTCCCTCTCCTTAGGAGGGGTGTAAGATGAGTCGTCTGGGAAGCTCAGCGTTTCAACTTTTGGCTGTCGTCCCCCCCTTCCCCGCGTTCTGTGGATTCCTCCCCATTTCCATTTTGCCATTGTTTTCCCTTTCATTGCACTTCGAAAAACAGCTGCCTCTTTGGGTTTCTTTTGATTTTGAGCCTCCTGCAGCGTCGTATTTCTCGCCGGACGTCTTTCCTTTCGCGGATTCAGGAGACAATCTACGTCCCTCTTCGTTCCCCCCCAAATCTTTCCTGATCATGCGTGTGTTTGACCCTTGTTTTTCTCCGCGATACACCAGCGGCCGCAAAGGCATAGTCTCTTTTTTTGGACTTCGCCGCTTTCCTCACCCGACGTCGCAGTTCTACACTTTGTGAGTTTCCTTTTTCTCCATTGAAATTGGAAAATTAATAATCGTTTTTTTTGTCGTTGATAGACTCCATTGCCTCTCTGGGGCCTTTTTCAGACGATCGGCACGCCCGTCTACCTCCCTTTTCGAACACCATGGTACAGGGGTTTCTGCCGCTTTCGCTTTTTGGATTTTTTCTTCGTTGACGCGCTTTCCTCTGTCGGCCATAGCCCTCTTTTCTCTAGGCGCCCCCCTTCGCGGCTTTTTGTCGCTGGAGATCTTTTACGTGTATCCTGATCCCCCCCTTACCCCAGAATACCGTGTCGCCGGACCCGCCAGGTGACAACTTTTTGCCGATTCCGACGAGAAATCCCTGCTTTTTTACTCGCTCTGCTTTTTCGACCCGCCGCTTCAGAAGCACCTTGTAATCGCATTGACTCTCGTGATTTCCCCCGACTTGTCTCCCCCCCAGGGTCGGGAAACCGGCCCAATCCCTCCGGCCCTCCAGTCAGAAATCTTTCCCTGGCAGTACTCCATCTTTCGTTCATCACCCTTTTCTCCAGCCTCTGCTGACCCTCTCGGACGAGTTTTTTTCCCACCCCCAGCCGCTTGAAAACGCTGTGTTGAGCCGCGGATTCCCTCCTCCTATGTCTACGATGGCCGCTTAAGACGAGATGACAGGCCGGCCTTTTCGCGCTTAGAGTTCGGCAGTGGGTCTCTATCCACCCCCCCATCTCTGGGGTGGTTAACGCAATGGATTTTTTGGACCACTTTTCCCGCCCCTTGCTATAAACGGCCTCTCTTTTGTCGAGACCCTTCCTCTCTAAGGAAGACGCCATATCTTTCTTATTTTACATATTAAGTTTTGTGCTTGTGAGATGGTCTCTTCAGTTCGCTTTTGCTCCCCTATCTTTCGCTTGATTCGCGAAGATGGATCCCCGAAACGCCTCCTTTTGGTAAACCCCTACTCCTGGTAGTCAGGATCTATCACCCCGCCTCCATCCCCTCCTTTGCACCACCTGTTTGTCTTTTGACGGTAAATCGACGGCTATCGTCCCCTCGTTCCTAGGCGGGCTGGATTCATCTGGCTCTCATCACCGCGGTAAGTGGGTTTTGGGACAGTGCCTCCTGAAGATTTCGGTAAGACGATTCTCTTGTACACCATGGCCCTTCCCTTCAAGCCTTTCGAGAAGCATTTGGGCAGGAGGTATCACTGGCAGATGTCCCCGACCCTTTCTGTTCCCATTCTCAGTCGTTCGACCCTCCCGCCATTCATCGTCGGGTACTTTGTGAGGCTAGGCGGCCGTCCAAAGCAGCATTGTGACCGCATCTTTTCAGAGACCCCTGCTCGGTAGGCCAGTTTTCCATTTGGGTCGAGCGACAGGTATTCTGGTCTGGCTCCAGTTTCTCGAGCTTCTCCCCCCTAAACCATCAAATAACTTCGGAGAATCCACCGCTCGCAGGGTCATTCCGAGGCTTTAGGAGATGGGCCCTGCCAGACTGACCTCGTTGGACCGCACCCCCTAAGCCACCGCTTACAAACCCTGTCAAGGGTGTTCTTTGTAGGGCTTAGCGATACGCCATCATTCTTTCCGGTGCCGCGCCCCCTCAACACTCTTATGTCAGACATTTGGGCCGCCTGTTCCCCCCTATTTCTTTCTTGAATCCCAACTTTCCGGACTGCGACTCTTCGGACACGGTCGGCCCGTGCTTCACCCCAATCCCATATGCTGTGCTGAACAGGGCCCCATTTTGTTGTATAGCAAGGATCAACTTGTTTCAACCCAATCTTGCAAGTGCGCTAGTGGCGCTACAGCTCTTAGGCATATGCGAACTGATGTGATTTTATTCTCTACGCCGTCTTTAGAATCAGGAGAACCCTATTCGCCTAGCGGCGCTCCAAAGGTAAGAGCCCGCCCCGGCCAGTTTTCCTCCCCCTTTGCAAGGAGAGTCAAAATGCAGCAACTGGTGCTCTCTTACACTTTCCCCCCTTTAATGATGAGATGCCCCAAAGTTTTCCCCCAGTCCAATTAACCACGATGCTCTCGACGACCCAATCTCAAAATCAATCCCTGCGCGGCTCTAGAGCCTTTTTTCCTGGAGTAGGGTCGAACCTCTAACGTGGACGACGTGAAGCCCCCTTCTCTTCGACTTGGTGCCGAAAGGTTAGGCCGAATCATCTTTTATGTTGCAGGGCCTTCAACATCTTTCCTCGTCCCTTGCATTACGCCATTCACTTGTGGCAGTGTGACCTTTGCATCACACAAGCCTGCCGGACTAAGACGCTTTTCTGTCCTTAGCCCTCTCTTTGACGCCTGTGTTCGGGCTGTGCGAGGCGCGCCCCTCAAAATGCTTTGAAAATATTACTTTCCGACCTTGCTTTCTAACCTTCCTTCCTTCAGAGTCTATACAGCCTGTCCGGGCCCCCTACACAGATGTCGTCGAGCCATCTCGTAAGGCAGTTTTTTTGGGATTTTAGAACCGGGAGACTTTTTTTCTCATACCCTCCCCTGAATTTAAAGAGATGCGTGAACGGAGTTCGTTTCCACCCGCACCCTTCGCGGCGCAGAAACCTTTTTTGAATTAGAGAAAAAATCAGATCCCTTGGGAATTTATCCTTCTATCCTCGACTTAGGGGTATTGCCAAGATTTTGGCGGGCCTCGGCTTGAGTCATAGTACCCGGTAGGAGCCAGTTACTTGAGTCTCAACTACCCTGATTTTCAGTTGATGACTTCAGTCCCCTCTTTACTCGAGCAGCCCAATAAAGCAGCGAAAAGGCCCCCTTTTTACCATGCCGCTCCTCTCTGGCGAACACAATATTATGCCATGTCGGTAGAGCAAAAAGGCTCCGACCCCCCCTTATTCCCCCTCCTATTTTACCCCCTCCCACTTTAGAGAGATCCCTTTGTGCGCTCTATAGACTAGAGAATTGCTTTTTTAGTCCTCTCCCCCCACTATCCCTATGCTTTTATCAAACTCGCACTGAGACCACCGATTTTGGTATTTCAATGATGACTGGTGATAGATTTCTTTCCCGTTGTGGACACTTTTTAAAGAAAGGCAACCCCCCCCTGCAGGTTTGCGCGTCGCTTTGAGCCTCAGCACGAGACTGGTCTTTCTAACGAAAGTCACTACTAGACTCCTTCGAAGAGGCCGATTTGGGTCCCTGACCATGGCTCCTCAGCTTTCCCCGCTCCCTGATACGGACTCAAAGCCCTGGCCGTTCTTTAGCGGTCTTCTCCGATGGGCGATTGTCGAAACCCTAGGAGCATAGCCCCGCAACCTCAGTAGGCCTTCTCTTGATTTTTCCAAGAGAGCCCGCGTCTTTTCTACAATCACCTGGCAGTAAGTCCTTTCTTATATAGAAGAGCTGGGAGTATCCCGGAAGGTGCCTGTAGCCGGGCTCCATCCCCTAAGTCAATCTCTACACCTTGTCACGGACAAGAAAGGGCTAATCTCCCCATCCCAGATACTGACACCTCCCTCTTATCCGCTCCTCCCGTGCGACCGTCGGATTATTCCTTCTTCTTTCTTGAAAGGGAAAATCTCGCTTATTGGTTTTAGAAGTTGTTGAATAGGAAGCAGATGTTGGAGGGAATGCCCTCCGATGAGAGTGCCTGAGAACCCCCCCAAAGATAGACATCCTGGTCATCCAGGGGCTACTTCGTGTGTAGTCTCCCCACCATAAATGTTGTTTCTACACCTTATGCCCTTGGTGTTTTTGGATTGTAGAGAGGGTCTGCGATTAAGCTTTTCCCTTTCAGATTCCCTAAGTTTTAATGCAGATTTCTTGTCCCCACCCCTTTGACCCCATGAAATTTGTATTTCCCTTACTCATTTTTTTCGAACCCTCTTGCGTTTGATACTTCTGCTTTCTTAACACGGTGACCTCAAGACGTGTCGTTTTTAGCTGGATCGAGGATCTACTTTAAGGATAGAGGCCAGAGAAAAGTTAAAGATGAGCTCCGTTCCCCAGCGAATCAATTGCCCCCTATTGCTTCCGAGAGCTCCTGCGATTTAAAAACCCCCATATACCCCCCCCTCCCCGCCCCCGTGCTTCCCCCCGAATATGAGAGGATTTGGACATAGAAGCCGCTGTCAACGACTTCGGCAGTCCCTCTGGTGAGTACTCCTTGTATACGTTTCATAGACCAAATCGCGGAAATAATTTTTTTTTTGTTGTCTTTTTGACATTCCTCCAGTAGCCCCTTTTTCATTTGATCTGAAAGCCCCCGAGACCCCGAAGGAGAACACCCTGAGGGATATGCTCCGGGTTCTGGATCCCTTCCCCGATTACTAGCACTCTCGGGAAGGCTGCGGAAGATTGTCCTTTACGCTGCATGCCCTGCGGTTGGTCGATTTTTCTCCCTTGAGCGATTCTTTAATAGTGCGCTCGATCCAGCGTTTCCCCCGCCCCCCGTTACACCGCAACCGCCCTTACCTGAGCGGACCACGACAGCGTCTTCGATTCCTCTTTTGGGCGTTTCTGTAGGACCCGCTTCCGGCTTTTCTCCTGCCCGTTGGCGGTGGATGCGACGACGCCCGCAGGGTCCCCTCGGGTCGGGCATCACCCTAAGTAAAGAAATGCTCTCTAATCCTCCCATTGGCGTGCTCCCCAGGTAGGCGATGCCGCGGTACCAGAAAGAGCATGATCTGGCACACGCCGCATAACGCTTTGTGAGGAGGTCATATTTTCACTCACGCTAGGTTTCGTTAAACCCCCGTATTCGGTCGGACCGCCTTTTTTTCCTTATTACGCTAGAGGCGGAGTGAGGCGCAATTTTGGGCTAGACCGGCACCCTGCTTTTCTTTTCTTTTTTAAAGATGTAGTTTTTAAACCCAAGGCGTCCCTCAGAGGAGCGCCGTCCAGCTGATCGGATTGGAATCGCTTCCAGGACGAGCCGCTTGGCGACACTCTCCCCCTAAGGTTGTGCGCTTTTGAGTGACTTCTTTGTCCCTCTGGCGACGCAGCACAATTCTCCCCCCGATCAGCGTTCCCTGATCTTCTGATCGCGAACATTCTTGGAGTCCCCCCTTTTCCCAACGCTTCCTCACCCATCTTTTGTGATAGAGCACCCGTCAGGCTTTCCCGCCGGTTTTCCACGCTCTTCGGCGACAGTATTTTCGTGCATCGGCAGGTCTCTGGCCCTTTTTTTTTTTATAATCGCCGGCCACACGTTTCGCAGAGGAATTTTTACTTCATGAGACCTCTGGTCAGCCGAGGATAGCTTTTTTTTGGATAAAGAAATTGGTTGACACCCCCAGCTGTTAGTTCTATCCTAATTTCGGTCTCCAAATGGTAGAGGTGAACCCACCGGGCCTGCCCAGTCGTTCCTCCGCCTCGTCAATCGGCGGATTACAACGAGGATACGCGGTCGGGCTACCCTGACAGCATTCCCCCCCTCTTCCCAGGACTGTGAGTGTAGGAGGTTCACTTATTGCGCTCCAGGTATTCGGGGTCTGAGAACAGTGTAGAGGGAGACTCTGCTTCCCTATCAAGGCGCCCCCTTTGCCCCTCCATTGGGTGCTGCAGGCGATCCCCTGTTTTCCCTCCGTGACGAGAGGTGTTCCCCCCGAAGCGCAAAGGTAGACAAGTCAATATGATCCAGGGACGGGTCGCTGGTTCTCCTCCCGTTGACAATTACAGGGCGCGACCTGTGCTGACGTCTACATGCCCGACTCCTTTTGGGACAAGACCGGGTAATCTAACAAGTAGTACCCCCCAAATCTGACCGAATCGTGTCTGCTGCCCTCGATGTCCAATCCTCCACTATGTGCTATGAATCGGGCTATGGTGTGGATCGAGGCCGGCGCGAAGGGTTCCCTCGGATCTTTCCTGCTCTTTTGGACGCGCGTCTCTTGTCACGTGCTGATTTCCTCGCATCCGCGATACAAGATATAAGTCGCCCTTCCTTCCCCGGGTCAGGCCCAAACCTACACGGCCCCCATTTTCGAACTTGAACTGGAGAGGACAGTCCCTGGTGACTCGATTTCGACAATATGTGATGGCCAAAAGGATAAAATTTGAACCTGCCTTTCCTCCCGCCCTCATCTCCAACTCCTCTTTTTCCTTCCCAGCATGACTGATTTTCGTCTTGCTCTGCAGTCTACCCCTCCTTCTCTCCTACGACCAGGCCCAGTTGGGGCGAACCGCGGTGGTTATGAACGGCTTCTTCCCTCATCCTTTCCCGAACCCCGTCGCAGATTCACCGCGAACAGGCGGCTTTTCCCTCTGGTGAAGGCAATCACTTCCTGCCGGCATCTACGCGATGTCGTATTTCACCTCATGCTCTCTTAGACTCTTTTTTTGCGCGATCTGTTCGTGCGAGGTTGTCCCCCCCCATGCGGTGATGCTGGTCGGAGCCCCTCCCTTTTTTTTTTTTTTTTTTTCTTTTCCGGACACCCTTGCGGTTCTCACCAACAGGACACAGTTGGGAACTTCCAAATTTTTAGTAGCCATTCTTCAGTCCTTTGGGAGAACCACGCGCGAGTCTGGCCAGTCGACATCAGAAATAGAAGGTCCACCAATGCTTTTTCCCTCTGGCTCTCCCTTTTACTTCCCCCTAACTCATATCCCTTTCTCGAAGCGTCCTCTCCTTCTACAATCCGGCCATGGCCGATAGAAGTTTAGATCTTTGCGCGCCAGTTCCCCAAGCAGACCCGCTCGGCCTCTTCGACTCTCGTATCGGCCCTTGTAGGCGAGTATAGTAGGTCTGCCAAATACTTTTCGACTCTCCCCTTTCTTCCTTTTCCGTTTCAGGGATGACCGCAATTTTCCACCATTTAGGAATCGAGCCGCGCCGCGCAGGTCTAAACGGACCCCCTGCTCTCGCGGTCCCCCCTTTGAGACATCTGCAGGCTTTTCGAGTTTCGACACATCGGCGAGCCTGCTCTAGAGGCCCGCGGCTCTATTTTTTTCACGTTGGTTGTGTTTTTACTGCCGCGTTTTTTGCGCCTCTATCTCCCGGGGCCTGCTTGATAATCATACACTGATCCTTTGATCAATCGACGTCCCTCCCCTGCATTTGATTTTTCATTTTCCCTTAGTGACGGAGCTGAGATTCTCTTTGTTTTTGTCAAGCCGGAACCCGCAGACAAGTGGATTGAGATTAGTTTGCGCTTTTTTTTCAACCTACGAGCCGCCCTTTACAGGGAAGCTTAGCCTCACAGAGGTCCTTTTTCTCCCGAATCTCGTCTGCTATGAGATTAAGACCTGCCCCCGGCCAGGGAGATGTTCCGCCCTTTGATTTTGTTTTAAAGGAATTCTGAGGATCGGCACGCCCTTTTACCGGGCTTGATTTCGAGCGCCGTCCCGCTGAGCTGCTCCCCTTTTTTTCTACCCCATTTCAGTACTAGATGGCCCGAGTTCTTTCCTCCCTTTTTTTGTAGGTCCGCCTACGGACCTGTTTCCTGGAACGAGAAAGGGTCTGCCCTTGGGGCCCCTCTTTTTCCACGCTTCCCTTTAAGACGCCTAACAAAAATCAGAAAACGATCTTTCACCACCTTACAGCATCGAATATTTGCCCCGTCGGTTTTTTTTTTATTGCCAGTCACAATAGGAAACTGGCCGCTTATTTTTTCTTGAGTATGCCGTCAAGAGTTTATTTTGGCCTGATTCTGACCTATCGGGTCCAAGCACACCTCGTTAGCCCTACTTGCAATGTCACGTCCTTGTTCCTTCCTTTTGATTCCCCTGTTTTCCGATCTTTGGTGTCGAGACTTGGAGTGGGTGTAGATGGGTAGGCTGGAGAAGCTTGTTCCCAAGGGTTGCGTCGCAGTCATGAGCCTCGAACCATTTGCCCATTGCCCATTTGTATTCCTTTCACGGACTTCCCCCCACAGCTGCGTGGATTTTTTCGTTTTAACTTTCAGTCGTAGTGATCCATACTCCCTCGGGGGGGCGAGAAGCTATGAGGTGTCTCCCCCCCCGGTCTTTTTAATAAGTCAGGAGTAGGTCCATATCGTAAAGTTTTCCCTGTAACGCTCCCCCAGGGAGTTTCAGAACGTGCAATTCCTTTTTCTTTTTGAAACCGGGAGGCCCTTTTACCAAGCCGGACGGACTGTCTTTTTAAGACCTCTTAGGAGAGGGCTTGGAAATCCTCTTTCCAATTCTAACTAGGTTAACCCGTTTGCTTCACTGTATAGTATTGAAAAGGCGGAACCACATCCCGTGATTCCCTGTCTCTTTCCCACCCCTAGATCTTTTTCAAGCTGGATACGCGAAGGGAACGCGAAACCCCCCCTCAGGACACTTTCGGTTTTTATTCGGATTGGTATTCCTAGCACCGCGCGGTACAAGGCATTTTTTCCGCTCATTCCTAATGCCCCAGTCTGGCTGCGATCTTTCTCCTTGAGATCTTTTCGAGGCGCCCCTCGCTCCATTTCGCACCTGTCGTTCCCCTAAAATGGTGACCCAGTGCCGGACGAGCCGAACACGCCCTCAGAGTTCTCGTGACTTAGTTTTTTTCCGCTGACCCCCGCCGAGGACGACTTGTATGACGCATTGAAGTGTTTGATGTCGCGTTTTAGATTGTGTAGGGCAACCTCGGCCCCCTTGTAATTTCTCCAGGCTTCTTCCGCCCGATTTCATGGCTTGCCACCATGGAGTTATCCCTGTCCCCCTCCCCCTCTCCTTTCCCATAAATCTCATGATTCCTTTCCTAGCGGGCCTGACCGCGTTGGAGAGACGATGATCACGCCCTATGTACGCTTTACTCTTTTTTTCCGCCCCCAAATGAAATTTTAAGGAGAAGACCCGCCGCCCATTTTTCCCCCTCGGCAGCCGCGTCTTCCGCATTGGGATCGATCCTGGAAAACTTTCCATTAGGGGAGTCGCCGTTTAGTCACTCTGCCCGACTGTACCTCTCAGAGCGCCGCAGATGATAGAGTTTAGAGAATCAACGCGGCAGATCCTTCCCCCTGACCTTCTTTTCCCCCTTTGTTTTTTTTTTTTCGTAGTCGGCGTCTTCCTACGTTCGCGCTGCAAAATCCTTGCCGCTCTTGATAGCGAATCGGCTTTTTTGTCGAAAGCGACATCCTTGCCCGATTCGGTTTCAGGGGGGCCGTTTCTCCCCACTCCGGCCGCGCTGCCGCCGCTCGGCTTCCGAAAGGGCCCTCTACCTTTAAATCTTTTTTTTTATTTACTGCCATCTCGCGGGCTTTCTTTTCATTAGCTGCTTTTCCTCACAAAGCGCAGCGGATTTGATTGCCAACCTCGTGAAGATTTTTCTGGTCCTTCCCGCTGTACAGTCCCAGGGTCCTCCTTCCCCCCTTTGTTTTTTTTCAGAAAGCATTTTCGGGCCTGAGCTGCCGATCCCCGGTCCTGCAAAGTTAAGTCGTCGTCGACACCCAAGAAGAAGCCTCTTTTTGATTACCTCAGGCTTTTTTCCAGAAGCGGAGTCATTTCTCCTATACCCCCCTTCTTTCTAGGGTTTGGTCCGGCTCAGGTCAACGGGTGTACATATTTTTTTCGGCGACCTATTGTCCTAAAGGGGATCTGAGTTTGGCCAAAGACTTCTAGTTTCCTTTCCGCACCAAAAGGAAAGCGAGCCTGGTCCTTGTCTTGAAGCTGGCACTTTCGAACCCCTTGCGATCTCTCCGGCCAATTCAGAAACTAAAACCCTTCCTTTATCCGGGTTTTTTTGTTGGTAGCCTTTTGCTTTTCTCTCTTCAGCCAAGCATATGCGACGGGGCCTTCCCCTATCGCCACCATTCCCCGATCTTGGGATTCTCTAAACAGAGGACTTCACCACAGGAGTTGCCGACTGCGACGTTTTGTGGTCCACCTCCCCCCAAACGTATGCGTTTTTCCCTACTCTGGTGTGGCTCCTTCCCCTCCCCCCCCTCGGTTTCCCGGACACGAAAGGATGTTTAAGTGATAGACAGGGTTGTGCGCACAAGGAAGCCATTTATGCTGGCGTTCTCTCTTCCGCAGGACCTCACCGGCGTCAACTCCTTTCGGACTTCCGATAAACGGGTGCGACACGACCAATCAACAGGCCAGATGGTTTTCCGTGAACTTGCCCCACCCCTTCAAAGGTGATTCTATCTCGACCCTTTTGACGCGATGCCCCCCTTCCCCCTCGGCCACTTTGAAATGCTCTCGACGACCCCCCCTGAGCGGTACCCCCCAACAGCCCTGATCGGCCTTTAGTCGGTCGACTACACCGCAGTCGAGGAGGAAGGCACCGTGGCTTTTATCTGTGCCGCACCCGGGTCATTTGCCGATCTTCAGCTCGCCTTCAACGACTCTTCGCAATAATTCTTCCCCAGGTGATGCCAACTTCGTTTATCTGCGGACGGTCGCACCTTCCTCTGCGCGGATAAGCGATCTTTGGTGCGCGATCGTTTTGTGGAGTTTAGTCTCCACCAAGTCGGTCGTCAATAGGTCGGCCGCACGATTAGGCAAGTCGGAGACTGCTCCTTCACCCCCTACGCCCCGCTCGCGAGAGACCTATCGTACGGCCGTGGGTGGTGTACTGAAAACCTGTTGCCTACGTTTTACCTTCGTAATTCGTACTCTGATGCGAGCTCGGAGCAGTTCGGAATCTTCCCTCGCATTTTAAGCTCGAGTGCCTTCTCCGTTTTCTTTTAGGCCGTAAGAGAGAGGCTGCGTCGCAAGGGTCGGAAAGAAACTCCTTCGGCCCTGCTAGATCTTTCTTGTAGGAGATTGTTCTTGCTTGTTTGCCCCCTCTCCCGCGCCCCTGCGGCCAGTTTTACGGATGCCGGAGACATGTACAACGTCCAGGAACTTCCCCCCTTCCTCTTATGGATGCCCCCCTTCCCCCTTCGAGAAGGGTCCTTCCCTACATTGTAGACAAATACCCAAGTCTCCTCCCCGGTTTTCTTATCTCCAGGCGAGCTTCAGAGCCACACAGAAAGATATTATTTGAAGAAGACTCCTTTTTTTTGTTGTGATAGATGTTCTGTTTTTCTTTCTTTTTTCCTCCAATCCTCCCTGGATGTAGATAATCGCCCCTTTGCTCTCTGAGGTATTCCCCTTTCTAGAACTCGATTGTTTCATTTTAACCTGATGACCCGGAATGATAGATTATCCTTTTGTTCCCTTCGCTCACCGAACCGGAAACCAGGTCCTTGCCTCCCCCCCTACGAGACTGTCATACTTCCCTAAGAGTTGGTCTTTGCCGAGTTCGTTTTTCAACCTGGCGTCCGCAGATCGGCTAGATGAAGGAGATCCCAAGCCCCCTTTTTCGCGGTTCGGTTCGCTTGCCGCGTTTTTGGCGATTGGCGTCGCACGAATGCTCCTAGGAGTCTGCCGGCCATGTAGAGTGTTCCCCATTGATTTCGATCGCTCCTAACGAGAGTGGTTTCTCCCTCCCCCCCCCCAGCCGTACGAGATATAGACGAGATGGGCCTTTGCCCTTTCCTCCTGCCTTCTCCGTTCCTGTTCGGAAAAGACTTTTTCTGGACTTTTTGCCCGACCGCATTGGCATGGCAGAACTCGAACCCCCGCACCCCCCCTCTTCCTCTTGCATTAGGTCTCCTTCAATAGCGTCTATGCTGAGGCGGGGGCTTTCACCACCCTTCGCCCTTTATGGAGTAGCTCGGTCCTGACTTCTGATGAGTTCGGGCGGCGAGAAAATCAGATGATTTTGGTTCACTCACTAACAATGATTCCGGGAATTCCTTTCGTGGTGTAGAACTACCCCCGACTCCATGTGCAGATAGGTACTTGGTCGATAATCGCGCGAGGAGTTTTTGTGGTATGCTTTTAGTTCTCTCTCTTGTTCAAAGTGGAGATCATTTTGCGGACATCGCATTTCATTGAGATTTTTCCTGGATTCGATCCTTCTTGGATGCATTTTTCTTCCCATTGATTCCCCCCCCTTGCAGGGGTGAGGCGCTTAAAAGTTGCTGCCTTCCTCCGTCCGAGCTTATTCGTTTCTCGCCTTGGGCGATACTCGACGGTGAGAAAAGCGCACAAGCTCCCTTCTGCGCGCATTTTTCACAAGAAAACCATTTCCCCCAAACCTTTTCCTCCTTCGGTCGGGTTGTCAACCGAGGGAGAGGGGATTCCCACCCGGCCCGCCTTTTAACGAATGAGCGGATTGTTCGCTCGACTTTCTCCACCACCTCCGGCGAAGTCAGTTTGCAAGACTTTCCTCATTTCGGGATCGCCAAAACCTTGAAATGGTGGGCGGGAGAGAGACGTCGCCCCCTACCTAGAGCCTGTGATAGATCACCCCACTCCTACAACGCAGGCAAAGGGATCAGGTAGAAGGGTTCTATTGCCGGTCGACTTCAAAAGACCCTCGTCCCTTGTACTTCCCTCCACGCTCTCTAGGCATGCCCACGAGAGCTTTTATGATCCTCTATCATTGTTTCTCTCCTTCCCCTTCTCCAAGACCCCGAATACCGTTCGACGAACCGCAAGATTGACACCGCGCGCTACGGAACGTTCCCAGACGAGGTCTTGCGCTTGACGCGTTCTTTGTAGAGAGCCCTCCTTAGCACCTGTATCCCGAGAGGCGTGGCTTCGACGCCTCAGGGTCGGCGACCGGGGTGGGCAACTCGGCCAGTTGTGAACTACCTCCCGCCATGCACATTTTTTTGCACCTGAGAACAAGGACGTTTCTTATCTTCTGGCCTCCCCCCATTAACTCTCATTTGAGGGTGGCAAGCAAAGAAGGATTGATAAAGCTGCCCGTGAGGCGACATTGATAGACCCTCTTCCCCTGTACTTTAAATGCAGTTCTGACTTTTTTCCTGGCCTCCGCTCTCATGCGTTTACGCCGACTTCCCCTCCCGCCTTTCTGGGGTCTGCTTCCGGCCCCTCCTCTTGGTGGACCATTTCGACAATTTTCCCAAGACGATGTCGCGATAGAGCGCCGCAGCTCCGGATTTTTTTCCGCCCTGCCTTTTATTTCTTTACCGCATCTCTCTATATCCTCCTACTTGTTGTTGAGTCTTCCTTAATCGAGGTTGGCGCTGCAAAATCAGCCTCAGCGAGGCGCTCTTCTCGAGAAATCGTTTTCGTTGGCTCCCCTTGGCCCCCCTTTTTCATCCTAGATTTTTGTTTTGCCCCAGCCTTCTCGGCTGCCGGCCGCTCTTCCCGAAAGGCGTTAGACGCCGCCGTCTGTCCTCCTTAGTCGGAATGTTTATCAATCTTTTTTCCCTCACCGCGGTTCAGGCAGCGGCTTTTGCAACCATCGTCATGACGTCGCCGAGTTCGTTTGGCTCCCTCTTGGCGGAAGCGGTGCTTTCTCGCTTTCGAGTCTCCCCTTTCCCGACGGTCACGGAACCGGCGATTCGTCGTCGACCCACGCCCCCCTCGTCCCTTTTTCGGATACAAGGTTGTCCCCTTTCTACAAGGCTTTCCCAGCTCCAATCTCCTGGCTCGACTTCTTTGCGTGGAGGCCCTCCCTGCCCTTTCATTCGGCGACCCGGTATTCGTCAGGGGTTCTTTCTCCTACGCGAACCGATCGCTCAAGGCGGCGACACCGCAAAACATCCGCGCATGGGGACTGATGCTTTCAATGGACCTGGCCATGACCGAGCTGTGGGCGCTCGCCAGAACACTCCAGATCAAACCGACCCTACAGGGTGGAGCGGGTTCTAGGCCTTTTCGCGAAGCTGCACAGAAGTAGTTGGATCCGTTTCGTCCTTAGAACGCCCAATGTCCGCGATTGGGAGAAGAAATTGGAGTCATACCTATAACCCCTCGCCAACAAGCTGCTCGTGTTGCCCCCCTCGGCGATGTACAAAACGTCTCCCTATTTTCTTGTGCTGAAGCCCCCGGCCGGATCGCGCCTGTGCCTTTCACCCCCCCCCCGCAAGTGTGCAAGTGCTGGCGGTGTTCTTCCCTCGCATCTGGACGTCTGTGGCCGGCGTCCCTGCTCCGGGCATTTCGATCACCCGCTAAGCTCCCTGCGGCGTCAACCTTTTTTGTTCCTTAGAACCCGACCCCCCCTCCACGCAAGGTTCGAAATCCGTTGCACTCGTCTTCCTGGTCTTCAAATGGTTCCCCCCGGACACGAAGAGTTCGCTGCATACTCCACCGCCCACTTTGAACCGCGGATATCCGCGAATACTCCCTCACCTTTTAAAAGCCAGAGACTGAGGCTGTCTTATACCGCCGTCTCCCTCCGACTCCCCCCCCCCCCCAAACACCCCCCAACATGAATTCCCTTGCTGGGCCCGGTTTTTGAATATACTTCCCCCCGACCTACCGCTTAACGAAGTCTACGCCCTAAAGGCGGACGGTGGAAGATTTCCTGGCAACCCCCCTCATATTCTCAGGTACAGGTTTTCCCTAATCTACGCGATTTTTTTCGGTGTGCGCGAACGGTAGGTCGTTGCGAGGCGTTCTGCCCCCCAAGTGCCCACTCTTCACGCAATTTTCTGGTCGTAGGTCTCTTCTCCCAAACAGGTCACCTGCGGGAAATACGACTATTTGAGAGCATCTTAATTTGCTTCTAGAACATCGTCTTCTGTTGCAACGAAACCCCCCCATTCACACTCTTCGGAAGACGCTGAGTTTAGAAGTAGTGACGACAGAAACGAGAAAAACACTTTCGCTGAGAGATCGGACTCGGGGGGGGGGTTTAACAAGGCCCACTGTAGATATCTGAGATGAGAATGCGTAGGGGAGGGAAAGAAAGAACTCTTTGCCTCCCGAGTATCTAGGATTCCTTCTCTGATCTCACCTACCGAAGCGCCACTTGCGGCCGTTACGTCCTGCCTCACACACCAAACTTAAATAGAGAGCCCCGTTAAGGTCCTCCCCGTGAACCCTCGAACACTGAGAAGGTATCGGAGAAAGAGAAACACATCGGATCCTTTTCGCCAGTAGAGATTGCCCCTATATCTCCCAAGCGGCATCTTCTTGTCCCCTCCCCTCCTTTGTTTTGAGTCTTGCGGTGCGCCTCTAGCGCTCTTTTTTTGTCGATACGCCGGGAAATTGCTCTGGGTATGTGCCAAATGTCCTTTCCGCCGACTGTTCGATGGGTTTTGTGCGCGTCTCTGGACGTGTGGAACTTGTCCGGCAGCCACTACGGCCGAATTGTCGTCTTCGAACATAAGTCATGGCTTTATTCCTACTAGACTCCCTCGTCTGCGGGACGGCCTAGTCGGGCTTCCGACCCTTCCCCCCGCAGCTAGACATACTCCCTACTCCCTGGTTCTTTCGCGAAGTCCTAGGCAGTGCGAACCTCAGGGGTTTGAGATGGGTCCCTATCAGGAGGATAGCGAGCCCCTCAGTGTTCCTTTGATTTAGATTTCGCCTCCCCCTACGAGAGTTTTCCAAGCCCCCCAGTACTCAAGCTTAGTGGCCTTTCTTGCCCGGCAGGTGTCCCTGTTTGTTGTGTGGACTCTCCACCTGTTCTACTTGTGTCCGGTCCCCCTTCCTATTTTCCCCCCGACCGAATGGAATGGCCAGAATCTCAAATAACGACCTTGCTTCTTCCCTCCTCATCAGCATAGTTGCGACCTTGTTATAGCTTTCTAGTTACGCTTCGGGTGCTACGTTTTTCTTGCCCCGGCCTTCGGATCCTTAGGTGATGAAGCGGGGCTGAAGATGTTTGGATGTGCGCCCGAGTTCTGGCACGAGCATTCCCGTCGTCGAAATCCTTTCCCCTTAACGTCGGAGGTTAATGCGGAGGTTTTGTTCGACCCCTCCCCGTGCTCTTTGGTGTAGAGTCTCATGATTTCTTTTTTGTGGTTTGTTAGGCGGTATGCGGAGAGCGCTTAAAAGTGGCCTTTGGGCCAGCTCTGCTTTTTTGTAGATCTTTGCCCCCTTTCTGCTTTCCGGATTTTCAGAAAAACTCTTGCCGTGGAGGTGGAGGCTTTCGATTACACTGAGCCTCCTCTGTCGGTTTAGGGTGCTAGACGACTCCCGGACTCCCCCCTTAGTTGCAGCGAAAGCATCTGACAACTCTCTCCCGAGAACACCCCCTCCCCCTGGAACATCATTGAGGTAGGTTGACCCAGGAGGGTCGACGACCCCACAAGCCTAGACGCGATCTTTTGTTCCCCCATAGAAGCAAGACATTGTCAAAAAGACGCCCCCCCCAAAGCTGGGTGACTTTTAGCTTCCCCCCCGCGGCGACACTAGAGACAAAAATCCCGTGGCGCCTAAGTGTCCCCTTCTCTCTCGATGCTTGACGCTGGGATTGTACGCTTCGCCGCGACCCACGCAGTAAAAATGCCATTGTGATATCTTTGTTCTTCTTCGCGAAAAAGCGGAGGTAAGCCTAAAGATTGGACCCCCCCCTGCTCGGGTAATTGGACGATTGATAGTAATTGATTTCTTTTTCGAGCTTTCAGACCGGGTTAGAAGAAACATTTCTTTTCCCGAAACAAATAGGTTACAAGAGGGACTAGCAGCCCAGAATTCGCTTCGAGGATTCGAGCTTGACGCCTACTGCTGCTTGTACGCCCTCGAGCCCAACGACGCCTTGATGGCATTTTTTGCCTACGACCTTCTGCCCTGGTACCGGTAGGGCAACTCGGCAATTTATACCTCGTCCTTCTTCTCGACCAAGTCTCATCCCTTGGCTATTTTTCCCCCTCCTCTCTCGGTTCCCCAATAAATCTTCATGGATCGGGTTTCAAAGCCGCCTGAACACCCTTTGTGAGGGACGCGCGCCCGACTCTTATGGTTTTCCCAATGACGTCTATGAACCGCCCTTGTACGGCGCCTCCGGCGCCGCCTTTTTCCCCCCCTTGCAGCGCGCGGCGTTGCTCGATCCATCCCCTAACCTTTTTTTCTTTATGGTCGTGGGACAGGCAATGGATGTCGAGTCGACACCTGACCCGTGAGAGAACCCCCACCTCTTTGCGCCGCGTAACTCGTCATTTTGGCGCCTCAAACGCGGCCATATACGGCACGACGCCATATCTCTTTCCCCTCCTCCGTTGTTGTTTTTTTTCGCTCCGGGCCGGACGCTCATGTCAGCTCTTTTCGAAGACTTTTTCGACACGCCCCCATTCCTTTAACACCAGATGGTGAGGGTGCGATAGAGAAAAAATGTCCTCCGGATTTTTTTTCCTGACGCCTTCTTATGCGCCGAGAGGCAGCCCTTAAGCGCCTCTTCATTCATCCCCTTCTTCCCTATGGGGGGGGGTGGGGCGTTCAGAGCGGCTCCCAACGCGTTCTTTTACTTTCTGCCCTGAGATTTATGGGTCTAGTGATCCCAGCTTTTGAGCCTTCTTTTTCCCCCCGTGATTCGAGAAGCATGGGAAGGCATTCCAACTTGTTTGCCGTTCCCGACCCCTGTCCCCCTTCCTTCGTCGTACATCCACGCCTCCCGTCGTGACTTGATACAAGTCCGGATAGGCGCTTCTAAATTACGCAGATTTTTTCCAGTTTACCCTAGAAAGTGACTCCCGAGACCTCGGGAGGGGGAGGTACTGCCTTTTCCTGCGAGCACCCCGATCGTGTCGGGCAGACGGAGGAAGGGGCCCTTCAGAAAAGGGAGGCGGGAGGAGCAACAGTCGGATCTAGTAAGACGTGTTTCGAGCCACCGGGTCGGAGAAGAGAACAAAAGGAACGGGAATTTGAAGCGTCCTTGTCGACAGGAGACATGACATGATTTGATAGCAGGCATGAAAAACCTCCCGGCGAAACATCTATACAGGTGAGCCTTTTCCTTGGTTTCGTGTTCAGCATTCCTTTTCTAGTTCTTCTCGGTTCACGACGGCTTTTTGAGCGCCCGCCCCAATATTTCTCTCTCCTTGTCTCGAAAGTTTCCATATCGAAACATACAACCTTTTTTCCGAATTTCTCGTGTGTTATAAAAGGTCGTAGTTCTTTTCCCTTCTTCCAGGGGACTTTAAGTGTCGGCGTTTCTTGGGATCGCCGAGGACGTGAGTTCACTCCCAGGTTTCTTTTCGTGCTTGGTTTTTGCGGGACGCGCTGATCTGAAAGGTGGAGCTTTCTTCAGTTCTCCAGATTCCCCTTTGACTTAATACTAGCGGCTCCGGTCAGAGTCGCCGCTCCAGTGCCCTTTGGTTTTTCCCTCAAACTTTTTAGAGGCCCCAAAGCGTGACTTCTTTTCTGAACCAGAATTGAAATGCGATGGCACCATGTATTCCCCAATTTTTTCTTCTCCCAGTTACCCTGAAATCCAAAAAGCATAGCCTGATAGGCACCCCTTGGCGGGGTCGACAGTATCCAGAAGGTAGAAGACCTCCGCCTTTGAATTCCCCCCCCTTTTCGAGCTCCTGTATTTGCCTTTTTTCCCTCACAGAAGTAAGAACAGCTTCATGTTTCAGAGTCACGACGTATAAAACAGGAGTCCAGTGGATGACGCCCTTGCCGGACTGAATATCCTTTTACATTCGATCTCCACCCTTGAGCGCTTTTCTGGGTATGTTGCGAGGCGGTTTTGAAATGACAATTCTCCTGCCCCTCGTCTCCCCTACTTTTTCGTTAATCGTTTTTATACCCGTCAAATGCGCCCAGATTCTTCTATAGCCCATTCTCCCCTGCCGTGGTTGGTTTTAGGATTGTAGACCCTTCTCGTTTTGTTTCCTGACCCCCCCTCTTTTACTCAGCTTTTTTGCCATCTCTTCGTGACGACTCCCCACCCCCTTCGCTTCAAGAGCGCGAGGACTCAAAATCCAGGTCATTTATCGTAGCGAGCGGTGATGCGGAGCCCTTTTCTTACTTGCCTCGCCCCTCCCTCTCGTTCTAGCTTGGACGTCCCAAGGATCGTATGCTTCTACCCAAAGCGACGCCAATGCGCTTTCCTTTTCGGCTTCCGATCTCCCACCCGTCAAGGATGGTCCGCGCACTTTATCCTGCATCCCGGTCCCCCCCGCCCGTTTTTCTGCGACGTTGGCCGAAAACATACCTCCCCCCCCCCCCCCCCCCCCCTCTTCTTCCCGTTTCCCGATTCCAGGCCTTACTTGCTATATGCGAAACACGCCCCGGCC
>Ga0179591_1267748_pt1 | contig 21214 bp, 17 predicted proteins | sample CZOMad2_1_08_16f_FD_182891 | JGI IMG/M metagenome (GOLD analysis project Ga0179591, IMG submission 182891) | Vadose zone soil fungal communities from Angelo Coast Range Reserve, California, USA - CZOMad2_1_08_16fungal (PacBio error correction) | ecosystem: Environmental > Terrestrial > Soil >... | reverse complement strand
CTGACATCTAACCATCCAGCTGCGCACTCTCCCTTGAGTGGGAAGTTTATAAGCATCTTGCAGGCTCCTTCCCCCTTTACCTCACCGTGTTTCTTCCTCCCGCCCCTTTTGGCACCAATTATCCAGCCCGTTAAGGGATACATCCAATTTAAAACAGCGATAGCTCGGAGTGATAGCCCCTCCTTTTTCTTCACTGCCTACCTCTGTTTTTCCTTTCCCCCCCCAAGTGGTGATTTGTCCTTTGACCCTTGAAGGAAACACCTTGGTGATTGGGGAAGCGCAGGAGCCTATACACCAACCCGGACCATCCTCCTCGCGTAATGGTGAACCCTTTCACTGGATATGCTCTGTCTGGAGCGAGAAGAGGAACATATATGCCCACCCCCTAGTTTGGCCTGTGTGTTACGGTTCCCCCCAGTCGGTTTTCGCCTTATATTTCCCGTGTAATAATAAGAATGTTCTTTAGGGGTTCGGCGCGAAACCCCAAGATCAAAAGAACCAGTTTTTTCCTATCGCATTCCTGACCCCCCCTTGACCCTCCTTTTTTCACTTTATCTCTTTATACTACCCCCCTCTCCTTGCAATCTGATATACTAGTAATCCGATTTTTCTTCAGTTCGCATCCCTTTTCACCCGTTCGCGCCCCTTACAAGCCCTCGCGGCGGAACGGCCGTTCAAGCAGACCTGACCGGTTCGTTTTTCTCTCCACCATCCCCCCCATTTTGTTTTTATTAAAGATTAGCTCGATCTTCTCTTTGCCGCCTCCCTTATCGCGGTGCCTTCCCTGACCGGCTCTTTCCTCCCCCTTGTCAACGTTCTACTAAAGATGGAGTTGAAGTCCGCGGAGTTTTTCTTAGTTCACGTCTTTCCTCCAGGCCGCGACGTGTCTTTCCGTATTCTCCCTAAGTGATCTCATACTTTTGCCCGTTCAAGATACGAACCCCAAACCTACCCCTTTTCCCCCCTCTTTGATCAACAAGTTCATCTCATCGGAACAAAATGATATCCGGACTTGCCCCGCCGTCCTCTTTTTTTTTATTACCGCCGCCCCTCCCTCATCCTCCCTTTGATTAGCCAAGGAATCACGGAGCGGAATATTTTTTGGGACAAATTGAACGCCTATCTTGCAGCGATTTTCTGCCACGGTTACTTTTTCTTCCCCCCTTGTTAGTGACTCGACTTGTAATCATTAGCTCCTTTTGACAGATGGAGCCCCTACTTTTTCGCCTCGAACCCTAAAGCTCAGCGGTTTTTACCGTTGTTCGCCGCATGCTACCTCTATTTCGCGGTTTAAAGACATTTGGATGATGCGTGGAATTCCCCCCCCCACCACTTCGATTTCTCTGGCCCTTTCCTATTGAGAACCGACTGAGAGCTTTATTACCAGCATAAGAAGATCCAACAGAACACCCTTCACTCCCTCCCTGGTCTTTGTGTTGGCTATTGTATGAGAGTCAATTTTGTATTTGTCTTTCCCTTCCCCGCTGCTGGTTCCGCTCCTTTCTTTCTTTTGACCATCGAGTCTTCCGTGTTCTTCGTTTTCAATTTACCCTCTAAATTGGAGAGAATCAGTTTATATATGAAAAAGCTTTCTCATTTGCCTAGGTGGCTGCACCATCCTCTCTTCCTTGACCCCTCGATATCAATCTGTTTTTTTTAACCATGATTACAGGAATTCAATATCTTTTTCTTAGCATAAGCCTGCATTTCTTCTTTTCCCCCCATCCTCTTGGTGTCCGTGTTTGTTTTTTCTTGCCTTGAGCATTAGCTTCATGGACGAGCCCAACCAACTTCAACAGTGCGGACTCCCCCACTACTCCCCCCTTTGTACACCGTGTCCCCTTTCCCTGCCATTCCCGACCTCGAGTTGGATTGAATTCACTCACACCCCCCAACGCTTTTAAGTCCTCTCCGAGCCTAATGTTTTCCTGAAGCCTTTCATAATTTTGTCCCATGTTTGGCGCCTTTATATTAGCCAAAACCCCATAGCTTCCTTTGACTATCTTTCCCGGTCTTCTGTGATTCCAACACCCCCCCAAAGTGGACTCCCTCCCAGCTCACTAAGGGAGAGTTGTTGTGATGTAAGCTCCCTCTCCCCACCGCTTGAGCTTTGAATTACCTCGCGTGTTCAATCGGTGACTATGACGGTGACATAGAATATGAGCACTGTACTAGCGTTCCCCCCCCCCGTAACTCCAGCTGAACATCCTTATTCACTTTCTTTTTCATCCATCCCAAGAGACGCCACGATGAGAATGCACCATTTTGCTGGTGTTCATGTGCTGGACATCAATCAATTCTTCTACGTGGTCAGTACTTCACCCCCACATCAGGCTCGGTTTTGTCTTTTTCCCTTGGTCTCAATTTCCCCCCATCGTCCGGCTTTGCCCGACCGCGACCCACATGGCGAGAGCGACCGATGTCCCAGGTTTGTCTCCTTTTAGTCCGGCTTTCCCCCTGCTGCAAGTAATGCTTTAGTCGGTTAGTAATCTCCCCCTCTTTCCCCAACCCTTTGAATACCGTTGGGTCTCTCCTTTTAGCCTCCACGAACCGGCACATGGCGGATTCTCATTAGTTCGAGTAGAGAGCTCGAGAAAAACTGTAATTTTTGCCAGTATCTCAAGTGGTCCCCTTGCGATTTGTGGTCCCCTTTTCTTCATCCCCCCTCGCCCATCCTAAATGCTTCTTAAATCCCTTGTGCCGGTTTGCGCATCCTGAGGAGTGTGCTACGTAGTAGGTGCTTAATGGTTTGCGTTGTCCTCATCGTTTCTCTTACGAGTAACCCTCTTTTAATTCCCCCGTGCCAGGTCATTTCCCTTGGCGCACTGAGAGGGTAATTCTGGTTTTCCCAAGATTGACTCATATCTGATGTTCCCACGTTTTTTTGTTCGCTTCGATGCGTGGCGACACAGCCCTTTTTCTTATTCCTGTCGCCTAGCTTTGCATACGTTTGGATTGCTTTTTTCCTTTTTTTTCTCTCAGTTCTTCCGGTCACTCTCAGTTTCTGCAACCCCTCCCCCCCCCCTCCGATCCCCCAAACCCACTCACTCTTTCTCCTCGCTGTGCCGCCCTATCAATGCTAGGTGCCTTTAATCCTCTTTACTCCCCCCACCCTTCCCTTTCCCATTCTCCATTCATGACAGGGTTTTATGAAATACTTCCAAATGAGCCCTCCCTGGCCTGCGTACCACTTCGTGTGAGACCGATTCTCCCCCCCCCTTCTTCTACCCCCTGACTAGCGCACCCGACCCCCTTCTTTCCCATGACGCCCCTTGGTCGTCTGACCTATCTGAGAGTAGAAGTGGTGTCTTCCTTTTTTTTCAGCCTCCCGGCCGGGAAGACTTGCTGTCTCCCCCCCCTTACACCGGCAACGTACTTTTTTTTGGTCTCTTTTGTAAAACCAACGATCCTAAGTGATACGTGGTAGTAGGTCTCCTTTCAACCTGGCCCCTTCGCTTTCTGTTCCCTCCACACCCTTTTTTGGTGTTTCTTTCGAATTTGTCTCTCTTCTTCGCTGAACCCCATTTGCAGATGCAGCCCTGTACCGGGACGGTGAATTCCCCCCGGCCATGCTCGATTGTCCCGTCAGCGTCAGTTGTTGCACACCCTCCCCCCTTAGACCCTCAAAACCCTGCTTGCTCAAATCGGGTCAGGGACGAAAAACACACAACCACCCAGCCGCAACCTTTACTCACCCCTTTGTTGCCCGTGTATTTTCAATTGGAACTTCCCTCTCCCAGCCCGCCACCTATACAAAGTCGAGTTTTTTTGCTGGTTTTTGGTTTGAAAGAATTGAACTCTCTCCCCCCGTCCCACCAAGATCTCGGCTCGCCCTTACTTCCACTTCCTTTGTTCCTGCCCATTCGGATTTGTGTTTTAGAGGAGCATTATGTCCACCACCCCCCTTCTGTTCGAATTGAATTTCTGTTTTCCCCCTCCGGTTCACCGTTTTTCTCCGCCACCACACTCAGCCTTGAGAATCTTTTACCATGTCCAGATAGATGTCCCCCCGCACGCCATAGCCCCCTCAGCCCCTGCCCTCGATTAAAAAACCGTGAAGCCTGCCCCTCGTGTTTCCCGAGGCACCCGAGTTCAAATCTGATTGATTGACAATGCGGAAATCGTACGGACCCTCCTCTTTCTTCAGAGCGGTCCCTCGCTCTTGTTAAGAATCCTAGATACAGACGCCCTGCAAAGTCAGGGTCCAGGAAAGAATGAAGACGAAGTTTCACTTTTTCCAACCCATTCCCTCGTCTCCCCAATTATAACAACGTTTTTCCCACCCCAATAATAGCGGTAGAGACAACCAAGGCTTTCCATCTCCCTTCCCCTTTCAATCGCGCTTCTCCGACACCCCTCTCTCTCTCTCAAAACCACGAAGGCCTTTTTCTCATTTGGTTGTTTAGTTGCGATCCGTTCTTTCCTCGAAAGGTAATAAACTCCAGAGAATTCTTTCATTCTGATCCTCCCCGCTTTTCAGTCCGCAGTTGTTTGCAGCAGTTCGCAAGAGCCCATCAAAATTATTGAGTAACCGTCCACCCGCTATTCTAAGCGGAATCTTTTCAATCCCTCACACGATATCTCTTGTCCCTCACCTTCAACTTTTTCTCAAAGAGGTTAAAATATGCCCGTCCACCTTCCTTCTTGCCTGATTCCCTGAATCCCCCCCCCCCCCCTTATGTAAAGCCTGTCGCTTCAAGATCCTTGTCATTCTCCCACCCCCGAACATGACTCTTGAAGCAGAGCGATATCAGGAATTTATTGTGATCCCTTGTCTCCCACCCCCCCTCCGCTCTTTCCCCCTCCGTTAATAGATTCCGATGAGACTAAAGCAAGATATTTTCTTTTCAGTATTGACGTCACCCTCTTACCTTTTCCTCCTACGCGCCAGTCCCTGACTCTCCCACCCCTTTTCTCCCCCCCTAGAGAAATTTCCGGAACACTAGTCACTCCAAATATCTTTTAAGCGCTTAAGATAGACCACTTGAGTTCGTCCTTCCCCCCGCAAGGTTTTTTTTTTCCGTCCTCAGCCGTCCCCACCCCTCCGGTCTTAGCTTTCGCATCTTTTTCCTTTCCTCCTTTCTTCCCCTTGTAGGAATGTCAAAGAGTCCCAAACGCCCCTCGCGTTCTCCTGTCCTTTGGCCCTTTTCCCCAGCGTATGTGTTTGTGAATCCTAGGTAATAATTCTTTCTTCTGACGAAAAGTTCCCCATCCCTTGTTCCTTGTGTTCACTCGGCGGTCCTCTTTTTTCTCATTAGATTGTGAATAGCATTCTCTCGTGCGGATCGCAGTCCCTTTTGCGAATTATTTCCCTCCTGTCTACTTTTTCTTTTATTTTTTGCACCACACTTCCTCTTCTGTATTCTCCATATAAGTTGAGCACCGACGAGGTTAAGCGTATCCTCACGAGAATGTGTCCAATCTCTTCTTTCTTCCTCTCTTTTTTCCTCCTATGAATCCTTACCTCCCTCCTCCCTTCTTCCCTTTCCTTTTTCTTGCTCCTGCAGCTTCCTCACACCTGGGGGTTTTCTTCCCAACCAAATATGTCCTCTCTCTCCCCATGAACTCCGTTTGTTTCTATTCACAACTGAGCATTTCGGCATTGACTAAACTGAGTGAATGTCTCCAAGAGCGTGGGTTCCCCTTTGAGCTACTTCCCTGCCTTGCTACTTTATGGCAACACGTTGAGAAACCCAACTTTCATCTTTTTTTTTAAGCAACGGCAGAAGCACCACACCTGCCTGTCGGACGACCTTCCACTTCTTTTTTGTTTTATTGGTTTATCGGCATTCCCCTCTCTTTTCTCCCATTGTTGTTGTTGCTTTTTCTCTAAACCCCAAATAAGTTGTCAAAAAACGCCTATTCCGTTGGAAAGTTTTCTACCCCCTTAGATTTTCTTTTTTCCTGCGTTTCACCCTGACAACAGAGGTCCGTTCTTCCCCCCTTTTTAAAGTAAATCCCCAGGCATTTAGGGAGATGCCCTTAACTTAAGAAACGATTTTTCGAAGGTGGCTTATTCTTTCTTCAATTTTACCTTTCCCACTTCTAGTTTTATGTCGCCCAACGCTGTTCTGCGGTGTTTTCTAGCAGAGTCCTCATATTTTTTTGCCTCCGGGAGATTTTCCCAAAGGAAAAGGACCCCAAAGCCGCCGTAGCTGTAGGACTTGCCCAACTTCCCGTTGCTCCCGTTCCCTCGTCTCTTGCGGAACTTCGCCTTATTAAGATGCTCTCCCCCCCCCCAAGACCGGTACGCACTCTTGGAAAGAGCATTTTTGGCACTTATAAAACTCATACCGCGTACTCGTTTCTGAGCCTGAAACCCCCCCCTGATCCCAACTAGAGCAGCAGTCCTCCCAATCTTTCTTGACGACTAAGTCCTTTTCCTTCTTTTTATTTATCCAGCTAAATTTTAACCGGATCCCCCCCCTGTCTCGTTTTCTTACTTTCATTATTCCTCCCCCCTTTTACCACAGTCTCTAGCAACAGACACGCGTGACGGCTTCGTCCATTGAGAAAAACTCCGTTCGGTGGAGGTTGTACCCCTTTACTTCATCCCCTCGTTTTCCCCTTACGTCGGAGATTCGCCGAGACTCTCGGAGCCTGCATCCAGTTCTTCTCTTTGTTACCTCAAATCACCGTTTCCCGCCCCCTAAAGATTGTTCTTTTTCGCCGTTGGGGTTTCGGAGGTACGGCGCGCCCACTCTGCCTCTGCACCTTTTTACTGTTTGTCATTCGCGGGCGTCTCCACGAATGTGCGCGGGTTTAGGCAAGGGTGTGTTTTAATCTCTCCCCAAAATAATCATCTTGAGAAAATTCATCCTTCGTGTAAACCTCTGGATGCCCAGTGTTTCAGATCGTTGCACGTCATCTGCGTTTTTCTCCTCGCCAAACCAATTCGACTCTGGGGATTATCGAGAGAGTATTCCCAAGAAGAAACGTTTTAGCGCTAATTTTTTAGTTTTGTTGCACCCCTTTTTTCCAAACCTACTTATTGAATAAGAACTGTCCTTATTCGGTATTCAGTCGCCTCAGTAACTGGGCTTGGTTTGTACGCGCAATGGCCCCTTTTTTTTCTCGCGTAAAGAAAAGCTCTCCGTCCTGTTTCTTTTTCTCATTGGGACTTCTTTGACAGCGTACTATCTTGGTGGCTCGTGTCCTTGACTTCTTCTTTTTCTTTTTCCCCCCCCATTATTCCCCCATGAGATGCCCCCTGGGAGGCACCCTGAGACCCATAGGTTTAGCGGCTTTTTTATTCCCCGGGCGTCATCTGACCCCCCCCGAGAACCTTTCACCCTCCCCCCAAATGAGATTGAGGGGTTCGTCTTTTCCCGTATTGAGCGCGCTCATGCTCGAATTTTCCATTGAAGCTGTGCGTGGCCGCAATGGCGCCTTAGCTATGTTGGTGTGAGCGTTTCTTTCCTTGTTCTTTCTTCCCCTCTGTTTTTCACTTGAGCAATTGCTCCTGCGGCATTTTCTTGTGTCTTTGTTCCAACGGGTTGTAGAGGTTATGAGACTCGCGCTGACGTGCCACTCTTCCCCAGCCCCCCCTTGTTTCCGTTTACACTTGGATTTCCCCCCTTCCCCCTTCAATCATTCTTTTTCCACTCCTTGATCGCCGCTTTTCACGCCGCCTCTGTTTGCTGCTCACTGATGAGCAATGTTCTTGTGTGGGCGTTGCGGGGAGCCTTAATCCTCTCCCCTATTGTTTTAATGCGCAACTTCAACTGTGGGCGGCAGCACACAGCACGACGTTGATACTCCCCCTTTCAAGGCGCCTAGGAAAAGTTTTTGATTCACCATTTTTCTCCCTCCCTCCCCCCCCCCCACCTTTAGCTAAATGAGCGACCTCCTCCCTCATTTTGACGGGATTCATTTGCTTTGAGTCCCTGCTTTCATCAACCCCCAACAACAAATAGATGGCTTCAATTTAGCAATGTATTGTCGCTCTCTTCTCCCATTTCCTCGCACCCTTCCTGAACCATAAGCGGACGATTGTGGTTTGACTCAGACACGCTTTTATTGATTTTCGTGAGAATTTCTTTGCTCCTTCTTTTTTATTCTTTGTATCTTCCCCCTTTTCCCAGAGCTACTTTTCTCCTCCTGGATTTTAAGCTCGGAACCCAGTTGAAACTCTACCCCTTCCTTCCCACCGTTTAATTTCATCGTCCTCTCCCATTCCCCCTGCGCCGACCCAAACCGCGTGTTTGAAAGCTGTTTTCATTATCTCCTTTTTCCTTCTTTCTCTACCCCCATTACCTGCGTTCCATTACCTTTCTTTTCCCTTGTAATCTGTACATTCCCGGATCAACAGATATGACCGAGATTTCTATTGAGTCAAGGGAGCAATGTCTCGGGTTGTCCCACCCTTCCTTCCTTTTTCTTTTACCGAGGTGTTTCAGGGTTTTTTTGCTTTCAATCCCCTTTGAGCATGAATAGGTTATAAACTGATCGAGGTCCTGCCACCCCTTTCCTTTTGTGACAGTTCCCCCCTTGTTTCTGGCTCCTCTTCGTGTAGCGGTATCCAAAAATGTTCATGAGAACCCCCAGAGAGAATGTCCCTTCTCGTTTGGTCTTTCCCTGTATCTCCTCTCCGTCCCCTTAAAGCTCCTATGTTTCTTCCCCCCCCCAATCTTATCAAGGTTTCATTTTATGCATGTTCTGTGGAGAAGGTGTAGTGTGTTTTTGAAATGGAGTTCAACTCAGTAGCTACTTTCCTTTTCAGAGACATCCCACCCTTATTACTGGTAAATGGCCGCCTAGGTAGTACGGCATATAATTATGGTGTTCTTCCCCTCATCCTTCTCTCTTTCCCCCCCACCCCTTCCTCTCCGTGTTGTGTTTCTCGAGAGTCAACTGGTTTTCAAAGTCCACCCCGGTAAGACGCTGCTTCTCCAGTAATGAACTTAGGTCTTGGACTTCATCGTTTTTCTCGTCTCATTTCGATTTCCAGCGAGTTCTTCACCTTAAAATCTTAAAAACCCTAGACAACATAAGTGAGAGCAGAGGGAACTGGAATTCCCTGCTGTTGCCGCACTATCACGAGCATGTGTTTCTCCGATTGATTCCCCTTTTTTTTCACACAGCCCCAAACTCTCACAATCACAAAAGTCTATCGAAAAGACAGGGTTGGAGAAGTATAATCCCTCCTACACGCACCTCTTGATCCACCTTGCCATTGCCTGCGTTCACTTTGTGTTCCTTGCAGAGTTTACCTTTCTCTTCAAAAGGTTTTAATATTGCTCCCACTGAGCACTCTCTTTTTAACCCGCCCTCCTTTTTCTCTGCTTGAACCCCGCAGTCGTCCCACCATTTTTAAAGAGCGTCTGCTGCTAACTTTTTGTGTCACGATCCCTTCGGGACATTGATTTTTCCTCCAACAGCCCCCCCCCCCCCCTTACGAACATGACGTATGATTACTTTTTGGTCTAGCAGGAAACGCTTAACTTCGATTGTATCTCAGCATCACCCCAGCCCCCCCCCTTTTTTTTGGGTCATTCTCGCTAGTCCTTCTTCGCTACCCTGTCAGAATAAGTTTTCATTTTCGCTTCTTGACTCCATCCTCCTTTTTTTGCTACTTCTGTTCACCGTAAATTGAAAAATTTTAATCGCAAGTAAATTCACAACTTCTCCGTCCTTTTGGCTAGTTGCGTTCGGACCTAAAGGATTCCTCCCGGGATTACATGCTCTGTCCCCTTAGTCCATTGGATCATCCTATGAGGCCTTTAGAGATTTAAAGTAAGATCCTGTCTGGTGGGGTGAAAGACTTTCTACCCTCTTTTCCCCCTTCCCCTTATATAGTGGACGTCCAAAATAAACCCGGATCATAGAGGCCATTAAGGAGTTTTGTTCGGAGCACCCTGCTTGTTCTCAACCCCCCCCTTATTCCATTGAAGTTCTTTTCAATATTTTTTGTACAGTTTTTTTTTGAGATGTGCTTTGGTGAGAATATTAAAATGAATCAGATTGAAGGACTTACAGTACCCATATGCACACCGTTTCTATTTTTTTTCTGCATCGTCCCCTTTTTTTTTCTCTGCTTCCCACAGAGGTTAACAACTGCGATTGATTCCCCTTGCACCCGGAATCCGCCCCCTGTTTTCAACGGTTTTTTTTTCCTCATCTTTCCCTTTAAATCGAGGTTGTCCCCCTCCTCATGTGTTTTACCTCCTAGCACCATGTCCCCAAATCGAACCCTGTGGTCCCATGCACAGCCGCTTGCGTGCACCCCAAGACGTTGCCGACGACACCCTGATCCACCTCCCCCCCCCTCCGTTTAACCCCAGGTACTAGACCCTCAGCGCGCATACACCTTCCTTCCGACAACAATATTGCACTCACCCCACCTTCGACTTGTTTCCCCCTTTGGCTTTTGTTTCGTGGTGTCCCTTTTTTTTCTCTCCCACGGCCTCACCACTTTTTTTCTCAGGAGTCATGGAAGTGCCTTCAAGTTGCATCTCCTTGTTTTTCTCCTGCGCCCGCGCCCCCTTCCCCCCAAATTTCAACCGCCCTAAACCCCCATTTGCCCCGGCCTCGGTGCAATCTTTCTTCACAAGCGCCAAAAGGCAAATCTTTCTCTAACCGCGAGCCACCTTCGATTTCACCCTAATGCGGTCAAATCCCCTCCTTTCCCCTCCACCTTACTTTTCCGCCTTTCCATTCCTAATGGTTGACCAGGTCGATGCATTTTTCCCCCCCCCGGCACTTCTTGTCCCCCACGACCATTAGCGATCCGTGTGTCAAGCAAGCTTTTTTCGCGATCCCCACCCTGATTATATATGATTTGCTGCTCCCTCCCCCCCCTCGGAAGAGTCCCTCTCACCACCACGACGGCAGATGAGTATTATGCGATGAACCCTTTGTTTGAACCCCGCCCCCCATCCTTCCTAATTTTTTTTTCCTTTCCCTTCTCAACATCTTGCCCCTCCCAAATTGTAAGCCCCCGCCCCCTCGCGACCCCTTTCCGGAGATGATTGACCCTCCGGATCAGACAACTAACCAGAGAATTAAAGCCTTTTCAACCCTTTCGTTAGAATTCTTCCCCCCCCCTTTTGCTTTGAGTCACGCGCCCCCCTTCTGAATGTCATGAATCTAAGTTCGAGTAGCGGCGTAGTCTAACCGAAGTCTTACACTTCCACGTGGGGTTACCTCAGTGCCCCCTCAAATTTTAACGGATTTCTTTGGTTTATTTTTTTTACACCTATCGTGCGCTTGTTTTTACTGTATTTTTTATCATGGTCTTCTCCTCAAATGAGATCCCCTAGAATTTTACGTGATCATTAGAAGGACCCTCTTAGCCCCAATGAGATTCTAAGCTATCATCTTTGACACGGACTGAGTTGTTGTCCAAAGCTGCTTTCTACTTCCCCTGATGGTTCCTCGTGAGTTTGATATGAGTTTTAATGGTACTTTTACAACTCTTTACGCGGGGATTTAGTTCCCCTGAATATAAGGCGCACCGTCCCCCCCCCCTTTTCCTGTAAACTTGCCTGCCCCCAACAATAATTGTGGATTTGCGAGATATTTTCATTTTCGCGCTTTCCTTCCATGTCTTATCATTATTCCTTTCCTTTCATCATTCCTTGTTTTCCCTTTATTGATCGATTTCATGGATTATTCCCCGCTGGAAGTGGTTCTTCCCCTTCCCCCCCGGTCATTCCTCTAGACGAACCACCCACGTTGTAGCCCATATTCGAATTGTTTGGTAGGAAGTGAAACAACACTTCATGGTCTTTCATGACCTTAGACCCCTGAGATTTTTTTTCTGTGCACAGAGTCTACCCCCTGAATGGAGATTCTGCGCCAACATTTGTCGACATTACCCTGCCTCGCTTTTTCCCCTCAGGGTCTCCGCCCACTGTCGACTGTTTTTTTTTTTCCCACTAGTTTAAGATGTGAACCTCGCTGGTTTGAGTAATTTATCTATTTCTACTCCTCCGTGTTGTTGTTGTCGCTCCCCACACCTAATCTCGGTCCCCCTCCCCGATTTACCTTTTTGTTATTAGTCTCAATTCGCTGATAAGGTTTTTAACGCGCATAAACGTGGGAAGTGTACCCTGTGTCCTTCAAGAATCCAGGGCATTTTTTTCCGTTCACCTTTAAACTTCCCCCCCCTCTGTAGTCGAAGCCACCCCTCAGTTTTTTCCACTGCACATTTAGTCCGTTTGACCCCCCACGTTGAGTCTTTGAGCGGGGACTGAAAGAGTTTCTGTTGAAGGTTTACTTTCCATTTGCTGTTTCTTTGACAGCGCCGTTCGTTTCCCGAGAGGCCAAAGTCCCCCGGCCCCTTCTTGCGGAGAGAAAAGGACTTTAAACCGGCAGAGATTTCCAGCTTCCTGACGCGCTCGGCCATCTTCATCACTCCTTCGCAACCCCCCTCCAGATGGTGATTTGTACTGACGGGCCCGTTTTCGTTTTACCCCTTTTAATTTTAACCATCCTTTTCTCTTTCCATGCCCCCAGAAAAAGATGCATAGCTTGAGCTCTCCCCTTTTCTTTTCCCCCCTCAATCCGTTTGACTCTTTTTATTCCCTTTCTCCCAGCCTTTGCTCCTCTGACGCGGATTTCTCATTCTGCCCCCCTTGGGCCCCTTTCCCCTGGCAGTAAGGAAGCCCATTTTTCCCAAGTTACTCACAACTATTTCGCTTTCTTCACGTTTTCCCCCCGGCCCTGCCCCGGACCAACTCCTTTCGGTGCAGGGCCCCAGTATTAATCCACTTTTATCCTCGCTTAGAGCTGCGCACTTTTATACTCTCGCCGTCTCTTCCTCTTCCGTTCTCGCCTTTCCTCAAATCCCTTGCCGAAGGAAACGAAATTGCTGATAGGTCTTCTTGCAGCTTATTTCTTCGTCCGGCTCCTCGACACTCACCGTTACTCGCCGTCCGGCTGTTCAGATTTTTTCCTCGAAACTTAGTGCTTTCTCTTCTTATGGATTCTGGTTTGGTTTTTTGGCGTGATTAAGGTTACCAACATACCCCAGTCCTTTCTTTGTTTCCCTCCCCAGGTTAACTCTCATCGGACCAAACTCGCGATTTTGCGGTTACAAAAAAAAAAACCTGGTTTTACGCCCTTGGTTTGATCCTCTTTTTCCCCAATCAATAAATTCTTGTCTCTCTTATAGCTGGTACTCATAATGAGCGTAGTTGGTGGACAATACTTGCACCTCCCTCTTTACTTTTCATCTCCCCTCTTTTTCCCAAAAGCTTAAATGTGCGTCCTGGCCTCCTCCCGTGGAGTGATAGGACTTTACTCTGGAGATGCCGGGTTCTCCATCTTTCTCGAAAGCTGCAGGAAGGTTTAAGTGGGAGAGTCCACGCTTGATCCCTCCCTTTCAAGACCTTCCTTTTGGCCTCCTTTTGCCTTTTCCTACCTTGGCCCATCTTGCTCCCGGTTCTCAAAATGATTGCAACCTTGCCCTTGTAATGCTCTTACTCCAGTCCGTTATTACCTTTTTTCTTCCAGAAGTACCGCTAAGAAACAGACCCCTCACCCCCCCCCACATGACGCCTTACTTTGTGTCTTTCGATTCCCGATGTTTTGGCCTGGAGCTCAATTGTGAGATAGTTACAGACGGAGGTTCTCGGTTTTTCCGAGTGCCTTCTTCCCTTTTTTGTTTGAAATGATGGTGAGCTAAGTTGTCTTCCCCCCGAGTTTTTCCCCTTATTGCAATGGCGCTTCAGGCGGCTGATGACTGCCAACCTGGCGTTTTATATCGTTTCCTGAGGAGGAGGAAGACTTCTCGGCACCTTTGACCGTGCTTTCTTTTTCCCTCCTTTATGTTTCTCGTTACACTTTCGGATGGCCTTTTCCCCCCCTATGTCCTTCTTTTCTAACCGATCGCATCCGAGATGCAGGAGTCCCCCTCTCTGCGTTCGTGTGTTTATTGTTTTCATTTGAGCCTTCAATCAGATATTTTCACCCGCCACATTTCAACCAGGTTTGACTAAAACCAAGCGCGGTGTTGAACGGACGTTTACCTTGCAACCATCAAGGCTCCTTAGCCAAGTTTGTCTCCAACACATCTGGTTTCTTTCCCCCAACCCCTTATGGCCTGCTTCCTGATCCTCATTGATTAGGGTGAGCCTTCTACTGGAGTCCGCCGCAGGTACCTTTTTTCCTACCCCACCCAGCGAGCTTTATCCGCTTCCCATTGTTCTTTCCTTGCGCTCTTTCCCACTTGCTCCCTTTACTCCCAGGGAATTCGTAAATGGAGTTTTTGCTTGGGTTTCCTTCGCTCTAGAGAAACGCGCGGTGCGCAGATTGTTGACTTACCCTGTTCGCTTCTTTGGTTCCCTTTGTGTTTACCTTTCCGTTTGACCCGGTCCCTTGTGATCACGGACTCTGAATTCACGTCTCAAGTCTTTAGCCTCCACTTTGCACCCTTTTACTGTCAGGAACCCGCACCCCTTCCCCCCATCTGCCCCCCCAAAAAACCCTTGCTGGGACCTGTGGAAATACCTCGAATTAGCGTTCGAGAACCCCCCATATTCCAGGCTCGGTTGGTTTCCTCCTTTCCTTCCCTGTTTTGGTTCACTCTGTACCGGCTGCTTTTCCACGAAAAACCGCTTGCGATCGATATTGAGAAAGGTGTTGCCGAGAGCTTTGCACCGGCCCCCTAAGGAAATGTGTTCCCTATGCTCTTTTTTCCTTTTTGAAGCAACTACCTTTCCGGCCTGACCTTTTTTTTTACCGATTCGAGGTCTCTCTCCCCCGAAGTTTACGGGAATGTTGGATCTAATCGAGTGCTTTACTCGTATTCCTCTCTTTCCCCACCCTTCTTTTCGACCATAGAGACTGTCGTGTGTTGGATCCTTTTTGTCTATCATATTCATAAGATCTTTGGTGCCAAGATTGAGTGTTTCCGCACAATTTATGTCCCCCTCGTGACAGTGTGGCGACTTGGGTTACTGGATTTTTTTTTGGCCAGGTGCAGACATCGCGTTGACCGATGAGTCAACCTATGAAGTCAACGGCCGACAGTCCGTTTTTCATTCTTTCCGAATTCGTGTACCTGCTTTCTGTTTCCCCTGTGACCTCCCCTTTTCCCCCCTTTTCTCCTGTTTTTTCGAGTTCGTTAGAGTGGAGACATAACCAGAATAGTCTCCTCGCTTTAGCCCAGGACTGGAAACCACCCCCCCCCAACGCCCACAAAACACAACACACCTCCGTCCCACCCCCTTCCCCCCCCCCCCCCCCCCCCCCCCCCCCCCCCCCCCCCCCCCCCCCACCCCCCCCCCCCCCCCCCCCACCCCCCCCGGCTCCTTTCCCCCCTTGAAATCTCGCGAAAGTCTCGCTTTTCCGCTCTTCGGCCCTCCAAACCCTTTCAAACCCTCCAATAAACCCCCTTCCCCACCCCTCGCTATGCTCCTTTCTTTTTTCTCCCCTTGGCTTTTAAAGCATTGAGAGCTTTAGTTTTGGAGATGATATCCATTTGACAGTCCCAACACTCCAATACACGTATATCTTTTTCCTCAATCCTTCCCCGTTGTTTTGAAGTTTCCCCCCACGACTCTGGTTTCTCCCCCCCCCCCCTCGCAATGGCCTTCCAATTTCTGGTGGACCGCGATCCCCAACAGGCAGCCCAGGGGTTTTGACAGTTGCTTACCTGATCCCCTGCCTCTGAAAAGATTTTCTATCCGGGGCCGTTGCCAACGCGTCTTCCCCGGGATAACAATCTAAAGATTCGTAGCGATCCGAATGTGGGTCCTTTCCCTGTTGGCAGAAGCCAGTCCTGGCCCTCTTTCTTTTTCCCCTAACCCCTGACCCCCCGCCCACAAAGCCCGAACAGAGTGGTAATGATACGTGAGTACTTTCCCCCCTGGAACTGTCAACTTCGTCATCCACCCCTCCACTTTCCCAATTGCACCATTTTTTTTTCCCTTTTTCTCGTTCTCGCTTTTCTTTCCTTCGGAAAAATAAAAGTCAGAATGTGTCCTTCTGAAGCTTGAGGTACGGGCGTTGCCTTTCCCCCGTCTCCGTCCTATTTGATTTTCCCTCGTCACCGTCGCGTTCCTCCTTAAACACCGGAGACAACAATCACCCATATGAGCAAGGGCCGTTTTCTCTTTCTTTCCACCACATCCCCTTGACCTTAAGGATTTAACATTCCCTTTCGAGTTGCCTGATCAATTTTTTTCTGCTCGCACCCTTCCCCCCCCCCCCCATTCCCTCTCGATAACGGCTTCTGGTTGGTGGGGACACCCCTTCATAAATCGTAAAACTCAAATGATATGCTGGCTTCCCTTCCCCCTCCCTAATCCCATTCGTTCTTCATTCGCATTTCCATACTTCCTCCTTTGTCGTGTCTCCCCCTTTCTTTTTCCAAAATTGTTATTTTTTTAATTTATTGCAGAGTATACACGTCGGTGACCGTCTCTTTTGATTCCCCCCTCCCCCAACCACTGTTGAATCTTTGTCAGCCCTTCCCAATCTGCTATCTTTCCCTGCTCCCGTCACTCCCTAGCCACAAGCGTAGTTGCGCTTTAGAGCACTGCAGCGCGGCTTTTTATATCCTTTTCCAAGTTTCCACGAGATTGATTCCCCCCCCCCCCCGTCGCGCACCTCACGTTTTACATGACTCATATTTCCTACTCGATGGTCAAGTCTGATTTCGGCTCTTCTACCGATCTGCACGCGCCACTGTGTCCTCCCAGTAGCTGTCTCGGCAAGCCATTCAAAACAGCGTTTTCTGACCTAACTACCCACTTTTTTTTCCAAACTCCACCACTCCCTTTCTCCCCCCCCCCCACCCTCGCTGTAAAAGGCTTCTCTACCCCCCACACTCGCGATCCCCGCCAAAACCTCTCCCCCCCCCCCCTATCGCCCCCCCTCCTACAGGGTTCATTTTCTTTTTTCGTTTCGTGCGCGTTCTTCTCCTTGGGGAAATAGTCCTTTACGAGCTTTGCTCCCTTTTTTCCCGAGAGTTGCATCGTTATTTTTTTTTTCCTTCAGGCTCCCTCGACATCCCCCCTTCTTATTTCCGTTCTTCGCCCCCCAGATCGGGGCTGACCCGTTGTCTACCCTTTCCCAACTACCATGACTTTCTCTGTCTCTTCCCTAGAGAGCTCTTGCCGCGGAAATAACGAACACCCTTCCTTAGGGGACGTGCCTTACCTCCACCCTCAATCCTTGAAATCTCTTTTCGATTCCAGAAGATAAAATCTGTCACACCCCGAACCATTTTCTCGCCTCCGTTTTCTGCTTCAGAAGTTGCTTGATCTCCCCCCAGACATGTCTTTTGTTTGGCGTCTGACAAACAGGGACTGGGGAAGTCATTCACCCCCCCATTCTGAGATTCGAGATGTTAGGAGATCACGGAGTACCGAAAAACCCCTGATCTTTTTGTAGTATCTTGCCCCGTTAAGTAAAGCCCTCCCTCCAGAGACGCACTGAGTCTAAAGGCGCACCAACTGAACGTTTTTGCTGAGATCCCTACTACCTCCAAACTAATCAACGTCCCTGCACCCCCTTCCTCTCAGCACATCTTTTTCTTTTTCCCTTTTCTTTACTTTAGGCGGTTGCGTCGTCTAACGCTTTTGAATTCATACTGTCAGCACTTTCTTTTTCGAGTAGCGGCGCATCTGGGCAGTTTTTTTTTTGAAACTAAAAGTTCTTCCTTCCAGACTGGCTACCCCCCGCACCTCCCCTGATCTTCTTCCGTGAAGAATTTCCCAGACTCTCCTGGTGTCCCTTTTTCGTTAATTTTTTTCACTGCGGTTTGTATCCGCACTTCAAGTAATCACATCCCGGTTGACCTTTTGACTCATTTCTCATCTCAGATTTATCTTATGCTGTGAGCAGACGAACGAGAGACGTGACAGTTTTCGTACTGTTCGCCGGGGTCCCCTCCAGCTTGAGACTTTGACTCTAGTAATCGGAGGGAGACTGGGTTTTTCTCCTTGACAAAAGAGCTTACAGGCTGTAGGGGATACCGGGAGAAATCAGCACCCGCCTCCTTTGGCCCGTCCAGTTTCTTTTTTTCTTTCAACTAGGCCCCCCCTTCCCGGTGTTTGCAGATTTAGAGACTTTAGCGCGCTTTGCAGTGCCTCTCCCTATCCATCATTTTCCCTTCTCTCTTCCCTTTGTCTGTCATTCTTCCGCGATTCTGGCTCCCATCCCGATTTTACCCTGTTCCTCCCGCCCCATCTTCGGATTCCCTCGTGCTTCTTCGATCCCCCACGTGGGTCGAGCCACATTATCGAAGGTGTCCGTTTAGCAGTGCCCCTACCACTGAGTTTTAATGAAGGAACCCTTACCTTTCAACCCCCCTCGCGCTTTTTTTTCTTTTACTTTATAGCCTAAATGAATGCTTGAGAGTCTTTTGGCCCACGGTGCAATTTCCCCCTTCCCATTTGTCATTGCTTTCTGTAGCAACGACCGGATTTCCTGAAAAAGTAGATCTCACCTGCCAACGTAGTCGGGTGCACATTTTCTTTTTTTTTGTCGATTATTCTCTTTCCCCTCCCCCCCCTTTGTTTTTTTTTTTTTTGATGGAGATGACCCCCCCCCCAACAATACGCCGCAATCCTCCTAGTTTTTTCTCGTTTCAGTTACTGGGCGGCAATACGGTTTGCTACAGAGACGGCCCTTTGCCCGGCTTCGCCCCTTTTTTTTTAAACTTCTTCCAGCTCTTTCTATTCCTCCAGGAACACCCCAGCGCTCGTTTCGTTTTGGCTTAATGTCTTTCCCCCCTGTTTTCTGTTTATTCCCCCATGCCCCCTTCCACTCGATAAGTTGCCTTAGCCCCAAGTGTGAGGTATGCTTGATAGGGTCCTACACTATTCTTAAGTAGTTCCCAGGCCCAACTCATCGGTGCTGGATGCCCTGTAGCGCTAACCAAACCTTAGAACCAAAGCCTCCCCGCGCTTAGAGAATTCCACTTCCCTTTCCCTGGTAAAGGCAGAGCTCATATGCTGCATCCGTCTCCGAGTTCAGTCTATCCCATTATTGGGCACCACCACAGTACTTGTTGGTATAGTCTGATGGCCTACTGGACGTCTAACGAGTAGGTTCCCCTTCTTCCCATTACAAGGTAATCCCACCTCCGCGTCCGTTAGTTTTTCCCCCCTCTACCCAGACAAACCCAGATAAAAGGAAATCAGCCCTAGAGATAATTAAGCTTTCTACACACGCCAGCCTGTTCCCCTTTCTCTTCTCCCCTCCTTAACAGATCATTCTAATACTCCCTCGTCCTTGAGGCAACAGTAAGATGGTATCCTTCCTTTCGTCTCGTCCTCCCGTGAACCCACAGTTCCCCTGCTTCCAGCAGATATCCGGTTAACGGCTTCCCCCCCACTGTCCGGAATTTCCAGAACCCTCTTTGTTCTTTCCCTTTCGTTTCTTGTCGCCAAGTATTTCCTCCCCCCCTTTTATTTCAATGGAATGATGAGATGTCTTGCCTCTACCCCCTCCCCTGGTGGCTTCCCCCTTTTCTTCAATTCCTTTACCTACCCACCCCCACGTGCCGTTGAAGGTCGCCCAAGTTGCTGAGCTTGAAGGAGAGATTTTTTCGCGACTTGTCCTTCTCCTATTTCGCGACTTGGTCCTCCGTCCTTTTTTGCCGAGTTGGTAGAAGAAGTGCCCCTCGCGTCGATTTCAATTACGTTTGCCCCCGTCAAGCATACCCCCCCCCTCCTCAGGCTTATGAGTCAACCAGGTATCTAATCTTTCCGACCCCATCCGCTTTCTTTTTCTTAATTTGTTTTATGATCTTTCAGCGTCCTCCTCTGGTAGGCTGCCCATCCCCTACCCTCCCTGTCTCTCGAGCTTCAGAAGCTGGCAGGAATGTGTTATATTTGGTGTCCATAAATTGGAAACTCCTGATTTCACCTTTTAACGTTTCCCAATCCTTTTATAGGTCGTCCCCAGCGACAAGAGTACATGGGAGGGATCGCTGCGTCTGGATCTCTGTTCCGCTCTTTCCATACCCAACCTGAAGGTTACCCCCTTGGAGGGAGAAAAGATGAGTAAAGCGTAGAATATTCTTTGGGCGTTTTCCTCCCATAACCCCCCCCTGGTTGCATTTGACAATTTCAACCAAATGAGATTCAGTTTAAAAGTTCCTCACTTTCTCCACCCGACACTGTCCGGTAGGCGCGATGTGGAGGGAACGCAAGAAGTCAAAACCCCAAACCTTCCCACCCCATCAAATGAGACGGTGTTCCGTGGTGAGATAGCAGATATTGTTTTCTCGGATTCTTTTTTTCTTTCCACTTGAAGTGCAGTTATGACCCATCATTGAGTTGCGAGAGAACGTAGCTTTTTTTTCAACCCTTAGGTTATCCTTTTATTCTCCACTTGGTTTTTCATGATTGCAATTGTTGCTCTGCGGCGTCTATATGACCCACCCTCCTTTTTCGGTTCGGTATCGGCTGTGCATGAAGGACCCATGCGTAGCCCGCGCGTCAGTGTCCGTTACACTGGGATTCTTCATGTACTCCCCCATCTTTACCCTTTATTTCGCCGCTGCGCACTCGCTTTTCATGCTGGACGATGCTCACTATAGTGTGCCCCGTTAGTTGGGCTATGTTTGACTGAATCCGATGCGTCATTTGAAGAGTCGCTTTCCACCGTGGTGTGTAAGTCAAAGCAGCGTGTTCACGCGTTGCACAAATTCATTCTCCAGTTTGCTTGGAACATGCTCTCCTCCCACTCTTTGGTCCTCCTTCTTTTCCCGAATTTTTACAGGACGAAGCAGACGATAAGATTGGTTGACTCAGCGCGTTCTCCTTTCTTACCCCCCAAGCCTTCTTAGGAATTGGTTTAGCGATTCGACCCTCCTCCTCACACCCATTCTATTCCCCGGTCCTTTTGATTGTGGTTTCAGCTCTATAGATTACTAGATCGACTTTTTGAATTGAAGTGTTATTCTCGGATTGTTTTCAATTCGGGATAGAGCCGGTGTTGCAAGAGCATCTTCGTCCTGTTAATTTAACAGTCCCTCCTACCCTCTTAGCAATCATTTGACACCGTTTAGTGTTCCCTGCTGAAATCCGCCCCGACCACGAATTGTGCCACACCCCTTTTTGGGTATTGGCCTTTGCTTGTCCAATTCCAATTGAAGTTAGCCTTTCTTCTATACATACGCACACCGTACCCCTACCTTCCTAGTCTTGTTCCAACTTTCCTCACGTACCGCCCAATCAAATCTGTCCCGGACCTTTTTGTCCCCAACCCCCCATAAGTTTGACCCCCCTTGATCGTTTCGACTTTTATCATC
>Ga0179591_1353282_pt1 | contig 21217 bp, 7 predicted proteins | sample CZOMad2_1_08_16f_FD_182891 | JGI IMG/M metagenome (GOLD analysis project Ga0179591, IMG submission 182891) | Vadose zone soil fungal communities from Angelo Coast Range Reserve, California, USA - CZOMad2_1_08_16fungal (PacBio error correction) | ecosystem: Environmental > Terrestrial > Soil >... | reverse complement strand
TCTAAACGTCTATCTAATTCTTTACGATCGTTTCACGCATCCCGCCCCTTTCCTCTCTCACTCTCTTCCGTCGTCCAGGGCGGCGGTTCTTCAGTCCGTGTAGTGCCGTTTATTCCTCCCGGCTATTCGGAAGTCCGTATTCTACCAGTATACGTATCTAAACAAAGGAAAAGAAGGGGAGAGGAGATGAGTTGGAGAGAGGAAAGACGGGAGAGGGAAGAAAAGTAAAAAAAAAGAACACCCCCCAAAAAAGAGGGAGAAGGCAAATCCTCACAACGTTCCGCTTGCCTCCGGTCCGTCCGCACGCACCACCCCCCCCCCCCCCCACCGTCTCCGGGGTCTGTCCCGGTTTCGCTACCGGACCTCCGTACACCCGTAGCTCTTCCGTCTCAGAAGCGCTCCGCATACATACCGTATTCAACGCGCTCGCTCCTATCCCGCACATCCCGGGCTCCGCTCCATCTACCGGTCAGCTCACCGAGTACGCCGGCTCTATCCGACGGGTGATAAGTACCCCAGGTACACGCTCTCTACGTCTATACGCTCTCCAACAATCTCATTAGTACGTCTCCGGTACCGGTCTCTCGGTTAAAACGGTCCCCACTACGCACGTTCTCGGGTTTATAACTGATCAACGAGTTGCACCCGCCGTCGCACTACCGGCGGGCCGGGTTATGGTCGCTTACGGGTATTCCGTCTCCCCCACCCGGAAGTCCGGTGCCGGACGTCAGCCGGTCTAAGGTCTCCTCAGGTCAGCCCCCTCGTAGGTTCGCCGTAAGGTTCTCCAGTCCGGTACGGATCCGCCCCGTCGTCCGCCGGTCACGCCGCGCCGTTTCCGTTCCCCACTCAGTACATTCTCCACTCCGCGTCTCCGCGGCCTCCCGCGCCGTCGCGTCACGTCCGACTCTCGGGCCCGTACCCCAGTCCCGTCCGGGTTTCATTCCACCGCATACGTACTCCAGTAAAGAAAGTATCTCAGTAAAGGTCCTCTCTCCCAGTCTACAGCCGAAGCGTAAGTCACTAAGGGTTAGCCGCTCTCAGGGCCCCCGGGGACCGGTTTCAAGGCAGTTGCACAGTCTCCTACTTTATACTGCCGTCCCGATTCTCCCCAGACTCTCTCCCGGTTCCCTACGTCAGTCACGGTTAAGGATCTCCTCCAATAAATACAATGAAGAAAATATATAAAGTCTTACCCCGTCATCGTCTACCCGACAAACCGGCTCTCAAGCCGCCCTCCGTTTATTCGTACGCACATCCGTCTATACAACAGCCCTCCCGTACACCGTTAAATAAGTAAACGTCTTCCCCCGAGAAAGTATACCCGACCGTCCCTCGCGTAAAGTCCGGTACATCCACGGTGTTTATCCTACGGGGTTCGTATCAGTTATTAATCCTCATTCAAGATAATTCAGAATCAGTAAAAATCATTATCATAAGTTAAGGTTTTCTTATTAAAACTAAATATAACGTCAGTCCCGTAAATACACTCTCTAAGGTATATATAATTAAGGTGTTTAAAGTTATATATAAGGGTCCCCCGAGCGTAATACTCCTCCATACCTCCCCGGTCATACGAGTTCCCAGCTAATAACGGTTTCCCCGTCCCGCAATAAAGGAGACGTCCCGGCTAAGTAAAGTCGGAAGAAAAGGAAAAGGAAAGAGAGAAGACAGAATCTTTCCCAAGGAATAAACGGTTCCACCTCTACCGTCTTCCCCCCGATCCCCGGTTCCAGAACAGCTCCGCTCTTCACGCTCCCGTCCCCCGTCACGGTACGGGTCTCTCACGTACAAAGAAGTGCCGTAATATCGTCTTCATCCGCCGCTCCTCTTCACAGTCATCATTCCATCCCCGTGCCGGACGTTCTTCATACGATCAGTACGTCCGTCCCAGTCAGTCCTTATTCACACCGCAATCTCTCTATCCAGCTTCCCTTCCCAATATCCTTCTTCTCCTTCCCCCGGTTTTCCGGTCTATCCCGCCCAGGGTTTCCCGTTCCGCATCATCTCCTCTCTCGTTTACCTCTCTCCACGATCCCTACGCCTCCGATCACCGTCCGTTTTTATCTCCCGTCCGCCACCGTCGTCCGGTCGCTCTCCGTCTACTCTTCCAGAAAGCCTCCCGTCCGATCCGGCCCCGCCGTCGCCACGGCGACAGTCCGTCCCGTCCATCCATCTCCGTCCGGTCCGGCCCTTAAGGCCGTTAAGTCCACGTCCGATATTCCTGGTAAGCTCGCCCGTCCCGTCCGCTTTCTCTCCCACAGCTACAAAATTATCCCAGTCCGGACCGGTCTCCAAAGCCTCTCCTATTACAACCGACGTAAGTACGAGGTACGGGGTTTTAAGTTCCGTCCCGTCAGTCCCCCCCCACACAAAAGGGTTTTAGGGGGAAAAAGGAAGGGATAGTATAAGGTTCTATATAAAAGAATAATAAACCATTCAGGTCGGCCCAGTCACAACCGGAAAGTAGAAAAAAGTACGTCCGAAGGTAAGGTATCTTAAGGTTAAAACGTCAGTAATATACGTCAAGACATTAAATAAATAATCAAGCTTCCTATACACCGTTCCGTATAAGTCAAGAAACAAGTTATAAGTACGTCTATCCGTCACAAAGTAATTTATCAATTAAGCTAAGTAAAGACGATATAATTATATCCGGTCATATAAAAAAGATCTAAAAATTATACGTTAAGGCAAGATACAGGTTAAAGTATATCAGAAATTAATTTAAAGAGAAAAAATATAATATATCAGGTTAATTTAACAAGTTAAAGTCAAACCCGTCTTAAGGTAATCCGTTTATTATACAGACCTAAAAGTAAGTATCCCGCCGCTTATAAGGTTTAATATAATATCTAAAATAATATGCTAAGTAAAGAATAGAAATCGGAGAAAGTAAAAAGGCTAAGATAAAAAGTAACAAAGAGTGGCCCGATGAGAGAATAGCGGAAGTACATGTGAAGAATGATGATGCATAGAAGAAACGTAAAACGCCGCGTAAAGGGTCCCCGGACGGGATAAAGGTAACACAAGAATAACGAATCTATATAAAAGCTCTAGGTCTTAGTAAATCATATATATATGTAATCCGCCGTTAAGGTCCACGATAAGTCAGACAGTTACAATATAGAATAAGAGAGAAAAACCAGAGCAAATCAAAGTTATAAAAGCGAAGTAAAACCGTTAAGTAGCCTACACCGAATAGGAAGAAAGGGCAACAAAGATTTAAAGGAAGAACGAATTACGGCTCAACCGCACTACGAACTTTTTGTTCCCCTCCCCGCCTACAGTCTCCTCCGTATCCACGCTCAAGATCCTACACATTCCGGGTTCAAGGCCCGTTCCGCGATCTCACCGGCTCTCATATCTAAGATCACGCGTTCACACTGCTACAGCTCCTCCTATTCCACAAGTCCACCACGTTCACAGAATACCCCCGTCTCTCTCTCCCGTCGGCCGGACGTCAGCCAAGATTCTCCCCCGGCCGCCGCCCGGTTTTCCCGTCCGTCCGTCATCCCGGCTATTAAGTCCACCCCCGCCGGCCGGTTTTCGCCTCGTACGCTCCCGCAGAACCTAAATTATCAACGTCTCCCGGTCCGAAATCCGTCACTCTCAAGGCCGGTATATCTCCCGGACAGCACAAGACGCAAAGTACCGCTACGCTATTACAGCGGTACTAAACGTAATAATCAAGGAACAGAGTTATCTCTCAACGAATAAGCGTATCATAAGATCAGATATAAGTACAGTTCTATAATTACGTAACGAATATACGAAGCATTATAATAATAGTAAGAACGAATCACGTTTCATCAGAAGGGAAGAATGATAAGCGTAAAGTTCAAGACCAGGTCACAGGTGGTACGACACAGAAGACACCCGACTCTACAGAAAGGTAACCCCGTCAGGGGTTCTTTCCGTCCGGCAAAGCTTCCCGCCGCCTACCGGTCTAACCGCCTCCCGTTTACATCCGCCTTCTCCAGGACGGACGTAATCCGCGTAACAAGGTTCCCCGTCCGAGGACGCAGCCCGGACCAATCTCAATATAAGCCGTTAGATATAAGAACAGTGTACATACGTTTATAGTTATTACCAGGCTCATCCAGGTCCGCACACTCATCTTCCTTCTAACCTCAAACACCCGGTTTACTCTCCCTACCTGTAACCTTCCGCTTCTCGTCCGCCGTCTCAGTATACGCCCTTCAAGTTCCCCCATACTAAAGCGACCGCGCCCGGGTTCAGGGCCGGCCCCAACCCACCCGTCACGCGACGTATCGTATCCGGACTCTCCGCCTCAAACGACTCCGGGTTCCTCCCGCTAGTACTTCCCGCGTCACAGACGGTTTAAACGGTCATACTGTTCCCGGTACAGGAGCCTACGGTCTGTCCAGGCTTCCGTTCCGTATAGGTTTCCTGCAAGCAAGCTCCTCCAGGTGTCGTTACAGTTTGAACACAGTTAAAGGAATCTAAGAAACGGGTAGATAAGTCCCCCCCCCCGAAGTAAGGGGGAGGGAAAAAAAAACATTTATAAGAAATAAACATAAGTAAGAAAGTAAGCAGGGTCTCACAAGGTAGACAAGACAGACTATAAGGAAGTCCGTAAAGATCTAAGAGTTACGAAGTCCGGAAGTCACGTATAATAACCGGTTTAATCATTCCAACTCAAGATCTATACAGCGGCTCTTCGGTGTAACGTAAAAGAAAGTACAGTACGTTTTATTAATTATAATATACTCATATTATTAAATTAAAGTAAATCGTCAATCTTCTTCTCAGGTATACGTCAAAGGTTCTCCGGTAATCCGGCCTTTCTATCACAGTAAGCTCCTACAGTCCGTCCGCAGTTGATCATCCTACGTTCCCCGTACACGCCGTACTCCTCTCTTCTCTCTCCCCCGCCGGTCTACGTATCGCATCTCCGCACCGTCTCTCCTCTCTCCTCCCGTGTTAATTCTCCGGTTTACGCCGTACGTCCGTCGGCTCCGGTTCAGGTCCCCAGGCAGCGGGAGGTTCCGTACAGGTTCTCATCTAAGTATACTAATATACCCAGTATCAGTTCTTCTATCTACTTTCCGCACGCCACAGTTCTCACGCTCCGCTATCTCCCGTTCAGTCCTCCCTCCTCGTCACGTCTCCGCCGGTTTCCGAGAGCGCCCTCGGCAGGTCTCCGCCAGTAAGTCAGGGTACGCGTTACTGTTCTAAATTCCACATACGTAACACCGTAAGTAAGGGCAGTCTTCCGTCCAGTCACTTCACAGGGCGTACGTCTCGACGTCAGGCCCGCAGTACACTTCTCAGTCCGCGGTCAAGTTAACGCCGGCCGGTAAAGGAAAAGAACGGTCTTTTCGCCCCCCCTGTTACTCCTTCGTATCTCCCCCCCCCACTTTCCAAGCCCCTACTCTTACCCCCTTCATCTTTCTCCCTTTTAACCCCCCTTACCCTTTCCTTTCACACCTTCCTCCCTCTCTTTCCCCCCGGGACTCCCAGTGCCGTACAGCCCGCCGGTTAATATACAAGAAGTAAAGGTACGGTAAGTACGTAAGGTTACTACCCAGTAAAGCGTAAAGAGGTTTACTAAAGGTCACGGTTTTGTACTATATAAGAGGTAAAGGTTTACAAAGTAAGTAGTACGAGCAGAACAGTTAAGGTAAAGGACGAGGTACAAGGTAAAGTCATACGTCAAGGTACCGGTCAGATACATACTCTACATACGATAAGTCAGTCACGTAAGGTAGTCATCCGATCCGCAGACAGCTAAATAAGGTATAGTCAGGTAAGCTTATAAGTCCGCAAGGTAAAGGGTATCACGGAAGAACGGTAAAAGTAATTAAGTCACTCAGTATAGGGAATATTAATAAGTCTAAAAAGTTTTACGTCAAAAAAGTAAGTCACAGGTTAAGGTTTAAGTGAGTATTTAGTTAACATACCTAAAGCCACGTTCAGTAACGTCCACTAACGAAGCAAGTCGTCCGGTCTTGTCTACCGATTCCGAACTAAGCAATACGGTACCGCTCACGGTCACTCTATCTCAAATCGCGTCAAACGTCCGTTAAGTCTAAAGCACACAGTACGTATAAGTATATTAACCTACTAAAAGCACCAGTATACATCTAACGGTCACATAATCAGCCGAAGTCTACGCAGATCCTAAGTCTCCACGTATCTAACAAGCCACACACGTATCCGGTTATACTACCCGAAAGGTATTTCGTCTTAAAAAGTTTACACTATAGTAAGTAAGCAGAACGATATCTCAATTAGTAAAAGATAAGTAAAAAGTATAGTAAATGCATTTCCAGACGGTATATTATCTAACGTACATAACCCGAATACGTCCGGTTATAATATCTCAGGTACTCAATACTATATCCGTCACGGTAAAAGCATACCCACAAGTACAGGTCTAAGTAATCAGTCACTCATCTCACAGTTAAACTCCCGGTCTTCGCGCCTACCTAAGGTCAAGTATATCCTCTACTTTTCCTCCCTACACCGTCCCTTCACGCTCTCCGGTCCCGCTCTTTCCTACGTACCTTCTCCTCCCGCAAGGTTCCGTCCCGTCAAGTCTCCCCCGGCCCCTCCAGTCTCCGTACCCCTCCGTCTCACGCCCGGTTCCCACGAACTCTCTTCCCTCTCGTACCAGTTCTTTCTCTATTAAGCTCCTCACCACATCCATCTCCGTCCCGTCTCCTAACTCTCCGCCAGCTCACCGCCACCGCGTTTTTTCCGTATATCTTCCTCCGTCATATTACCGTACCTAGTCAGCTTAAGATACTCAGCGTACACGTTCCGGGTTAAAGCCTTCCGGGCTTCCTACGTCGTCCGTCCACATCTCCCTCCGCATCAGGAATCTCCGATCTACAGTACAGCGGTTGTCACGCCGCCGATGCCCCGAGCGTATTAACACAGGTCTTTAATAAGTCTAAGTATATAAAGTAAAATCTAGTAACCGCCCTCTCCTTACAGGTTATTAGAGATACATAGTAATAATAACGATTTAATACAGTAAACGAACCGTTCATATAAGTAATTAAGCCTATATTAATCCCGTAAGGGTTTTTCAACGTTATTATATCATAATAAAGTTATATACCCGTCGCCGCATTATACACATAAAAGAAATATGCAATATCCCACACACCAACAAAATAAGCATATTACTAACTATCAAGGATCAACAACGTGCAGTCTCATCTCAGTAAAGATCCACGTATAAACACAAAGTAAATCTAAAATATATACATTAAAAGTCAAAAGTAAATAATGTAAGAAAAGTAAGTTCCAGTAACGGTATAAGATAAAGTAGAAATAAGGTAACGGAAGTAGATATAAGTATTCATCCGACGAGCACGCCACAGTTGAAGACGTAAAAGGTTAAGTAATCTAAATAAGAGTCAGGTACCGGGTTCAAAGTCAGGAACACGCAAAGAATACCGCCGCAGGTCCAGCTCCAGTCACGTCCCCCGACGACTCCTCCGCAGCGTACGTCTGCCGCGCCGGGGTTCACAGTATATGTACCGGTTCCTCTCTCTTACCGATTCCCGTATCTATAACGTAATGTAAAAAGGAACGATCAACGACCAGTCTCCGTACAGTGATCAAAGGAACTCCCCGTACTCTCCGCCGCCTCCGACGATCCCCGAAGATCCCGGTCTCACGGAAGTCTTCCGTCGTCTTCTAAAGGTCCCGGTCCACGGCCTCGGCAGTACCGTCCCCACGCCCAGACTACCGGTTTTTACCCCAGTCTCTCATATCCGGTCTCTACGTCCGTATCTCCGTCCTCCCAGTGCCGTAGTCCCGCCGGCTCCGTCTCCGTCTACAGTCCGTAATCTTTCCACTACGTCCGCGTAATATATTCCCAGACAACAGTGATCTCGAGTAGAAGCGCACTACATAATACCCGTAGCACCGTTCATCTCGAGCCGTCAGTAAGTCCGCGCACCTCCAGGTCCCGTAACGTTCATGTAAGGCCCGGCTCCGACGTCAGGTTCGCCCCGCTCCGCCGACGTACGTAACGGTTACTCACGGTCACAGCTCACCAGGGACTTCCCGTAGGTCTACCGTCCGTCCTCATCCATTACAATCTCAAGCCGTCCCGGTCCCGTCCGGTCCAGTACTCAGAGCGTCCGGTTCGTCCGACCGTACGACCGGTTACGTCAGTCCGCACGCCAGGGTTCCGTCCGGAAGCCAGCGCCGTTACAAGCCAGCAGCAAGAAAGGAAACCAGCTCAGGGTCCGCCCGATTACGTACTCCGTAAGTAACGTTCACCACGTCAGATCGTATACAAATAAGTATACACGGGACCAATGTCCTACGGAAAGTACAGGTCTAACGAACGTATTCCTCAAGAAGTATAAAGACAATAATAAGTCACTAACTAATCAGCTTCCTTCTTATCACGTAGACAAGGCTAGTAAAGTAAGTTATTCACGGGTTCTCACGTATCCAGGGTACTATTCAAAACTCTATCAGGGTCACAATCCCCGCCACCGAATACGGTCCGACAGATACAGAGTATGAAAGGGCTCCGAATACGGTTAATCAAGTCCAAAGAACAAGCTCGTCGGGCTCCACGTACCTCATAATCCTCAGCCGTCCGGGGTAAAGCCCATAAGTGTTAAAGCGTCCCCCCGCGCAGGTTTTTTATCAGTCCGTCCAGTCATGACGTCCCGCAGATCCCGGACGTCACGCGTTTCCGGCGCCGGCCCGCCATCAAAGAGCCTCCTCCCTGCGGTCACGTCCCGTCCGACCGCGGTCCGACGTCCGTCACCCGCTCCTCAACACGTACCCTCTTAAGGGTACCGGCGGCCGGGTTCCGGTATCTATAGCTCCGTTCAAAGGTCCCGTCAGTCCCACGTTAAGACTCCCCCGTCGTATAACGTCCGTATCCACACGTACTCACCGCTATCCTACATACCACACGGTTCTTCCGTCCCTCATTCTTCACGTACATTCAGAAGATATTCACGATCCTTATCAAAGTTCCACACCGTCCACTCAGCCACACGTGTTATGCCACAGGTTATACAGTCTCCCGCCGTCGTTCAGAAGTACGGTCAATATATTCCACGTTACGTTATCCCACATAGCTCGCTCAGGTAAGATAAGGTACGTCTACAACGTATAAGAAATATAAAAGGGGAAGCGTCTCACGGAATACAGACTATAACGGTTCATAAGCATCCGTAATCAACTCGTCAGGAACTATATAACCGGTCTCGTCTAAGGTTCCGCGATACTGGCTGGTTAAGTAATCGGTCCGACAGTACGGATCTCCCGCGTTAAAGTTCCCTAAAAGAAGGCAACCAGTCAAAAAAGAAAAGTCCGAACGTAAAGGTAAGTAATGTTAAGAAGGTATTGTCAGTTAATCCCCATACCATAATAAGTAAGGGTGTATATTATACAAAGCCGTCTAAAGATAAGTATCAAATCCAACTACTATATTTAAAAGTTCTTCTCAAGTAAGTTTAAAGCAGGTTCGAAGGTTATAAAGGTATCTAAAAAGAACAGGTTCCGCGCACGCCGACAGCCTCCAAAGAGGTCTTCCCGCTCGCCGGTCCGTCCTCACCGGTCACGTTCCGGCCCGGCCGCACCGTCAGTCTCCATCTACACGCACTACGCTAAGCGCCCATTGGCCGCGGTCTCCCCAGTACCAGCCCCTCATAAACGCCCCGGCCGGTACCGGTCCGTCCGCAGCTTTCCGGTTTTCCGCGGGTTCTCTCCTCTACTCCGCCGTCCCTCTCCCGTATCCTCCCAGTACCGGTTACCTCCAGTCACCAGTCTCCTCCTCACTCCCTAAACGCCGGTCCACGCACCGTTTCCGCGAACGGTATCCTCACCCGGTACTCACGGTTCAAAGGTTTGTCCAACGGTAAAGGTAAAAGCCGCCGTCGTACCGTCTTCCGCCCACCCTTACAGTCTTTACCGGTGGTCACACGGCGACCGGGGTTACCCGGTCAGTCTCCCGCCGTCAACGTCTCGGAGCGTCTCCCGTCCTCCGTACGTCCCCGGGGGGTAGGTTCCCGTTCAGATAAGTCCCGTTCTCTCCGTAAGTCGCCCGGTTTTCGGTCCGCGTCCGGAACTCGTAAGGTTACAGGTCCTAAAAGAATCCGACATCTATATACGTCAGGTTAATTCCAGGGTCACCCGTTTTCCAGATAAGGTTACAAGTAAGATTCTCTAATAAACGGAGCTAAATAGCATATAATCACTTCTCTGTACACCGTTCCTCAGTCAGTAAACAATTTCAGTAAAGATCAAGCTATAAATCCATATCAAACATCTCCGTCCTATAATATCAGACGTTAAGATCAGATAAACGTCTCTACGAAGGTTATAAGAGTCCAAGTAAAAGTATATTAAAGTATCTACAAAAGAAAAGAGACCGAAGGTTTTGATTAAGTAAAAACCGTATAGAAAAAGTATAACGGTATAAAAGATAAGACCGTCATTACTACAATCATAATACTCCATCATCATTCTTCCGCTCTTATGTCCGTAATCTACGTTAACACACGTACCACAGGTACCGACAGTTATACTTCTTAATCATACGTCTCTTTATCCCGTACACAGGTTGTAATACTATATGATTAAGTAAATCATACCCTAATAGTACCAATTAACGCCTCTAACTTAGATAAGTATAAACGGTCAACGTCTGCTCACCGTACAACCCGCCGCCCGGCGCCATAATACACAGTCCCAGCGTAAACTAAACGGTTATCTACATATAAAAGGATAATACACGTAAAGATGCCCAGGGAAAGTAAGGTATTTCTATCTTCAGAAGAGCTACACGTCACAAACTTACGGTAAAGGTAAGTTACTCCGTAAGTCCCGCTAAGGACTATCTTATATTAACATAAGTACAAGGTGGTTATGCTATATATTAAATAGCATAAACACCGACGAAAGAAACTCATAAGTATAAAGACGTAATCAAAGTATAAACAATACGTAGATAAACGTACGTAAACCAATTATAATATAAGTAATATAAGGTACATCTATATAAGTAAGTCTATATACTTTACAAGTAATCCCGAAGTCAGATAATCTCCAGCCGGTATACCGGTCCACGAAGGGTATCAATACGTCGGAAATCGGAGGACAAGGTTCAGTAAAGGAAGGTCTAAAAATAATAAGAAGTCAATCCTAAGAATCAAACGTCTAATAATAACGTAAATAAAGGTAATATCTCCGCGTAAAGTCAGTCCGTCTCAACTAAAGAGATGTTAAAACAGAGATAAGCTATAAATATTATATCTATCATTAAGAAGAATAAAGTAAGCAGTAAGGAGTATAAACCGTAAACAAGATATCCTAAAAATAATCTATACTCAAGTTCTCTCTTCCCGCATAGCTATCAGTCCCACGTCCGTCTCTACCCCAACGGGTTCGTCTCTACGGGGAACGCCGCCCCCGTCTACTTCCATACGCAAGAGCCAAGGTCTATCATATCACAAAGCTCAAATCCTCGGATCCTACGACACGGTACAGTAAGAATCTAGGTTATCTCTTATACCGGTATATCATCTCCGTTCTCTTACTATATCAACTGTCTACCACGCCGACATCTACACGATCAATCCGGTTCCGTCTCTCTTCGAGAAAGTATTCTATCTCAGTCCCTTCCGGTTCGCTTTCTACCCCGATCTATCAGAAGACTACCAGTAACATATCAACTCTCCGGGGTGGTCCTATTAAACTTCAGTCAGGGGTTATCACCGTTAAAATATAGTACGTACACGGTACAGGTGTACCCCTCAACTCCGCATACGTCCGTTAAAATCAAGTCTATAAGTGATATAAATAACTACGTTTAAAGTTATACGGTTCTCAGTTATCCGTCAGTACGAGTAAGATATAGAGGACAAAGATAACGGACCCGGGATCACTCAACAAGGGTTATAAGAACTATCATCTCAGTATCCAAAAAATCAAAGTATAAACTCCGTCAGCTCAAGCTCCTATATCTACCGTCGCCGTAAACAGGCCACCGTTCAAGTCTCATTCTCCCCGGGTTTTCCCGGTTAATCAATCTCTTCATACCGGTCATCCTCCCTCTCATCCTCCGGCTTCTCTCCGTCTTCTCCGCCCGGCCGGTTTCTCAAGTTCCGCCGGTCCGGGTCCGGCGTTCCGGTTCCGGTTCACTCCCGCGGCTCGCATGGGGTATCTCCCCGGTCCGTAAGGCCCTCCGATCTCCGTAACGCCGTCCGTTACAGTACCACTCTCTCCGACTCTCATCCGTTGTGTTCACATTAAGGTTAGCTCTAGAATGACTCCTGCAAGAAAGAAGAAACAGAAGACAGGACAAAAAGGGAGACACGAGGGAGGGAACAAAAGAGAAAGAAAAAAAAACGCGGAGCGAGAATCCGTTCAAGGTTGCACCGTCCATTACCCCCGTCAGTACAAGTCCGATAGCAGCACGTATCTATCATCCTTCAGTAACTCCGCTCTATCTTTACATTACAGGTCCCCGATACACCTTCACCGTAACATCAAATCCACCGTATCACAAGTAAGTCTATACGTAAAACATTAGCACTAACCACAGAGGTTAAGCCAGCACGACTGAAAATTATAATATTTAAAGAATAGATACAGAATAAGACGTAGATATATGCAGTACGTATAAAAACGAGTATTATTTAAAATAGTATATAATATGAAGAAGGGGTTCAGGTCCGCATACCGAGGTCTCTCCGCTCACAAGCTACCGTCCTCCGGCAGTCACTCCGAACGCCTATCGTGCCGCCTCTCTAAGCTCGATAAGGGTCCGTCCGGCTTCCCGGTCTCAGTAAGGCGCCCCGGTGGTAAGGTCCAGTCGGAAAAGGCCGAGAAAAACGCCGGGAACGAGACCCAAACACGGGCGAGAGAAGCGAGACGTTGTCCGTCAGAAGTCGTTTCGAATCTACAGGAGGCGTTTATCAGGTAAGTCCGAGCCGTTCCCGCAAGCACCAGGCCCGCCCGTCCTCATCAGGGTCCGGTCTGTCCAGTCCTACCGAGGTTACTCCCAGGCTTCCCGTCTCCCCGCCAGGTCCGTCGACGGTTTCCAGTATCCTCTATGGTAAACGTCCGCCAGACGGTAGTTACGTACAAGATTATATCTCCTTTCCTATTTAAGGGTGATAGTAAGTATCACGGTATCAAACAACCGTAAAAGTCTTTCTTAAGTACGTACACTATCCCGTCCCGGTTCATAAATCCGACCCGGTCCCGTCTATCCCAGTACTACCTAATTATCTACTATACAGAAGATAAGAGTACTCCTGTTCTCGCCCGTTCACTCTCTAAGTCTCTCGGTCCGACGTCTCCCGCATCTCATATCTAAACTCCGTGGTTTTCTCCTCAGGTTTCACTTATCCCGATGAGAATAGTCTATCCAGGTTTCCAGCATACTCCCCGTCAACCTCCTCCCCTATAACGGGTACCGTCAATCGCCGCTCAGGTCTACTCCGACCGTCTCTCAGTCCGTCACAAGTCTTCCAGTACCTCCCCGTCTCACCCCCGGTCCTCCGTCCCTCCCTCCTCCCAGGGTTTTCCCGTCCCCCGGTTGCCTCACCCGGTCCTCCCCGCCCGTCTCCCCTCAGGGTTCCCAGTAAGTTTCCGGTAATCCGTTCATATATCCTCTAAGAAAGGAAAGAAAAGTTACGGCCGTCCTATCCTCCGCCTCCTAAGGTCTTCTACTCGAGTCATCTCCGCATCCTCTCGCCTCCTCCCTCTCTCCCGGTTCCCGTCTCTCTAACGGCTACGCCACTCTCCCCTTCCGCACGTCCCGTCCTCCAGGGTTCAGTCTTCTATCCTTTTCCGTGGCCCGTCTTCCGCCCGATTCCCCGTTACCTCCTCACGTCTTCCCGTCCGCTCCAGTCTCCGGTTTCCCGGGCCATCCTACTAAGGCCCAGCCGCCCTCTCTCCGTCGACTCCGTCCCGTCAGGTTCTCAGTACTCAGTACACTCAGGCTCTAACCCTATTATCCCCTACTCTCCCACCACGCTTATCCCGGTCTTCCGCCCCGGTCTTCTCACCGATCTCTCCGCTCTACATTCTCCTTATTAATCCACCCCGCGCCCCCTATAACGTTAAAGGCAAAGGGAAAAGAAAAAGAAGGGAGAGAAGAGAAGGGCAAGGACCCGCTATCTAAATCTCCAGACAAGTTCTCCCCCACGCGTTCTAAGTTCTCCTCGTACAACGCCTAACGTTAAGCACCGAACGCCGGTCACGGGGTTTAGCTCAGCCGTCGCCGTCCTAGCCGAACAGCCGGGGTCCCACTCATAGAGGTTATATACAAGATAAAGAAAATGATACGATCAGCTCATGTGTACAGCGCACGTACGGTACGGTCACGCCTAACAACCTTCCTAACGTATACGTCCAAATTACGTAAGCATCTCCTTTATAAAATATAAAATACGTCCGCTAAGTAAAAGTCTACTCCGATACAACGTTAACTACGCGCTCAAGTTCTTTACTCTCTAAGTAAAGGTTATACATACGCTATATATTTTCCAAGTAAACAATGTTCATAAGAGTATAAACGTACGGTATAACAAGATCTACATATACCTCCAAGTAAAATTATTAGAGGATATAAGGAAAAAATTAAGAGCGCCACCTCAAGAGAAAGTGGCTTAAAGTAAGAAGTAATATCCTCGATCTCCCCGCCCGACGTCTACCCGTCCTACTCAGTTAATCACCGTCGACAAATATCCGCTCGGTCTCCTTCCCTCCGCCGATCTCACCACCCCGCTTCCCCGTACTACCGGTCTCCCGCTACAGGATCACCGTCCGGCCTACCGGCCACGCCGTTCCTCCGTCCCGCTCCGTCTCCTCTTACGCCACCTTACTCGTCACCCGCCCTCTACCTCCCCGACGTATCTAATTCTTCTCACCTGCCGGCCGGTCCGGTTACGTCTACAAGTCCCGTTTTCCGCCCCGTCCAAGTCCTTCCCGCCGTCCGTCCGGGCGGTACGTCCAATCTCAATCAAGTCCGAGGGCCGCCCGGCGCCGCCCCCAGTCCGTCCTCCGTCACGCCCGCTCACCCTCCTCTTCCGTCCCGGTTCTCTATCTACCTCTCCAGACACCTCTCTCCACGGGTCACCGGTGTGTATCTAAACAGACTCTCCTCTCCAGTTATCCGTTTCCCCTAATCCGTCCGCCGCATAAGGGGTCAGGTTCAACGTCCTCTACGGTTCGGTCCGTATACCCGCCCGAAGCTCCTCAACGGCCCGTTCGGCTCGGCAGCACTACTCATCCGTACTATTATTCTCGGTAAGCAGCAAAGGCATCCGTGAAGTCCTCGCACGGTCAGGTCCCAGTAGAGGAAAGGTATCTAAGGGATAAAGCTAACGTCTAAGTAAATATACAGAACGTAAAGGTATAATAATCGGTCAGTATAAGATCCGGAACCGTCACAATACGTATTATTTAAACGTACAGTAGTACGTACCAAAGGACCGTATAAGTATTAAGGTAAGGCATATACATAAGTAAACAGTATATATAAAGATAAAAAGTATAACAAAATAACGGTTAAAAGTACTATATTACAAGAGATATAGAAGACAAAGATTATTCTATGACCCCAGTATAACTCACCAGGTTTATCCACGGTCAGGTGCCCGGTACGAAATCAGTAACTCCGTACAGCACGTTACTCTCAAGACGAAGGTTACCGTATCTAACAACGAACAGGATTACGTAACGACCCCAACTTACTCAGCTACAGGAATAAGTAAGTCTCCGCATCACCCCCCCTCCGGTCTCCCGTCTCACCTCTCTCCCTTCCGTCTCTCACCGTCACGCCCCCCGCGCCTTCAGGTTTATTCCCAAAGCCAGAGCCAGTCCTCCCCTCCACTTTTCCCTTCCGTCTCTTTCACCGTCTCGTCCCACAGGCCCGCAGGTTTCTCTCTTATCTATACCGTCTCAATACCGCCAAGCATACGACCTGCGGTCCGCACCAGCAAGCGGTCTATCCGTCCACGGTACGGTACTCACTCGGTCGGGTTAAACGACCCGATCACGTTACGACTACGGTCTCTCAGAAAGTCTCCGGCCCGCAGACCGAGCGTACGTCCCAGCGAGGTGCCTCCAGACGGTCCTCCCGCCTCGCCTCCGGGGCACCGCCGGGGGGGAGGTTTCCACCCGCCACGCCGCTCCCGTCCGATCCCCCCCCGTACACGGGTACCCGGTCCTACCGGGGTCTCCCTCCGTCACCGACCGGGCGCTTAATCCCAGGCCGTTCGCGTCTCCTCAGTCCGGTCCGTCCGGTCCTAGTCGGGGATGAAAAGGAAAGCACTGCATCGTAATCCGTCAACCCGATAAGCTATAAATATAAACAGGAAAGGAAGGGAAGAAAGAGAAGTAATATAATAGACAGAAGCGAAGAAAGAGAGGAAAGAGACCTCCCACATCTCCGTTCCCTCCATCTTCTCTCTACCCCGTCCATCTTCGCACGGTCCGACGGGTTTTCTCGTATCTCCGCCGGTTCCCGCCGAACCCGTCCGTCATGCTCACGCTCCTCTCTCTCCCGGTCTCGGTACCCGGGCAGTCTCTCTCTCCTTCTCGTCCTCCGTCCAGTCCGTCACCCGTCAAAGTAATTCCTCCCGGCCCACCCGTCCCGTCCAGCCCCCCGGGCCCGCCCGATCACCGGTGGGACGGCCCGGGGCACCAACCCCCCCCCCCTCCCCGACGCGTACAGGTCCTCTCCGCCGTCAACTACGACGTTCTAGCGGTTCCTCCTGACGTCACGGTCACCGTCCAGGGCCGTCTCCCCGCCCCCAGCCGTCACAGCGCCGTCCAGGGGTTCTACCCGCCAAGAGGGTTACAGGATCTATCAGCGTCGGGCTACGTCTCCCGGTCAGTCCACCGTAAGCGGGCGCCACGCTACCCTCCGGCTCTACTTCCGCCGCGTCCCCACCACGTCGTCAGTCAGGGGGTTCCCGCCCCTCAAAGTCCCGCTCGACCGGTTTCCCCCCCTCTCAAAAGAACGTCCGAATCGGCCGGCAATAAATAACACGGGGTTTTTTTTTTTTTCCCGCTCCCCGCGGTCAGTCAGTTAAAAAGCCGTATTACAAGTCGTTTATCAGTCCGGTTCATAAGTTATCTAATAAATAACCGAACGGCTAACGTTCTCCTTTCTAAGAAATGGGTTATCTCATACCATATATATACACACGAACAGGTATCAAGAATTCACGTAATATACAAGTAATTTTAGCTACCCCGTCCCTCCCGCCCCCTCTCCGTCTCCCCCGCTCCGACACCCTCCGCCAGTCTCCCGTCCCTTCTCTTCCTCCGGTTCCCCAGCCGTTTCCTCTCTCACTCCCAGCCGGTCTCCCGACGCTCCCGTATATATCTACAGCCTCATCTACTTAAGCTCACCGCTATACGATCATCTCAATTATAAGTTACGTCAGGTTATCTAAGTACCCCGTCACTCGCATCCGCCGGTCCCGTCCCACGTACCCACTGTACAGGACGCGTCGCCCGATCCCGCCCCGTCCCGATACGCGGACCAGTCCCGTCACGTTTTCCGTTCCTATCCGTCACCGTCGGCCGTCACGATACGGTCCCAGTAATCCACACGTGTCGTGCCGCTACGCACGTCCGGCTCGCTCCCCAGCCCCGCACGGTCCCGGTCCCCGTCTACCTCCTCACGTCGTCACGCCGGTCCACGGGGCTCCGGACCGTTTGACGCCCAGGTCTACTCCGTCCGCGTTAACCGGTCTTCCCCCCGGTGTCGTCCGCTTCTGCCCGGCCGCCGACTCCCGCCCCGTCAACGGTCCCACAGCGTTCAACCACGGCGCCTCACGGTTGACAGTTATATGCCCTCTCAGGTTTTAGAATACTAACGTCCCCTAACATAGAATAATAACGCGACCGCCAGGGTATCAAGACCGGAACATATCCGGTTGAACGCAGTCATACACTAGTAGAGTAACACGCTCTAACAATTAAAGATAAAGGATACATCAGGTACGAGGCAGAAGTCCGGGTCTACGTCCGTAAAGGTATAAAAGCTCACGAAAACGTAAGTCAACGACAGTAGAAGAAGTCCGCCGATCGGTCTACAGAAGTCTAAAGTAAGGTATTTAATTACTAATATAAACGGTTGATCCGGTTTTTTTTTTTTTGACACCTATACGTAGGACTACTAGTCAACGTTCCGTAATACAACGTCCAAAAGCTAAGGCGCCGACAAAAGAGGGCCGTAAGATAAAGACGAGGCGGCCGTCCTAAAGCAGCTACTCATACGGTATAAGAACAAAGTACGGGTACACCCAACAGCCCGGTTCCCTACGGCTCCGATACGCCAGCCTGTAGCTGTTTTCTACTTCCACCGTCCGTCACGCGGTCACATTCCCGGTCCGTCCCGCTACCGGGTCACACGTTAAGTCCGCCGAACCGGGTGAAACGGGGGTCTTCACGTCCGTCAAGTCGAGGGTCCACGAAGGTCTAAGCGTTCTCCCGTCGCCGCCGGCCGCCGGTCCGCAGAGCAGTCAACGCTCCCTCCAGGGATCGGTTCACCTACTCCGAAAGCCAGGATCACGGGTCCGCGCAAGGGGGATTTCTAACGGCCACGTCGGTCCAGATACGGTTAATAACCGATAAAGTACAGTAAGTAAGTTCAACTATACCCGATAAAGAAGGTGACCGTCATAAGGTAAATTAAGCGTTTTAGAAGTAAGATGATAAGTAAAGCAAAAAATAATAATCCCTCTCATCGTCCGTCCCCTATCCCCTCTCACGTGTCTTCATCTCCCTCACCTCCGTCTCCGTATCCGCTACGGGGGGGGGGGGGTCCTTTCCTCCGTCCGGTTGACAAGGGAGAGAAGGAAGACGAAAGGGGAGCAAAAAAGAACGGGAGAAGAAAGTCTCTACCCTAAACGCTCCTCAGGTTACTATCCGTTCCGTCCGTTTGTAAAACGTCCGCCGTTCTCCGTCAGCATATATACCAGGTCTACATTATTTCACTCCCCGTAAAAGACGCCTACATATTCAATCCCTATGAGATATAAGTACCCGGGCTCTCCCGCACCCTCCCCGCACGTAACCGGTACGTATCGTAGCCGTAAGTTAAACCGTACAGGTCAGGTCTAATTCAATTCTATTCTCACGTAAGGATATAAGACGTTCCGCAGTATTTCATATAATAAAGGTATCATTACAAGTAAGTATTATCTTAATTAAACTTTACAAAAGATAAGTAAGGATACTAATAAGACAGATAAGAATAATTATTAAGAAAAGTCTCACAGCAAAGTAAGTAAGATACAAAAGTCTCATAAAAATATAAGTATCAGAGTACGTTATAATAAAGTTCAGTAATATAAAAAGATGTAAAGAAGTCTATATAACATAAGTAAGATAAGTATAATAAACGTAAGGTAATATTCATAGTAAGGTATATATAATATACAAAACGATTAATAATAATTAAGTTTAAAAGTTCACACAACAACTATAAATAATATTAAAAAAAGAAGGATTTATCCGCATCATCAGTCAGTAACTTCCTCTCCCGCTATAAAGACTCGTATCACATCTCCAAGTACGTACACCTACGTACTCTATTAAAGATATCACAGATACGATCTATTCACAGAAATGAATAAGAATAACTAATAATAGCCTCCTTATTTCTACATCAACAAGGTCCCCAGTCACTCCCCAGCACGTTCTCTCTCATACGCCCGTCAGTGATCCGATTATAACCCCCGTCTCTTCCGTTAAAACGCTACAATATATACTCACTTCTCTTATCACAGCTCCGTAATACTTAAATCCCTCCGCCAGGTATCGCTCAACGTCCCGTCTACAAGCACCCGGTCTCCAACCCCCGGCCGGACACAAAAAGTATCATTCCGTCAAAGTTAATCTCGAAAGCTAAGAAAGAGAATAATGTCTCAGTAAGAAACGTAAGCTGAAGTCAGTACTAAGAAGCCGTAATATATAAAAACTATAACGAATACCATTATCAAAGTAAAGATTCTTCCAGGATAAGTAATCACGTGATTAAGGATATAACGTATACTAATAAAATACAGTAACAGAGAAAGTAGATATTCTATTCAAGTATAAATCGATCAAAAGGGTGTATAAGGTTTATCCATATAATCATTTCCGTCTCCCGTCTCATTCCGTACCATGCCAGCTCCTCTCCTACGTACTATCTCCGTCGACGTAATCACATCGCCCGTACTCCTCAGGCCGCAGGAGGAACGTCAGCCGCCTCCGAGGCGCCACCATCCGTAAGGCAGTCCTCCGCTCACGACACTCCGGTTATACGGAAAGCCCGAACGCGGGCCGTCCGCCAGGTAACTCTCGCTTACGGTGGTCCGGTCCGGCCCCGCATATCGCACTTCCGTACGGGTCCCCGGTCTACCCCGCTCAACAAGGTCCTGGCGGGACGCGTCACGGTCTCGTCTAAATCGTCTCCGTCCGGGTTACGTCCCGCAAGGTCCGTCTCCGTCAGACGCGGTCCACGTCAGCAGCAGAGAAGCTCGTCCCACTCAGGGTCCGCCACACGTCCGGCACCAGGCTCCGATAAGTAAGTCGTCATCTAATAAGGTCTTCACGTCACGTAATACTACGTACTAGCTCTCATCATCCAACGGATCTCTATAATCAAGGTTCTAACGCTTCCGTAGTCATCCGCTACAAGCCTCTTACGTCACCCACGGTAACGATCGTAGAATGCTCACAGTCATAACTCCGTCCGGTGGAATAAATCGTCAGTCGTAATCATCGTAACTCACGCAGTCGTTTATAAAGTCCCATAAACACGATCATAGTCTAACAGATTAAACGTAACGTAATCTACATAATACATAACAGTTCCTGAATAATTCAGTAATTACGCGACCGGATCTAAGATCAATAAAACGTCTACAGACACGGTAACGATTAACAAAATATACACGAAAGAAAATAGTACCAGTCAAGATAACGGTTTATAGGTCCTACGCCAATCCACGGCATATTCGTAACGTAAAGTCGCTAATCCACACGGATCACCAGACGTCACCAGGGGGGTCCGGTCGGTGCCCCGCTTCTAACCCAGGCTCTAAACGCGGGTTTCCGGGTTCGTACGCAAGACCGGTCAGGTCCTTCCGTCCGCCACACGCATCCGCCGGCAGTTCCGTAACCCGCTCCAAGTACAGTCAGTCCGTCACGTCCAGCAAGCCGTGTATCTCTACCGATCCTATCCGGTTAA
>Ga0179591_1323431_pt1 | contig 21231 bp, 25 predicted proteins | sample CZOMad2_1_08_16f_FD_182891 | JGI IMG/M metagenome (GOLD analysis project Ga0179591, IMG submission 182891) | Vadose zone soil fungal communities from Angelo Coast Range Reserve, California, USA - CZOMad2_1_08_16fungal (PacBio error correction) | ecosystem: Environmental > Terrestrial > Soil >... | reverse complement strand
CTGAATTCACGGCGCCGTTGGCACGATACATTGCGACCGAGCCGTGCGAAGGCTTCAACGACCCCAATTAACCTTCAAGCAACTCGGTCCCCTTCCCCGGGTCCTTCCTTTTTCCATCTCTTTTGATCCCTCATCCGGTGATCGGTCTAAAATTTTCCCATGTCCGGATCTACCCTCAACTAAATGGTTCTTTTTTTTCTATCTTCGGGAGGTCGGGTCCCTTTTTACCCCCCTCCCCAGTTCCCCGAAGGCAAGATCTTCCCGGGGGTACGGGTACTCTTTTTATGTTTCCATCTGTTGCTTTTCCCTCCGTCACAGTTCCCCCCCGATCTATGGAGCGCCCTCTCCTCGGCAGTTTTCCATTTGCAGAGGCGTGGAATCCGGTGCATCATCCAAAAGATCCTCCCTCATTTCTGTCCTCAAGATCCTCTCAAAGGTTCGTCCTCAACTCCCTCTCCCCCGAAGGCGGTTTGCCAACTTTTACGTTGGATCGACTTAGGGCTACTCTGATTTCTGACTCACCGCCCACGATTCCTTTTTCTTTTTCCCAGTTTGCATGAACGCATGTGGACGATACTTCTCCCCCATTGCCATTCTCCGCCGCCGAAGCCAGTTTTTGTTGAGTCCAGGCTCCGACCCCCCTCCCCGAGACCGAACTTGTTAGAAGATCCCGGTTGATCGGGCCCTCCTTCGTGAGTATTTCAATTTGCTTAAGGATCGGTTCCCCCCTTGGCGCTCCATGACACCTGCCCTCCCTTTCTTTTCCAAACGCTCCCTGGCGGTTCGGTGTTTTAAGACCTACTTTTCGCGGTCTTTTCCAACATTCCGCTGTGGAGATCCCTGTTTTCGCCGGTTTCTCTTAACTGCTTGACGCGTGCCCTACCCCTCCTCGAAGAAGGAGCTACTTTTCAGGTTTTGCCAGAGAATCGAGGTGTTTTCGATTTCCTCTCTCCCCCTATTCTTGTAGATGTTAACCCTCCGGTGTCCTTCGTCTGAACCGGCTTTAGCCCTTCACTCTTGAAGCACTCGCCATCTCGTTTCCCCCTTATCCATGATCCAAATCTTTATTTTCCCTTAGGACGCGCCCATCCGCCCGTCTCTAACGGTGTATGTCTCGGAGGCCGTCCTAAGTTCATTGCCTTAGTCTCGCCGACGGGAGCCCCTGAACCTTCGCTTTCCCTAGTCGACCCTATACGTCCGATTTGTTTGAAAGGGACAGACCTGACTACGCCCCGCGGATCCTGAGTTTTTTTTTGCCGCACTAACTTTGCTCGTCGGACTCCCAGACCCAGTGAGTTCGCTCCCAATTTCCCCACAGAATAGTTGTCCGTTTGTCCGATTTCGTGACAGCCCCCATGCCTGTACTAGGTTCACCGTTACGCGAAGCCGGCTTTTTTCCCTATTTGAGTGTCCCTGCCCCGGCCAGGCTTCATCGATTTAATAAGTTGAGGGGGGTTGGTCTGTTGTGGGGTTGTTCCGTTGTGTGGGTTCGGGGGGGTGTTGGCTCGTTGTTGGGCTGTTGTTTGTGTTTGTTTTTTTCTTTGGGGTCCGGGACCGCAACGCAATCCAACTTCCAGAAAAAGACTCCCAGATTTAGCCGACACCCCCGTCCCCCTTTTTTAGGATTCCAATTTTTTCCCTCAAACCACCGGGTTTTCGGATGTCCCCCCAAGCTTTAATTTTTTGACAGATCCCGCTCCGCCTCCCTCTCCAGTCCCGTTTTCTGCTCTACTCTCCATAAAGGGTTTTTAGTCCTAGCGCGTGCTACGTACCCACCCACCTTTCGATTCCGGAAGTAGCAGGAACCAGGAGTTTGTGATATCTAGCAGATCCCTTTCCGACTGGCTCCTTAGCCGTGTGTCCCGCACCATCTGTTTTATTGCACTTCGACCAGCGAGCGCCTCCCGAGCCCTTCGTTTACATCCCCCTTTTTTCCCCTTCTTTCCACGTTCTTTTAGTACGCATATGTGATATAGTAGATTCCGTCCCGCAGCTCGTCCCTGAACCCTTGTTAACGATTGAGCGTGAACGTTGCGCGTCCCCCCCCCCCAAAGTTTACTTTTCCCTCCCGCTTCCCCATTTTCCGGTCTACGGCGACCTTTATCAGCCCCCCACGAATGTTTTCGCCTGCGTTTTCCTTTTTTGGTGAAATCAACCTTCGAGGTGGCTTTAAGTGTTCCCTCCACACTTTCCTTGAGAGTGTGAAGCACGATGAATAGTTGCAATATTGCGTCTTCCTCCTCATTCTTTCCCTTGTATTGTCCCCTGAGGACTTCCTTTGCCTTCCCAACGCAACGTTCCACCCCCCCCCAATTCCCAAGAGTTTTCCTTCCACCAAAAATCCCTTGAACTATCCTGTATGTAGGCACATCGGAGTCTCAAAGCTTCCCTTTCTTTTCTGCGGACACGCCCTTTACCCGTTTCTTGCGAGACCAAGGTCTGCACACGTCCTCAAGACTGGAGAAGTCATTTGCCTCCTTACTCCGCCGACGAGGTGATAGCCCTTGTCCATTTTCCCTCCCCTCTATTTAATCATCCTCCCTTTTTCTAGAGGCTCAGCGTGCCTGTAAGAATGCTTCCCGTCGGGTTGAACTTTCCCGCGGCCCGAACCCTTTGGTACATCATAGAATCTTACTCCTTCGTTCCAGCACTGTCACGCTAGACAAGCCCCTTCCTCAGATTTTTCCCCCTTTTCCCCGGATCCGGTACTCCTCGGGTGGTTTGACCTTTATGTTTATGCGAGTGGCCCCCTGCGTTGTTTTTCATCTCGAGTTAACCCCAGCCATTTTCTCTCGTGTTGGCCTTTGTTGTCCTATGAGTTTTTGACCCCCTTTTGGACTTGACGTTTTTCCTCCGTACCTCTTTTGCAACGTGCACCCAATGCCATCTGGTCACGGTGTCGACCCCTTTTCGGAACCGCGGCACCTTCCGTTTGTTGTTCAGTTCTTCCCCCCGTTTCCGTCGAACCTCGGGTTCGGACGGGATCTTCTAACTCCTTTTTTTCTTTTTTGTCTTCGTTCAACATCCGCTTGCAGCGCTTGATTTCTTTCTTCTCTTGATGCTCGGCCCTTTGCATCAGTTTGGTTACTTTACCCCCAGTCTGGCAAAGCCGGGTGTCTTATTCCCCCCGTACGGGTGGCTTATTTTTCTAGAGGAGTTACGCTTTTCGACCCATCGGTAGACTTTTCCCCCTATTTTGAGGGGAGACGTATGATTTTTTCCCTGAGACATTCCCAAATAGCTGCTCTGGGCATCGGTCTCTTTGCCCAGGGGTTTTGTAGCTATGCTTTGACACCGGAGTCCCAAACCCTTTACCCCTGAGGTTAGCCCCCCTGACGACACTTGTTACCCTCCCTGTCACCTTGGTTAACTTGGTGCTTCATGACCCCATTTTCCCCCCTGAAACCTCCTCGTGTCACGTGCCCAAGTATACCTCCCCCGGGAGTTTATGACCGCGACCCGACTTTTGGCACTTCTGTTAATGAGACTGTTTTGGTTTTGACGTCCGGCCCCCTCCTTGTGTGAATATACCTCTCTCACGGTCTGTCCGTAGGTCCCCCGTCATTGTAGAAGTGTAGCTCTGACCCGTCTCTTCTTCATCGCGTTCCCACCAACCTTGCCTTTACCGGCTCTTTGTCAGAATTGCTCGACTTCAGTTTTTTTTCTGTTCAGAGTCGTCAGGTTTTTTGATGGCTTCGTTCTGCACTCTCTGAGGGGGGGAGTTCGGTTCATGGCGCGGACACGGGTACTTTCTCCCTATTTCTCAGGAGTTTCCTTTCTCAGAATTTTTAATTTGTATTTGTACCGTCTCCCCCCTGCCCTCTCGTCATACCTGTTGGACTCTCCCCCATGAATGGAGTGTGTTCTTTTCTGCATCCATCGTTTGATCCGTCCTGTCCGGTTCCTCTTTTTTGGAGTCTTTGATTTTCCAGCTTTTTTCTTTCTACTTGGGTAGCGACTTTTCTTGTCGCCGCCGGATGCGGAATGAGATCCGTCAATCGTAGACTTCCTCTTAAAACCCGGCTATAGGCCCCCCCTTCCCCTCCAAAGCTGTTTATTCTGATTATTTTTTCCCCCCCAGACCTCAAAATTGCCCTTCGACTCTCCCCGCGGGCAAGGAACACTCTCCCTTCTTAGATCTTTCTATCGCGAATATTTGTCGAAAACCCAACCTTACTTGTGTTTCATTCCCCCAAAATCCCAGACCAATCCGCGCGTCTCGAATGTTCCTTCCTTCAAGGCCCAGTAAGCCAATAGTCATGCAGCGCCATCGTGGTTCAGATCAGTAAAGTTTCCTTCTCAATTTTTGTGAATCATTTGGTATGACCCCCGATACGGTTCATTTTCCGCCGATGAAACCCGGCCGTAGTTTTAGTATTTTCTTCCAATTCGGTCGCCTTCAAACCTTTCTTAGATTTGACCTCGGCTGCTGCCACTTCTTTTCAGATCATCTTCGTCGTTTGGTACCCAGCGACAACGGTCTCTTTCTAGGCATTTTTGTTTTGATTAACATTTAGATCGATTTTGTCCCCCCCCGGTGGTGCTCTATCATTTCCTTCCGAATAGTCTTATTTTTTGGTGGTGATAATCTTCAATCTCTCTTTGAAAATGCACTTAGCGATACTGCCTTTTTCACACGTTGCCTCTGAGTCTTTCCTTTGAGAACGTCCTCTTGCTGTTCCTTCTCCCCTTTAGGCAGCCCCTTTCCCTCACTGAGCCACTCTGATCAGGTTATGCTTAGCACGGCACCGTAGACACCCCTATTCGACATGTTCCGACTTTCGTAGTTGGATTCCCAATGTACTCCCCCCTCCTCTTCGTCCTTCAGATTGGAGGTAAGATGAGTCTCGCGCTTCCCTGTTTTTTTTTTGTGCCGGTGTATAGCACTCATTAGCGGTTCCCCCCTATTTTTCCCCCACTAGCTCGTTGTTTCTCCTAGGGTAATCGTTGATCGACGTAATTATTTTGCGTGAGTTGGCCCTTTTAAAATCTGCAATCCCTATCCCCCTTCCGTATGGATTGTTGATTTGTCGGCCCTGGATCGATGCCACACCCTTGAAGTCCTTATAGAAGCCCCTTTTTTGTCTTTTTTTGCGTTCCATATAGTTGTTTTTGAAGAGACTTAAGCACGTCGTTCCCTTCTTTTTTTGTGGAGATTCGAGCCACCATCTCTGAACTTTCTCTTCTCCTTTGCAGGAAACAACTTCCTTTTTCCCCCAATTACCCGCATTCCCCCCATACAGGCTTAACGGGGAACAACACTGATCGTTATTCGGTGAGACCTTTTTCCTTTTGGATACCTTAACAACTTCAGGTCCCCCTCCCCCTCCTGTTCGTTCTAATCCTTTACCTTGGTCTTTGACGTTTCGGTCTGCGGAATAAGGCACGCCCCCCCCCCTTCAATCGATTTGCATCTTTGTGTCGGACGCTTTCAGAAATACCTTTACTTCTTCCCCGGCCAGATCCATCGTAGTTTTTTTCGTTGATACCCGGTTGAAGCAACACTCAGATGACCTTTTTCTTTTTTCATGCCCGCAATTCGCCGATGGCCTTTTCCAGAGTTTGCTGGTTTGAGGCGGGTGGAATCTTCTTTCCTTGCGGTTTGTGCTGTTGGAACCCCCCTTGCTTCATCCCTCCCTTTTTCCCCGTATGCCCTACGCGACCCCGGTGAATCCCCCGACTTAGCCCCTTCCTTTTACATAAGTGTAAAACCCTGAAAGTCTATTTTTTTTCCAACTCTGCGCGGCCCCTCACCTTTCGTCTTTATCCTGACGACTCCTGGCCTGACTCTTTCTCGGAATCCCATTTCCATCATGTCGCCTCATGCCTTTGACCTCTCCCCGTTGCAAACGTTTAGTGTACTCATCCCCCTCCCCTCCCCCCCTTAGCGCCCCCCGCTAACTAACATGAGCCTCCCAGGGCGAATCAAACCACCTTTCGCGCCCTTCTGTGGTCTTCTTCTGACCTTTTTTTTCAGTAATCCGATGTCGGGATAAGAATGGCCCTCCAGTTTTCTTGCGGGCTACACTCGCTTGGACGTTTTTGCCCCAGACAAGACTCTCGTTGTTTTTGATTTTAACCTTATCGCCGCCCTGGTTCTTCAACGATCCGATCTTTTTCTTTAATTGCGGTCATCTGAGTGGGTATTTTCCTTTGGGTTTCCCCCTTTTATCCAACCCCCTCAAGCAAAGATACCGTGACGGCTTGGCCTATGAGGGGTCCGATTTCCCCCTTCCTACTCCAAGCGTAGTGCGTGGACGGCACCCCGGTTGTTTCTGACCCCAATACCCCCATTTTTCCCTTTAGTATCACCTTGCCAGTGACGTAGTAGCCCTTCCAAGTTCTACTTTACAGTTACCTTAGTACCTTCGACTGAAGCCTGGCACTTTTTCTTTCCGACCCTCTCAGTTCTCCCCACTCCCGAGTTGAATTTTAGTGCAGCGTCTTTTTTGCACTCCGCCCGGTTACTGACGACAATCGTAAGCTTCTTTTCCGGTCCCGATTTCCTTCCACTGAGTAGTCAGACCCCTCACGGTACCCGCAGGTAGGGATTATGTTCAACTATCTTGTATCCCCCACGTTAACGCTTCCCCTCAGCTTGACCCCCCTGTAATCGGCGGAAGTAAGAATCCCCTTAGACTCAATCCCCCCCCCCCCCTTTTTTTGATCCATTCACATCGCTTGTCAATCCTGTTCCTCTTGACCTTCTGCGGTCTCGCGTTACGCACCATAGGAAAAGTATCGCGGGTCCCCCCTTCCTCCCTCAACTTGTACATTGACTGCGCGAGTCCCTATTTTGAGTCCATTCATGGACAAGGTTTGTAGAAACTAAGAGGGTGGTACCGTTCCATAGACTGACCCTTTCCCCCCCGAACCTTAGTCCCTCCACCCCACTAAGGTGCAGCTATTCTCCTTAACCCCATTTTTCTTTCCCTTTCAAGGTTTCTAGTAAATTTTTCTCCAACTCCCGGGGGGGTTGCGGGTTAACAATTCCAGTAAAATCCGGTTCCGATTTCCTGCTTTGTTTCTCCCTCATCCTTCGCCCCCCATCCCTCTTTACTGAAGGGTTCGCTTTCGCCGCCTCAGCTGATTAGTCGCGACACACTCCCCCCTTTCTCCATGATGCCAAGATTCCTTTCGACTAACAGTTTTCGTTGCGTAAACCCCCCCCAGAATCGACGCCCTCTACTCCTTGATATTTAGCCCGCCCTCCCTCCGGTGAAGGCATCCCACCACATGGCGCCTGTACCCTTTTCAACTCATCCCTCCTCTGTTTTACCCCCCGGAAACATAGCCTATTTTGGTTTCTCCTAGTTAGTTCGCCCCTATCCCCCCCCCTTGACTGGCCCCCCCCCTCTATTCCCCTCAATTAATCTTCATGCCTTCTTGGATTCAAGCGGTAAGCCAATACACTCTTGGACGGGTCCTTGATCCTCTTCCCCCACCCACCAACCCCCACTCACCTTTCACTCATTCTGTCCGAACTCTGCTTTAGCCTTGACCGCAGGTACACGGCAAAACCTACGGTGATCCCCCTTCGTTCTCAGAGGTGCCCCGAAACACCTGCACTTTTTCCTCTAGGTCCGCTTTCTTTGCCCGCCACCTTTATGTTTCGGACCCCTTTTCCCTTTGCTGACAATACTTTTCACGCAGCGTTTTTGAGAGAACTTCCGTCTCTTCTTTCTGTGGATTTGGTTGTCCGCGAGAGGCCTTTTGGCAACCTCCTCCCATCCAGAGCCATAGGACCTCTCCACCTAGACCCCTCCAGTTTTTCTCCCCTTTCCCTTAGTCTAGACGCGGCTGGAATACTCTCACCTTTCTTCTTTGGCCAAGACAGTCGACGTTTTCTGTTTTCGGGACCCCTTCATGGCCTCTTCTCAAAACCGCGCGACGGTGCATCTTTTGATGAACTCTCCCCACGAGCGCGATAGAATCACATCTATCTCCCTTCTACGTTTTCTATGGTTCCCCTTTCTACAATTTTTGTGGCCTTCCTTTTTTTCTTCGCTCTTTCAGTTTCTGCTTTTTTGGACCATGACCATGTAAGCTCCCTCACTTCCTGCGTTTTCCTCCCCCTCCGACGTGATGAATGTCCTACTTCGCTAATATTCTTTTTTATATGTGATTCTCTGGGGGTTCGAATTTTGGGCTGGAGTCCCCCTTTTGGCTTCCTTTTTTGGACAGCGTTGATCTCGCGTGACCCCCCGCCCTTTTCTCTTCTCGGTGATTTGTCTGAGAGTAGGTTAATCTTCTGATTTTTTGCCCGCCCTTTCCTCACATAAAGTTTTCACCTTTTTTTCTTTTTTAAATTCTCCCTGACGATGGAAAGGTGAAGGGGTTTTTCTTTCCCTTGACCTTCCTCCTGCGCCACCCAGTCTTTTTGGGTGACGCTCCCTTTTGGGAGTCTCCGTCTACCTCGCTGGAAGGATATGTGACTCCCGGTCCCTAACAGGTGTTCCGTTTTTCCCCCCCGGCTACCGTCACATCCGAACCTGCGGCATTCAGCTTTCTGCGGGCCCGCTTCCCTTTTTCTGAAGTCTACAATACTGCGGGATGATTCCGTGTGACGACCTTTCGTGGACCGTCAATCCCTTCCTGTCTTCACCGGTTCTTTGACTTCCATTGGGTCAACTAAGTCTTGCTGCCTTCGAGGCGACTGTGAAGAGTTGCCTCGATTTCCTCAAGATTTTCTTTAGACGCTTCACAATTGGGCGTGCTTTAGAGGATCACCTTTCTCTCTTTTTAGAGTGGCGATATTTCACCCCCAAATTGATTGTTAATGACGATCTTCTTGATCTTCCCGCGTGGTTTGCGTTCCTTTTTTGTTTTCTCCCCCATTATTTCAATTTTTGCGTCTCTCTTTCCCTAAGAACCCGTTTTATCTTCCGTTGTTCGCCTGGCCTTACGGCCGCTTCGAACAATTTCTCCCTTCCTCCCGGGCAAAGTCTTTACCCTTTTTCGGTTATGCTTGGATGTATTGCCTCCTCCCCCCGCTAAAGACGTGTAACCCACGCTGTTTCCGCCCCTGGGACTCGACACCCTTTGGGCGGTTTTCTTGTATTATCCCCGAGCTGGTACTTTGTCACCCCGCAGGTTCTGTTTTTCTTCGTACGTCCTGGAAAACCCCTCCCAGTAGCTTCGAAGACACTTTTATCTTATTCTTCCTTTTACGCGTGAATTATCTTCCGTATAAAGGGAAACTTCAGATCCTTCCTTTTCAGATAACCCCTTGCCGATTACTTTCCTGCGAGAGACCCTCACCTCCCCGTCAGTCCCTATTCTTGACGCTCAGCTTTTTTTTTTTCTGATTTGACGTCGTAGATTTACAAGGTTGTTATTCCGTTCTCCTTTCACCGCGCTCCGGGCTGGGATTTTGACCCCGGTTAAAGGTACGCTGTAAGATTTTTTTCTTACCTGTACAACTGCGACTCCGACCTTCCCTCAGGTAGGGTTCCCGGTCTCCGCTTTAACACGGTGGATCGAGTAGTCCTTTTCCTTTTCCAAATGGTGTTCCACGGCTCCCCAGTTTAGCCGTTCCTGTTCCCTTTTTCTTATGCAGTCCTTCCTTTGTTTCCTCGGCCCTTTTTTTTCCTAATTTTCCTCCATCCTGTTGTTCCGGAAGCCGTTCTTCTGATTCATAAGTCCACCTGCCCCTTCTTTCCGCTTCTGTCAGTTCTTTTGCCGGAAACTTCTTTTTCTCTCAAAGGCTTTCTGTGGCGCACCCTTTCCTGTACCCTCAAGACTCTTTTTCGTAAGTCATAGGAATGACCAAAGTGTCTTCTCTTCAAACCGTTTTTTCATCTTCTGCCCCTCCTTTTTCTTACCTGCGCGCTATTGTCTGCGTGGTTTCCCCGACCAGTCCACTCCTTCCCACGCTCTCGAACTAAACGCTGAAGTTCCCGCCTTCTCTCTAGTTAAGACGTTCCTTCCTGTTTTATTCCCAAACCCAAGAACACCGTTCGTAGATTTCCTTACACATAGTTTTTTCTAAGGTTTGCCGGCGGTAAAGTTTTCCCTTCCCTACATCTACCCCCAGCTTTAATGTCACCTTTTCCCCTTCCGTACTTTAACGTCTAGTTACCGGGACCGTGTCGCCCGTTCTTCCTTTCCATTAGATTCTGTTTTCGCGCTTTCCAATTATTAATTCCACAACGCGGAAAGATTGTGTTTTGACTCCCAAGCAAATGAAAGAATGCCGCCCCCCTTTCTCAATTCTGACCACTAGCTTTCCCCAGGCCCCCCGGTTCTTTTTTCTTATCACCCGCTTTTTTTGGTCTATCCCCCCGTAATTTGCGTACTGACCCCGACTTTGAGGCTCTCAAATTATTGTATTCCAGTGCACAAGGGTTTCTCTATTCATCTGTAGGGACCGTTCTGAGGTTTTTTTTCTTTTTCCACACGTTCATTTCCTCTATCTTACATTCCGCGTTCGCGATCACTACCACCTCTTTCCCCATTGTTCTTTTTTCTCGCGGGCGCCCCCCCAGCCGGACATCTTTACCTTTTTCCAATGTTGCCGCTTTGTTGAATACAGTTCAATCTTCCTTCTTTGATGAAGCCAGTCGGTTGCCTACCCACCCTATTGAACCTTTCTTTTTCTTAGTGTCGGCCCGTATTGCAGAACTCTCCCTGTTCTCCCTACTTCGAGCTTTGTAAGAGGTTCAGAGGGGATTGTTTGTTTTTCTTGGTGTTCTCTCCGACTCCCCTGTGGCGATCTCCCCTTTTATTCCCACTTATTCGGGTTTTCTTTCTTTGTACTCGGTTCTTTTTTTTTCTTTGACTGGTTTTTTTTTTTTCCAATGAGTTTGCAGACCTGATACTGGAGATGCTTGTCTATTCTTTTTTCTCCATGGATCCGTTTCGGCTGCTTCGCCGTTTTGAAGTAAATATTTCTCCTAATCTGTTTTGCTTGAGTCCCTTTTTACCTGCACGAGGCGGATATCTTCCTCTTGTGGACCTAGTCATTCTCCCTGAAACCTTTGTTGCACATCATACTCCTTTCTCCCTTGATTTTTGAAGTTCCCTTTTACCACTGTTTAAGCAAACGTCACCAATCCTCTTTAGCGGGTTTCAACCGGCTTCCCCACCGAGCGATGAGATCTCTTTTCATTTTCTACAAACAGATCCACCGAATCGCCTTTTCTCTCTAACCGTAGTCCTCACGTTAATGGATGAGGAGTAGGTCTGCTTTCACTCGTGCACGTTCACGGAAGTTAATGTCCCTCTTTTCCCTGCCCCTAATTCTTTCCGGGCGCCAGTGCCTCCCCCCTCTTAACTCCGTTCTTGATTGCTCCAGCGTTTTTTCCTTTTCTGACCCCCCTGATAAGATTTTCCGTGTTTTTTAAACTACTGTCCTATTTCTGGGTTACCAAGATGGTATTCCTACCGTATTTTTCTTACTCTTTCTTTCGCCGTCTTCCCCCCTCCAACCCCCCCTTCAGCTTCTTGATTTAAATAGATCCTACCCCCTTTTCCCCCCCTCTCCCCTGATCCTTCCCATCCTCAAGTCCGGCTGCACCAAGAACTTGCTCGTTTGAGAACTACGGCGGTTTTTTACACATGCGCGAGGTGCTTCAGAATCCCCCTGTTTTCCATTATTCTTAGTTACTTGACGCCATGTGGAAGGCTCCTTCTGCTCTGTGGTCCCTTTTCCTCGCGACCACTCCTCTGTGGTCTTTTTTTCTCCTTCTCCGTTTGTTCCCCCAAACTCTAATGCCCGAGACTAATTTCCCTCCCCCCCCTCTACCCGGTTCTTTCTGCCACTTTTATTTTCCTCTCAAATGTGTCCCCCCCTCGTCTCTGGGTCGCTTTTTTCAACGAATGTTTGTCCCCCTCGTGCCCTGACGGCATTCTACCTGAGAGCGGCTGGGGTTGCTGGTCCCTCCATTCACATGTTTTTCGTGGTACCCCGTATTTCTCCGCCTGTCTTTCAATATCCTTCCCCGCTTCGGGCCGTACGTCTTGTCGACATTCCTTTCCCTGCCCCCGAGGAGCTTAGGGGTGCCCCACAATCAGCTACTCAACAGGCTTTCAGCCTTGACTGCCTTTCCTCGCAGCCTCGGTTGTGTAAGGCGTATTACGTAGTGGTCCCTACCCTGGTTGGTTCGCCCCCCGCCTCTTCGTTTCCCTCCCCTTGCCCGACTGGCCGTCTTCCGTCTTCTCCCCTTGCAAGAAGGCGAAGCCGGTTGCATATTGCCATGATCCTTCCCCTTGACTGTCGCGCTGAGTTCCGTTGGGGCCGAATTGGCCTGCACACGAAAGTGCATCTGCCTCCCCTTTTTTTTTTCCCTCCTTTTTTGTCTGCAAAACTCTCACTGTAACTCTTCCGTTTTTGTGAGGAAGGGCATTGAAACCGTTCGCAATCTTTCTGCACGTATGAGGGGCATGGCCTCCGGCGAACTGAGCTTCTTACCTTTGTTTTCCGTGCCCCTCGATGCAGCGACGAATGACGTTCCCCCCTCAACTTCCATTTTTTTTTTCCTCCCGCGGGGCACGTCCTCCCCCCAGGCTTTCTTCTCTAAGGCCTCCTTTTCTGAGCCCCATCTTTCACTCAGTTTTTTTTGCAAACTCGGTTGGCGCTGCTCCTGATGTGTTTTCAGTTCACGGTTTTCTTTGGCGAGCCCTGACTTCCTTTCTCCTCCTAACTCCTTCCCGGGTGCCCCGCTTTCGAGCAGCCCTCCTTCCCGCCCCTGGTTTTTCTTCCTTTGACCATTCCGATTAGATTGGGGAAAATAGCGTTACTACTGCTAGTCCCTTTAAACCCTCGGCCCCGCCTTGCGACGGTCGCCGTCTTGTCATCCCTGTTTTCGGTTTTCGACGAATGGGGTCTACAAAAAAGGTTTACTCCCCCCTTCTGATGGGTTTTTTTTCCTTAATCCACCTACCCGTTGCCCACCTACACAAAGTTGGAGAGCCTGCAGCTAATAGGACTCCGTCTTTCCCTCTCGCAGTGGACTTCATTCACACGTGTTTTTTTTTCCTACCCCTAGACGCATTTCAAGCCCGTAAGATCTCCAACCATTGCAGGGCTGAAGAGCCTTTACTGGGATTTCACGTCAACCTCTTTTTGTGAAAGCTCTCGACACTACTCCCTCAGAACTATCGAAGTAGAAAGCACTCACCCTCTTTCTGCAGGCTGACCAACCCTCGTTGCCGGCGGGTTACTCTACTCCATGCAAAGCGCCCTCCCCTTTTTTTTTCCCGACACGGCACATTTCGTTGCGCAACGGAGATTTCTGGTTATTTTTTAACTTTTCTTTCTAGCCCGTCGTCATAGAGGAAGGAAGTAGCCGCATCTTTCATCCGCTCAAGACCCCTTTTTTGCAGGTGCGGATTTTGACCCGTTGATTCTGATCCCCCCCACCACGTTCACATTTCCCTTCGTAGTAACCGCAGCTTCTGTAGCCGACACTAAATACCCCCCCCCTCTTTTTTGCTCTAGCCTCTGATTCTTTCGAACCCCGTCCCTTTCCCCCCCCATTTTCATTTATTTTTTTTTTCCCCCCCCCCCATTTTTTCGTTTTCAACACTTTTTTTTTCTGGAGTCCACCGGCTTTGCTAAACCTCCCTAATACCTGCTTCCCCCTTTCTTCTCCCCCTCGAATTACTCCTCCCCACCGCCCGCAGAGCCTTTCTTTTCAGACGAACCCTGAGGCCTTTAACATCCAGTCGAATGCAAACCCCCCCCCTTCCTTCCTCTCACACCCCCCGTTTTTCCATCCTTCCGGTCGTTCCGCCGATTTTTAATCTGGAGCATCGATTTTCTGTGGGCGGCACGACAGACCTTCCCTGTCTTCCTAGCTGTACCATGTCATTTTGGCTGCACAAATGCCTCCCCCCCCTCTGTCCTTTTTTGCAGATATGATTACTCATCAAACCTCCTGTACAGAGGTGACCTTGTTCCCCCTTTGAGTATCTTCCTCTTTGTGTTGTTGAGAGAGTTTTTAATTTTTTTCCTCCCCTGCGTCGCGGTTTTTTTTTTCTCCTTTCTCCAATTATTTCTCCAGTTCCCTCCTTTTATGTCCTTGGCAAGCCTCCCTGGCCATTGCCCATTTTCCTTCCCTCGTTCGACTGCTTGCCGAAAAAAATCGAGGGAGGATGCTCCTCTCCTCCCCTGCACTTAATTTTCCTCGGTTGGTCGATAGACATCTTTTTTTAATGTCATAGGATCTTTTGACGGTGTTTGTTCAATTTGACAGTTTTTTTCCCTTTTTCCCCACAAAGCCGGGCATCTCGTTTTTTAAGTTTGCGAATCAGTGTCCTTTCTTCCCCTTTTTTCCCCTTCTGGTTTTTTGCTAACTTGACGTTTTCGCCCGACTTTGAAAACGTGGCGGTGCAACTCCCCTTTCCCCAAGCGCCTTTCCCCGTGACGGGGTTCGTCTCTGATTCGCTGACCCTTTCCCACGTTTTGGTTCCGTCCCCCGTTTTCGTCAGCAGGAGCCACGTGGCTGCCTCCTCTTTGAACAGTAGACCATGGTGGTTTCCTAGATCCCTTTGAAAATCCTCCTTGAGGCGGCATAGTTTGATGCGTTTTTACAGCGTGTTTTTCAGGACCCCCCCTCAGCCTCTTTTATTGGTTGAAGTCCTTATTCTTTGGACTCCCCCCTGACCTTTTTGCAGTGAGCAACGAACATGTTTTCTTCGTTGTTAACCCGCTTTCGGGAGCCTATTGTCTTTCCTCCGGTCGATACCTGTTGACCGCGCCCCCCTAGGGTGGTAGCCGGGTTCCGATGGGGTGCGGGCCCTGCTCCCAATTTGTAGACTCGCGTGGTGAGTGATATGTAAACCCCTTCTGATTTCTTCAGCTTTTTCCTCTTCTACTTTTGGTGGCGTTCCGCTTCGTAGTTCTTTTCAACAGTTAGCGGCGGACCTCTCCCCCCCCCCCTTGGTCGCCTTGGTCTCTTATTCCGAAACTTCGACGGTTCGGACTTTAGATACACCTTTTTTTTTAAACGTTTTTTCTGATTGGGTATTAGTACCAGTCCACCGTCCCAAGAGCGTGGGTGACACGCTGTTTGTCGCCCCCCCTTCCTTCCCCTTGGGTGTAGGTTCTGATTCTTAACTTCTCTTCATTAAGTTGCAAGGTTATCACCCCTTTTCTTGTTTCTTCGTCCTTAATGGGCACCTCCCCTCTCGTTGTCGTCCCCTTGGATTTCATTTCGTTATTCTTGTTCCCCTTGATCTACAGAGCAAATTCCCTTAGTACACTTGCCGAGCCATTCCCTCTTCGTGCTCGTTTTCTCTAGTCCCCTTTACCCTTTCTCAAGCCCCCCTTCTTTCACCTACGAGATGACCGCCGCTATTCTGTTATTGATTGCTTCTATGGGTCGCACGTGAAGACCCTTTTTGGATTTCGGCGAATTCCAAAGATATCCGTTTCACTGCGGGGCGTGAGAGTTCATTTTTTCTCAGTCACTTTTTTGGTCGAAGATCATCTCGTTCAGAACTTTTTTATGCAAAGGACAGGTCGGGTCTCAAAGCCTTTTTTCCTCCCCTTTTTCCAAGGAGTTGTATTTTCCGTTTTAGCCTGGCGCCTCCTTCTCCTACGGCTTATTAGGACGTTCTGCACTTTTTCTTATTCACCTCTGTTTTGCTCTATGAACGATGTTAGTCCCCGGCTTCGCCTGTGACTTCAGACTTTCTTTTCTTGTAATGATTTCGCTTCAGGGATTCATCTCTCCGTTCCTAGATGCATTTTTTTTCCCAGGCCGGACACTTCCGTCTGAATCCCCAGTTCTTTCTTTGTTAGGTCCCCTAAACGTTGAATCCCAATCCTACTATGTTTGAGTATCCCAGACACCCCCCCCTCCAGGATCTTAGGAAAGTCCCAGTGGATGAAATCTTTTCCTTCCCCCCATTGCCCTTGGATTACGTGGTCCGCCTTCCTATCAGCTCCCTTAGCAGAGCTTCGAAACTTCCTATAGGTCATCTCATTCTCCTCCAGCGCGATTTCCTGTTTCCTTCCCCCCAAGTCCCCCCGCGACATGTGCTGTTTGACAAGACTCCATTTCGGCTTTAAGACGGTCCTGGACTGCTTTTTCGTAACACCCAGTCGTTTGAAATCTCCCCTCCCTTTCCATGATTGCCATGGCCTCGATATCGTTTGGCACTCTGATGAAGGTTCGGGCACCTTTCTCTTTTTCTTCGGTTGTCCTTCGACCTTGGGCGGGCGAGTCGTTCATTGCCTCTGAACCTCCCCGGGCCCATTCTTTGTATTATATTCCCTATTTCAACTGACGTAGGTCACATTTGTCATTTCTTGTCCTCTCCCTCTGATGTTTCAGTTTATGTCGATGATCACCTCGCGCAGGTTTTTCTTTCCAGGGAGTAAGAGAGGCCGTTTTGAGTTTTTTTTTTCTCCTCCTACTTTCTTATCTACCTGCTGAATCGTTATCGATGGAAAACTTTGTCTCTCTTCCCTCTTGTAGTCCCATTGCAAGAGATTTTTCGTGTTTTGGTTTCCCCCTTCCCCCTTTAAGTAGAGCATCCACGCTAGGTATCTCCCCTCCCGCCCACATTATTTTCCCATTGCTCTTTCCCTTTAGATGGTCCACACGGCAGAGTGTCCCTTCGTTCGCTAACGAAACCCTATCCGATTAACTATGGACTTGCTTTGTTCCGTTTAGCGTCCACCTGTCTTTTCCTCCCAATTTATCCTCGACTTGCCGCTTCTTGAAATCTACATTGTCCTGCCCCCTTCCTTTATTTTCTCACCAGATATTTATTCGGCTCCTTGTTAGTCCTAATCCGTACGATCTTCGGCCGCCCCTTTTATTTTTTTTTTATCTCCCACTCAGTCGTTGATATCTCCCCCCTTTAGGCTTCCCATGATAGGGGGTGACGTACTTTCCGGACCCGAGTCCCTGACTATACTTTTGCCCCCGTTGCGTTCTTTCTTTCCCTCCCTTTTTTTGTTCAGGCAACTACTTGCCACGTCCTCGCTGTTTTGATGACATTCTTCGGCCCCTGAGTGCCAGTCATATCTCTTGGTGCCTTAATATCTCTCTTTTTCCCTCCGTGTGTTGTTTTCTCGTCTCTTTACTTTACCCTTGCGGTCTTGAGTATGCACTCTTTTGTGCCTCTCCCTTTCCTCCCCCCTCTCAAGAGTCCCTACCTTTCTCTTTCTGCTGGATGAAACAATGTTGTGAAACATTAAACTGCAAACCTTCCCAGCCTTTTCTTTAAGAGGTAAATTTGTGCACATCACCCCCCGTCCCCGTTTCTCTCTCTTTTGATATCGCCAGCTATTTGGCTACCCCCCCCTCTCCCCCCTTCGTCCCCACTCCCCTTTCCGGCTCGAATTCCCTCTAATTTTTTCATAAAATTTTCTTCTCATACCTTTCCTCTTCCCGTTGGGCTATGGAATCCGGGTCCCGCCTCTCCCTTTTTCTTTAGATTCTTTGTGTAGGTACCTATTTTCCTTTCATTGGTCCTCGCTTCAAATGATCGACCCTCTTTCTTTTTTACCATCTTGAATACTGGTCGCCCAGCTTAATGCTTTCCCTTTAGGGTGGCGGAAAGAGACTGCTTTCTCTCGTTTTCTGTGGGTGATAGTAAAATTTTTTTGGTCCTTTTTCTCCTCAGCTTTCCCCTTTGTTTGAATGAGTACCCCACAAGCTATCCTATTTTGCTCTCAGACCCTCTCTCTGATCCCCCCTGTGAAATACTCGACTATCCCCCTTCATCCCTCCGACCTCCCCCCTTTTCTTAAAACCACCGAGAAGTGGCTATTGTCCACTCTTGAGGGTCCCATGCGACGTTCTTTTCCTCGAGATAACATTTTTTTGTCAGCCGATTTAGAGGCAGCACTGGACAACCTCCCTTTTCCTTCCAATGTATGTGAATGGTGTTCGTCTACCCGACCCTTTTCTTTTTTTAGCATTCCAATGAGCCCCTGATATTCGAACCCCCCTTCAGACTTCCTCTGAAGTCCCTTGCTGACAAGATCGTTCATGCTCTGCCTGCGTCCCCTTTTTTTTCTGTAGATGAAATGGAAAGTCATTCTTATTTATACCTCTTTTTTTTTTTTCCCAGATATCTGACATGACTGCCGGTCTACCCACACTCTAGTCCCCTTCTTTTGGCTTTCTGTTGACGACAGCCACAGTCTCGTGGGTTGTTTATTGTGGTCCCCCCCCCCCCGTATTTTTCTTCTCTTCTCCTCGTATATCTTCCTTTCCAGTCGGGATTTCTACGCGGCCTTGTCGTTCCTATTCTTTTGGTTTAGCATAAAATCGCTTTTCCTCCACAGGTTTAGTGCTTGGCAGGGCCCTTGATAGTCCGAATCTTGGTGATTCCTTGTCTACTCCCCCCGTTCGAGTGGACTTCCCCTGTGTTTGCCACAACGAAATGTCGGATCTTTTTCTATTAAGAATGAACTCCCCTATCCACGAAGGCGTCGCCCGCGATTTGCGAAAGGCCCTTTTCCGTAGAAGGACTGAGAGCGGTCACCTTGGGATGCCTCCTACGTCCTCGATCTTCTTCCTTCCTGCCCTTTTAAGAAGTATCTTTTTTTCAAAAGCCGTCGCCACCAGGTCTTCCTCCCCCCCAATGAGAAGGAGCTTTCTCCGGACGATTTTCAATGTGAAGTATTTGCACTTCCTTTATGCCACCTGTTGTTTCAGGGGCGGCTCCACTCTCTGGTTACAAGGTTTCCTCACTTCCCCCTTAATACTCTACAGCCAGTTGACGGATCTCGTTTTTCCTGCTAGCCCCTCCACCCCCCTTAAGCGCTACGCCATCCGGTCTGTCACCATCTTCCCCTCCCTCGAGAGGGTAACTCGGGAATGGACCTTACGATTCTCTTCCTTTGTCATTACGATGCCCTGACGTCAAAGTCTCTCCCCCACGTCGACGCGTTACTTTTGCCTCTGGGAGATTCGGCACTACTTTTATGTTGAAACGGTTACACCTTCCTCGGTTTGCCCATTCCTTTCTGACTCCTCCCAATCACCGTCTCCTTCCCCCCAGAACCTTTCCAAGGAAGCCTGCGGCGCTCATCAGCAGCCCAAGTTTTTAGCTTCCCGGTACAAAATAGTTTTGGACTAGTTTCGGTTAGTCGGGCCACCCACAACAGATGTAAACCTTGTTTCCCGCTGTATCCCTGATCGCTCATCGGCCGACGACGATTCTCGGACCGCTTTCGACCCTTTGGATGTCCACACTGTTCCTCACCTACCGACATTTGAATATCTTTTCAGACCCCGAGAATTCACAGCATTGTCGCGCTCCAACCACCGCCCCGGGATCCGTGCCCCTCAGATTGAGCCTGAACAGGTTGGGTCAAAGACTCCATCTCACCGTTAGACCGTGCACCCAGGTGTGACCGGGGCCCACCACTTTGCCCGGCGCCCCCTTCAAATGAGTTCTGACGCGCCGCCCAATCCAGAATACGTGGTTTTGTACGACGTACCTCGTGCCAAGTAAGGGAACGGAGATGGTCAAAGGAAATTATCCTGCCGTATGGATTCCCAGACATCTTCGTACCGCATAGAGCCTCCTCTTTAGATGACTATCGAGTCCAAACCGGTGCGACATGTTAATCCAGGTCCCTCCCGCCGATTTCTCCGGCGACTCCGGCGGCCCAAGACGGGTTTCGGGGTTGTTTTTTTTTTTTTTAGAGAAACGGGAGTCGAGGGTTTGAGTGGGGGGGGGAAGGAAGGGGGGGGGTTTTTTTGGGGTTTCGGGGGGGGTCTCTCGGGTGGGAGCGGGGTGTCGGTGGAAGAGAAAACGACGGAGAGGTATTTTTTTCTCTCTCTCTCTGTTGGTGCAAGAGGGTTTGTTGTTGGGGGGGTTTGAGGGGGGTGGTTTCGCGTTGGGGCTCTCCTGGGGGGATGAAGCAGCCTTTTTTTTTTTTTTTTTTTGTTGGAAGGGGGTTTGTTACCAGGAGAGGGCGGGTTTGGGAGGGGGGTTTTGGGGTTGAGGGGCCGAGGTGGGGGGGGGTGGGTTTGGGGGTTGCAAGCGTGGGGCGGGTGCGGGGTGGGCGGTTCTGCGTGGGCGCTTTTTGTGGGGTGCGCCGCGTTCTACGACTCGTTAGCAGAAAACAACAACCTTAGCTTTGAGTTTGGAAGGTGCCTTCCCAAAATCTTGGGAGTGGTGCGAATAATCCTTAGACTACGAGGACTCGTTGAAACCTTATTAGATCCGACCGGACGACCCCAAGAGATTTTTGGTAAACTTGACCCCCTTTAGTAAACCCAACAAGCAGAGCCTCCATTTAACCAGACTCGGCGGCATCAAACCTAACCCCGTTCAGTAGCGCGTACGTCAGGCAGAACGTAGTGGGACCCACGCAAGGCGACTTTTCGCGATGTTTCATTGTTACTTCCTGTGCGCACTTCAGACCCCAAGGAGACATATCTATTCATAAAACCGCCGCGTAAGCGGTGATACCCCCTGTGAACCATTTCGTACATCATAAGTTGTTGTTTAGAGTTCTTCATTGAGATAAAGCTCCTCGGTGGGAGTTCCACATGCGAGCCCGTGTTCCGTGTCATAAGGGACCCGGTCCCTCGTTCCGCTGCGACGACTTTATGTCCGCCCGAAGATTCGTGGCGAATGACATCACTCGACTACTCTTTTCCTTGTGTTTGGTTCTTTCGGCTCTGAGGTGAATGGAAAGCTGTGGAGTTTTTGCAGGAAGGGTTGACTCGCGGCCCCAGCACTGGGTTGCCGGGCTCGTTTTTTGGGTCGGTCCTTCTTCGAGTGCTGGAGACATGAAATTCCCGATGCCCCCCCCCTGTTTTTAGGTTGCCCATGACTAGACGTCATCTTAACCTGCAGGTTCGTCGACCCTTTCGTTCAATCGGAACGTCGTGGTTTGACGGTAGAATGTTGGGTGGGCGTATTTCAGGCGCACCTCGTTTTATGGTAAGGCCTGATGAAGGTGCATTTTTGGCTTTGATCCCCACGATCTTTTTCATCCGAAAATGACGTTGTTTTTCTCGGGCTTTTGTCGGTCTGCTTCTTCCGGATGAATTTTTATCATAGGAAGTTGCTTTTGACGGTTCCTGTGACGACACTCTGCTTTTTTACCTTCATGATTTAGTGGCACCTTTGCCCCAACTAGTGTGACTTCGCTACCCCCCCCTCAAGGATGATTTCTTTTCCCTTTGGAGACGTTTCTTTCTGAAGATTTGCCAGCGACCCCTTAAGCCCAAAGATTTTTATGTTGTAGAAGGGAACCTATGGGCGTGGTGCATTAAATGCCCCCCCGCCCTCTTTCTCTTTCTT
>Ga0179591_1224352_pt1 | contig 21232 bp, 24 predicted proteins | sample CZOMad2_1_08_16f_FD_182891 | JGI IMG/M metagenome (GOLD analysis project Ga0179591, IMG submission 182891) | Vadose zone soil fungal communities from Angelo Coast Range Reserve, California, USA - CZOMad2_1_08_16fungal (PacBio error correction) | ecosystem: Environmental > Terrestrial > Soil >... | reverse complement strand
CCTATTTTTCCTTACGCCCCCAACCGTATCCCCCCATCTTGGATCTTTGGTCCACCGGGCCTGCCCGAGTAGATCGTGCACCGTCCATAGATTGTTTGTTCTTCGTCCCCTGATCATCGCAGGGAATTTAAAGGATTCCCCTATTCCCTTTTATTTAATGTTTAGGATCCAACTGCTTCGTGCGGTTTCTGCTCCGCAGCTGACCCTCCCTTTTTTTTTGCTGCACTTTTTTTTCGTCATCGGTGGGAATTTTTTCTTTTAGTTCTCCCAGTAGTTTCACCTTCCTTATCTTACTTCCCTGGAGACATTTTCCCGTGCCAATTTGAAACATTTCGCCGGCGGACCCACTCTCCCCCCTGGTCGACGCGTTTTAGGTCCAGTTTTGTGCGGCAGCCCACCAAAGTAGCCTTTTCGTTCTTGGAACGTTTTTGGCTTCTCAATTTCGTTTTTTCTTGCGTCGCGAAAATTGAACGCTTCTCCCAGCCCCAACTCGTTGCCCACTTGTCAGGTTTGTGCGGAAGTTTAAGGTTGGTTAAGATTTCTTGTCCCTCCTCCTGTGACCACATCTCCCCCTCCGTTTCAGTTTGTGTCTTGGGACTCTTCTGATGGACGAGGCGATCAGGCGTTCCTTTTTCCCCCTTGCCCCCTTCATTTGTACGCGGACTTCTAGGTTGGCCTAATGGCTTCCCCTCTTATGGCCCGTTCCCGAGTACATTCTCACAGGAAGCGGGACCTGGTTTCCATTTTGTCTGTGCCTTTTTTCTTGAAAATTAGGTTGGCTGGTGCACTAGTAAAACCCTGTTTTCCTATTTGGCCTTCGTCGTCTCCCCTCCCGTTAACCTTTTTGATGCCTTCGTACCCAATCCGCCAAACTTGCTTTATCCTTTTTTCGGGTTTCGGGATTATTAGCCCATGTTCTTCCCAACAGTTCTTTTTCCGAACCGTTCCTTCTTTTTTTGCATTTTTCCCACCCCCCCACGCGTTGGCTGGGATATCGTCCGGGCGTTCCCTTGCCCCAGTTGGCTTTGATGCCGCATCCTTTTTCCCCCCCTAAGGTTTCTGGTCCAATTGGAGGCCGATTCTGTGGAGATTTCTACTGTTGCATATGTGGGCGTTGATAAGTTTGATGTCTCATAAGGTCCGTTTCCCCATCAGTGCCGCCTTTTTTTTTTTTGTTGAATCCTCCTGTATCGGAAGGCTGCACGCGGTCCCAGTCTCCTCCCTTCCCGTACCATTCTCTTTCACAACCAGATCAGCTCGCCCTTAGTGCACTTTTTTTCCTTGATCAAACCAAGCTTTCGTGTAACACCTTTTTTTTTCAACGAGAGTTTCCTCAGCGAAGTTCATGTTTTGGTTTGCTGTTTTTTACCACAAGGCAGGCTGGTTTTTGTCAAGGTCAACCCCGTCTTTCTCTTTCTTCTCCTCTTTCCTTCATTCCCTTTCTTCCTTGGCCATCCATGTCTTTCTTTCTTGCCCTCCTTTTACTCAGTTTGATTTTTTTCCCCGCATGCCCGGCCGGCCTTCCGCACTGAGGATCCCCCCCCCCCCCGCTGTCCCCAGCCTCCTTTCCCCCTCACTTTCCTCAGCTCTATACGTCATCATGTAAGCAACCGCCTGTTTTTCACCCCGCTTGCCCACTGTCTCCAGTTTTTCATGTTGTTCCCCTCACCTTTTTTTATCTTCCGCCCTCCCCCCCCACTGCTTTTTTTTTTCCTTGAAGGCGGCGTTCGAAAAAGGGCTGGCATTCCCCCTGTCGTGTTTCTCTGGGGTTCTCGACCGAGCGTGTTTGCTGCGGATTTACATGTACCTGTTTTCTTCTTTAATTTTCGCACTCTCCTTGTACATCCCTCCATCCACTTTTTTTCCCCCTTCCCTGCCAAACCCCGAAAACGGCCGTTCTTTTGTGAAATGGACATCTTTCTTTCGAAATTGTTCTCTCGACCCCGTTGTTCTTACCCCTTGCAATTTCATCCGCGTGACACAAGTGTTGTGGCGCTTATTTTTTCTCTTTTTTTAAGAGCGGGGAATTCCATTCCCCATTTTCTGCCCCATCCCCCTTCCCAAGTTTTTTTTGTTAACCTAATGTCCCCGTTCTTTTGTTTCGTGCCCGTGCCCCTTCCGAAGGATTTGATTACTGGGTTGATCGGATCCTTTCGTTCGCTTTTTTGCGTCCAATACGCCATCCGTTGATCGCCTTTCCCAGCTCATTCGAGTACCTTGTTCGTCGCAACCTTCCCTCTTTTGCGCCCTCCCCCTCCGTTTTACCGTCATGTGTCTGCCCTGAACTCCTGTGGCTTTGACGTGCATGAGCAATGTGACCGAACATTGCCTCTAACCCTGTTTTTCCCCCTGTGGGAACTTACCCCCTTAGTCTTTTATTTTCCTTCTCTGGTCCCAAAGACCTTTGTTTTAGGTTCTTGCTTCCACTCCGCCCTTTTTTTTTCTTTTTCTTTTGGTTTGTTCCGGGAAGCCCATACTTTATCCACCCCCGAACCACCCTGTGTTCGTTTCTTCCGGCAAAAACCTTCCCCTCCAGCCCACACAGTCCTGCGAGGCAATATCTCTACTCTCCAGGGGTGTCCCATTCTTTTTTCAGGACCCCACCTGTTGACCTTTCGTTTTTTCGAATTTTGTCCTGACACCCCCCTCTATTAAAACGATTAATGGTAGGTTGCTGTTGGCTTGTGACCCCTGCCACCTGTTTTGCCCCTAGGTCCCACAATGTTGCTTCTTTCCCCGTAGCAAACAGCCTGCTTTAATTTGGTTCCTTTCTTTCTTGATTTCCTTTCCTGGTTCGGGTCATCACCTGGGTTTCTTCCCTGGCTTGCTCTACGTAGGCATTCACTCCCTCCCCGTTCTTGTTACTTTTCTCAACACTGCAACTTCGCCTTTCAATTTTTTTTTCCACTTGTTTGGCCATCCCCGGCGTTCTCCCGGTTCTGCTGCAGGAGCTATCCTCTCGGCCCCATGGTAACTTTCCCTTCTTTTTGGATCATTACCGTTAACCTTTGTCTTCCGGTTCCCTTTCCGATCGGCCCGGGTCCTTTTTGTAAAGTCAATTTTCTCAACCACCGGCCGTCGACTCCTTGTTTCGTCATGTACCGAGGGTTCGGTGGGCCGGGAACTATCTCTTTTAATATTTTGATTCTGTCCCCCAAACCCTTGCCGAGTGTTTCGGCTGGATTTCCGTCATTTCGTCCGACCAGAATTGTCACCTCCTCTTTGCTTTTCGGTTAACTTCCTTTTTCCTTGTTTCCGGCGAAACGCTTTTTTTTGCCCCCCCTACCCCAATTAACCTCTCCTTTTATCGGCGTTTCCCATCTGTTTCAGCACCGAGGCGTGGGGGGAAGTTTTTTTTCCCCCTTGATAGTGCGGCTCTGAAATCTATACCCTCCCTATTTTGTTTTTTGACTCCTCTGAATGTGGCCCCTCCATTCCGCCCTAACCTGGCAACGTCTCCCCAGTCCTTGTTGCCAAAGGCTCCCGTTTTGAGCAGTCTTTCTTTCCTATTTTGGATTTTTTAGTGATCCCAGGAGGCGGGCCAATGGTCTTCCCCCACCATCCCTCCCAAAAGTGTAGTGTTTCAGACCCTTCTACTGTCCCACGGAAACTTTGACCTTCTCCCGTAAACCCCTCTGGCCCGTTTTTTTTTCGGGCCCGAGTTTGCCTTTTCCTACCCTTTTTTCTGACGCGCCTAATTTTTTCCCCCCCCTCGTTCTTCGACGTACCCCGTCTGGTCCGGGTTCGCCGGCGAATGGAAACTGTTGCTCCCTTTCATTTTTTCTTTTCTTTTTCTTTCTCTGACCAACTTTTTTTTCAATCTCCCCCGGTAGCCCCCCTTTTCCTGTTTTTTTTGAAGGGTCTCCTTTGGGTACCAACGGCCCGTTATACCGCCCAAGGAATCAATTTCCTGAGGATCGCAGCGACCCTCCCCCCCCATGCCTCTTCCGACTGGGGAGCTTGTTGGCTTTTCCAAAGAAGTGGGTCCGTGCTTCCACTGCGCTGACTTCTTCTCTTCCCCGGTGACGCGAACGACCCTAGTCGATGGTCCGGGAAGGCTCAAGGCAATAGCCCCGAGACTCGGTATGACCCCCTTCCCCCCTCTTGATACCTTTCCTTACCAAAGTTTTAACAACTTCCCCATTCTGCACCCCCCAACTCTTTTATATGGGGGACCAGTTTCTTCCCCCACACCCCCTTTGTGGCCTATGACGGGTGTATGACCCAGCAAACGTTGCTGACATGTCATTCCTGTCCTCCTTATCCCTTCCTTTTTTGGTTCGAAATTCCTTGTTCTACCCAAGTTCCCAATCCTCCCACTGGTTGTATGTACTTTCCTCGGTACCATCGACCCCTGTGATCCGTGCGAATTGCTCGGGTGTATGATTCAGGTTTTTTTTGGGGTCCCCCTTGCCCACTCCGTGACCTGCAAATGTTCTGTTTTTCTTTTAGCTTTTTCGGTTTTTTTCTCCCATACCGCATGCGGTTCGGATTTTCCACTCCCTTTTCCTTCACAAAACGCGAGACAGACAACACCGTGTTTCTCGACTGTTTTTAGTGCTGACAGATCCCCTGGTTACTGGCTGCGGTGACCAAGGAGGAACCTTTTGGCTAGTGGCGTGCGGCGGCTGGTTCTGCCCTTTTACTTTTTTACCCCCCTCATTGTCACCCCCGGCTTTTCATGGTTTGCCTTTCACACTTTCCAGTTACCGAGTTTCCCCACGGAGCACCACCGTTTTCTTGGCGCAGTCGCTTTCTTCCTCTTCCTTCTGTCTGATTATTCCCTTTTGCTCAGAAGTCACCGACCCCGATATGTTTTTTTTTTTCTGACCACTTCGATCCGCGGCCCGAGCCGGTCCCCCCTCTAGTCCATTGCTTCCCACCCCCCTTCAGCCACCACTTTTGAACGTCTTGTCCCCCGGGTCTTAGGTCATTTTTGGTTCCTTTTTTTCTGTGTCCTTTCAACAAACTGGCGCGCGTGCTCTTTCTCCCTCGCAAAGCTTTTTTTTTTGAGTGCGGCAGGTCTTGCCCTTTTTTTTCTACCTGTCTTTGATTCATACATCTCCGTCTATTTTTTACCCTGGTGTCGGCCAAGATCCAAGTCCCTTCGATTTACTTTTGTCTTAAATGGGCGATGTGAGTTCTTTTATTTTTTTTCCACTCCCGATGTAGTTGCATACAAGTGAGAACAGGCCTTTTTCTATTACCCTTCCCGACGTACAACCTCCCTTTGACCTCATCGAAAACGCCCTAGGCCTTTTTTTCTTTCTGTGCTGTGATCGAATTACTTTTCACCCCAGGCTTTTTTTGTTTTTGTTTCGCGGGGAAGATATCTCCGTTGGATTTTTGACCCCCACGTAGAGGGGGGGGACCTCTTAGGATCCCGTTTTTTTCGCCCCATCCCGATGATTGCACCCGTGTGGATGCCTTTTGTTCGTCCCTGACGGTGCCCTTGGTCAGGTGTTTTGTTCAGATTACGCGGTTCCCTCTTTGCCTTTTTTATGTTTCTGATCGTCCCGCCCAAAGTTTCTAACTCTGTGGCGTAGAACCTCAAGGGACAACCTTTCCTTCTTAGCAGGTTTACTTCGCAATGTGAACGAACGGTACCCCACGTTCTTCTTTTGTTTGGAGTCCAAGGTTCACCTTTTCTTTTGGCAAACATTTGAAAGGCCCCACCAGAACATTGCCGCTTAGAGGTCCCTCCTTTTCCCCTTCAAACCAAAAAAACCAAAGTCCCATTTCCATTCTTTTTTCTTTCCGTGTCCCCTCTCCTTCTTCCATGATGGATTTGGGCTCTTCGATCTGGTTGAACGGTTCCTTCTCATCCTTTTCTTTTTTTTTCCTCCACGGTTGCATCGCCGCGGTTGCCCTATTTTTTTTTTAGGTATCCGGATTTGTTCTCATACTTTTTTTCCTATGTTTACCTGTTTCTTCTTTCTTGATCCCAGGGTGCATCCCCAGCAAATACTGTGTCCCTGTGCCCCCGCGCTGCGCTTCTTGTTCCATTGGAACCCCCTGCTTTCCATATTCTCTTCTTTACCCCTTACTTTTTCCACTTCTTCTTGGACGATACCCACATTAGGCCCTTTTTTTTTTTGATACTTGAACTTCCGATCTCACCTGGTCGACTGGGGCACCTTCCATAATTTTACCCTTTTCAGTTGTTTGCGTTTACCCCTCTTCCTCTTATTTGACTTCGGTGTAAAAGGCTCCCTCTCCCCTGGGCGTTTTTTCTTTCGTTGATCCGTATTTTTTTCACCCCAACGTTTGCCTCCCTCCTTTTTCCCGAAATTTTCCTCCCAGGACGTCTTGTCTTCGCTCAATGGTTTTTTCGCTTTTTTTTTCCCTCTTATTTGCTGCGCGGGCTGGTTCTCTCAATTACAATAGATGTTTTCTCCCCCCTCTTTTTTTTCCCCCCTTTTGCCTTGCGGCAGCGGGTGGAGTTTCGGAATGATCGCTGAAATACCTTGGGTTTTTTAACTTCTTTTCCCTCCCTGGGTTTCCGGCCTTTTTATGTATTTGTTTTTAGGCCTCCTCGGCGCCCCAGTACACCACGTTCACCCCTTCCCCCACCTGACACGAGACGATTTTGTCCCCTGCTTTGAAGTTCCTCTTTTTTTCTTTCATTTCCTTCTGGACTGTTTCACTTTCCACACGGAATTAATGATTCCCCCTTCCCCACCTTCAATACACGCGAAGATTTTGCGCGGCTTTTTGGGTGGACTCACCCCTTCAGTCATTCCCCTTTTCTCGGTTTGTCGCAGTGCTACTTTTCACCGTGGGTTGATGAGTTCATCAGACGGCGCCAATGGCGGTGGGGGGGGTTGCTGGGACCCCCTTCAGTTTCCATGACACCTTTACGTCCACTACTCCCCCTTTCCGATTACTATTGTCGAGCGCAAGCCACTTGATGTTTGTCATGATGAGTGTGAGTGTGTGCTGAATGGCTCCGGTCTAGCCACATAGACTTTCGGGGTTCTACGTTTTTTTTTTGACCCGCCTTTGTCACGGCCCTTAGTTTTTTTACTGAATTTCCACCCGCTTTCTAACTTCTATTGCATTTTCCCCCCCAGTCAGTTTTCATCTCCTTTTTGGGGGATGCATGCCGGATCACTTCTTGATGGGCAGTTTTACTCTTTGATGCTAGACGTTGTTTTCTTTGGCCCTAAAAGATTCTCTCTCTTTTTCCTTCCCGTTTGTTTTTTTTTTTTTTTTTTTTTTTTTTTTTTTTCTTTTTTTTTTTTTTTTTTTTTTTTTTTTTTTCTCTCGACTCTACATTACTCCCCTGATCCCCCTGGTGCTTATCTTTCCAAAGCGCAATTCAACCGTCTGAACGGGATCTTCAAGAATTTCGATGAGCGTTGTTGCGTTCAGGGATTCTGTTTTTCCTGAGCTTCCCCCCTTTTGTGCCAGGAGCTTTTCCTTGTTGCAAAAGGTTCCTCAGACTTTGTGACCAGAGCAGTGCTCGACAAGATTTCCGTCGAGTTCGGTGGGTTCTTTTCTTCTCGTTTTGACTGTTTCCTAACTTGTAAAGCTGAGCCGTAGGTATTTCTTTGGAGCCGTTTTTGCCCACCTTTTCAGTCACATCTCCCCCACACCCCTTGCTATTCCTCGCGAAGGGCCGCCCCCTTCCGCAGAAGGTCTTCTTTTCTTTGGACCGCCCGTGCTGATTCGTTTTTTTGTAAGCTCCACAAATTCCAGGAGATCAGTCCCCCCTCCTCTTTTTTACTTTGTCCCAGTTTTGTCCGTGGGCACGATGTTGATGGGCGAATGGTAGGTTCCTAGTTTTTTTTCCCCCCCTTTACTTAAAGACGTTCCGTGGCGTGCTTTCCTTTTTCCGACCCCCCTTCTTTTTCAGGAGGCGTCTTCTTTTTTTTTTTTTTTTGGTTTTACCTAACTACCGCGCCAGCGCGAATCGAGATCCGAGGGTTTTTGTATATGATTTTGCCCGAGGGTCCTGCCCCAAGATCATACTACACGGGCAGCCTTTTCTCAAAGTTCATTTTTGATCCATTGCTCCCTTCCACTTCGGGGCGGAGGGCTCCCTCCTTTCCCCCCAATGTTTTTGTTTTTTTTTTTTTTCTGTCCCCTACGGCTTCGGACCATTACTCCGTAGATTTTTCCCCTCTTCTTTTACCCCCTTCCCCCCCCCCCGTTTGGCCTCAGATTTTATTTTCGCCGTTTCGGTTATTTTACCACCGTCGACCCGTTCTGCCCAAATCCCCCCCTCTAGAGTCTCTCCCCCAAACCCCCACCTTAAGTGTCTTTTGGTATCGTCCGCCGGATCCCCGTGATTTTGAGGGCCCTACATGCATGCCCTTCAATACGGACAGGTTCCTTTTTTTCGCACAGGACGCCTCCCTATCCCCTTGTCTGTCCAGGTTGTTTTTTTATTCTTGGGGTTTGATCAGCTGGTCAAACTCTTTCCTTCCCCAACGTGTCCATTTATGTTTTACCTTCGATCGATCGCACGTGGAGAGTTAGAAATTACCCTTTTACCTCTTCTCCCTGGTCACCGATATCTTTTCTGCTATTACTGTGACGATGGTTTTCGCGCCTGATCACCCCCTCTTTCCATGGTCCTTTTTTTTAACGGGGGTTTTACAAGCACCTCAAGCGGAATATGCTTTTTGGTTGTTGTCTTTTTTCAACCCCGATTCGTTGCCTTCTTTTTGATCAAGACCTCTCCTTTGGGAGTTACACAGGGTTCTCCTTTTCCCTTGCTCGTCCCCCCGGTTCCCCCATCAACGCCTTTCTTTGAGCCCGAAGTGGTATACGTGGGATGACTTTTTTGCCAGAGTCCCGTCCGGTTACTGGATGCTTCTGCTTGTTACTACGTGTGGGACGTCACATCCTGCTGAATCAAGCGCTTCGGTTCATCTTGGCGTAAGCCTCCCTTTAAGTTTTTTCACACCGCGCTCAAGGTTCCTCGCCAGGGGGTTTCTGCCTTTCTTGAGAGGCGCCCCCTCACTTCACTTGACTTTTGCTTTTCTCGTACCGTCACTGGTCAAGGCTTTTTCAGGATTACGGTTATTCCTTTTCTCTTAGTTCAGCGGATTCCATGCGGTTCAGACTGTCTGCATGACTCTTTCTGGAACCATCCCTTTCCCTTCTCAACTTTTCTCTCCCCCCCCCCTTCTTCTGACGCTTCTCTTTGCCGGAACATGCTTACGTCAATGTGTGTGATTAGAGCCAGGTTTTCTGTACCTGGCGCTGCCCCCCGGGAGCTCTGTCCTCTAGGTTGTTCTTCTCAGCAATGCTTCCTTTTTTTGTCCTACACCAGTGAAATTTTTCCTCTCCTGCGTCCTTTTGTTGGCCACAACAGGTGTTCGGATTTTGTTTGTCTTTGCCCCCTGTTTTTTACTAATCTTGAAAGTGTCATGGTTCCTCGTTTACGAACGCCTTTTCTCCCCCCGAGACCCCATTTTTGTACGTTCGGTTCACGAATATTTTGGACCTCTGAGACTTGAGTGCGCACCCGGTCTTTCTTGCTCCGTTCCTCTCTCTTGTGTTTGCGGGGTGCGCAAAGCGTGTCCCTTCGTCCCCCTCATTTTTTTTTTTTTTCCGCTTCTTGAAGGAAGCCGCTGCGGTTAATTGATGGCCTCCCCGGGCAAGTCCCCCATTGATGTTTTCCTGAATTCCCGTTACGGCCTGTACGATGGTTTCTTTGTTTTTTTTGCGTATTCATTCGCGTCCCGTGAGTTCTGTTTTCTTTTGCGTTTTTTTGCCCACTCCCCCCGTCTCCGGAACTAACCTGGCCTGTTTCGGCTTGTGGTCCCCTTTCCAAAACATCCTCTTTTGCACCTCCCGAGGGTCATCGTTTGAAGTTTTATTCCCTTAGTCGTTACTGTCCCCCTTTTTGCCTTTCAATTTTCTTTGACATTTGCCGCCCCCAGAAACTCCGTGTGCACTAGATCATTAATGGTCGGGAGCGCGTTTTGATGGTGAAGTTCTCCCCCCTTTTCTTCCCGGCCATTGTTTTAGTTAGAGCTTTCCACCTTGGCGCCGTAAAGTTCTGTTTTTTCTTGCTACAGTTTCAACCCTTTTTCTCGTTGCATATGGTTTTTCTCTGAGGCATTCCCTTTCTTAGGACCCTGAAACTTTCTTCTTCGGCTTTCGCACCGAATAAATTTTCTTCCGTACTTTTTCCAAGTTTTTTTTTTTTTGAAACCCCGGTGCACTTTTCTTCCTACGATCCGATCTAGTCATTGTATCCATGTGCCTCTTTCCTTTTTTTTTCGTACCATTTTCTCAGTCCGGCGAGTTCGGCCGTTGCTTTTCCCGAGAGGACCCTTTTTGGTGAACATTTCGCCGTCTCACTTTATCTTTTTTTTTTTCTAAATCTGGTTTTTTTTTTTTTTTGCCCGCAACCCCCCCCTATTTTCCTGTATGTCCCACTCCCTTCCTGCGCCCCCGGAAACAACTGGGCTTGCATTCCCTTCGACGATCCCTTGCAGTTTTCCGTACCAGGCAGTCGACCGACTTTTTTTTGCATTTTTGTTCTCTGACCTGCCTTTTGCCTACCTCAATTGGCTCAAATTCTCCCTCTATCATTCGGAGCCGGAAAGATTCTGGTTTTCCCCAGTCAACGGGCGTGCAATGTTTTCCATTGCGATTCTACGCCTTTTCTCTCCTTTAATTCCTCCTTTTTTTTTTGGCGAAGTGTGAGATGGTAGCCGGCCCCCCTCCCGTTTTTTCACCCCAGGAGACCCCTTGATTGCCCTTCATTCCTTTTGCAAGGATGGATATTCTTCTTTCTCTTTCCTTTGATGGTTCCCCCTTTTCGGTCGGCGCCAGGGGATTTCGGCCAATTTCCCAAGCATCCCTTCGTAGCCCACCATTTTGTGCTGTAGGAAACCCCCCCTTCCATGGCCTTCGTTCGCCGGAATGAAACATCAGTTTGTTTTATTGGCCGGTCCCGTGCATAGATCGTTTGAAGGTCTCCCACAACCCACTCTTTCCTTTTCTTGTTGACGAAGGGACCGTCGACCGGTTGAAAATGTTTCTCTGAATTTTGCTGGGCACGTTTAAAACACGTTTAGACCCTTCTCTTATTCATTCCTTGCGTTAACCCATTTTCTTCCCTTTCTAGCAAGGATACCTGGCCGATCGTCTTCTGCGTTACATTTTCCTTCCAAAATTCCCCATTGACTTTGGGTGTCTGGTGGCGGCCAAGCCTTGTGCCCTGCTTTCCATAGAAGGGATTAGCCCTTTTTGCGGACAAGTCGGAGATGTAGGGACCCGTTTTTACTTTATGCCCCCCCTTTCGTTCCCTTTCCCGGTGATAGCCCCATTCTTCTTTTCCTTGATTACTACCCTTAACCTTAACCTTCAGTTTCCCCTCCCTCTGGTTTTTCTCGGCCCGTAGTCACCACTTGTTTGTAATATGTGACCATCCCAAACCTGGTGATAGGCACAAATCCCCCCCCTTGCCCTCACCCATGAAGGCGGGTTTTCTCCCCCTTCGTTTCTTTGTTTTCCCCCTCCCCCCCCTAACGAAAACTGACTCTCAGCTGTGTCCTGCCCTTGCCCCCCCTAGGACTTCTTTTTTTTCCCCCAACTGATCGGCGGAATTGCTTTCCTCGGTTCTTTTTGCATTTTTTTGGGTTAAGTCCACTCCTCCACCCTTCCCCAATTTTTTTTTTCGTGTCAGTCCGCTACTTTCCTAAGCCCCCCATCCCTTTCCGCCCTGTTTCTTTCCATTGGACTTCTGATCCCGGTCCAAACCCTTCTTTCCCGGATTCGAACGTCCTGCGTTTGTGCGTTGCCATGTCTTGGTTAAGGGCTCGGGACGGTTTTGCATAGTGGTCATCCGTCGCTTTGTGCTTTTTTTGTGCAAGGACAGGCTGCGTGCATTTCCCTCCTTGCTTGGCCAGCACACGCGATTAACCTATGAGGAGGCGTGGGAATTTTTCGTCCCGACCGCCGTGTTTCATACCCCTTCCTCTTTTCGGACGCTCGACTTTCACCGATTGTCGATGTTTCCTCCCCCCCTTTGATCGAACGCGGCCGAACGCCTTCTCCCCCCAAATCTTTGTAAACCCCTGCATTGTCCCCCCCCCCCAAAAGCCGAACCTCGTTGACTGGTCCCGTTAGTTTTCTTGTTTGGACAACCCCTTTCGGGATGGAAACGTTGGGCTCGATTTTTTTGATATTTTTTTTTTTCTCGAACTGGAGCTTTGGACGGCGTATTGCCCCCACGTTTTAAAGTCCCCCTTTTACCAGATCTCCAAACAGTGTCACCAGCTGTGGACTCTTCCCAGTACGGCGGCCGTCACACGTGTTCGTTTTAGTATCGAAATGGGGGATTGAGTGGTACCTTCTGTCCCAGTCCTTTTGGATTTGTATTCTTTCCCCCCCCCGGGATCTAACCATATAACTGGTCCCACTCAGACACGCATCACGTCAACCGTTTCTCGGTAACGTCCTTCATCGACCCTTCCCGATTTCCCCCCTGGTCTTTTTTTCGATTTCCCAAGATTCCCATGTTAAAGTCGTTTGGTTCTGAACATTACATCTTTCGTCATTCCCCTCCCCCTTCAACCGTTCGGAGGTCCCTTAGTGTGCTCTTCTTTTGTTTTGCCGGAACTCATGTCTTTTTTCATTCCTGGTGATTTGTCTTTGTCTGTTGGTGATTATGTCCCCCCCTCTTGTGTGGTTTTTGACTTGTCGGATTGTTAGATTGCAGTTAATCCCTTCCTTTGGTATCCACCGTCCATACCATGTTTCCTACTCGCCGTCGGCCGTCACAAGGGGGGGGGGGGGGGGTCATTTCCCCCCCCCACCCAAGGGCATTTGTCTACGGAGGCCCTTCCCTGCCTTTTTCACTCTGATGTCCTAAACCTCGCTCCCTTTGATCTGCATTCGGCTCCTTGCACAACAACTTGAAATTCCCCCCCACCTGACAATTTGCGGTCATATCGTTGTTGTTTTCACCCCCCCCCAAAAAGTTCTCCCATGTCAGGGTGTTTTTGTATCAACAGAGTGGATTTTGTCGCGACCCTGTTCCCCCCACTGATTCTTGGAACGCAGATATTCCTCTTTTTTGGTCTGCGATCTGTTTCTGTACTGGCGTTCCCCTCTTTCGTCAGGCCTCGACGTATGCTGGTGAGGTCTTTTGCGGAATCGCATTTTCGGCGGTCTTTGCTCCACCCGGGCTCCACTCCATCAATGAAACCCCCTGGCGAATTTCCCTTGATTGTTAGTCTTTGACGACATGTCCTGCCTTTATTTTTTCTTCCCTCTTTCTTGAATTGGCGGTTCCTCTCCCAATTTATTACTGGGCCCTTGGACTGATATCAAAATTCGCCACTGTGGTGTGCGCCCTCTGTATCGTCCGTGAGCAACTTTCCCTTTGAACTTTGTTCCTTCCCATACCGTCCCCGACATACCGGACTAATTTTTCCTTTATTTTTAGGAAATCTCATCACTGTCTTTTTAGTTTCTTTAATTTTTTCTCCTTGTAATCCTTCCCTTAAACTTGCCTTCCTCATTTTTTAAGTCAAAGTGTTTGCCGTCACCAGCGCTACTTTCGGCTCCCTTTACACCCTTTCTTCTTTTCAAGGCTTTTCCTATTGAATTTTCAAGCTGGAGTGTTTTAGACTAATAGGCCTCTCCCCATCTTGTAGCTCTACACGATTTCGCGTCTGTCGGTTTTTGATCCCTTACTTTTCTCTCCTTTTCTCTTTCATGGGGGGCTGTCCGGCCCCCTCAACGCGTTTGTCTTTTGTTGCTGATTTTGTTTTCGTACTAACCCCTTCTCATTTCCACGGTCAAAGGTCCTAACAACACAGTAAAGACTAATCTTTTCCCTCCCTTTGTTCGTTCTCCTTGCTTTATTTTCGATTGACGCCCCCTCCCAACCTGACTTGTCTTTCTTGTGGCCCTTTTCTCACCCCCATAACACCGGGCCGTTTCTTTTTTTTTATGTCTCCTCTTTCGCTTCGGCGTTCCTTTGGTCTAAGGGTTTCTCCTTTAGGACATTGGCGGCGTCGCCCTACTGTAGAGGGGGTTTTTTTGACCTCCGCGTCAAGAAATGACCTTTTCCCTCAATTTCCTCATTCTTCGACGATTAATTTTGCGATCACTGCTCTTGGTGTCACAATTGGTCGTCTATTTTCCCCAGTCCCCTCATTTCTTTTGGACCACTTCTTCGCATTGCATAGATGATATTTCCAATTTTTTGTTCTGATCGGTGATCCTGTTTAAACGCCCCTCACTCAATCTTCTTCCTGTCCCTCGGCCGCCGGTTTTCTCTTTGCCCTGTGGGCGTCCATACAGGCTTTGTGACTTAGATTTCTTCTTTCAGAACAGACTTTTACCTCCTCTCCGTTTTGTTTTCTAGTTCGATCCTTTTTTTTTCTTTTTCCAGATGGCCCGTCCTATCCATTTTTTTCCTTGGACCTCCCTTGCCTTTCCACCACCCTCGTATACCGGATCTTTGCAAGTTCCCCTCTTTGACTATTTTTCTTACCGGCATTTCCCTTTTTTGCTTGCTTGCACGTAACTTAGAACTCTCTTTGTCTATGCTGACGAGTGCTTCCCCTTTTTTTATCTTTCACCGTCGAAGTGATTTGTCTCGCACAATTTTTTTTCAAATAGTCCTTTTTAGGCGTGGAATTAGCGTTCTACTTTTTTCCTCTTGCTTTGTTCCAATTTCCGGTCCTGAGCTTCAGTCATCACCTCCTCTCCCCCCCCTTGTGAACATTGTTTCCGTCGTGAACCACCTTCCTTCCTCCAGAACGGAGCGTCTGGCCCCATTTCGTACCATCGGCAGTCTGGGAACCGTGGTTGCCCCCTTTTCCATTCAATTGGTTTAGGGGCTTTCAGCGGAAAGACCCCCTCATGAGTTGATTCACACAATAGTTGATATCTTTGTTTTTTGTTGCACGTGTTTTAATTTGGATCCTTCGTTCTTTATTCTTTCGTTTCTCCCAAAAACGCAATTCCCTTCGGCGTTAGGTCACTTCCCCCGTAACCCCCCTTCTTTTCATATTTTTGGCGGATAAGGGCGTCCCTGATTGCGCGAATTTGTTCGCGCGACCTCGAGGTTTGATTCTCTTTCCCTATGACGCCATCATCTTTTCCCTCCTCCCCTAGGAAGGGCGGGAAAAAGGACTTTCTTCCTATCCCTCCTTCTGTATCCTCTTTTTTGCCGTCAATCGGAAATGCGTTTTACCGTTGTTTCGATCCCCCGTTCGAACCATGAATGTTTTTTTTCTTTTTTTTTCTTTTCTTCCTTTTTTTTCCTCCCCCAAGGTCCCACGGCCTAATGCCCGCGCGTACTCTTTTTCTTCGCACCAGTCTACAAACTTTTTTTCAGCATCGATCTGTCTTGAGATGAAACCCCCCCCCCAACCTTTCCGCATTGGTATCTCTTTTCTTCCTATCAACCGTGTCTCTGGCGCATCTTTTTCTTGTCCAGACAACTACTTTTCCCCTGCGGCGAGAAGCGCTTTTCTGCCCGGTTGCAATGGGCTGGATTTCAGTCTTTTTGTACTTTTTCACGATCCTCCCGTTGCCCATCACTTTCCTTGAATTTCAATACCTCCGTTTCATAGAGCACGGAGATTCCTCTAATCTACCACGGGAGATCGACGGTACCCCCCCCCTTTCCCCTCACGCGGGGGCGGCCGTTTCATGTCCCCTTTTTGGAAGATTTTCTCTCCCCCTTTCGTTCAAATCCTTTTTGCTCGATAACGGGGGTGTTTTTTCAACTGTCTCTTTGTCTCTTGACGGTGTCAGTTTTTGCGGGATTTTGTCTCCCCAGTGTTTTTTTTTCTTTTTTTCAGTCGGCTGACGGACCTCTCTACGTGGTGGTAAATCAGAGTTCGTCATGGGTTCTTTTTTTTTCCAAATCCCCATTTCTCTCTAGCCGACTATTGACACCTTTGCTTTACTTGGTTTATCTTTTCTGGCGGAGGCGACGGCCCTTCGCGGTAACTCCTCCTTTCCAAGCCGCTTTCTCGAGCAGCTCCGTGGTACTTCATTGAAGTTTTTGACTCCCTTTTTCTTTTCCTTGTGTAAACCGCGGCCATTTTTTTTTAGTGGTCCTCTACGGTGACTCTGCTGCGGTGAGATTTTTTCCCTTTCTACACGCCTTTCCTTGGTGTTCTGTCTTTTTCTTATCACCCCGTTTTTCTTCCCCTCGGATCGTTCTGAAGTCTGTTTGACTTTTTTTTTACCCCCTTGTCTTGTGCTCGTTCGATCGCATCTCTTTTCACCAAGCCTCCCCTTCTTTTTTTCCCTTTCGACGCACACAGGTGCCCGGCCACTTGCTGCTGGCCGACATGGGAACCTTTTTCCTCCTTTTTGCTTGATCGCTCCCTTTACCCATGTCCATTCCCCCTCCGCGGACAATTTTTCTCCCTTTTCTTTTTTTTCAAACATAGGCCGGCTCAGTTAAGGCACCCACCCCCCCCCCCTGGAGCCTTTCCCCCCTCTTTGACCCTTGGTGAAAGTCCACCTTTTTCCCCGTTTTTTATGTCTTTTTTCTTTCCGTTTCCTGGACTTTGCACTCACTTTGCCCTTTTTTAGTTCCCCTCCTTCTTATTGGCGAATCCCTGAGAAATGGTTTTTCCTTTTCTCGTAGCTTGGCGAAGTTGAGCTGGAGCGTCCCAAGGCGCTTTTTCCCTCCAGATCTTTTTTCCCCCTTTGTTTCTGGGGCGCACAGCGTGTTCACATGCGAGTCCGGCATGTCCCTAAATCCTTCCCCCCCTTTTTTTCGTATGTGCCGATTGACGTCCCCAGCGCCCGTCACAAGCCTTTCTTTTTTTTCTTTTTTTCTAGCTTTCCCCTTCCGGTGTGTTTTGGGGCGGTTCTATGAGGTTTCTCCCTCCCTCCCTGGGCTGAAATGTTGGCGCGCCACGGCGCTTAACCCATTGGGCCTGTTATGATTTTTTTCTTTTTTTTTTTTTTCCCCCCATTCCAGCCCTCCCCAGAGAGCAATATTCGGCCATCCTTTCTCGTTCCATAGTCCTGGTCCTTCCCTTTTGCTTTTCTTTTCACTTAGATTTCGCACATAAAGAGGTTATAACGAGGGCATGCTGTTTCCTGAGTTTTCTTCTTTTTCCCCATTGTCGCAATAGTCCACATTGTGGTTAGGTTGAAGCTGAAACCCCTTTTGCTTCTAAATGTCTGTTGAGTTTGGCCTTCATAAGTGCTGGCTTGTCACCCCCCTGTTGATTTTCTGCCCCCTCCCAGGTCGGCTCCCTTGAATCGTTTTATCTGTCGCACAACTTCCCTCCTTCCATTTGGCCGCCCGTTTGAGTTTTTGAAAGGCCTCGATCTCCTTTTCTTTCCTAGAATTTTTTTTCCTTCCTTTTTCTGGCAGTGATCGCCGGCGATGTCGGGCTGCTTTACATGGTCAGGTTCCCTTCGTTTTGTCTTTACCTTTTTCGCCGTCGAAGTCGTCCTTTGATCACAACCTGAGGTTTCGGTTAGGGTCCGGGTCAACATTATTCCCGGATAGTCCTCCCCCTTTTTTGTTGGATCAGGTTGAAGTCCCCACTTGAAAGTTTCTCCCCCCTTAATGTCACCTCTTGATGATTTCGGCGTTCTGAGTACATTTCTCCGACGGAGATCTCCTTTCCCCCCCTCTTTTATCTCAGCCGGCCCTCCCTGATGATGTGGTCCTGTCCCGATTTGCGGGCGGCGGTCCACGATAGGGGCTGGATTTGCTAATCTCTTTCCTTTTCCTACTCCTTCCCTTTTTTGTTTTTTTCGTCTCTCTTTTAAGTACCACCATTGTTGACCCAAACGGCCGCCCCCATAACTTTTTTCTTGACCCCTCCTTTTTTTTTTCCTGAGAGATTTGAGATCTCTTGCCCTTCCACTTGGAACCTTTCCCTTTTCGCGGGCGTGCCACCCAAGCATCTTATTTTTCGAAATGTGCTGTCGGCCCTTTGACCCATACTTTACTGCGTACCTCCCCCCCATGCCGGAGTTTTTCGCAACGCTTTCTGGAGAATTTTCTCTTTTTTTCTCTTCCCACCCGACCGAAAAACCCTCTGGATCATCTACAGGAGGAAGGTCTATTTTTTTCACTTTGTTGAGTCCCTGCTTCTGGGCCAGGACGTCCCGTGCAGTCACACCCCGCGAGATTCTTGACCACCCTTTTCGTAAAATGGATACCCTCTCCGTCGCTCCCCCCTTCACTTCTTTTGCTTCTCATCATTTCCTTTTCACAGAATTTCCGGTGCTGCCAAGCCGGGAAAAGTTACTGGTGAGTATAATAGTGTGTTGGGAAAGGATTCCCCCTTCCTGTCACTATTTTTGGTTTCCCTGTTTTCCCCTCTCTTCTTTACTTTCCGAGGCAATCCCGTGATGCACTCGATACCGGCTTACTTCCCCCCTTTTGAACCAAAATACGTCTTTTCGGTTCTCGGGCCCGCGAACCCATTCGGGTAACCTTTCCCCTGACCAATTGACCGGCCACCCATTTTCACACGCCTCCTGACCATGAGCGGCGTTATTATCCCTCCCCCCCCCCCCCCCCCCCCCCCCCCCCCCCCCCCACCCACCCACATTATACTTCTGGGTGGGTTCGGCAAATTTCCTGAACCCCACGTTTTACCGCTTTTTTTTCCCCCCTTGTCCATTTGTCCCGAAGAGTCTTTTTTCCCCCACTGCGATATGCCTTCGCGCTGTTTGCATTGCTTGGAAAAAGGTTTTGCCTCCCCGGCCAAGTGACCCTTTTCTTGCCCCCGATCTTTCCATTGGAGGATGAAACATCAAATAGATTGTCGTAGCATGGAACGACATAAATGCAACCCCCCCGTAGTTAAGTGACTCACGGCCTGGTGGCTTTTTTCGACGAGTTGTTGGAAGGTTTTGATTAGGACGGAAATACTGCTCGGAGTGACTTCTTCCCTTTCACTTGTGTTGTTGGTCTTTCTGTTGTGGGGTTGGGGGGTTTTTTTTGGTGTTTGTTTCGCTTTGGTGTTGGTTTGTTTGACCCCCCCCCCCCCCCCCCCCCCCGCTTTGTGCAGGGGCCCTTGTCAATTTTTTTTTCAACAGCCTGTGTGCCGCGTTGCCCCTACGCACCGAAAGTGGACTACACTTCTTTCCTTCTTGACCGCGCTTTTCCTCCTGCCGTCCTTCTCCCGCCGTGTTTTGTGCCGTTTGTTGGGTTTTTGTTTGTTGGTGTTTTTTTGTATTTCTTGGACGTCACCGATGGTCGCTTACCCCTTTCCCCCACCCTTTCTTCTCTGAAGAGTGCTTTTTTTCCTCCCCTCCAAATCTTCGTACCCAAATGCCGGACACCCCACAAGTTCTTTTTTAAAGGTTGTTAATTTTGGAACCGTTTGTTGTTTCTTAACCTTTTTCGATGGTGGGAGGAAAAACAGTTTTGATCTGCGAGCAGCGAACCCCCCCTGTTGTATTTGCGGTTGATGATGATTCCAGTTGGTTCTTTTCTTCTCCGAAATCCACAGGAGTAAAAGATGGTTGGTTGGCAGGATTTAACTCTCCGCCTGATTTCTTTTAGTTCAGTGATGGGTGGTATGCGCTTTCCGGTAGGTTTCCTTTCAACCAAGGCTCTGGACTGCCGACCTCCTGGAAACCCGCCCTTGACCACTTCTCAAGTCTCATTCCCCGTCCATACTGCCTTCCCGATGCCAAATGACATCTAGTCCCCCAAGACTCCTTTGGCCCTTCTCACGCACGATTCCCCCTGCCCTTTTGCTCACGCCTCTTTCATTTTTCCCCTTCCCGGGTGCTGTCGTGTTTACTTGAACACAGTTTGCCACTCGGCCCCCGTGTGAACCTGCGGGCGTTCGTTTTTTTTTTTTTTTCCCATGTATCTGTATTGGACCCTTTCTGTCACCGTGGATCTTCTCTGACTTCGTGATTTTTTTTTTCGTCTTTTTGGATTTGTATCAATTTCGACGGCCTTCTCTTTCTTCATTGCCTACAGTCTTTTCCCCACTCGTGTCTTGGTTGCGAACCTAACATGTATTCCTCCGCGCCCTAATGTCCCTCCCCTTGCTGTAACCTCCCCACGGCGGTCCAGCTGACTTTAAGTTTCTTCCACAACAGCCGCCCACACTGACCAAGGCCTTCTTGAGGGCCATCTCTTTTTTCAAAACCACACCCCCAAGTTACTTTCCCCTCCTTAGGGGTTGTTCCGGGTTTCCCGCGTACATAGTCAAGCTTTATTTTTCCTAATAGCATATGTGTGACTTTTGATATATTACTGGTTATTCAAGTTTCTCTTTTTTTTGCAGCTCGATGCGTGAGGATTGGCCTTCCTTTCCCCTTCCGGCGGGCTGTTTGGAGGATACTTCTTCCCCAGTTGTAGTCTACCCCCCCCTTGGTTTCCCATGCACACCTGTTCGGGAAGGGCGTTTGGTTTTTTTGGGGCGTTTCGCCTTGGGAACCGGACCCCCACGGAATATTTTTTTTTTCGGCAACGCTTCTGCTTTTGCCTCCACAAGGTTTGGTTCCGTTTCACCCCTCTATCCACATCTAACTTTGGTGGATCTTCCAGATCGATTTCCCCCCAAAAAAAAACCCCCCCCCCTTTGTTAGCTTTTCATAATAATGACTGAACGCACGCATCGTGCACAAGCTGAGGACGTTTCTTGATTTCGTTAAATGCGGTCATTTTGGCGTAGGGCTTTTTCCTGTGGTTTCTGCCCTTTTACCTCCGGTTTATAATAAAACACCCAGCCTCCTTTTTTCCCCGAATGTTGACAGCCCACCCGTGCGTCTCCTCAGTCGGAGGCCTCCTTCACTGGTTTTTTAAGATGGATGCCTCTTTTTTGTGGTTGTGATGGATTTCCTCGGTTACAAATTTATTCCACCCTCTATTTGTCCTCTCTCCCGATTTCTTCGCGGTTTGGCTGAGTGCGGGATTATTTCCCATGTTCTTCCCCTTCCGTCTTAAGGGGGAGGGTCCGGTGCCCTGGAACGCAAGTCTTCTTTTCTCTTTTGGTGTGACCTTAGCCTAATGGTCATACCCAACAATTTTCACCCCCTTAGTGAAAGGTGAAACCTTCTTTCTTCCTCTTTTTTCAACAACTTTCTGTCGATCTCGGGCTTTTAATTTTAGATCGTACCCCCCTCAGTTTGAACCCCCCCCTCCAATTTTCTAAGGGGTTTTGCAAACTTGATTCAACAATCACACTTGGGCCGTCTTGGTGTACTGGTTTGTTTGTTCTGGGGACTTCGGCCTCGGCGAGTTATATTTTTCGGCGGCAGTCCTGTCACTTGGAGGGCTCTTAGAAAACCT
>Ga0179591_1352215_pt1 | contig 21239 bp, 19 predicted proteins | sample CZOMad2_1_08_16f_FD_182891 | JGI IMG/M metagenome (GOLD analysis project Ga0179591, IMG submission 182891) | Vadose zone soil fungal communities from Angelo Coast Range Reserve, California, USA - CZOMad2_1_08_16fungal (PacBio error correction) | ecosystem: Environmental > Terrestrial > Soil >... | reverse complement strand
ATGGGTGAAGGTTCACAGTGATATTCTCCCTTCCTGGAGGTGGTTTCTCCTCCCCCCAGTGTTTGATGGACAGGTCCTTTCCCCCAGGGGAAGTTTCCTCGATTCTGATTTTCTTTTCCAGATCTGAGAAACAGTAGCGTCGGACCCCTTTTTCTTGAAGCCCTGACGTCCTATTTTCCTGCTTTTGAGCTTCCTTCGTGCTGGGGGAGTTTTTGTTTTTTCCGCATTCGGGGCGCACCATACGTCCCTTGCTTTCGGCGCGGTGCCTTTGTCCTAAGGTCGTTCCTTTTTCTACTTTTGCCTTTCCCCCATATAAAACTGCAAACGCACACCCTCTCCGAATTCACCTCCCGACGTTCTACCCAGATTTCATTGGCGAAAGTTTTTTTCAACCTTCCTGACTGCTGATCTTGTCGCGACCTGATTCCGCCCCCAGCCCCGACCCAAGATGGAAGCTTTCAGGTGCTTTTCACCTCACTCTCATTTTTGCCCCTGACGCGTTGGTAGTCCATCAGACCAGGACCCACCCCCTTTGGTTCTGACCCATCTCAAAGTTAACCTCCTCTATGCGACTTCGCAGTCCGGGACTTCGTTTGGCTGTCCAGGTCAGTAGAGGCCCTTTTTGGACACTCCCTTTTTCGTAAACCTGTCCGCTATTATGGGGAAGACCTAAACACTTGGGGACGGACTGATTCCTTGATTTTGATTTCTGTTTTGGCAACTTCTATGATCATTTTGTTTGATCCTTTATCGATGTATTACTTTACTTGTGTCAATACCAACTTCTTTGCCCTTTGGATTGTCGAATTGAACCTCTTCCTCTTTGGCATTAGGGAGCTCCCAAATGTGTTGTGAGTATTTTCCCTTCCCACCCGATGCCCCATTTTGTAGTGTGATATCACGTTATTTGACGCCCCCCCGTGAGACCCCTCTCCCTGAAGGTCCAAGGACGCCCCAGAGTGTACTCTTGTACGGGAACCTCTGGTCTTCCCCCCTCTCGTGGGTGGGGCCCCCTGTTCCGAGGACCTCCTGCAACCCAACATTGCCCCCAGCCTCCTTTTGGCGTCAGATCAACCTCAACCCCGCCCTCTTAGCCGTACCCTAATTTCCCCTCTCCCCGATTGTCCCACTCGTAGGAAGCTGCAAAAGCAAGGTGATTTTTTTCAAGAAGCTCCGCAAACCCTGTGTCCTGAAACACCATAACCTGCTTCGGGTACCCCCCCCTGGGGGACATTGTTGGGCTTCCACGACAGTTTTCTTTATTCATGAATTGATTCCCAGCTGGGACTTCCGTTTACCCTGCTTTTCCGCCGTACCTTTGTACCCCTTTACTCGAGCGAAGCTGATTGAGCCCCATTTGTGCGGTGGTAGACCACTTGACCCGCCTTCATCCCTGATACGAGATTTTTCCGCTTTTGCGGCCCATTCTTCGTATGAATTCTGTACAGACCTTTTTGCCTTTCCTTCACTTCCACCTTCCCCCCTCTGATGGTAGACCTGGAGGTGATCCCTTCGATGTTCCCCCCGCTGGAGACGTGTGCTTCTCAGAGGGAGTCTTTTTTTTTCCAGGCGGAACCTATTTGTGCGCGCGTTGAGGAAACTAATGGTGGTCAAACCGGGGTGACCCTCTGAAGTCCCGTTCGCAATGAAGGGGCGCTTCTTTCGGACACTTTCTTCCAGATCGTGTGCACCTTTTCTTCTGGGACAGATCAGGTTAGTCTGATTCTCACACTTGTCCGAGGTCCCCAAAAAGGTTTGTCACCGAACTCCCTCCTCTTCTCTCAAGATAGGCAGAGGAGGATTCACCAGAGCGCTCGCGGGCGGCTAAGACTTTTTGGGGAGTCTTCCCATGTCCGATTCGACCCTTTCATGGCTTTTTCCATTGGGTTTCTTCGACCACTCTGAAGTCAGCTTATTCCTTTTTCCCCTCACCTGTTTTCCCGGCGGCTGTTCTTTAGTTCCTGTCTCAGGCAGTTTCCTCTTGAGGACTAAGTCTGTTTTTTTTAGGTTTTTTTTTTCTGGACTCCCGTCTTTACGTAAATGTCCTTTTTCGTCTACGCCTGAACCTAAAAAATTGCCACCCAATTTCTACGAGCCTTATGTCATCTCACCCCTCCCTGGACTGAGTGACAATTCCTGACACCTTCCCTTCTCTCAGCTTTCCGGATTTATGGCCGTTGTCTTTTTTTTCCGATTCCGAACAGGATCGGCTTACACATTTAAAAGCCTTTTTCCTTGGCTGTATAACCTTTAAAGTTGATCACAGGCTACACCAACCTCTGACGCCCCCACCCCCCCAACATGTCCTTCACTTAGATCGCTTTTCTGCCCCCAACCTGCCTGGGTCTCTTCTGACGTAAGTGGGTATCCGGCATCTTTTGCTTGTTGGCCTTTCCCATAGATTTCATGGCCAAAATGGTCCCCCCCAGTTCTTTTTCGTTGCTTCTCCGTTTCTTTCCTGATTGAAAAACCTTAGGCCTAACGGTCCCAAGCCTTTTCCATAGGTCCCAGATTTGCGGAGATGGGCTCTCCCCTGACCACACTTTCCACTCTTCCAACCACAGCCACTCATCTGTGCGGGTAATTCCGCACGGCGAACCCACCCCATTAGAACCCAGTTAAAAGGGTTCCGTTTGGTGGCCCTTGCGTTCTTCGGTGATTCTACAGTCAGGGGAGGAGGAAGTCGTGCCCCTCCTCCCTCACCCTCTGACCTTCCCACCAAACCCTTTCACTTCTCATAACGGATTGGTACCTGGGTAGCAGTGCTTTCACTTTCCGTATAAGAGGGCCACCCTAAAGGTTGTCATGCCCAGAAGTCTCCCCCCCCAAGGCGAGTGGTATATTCAGGTCACGGCTCGGGCGAGTTTTCAAAGTCACTTTTATATCATCGTTCCTACTTTTCCCCTTGGCCGGGTTTTTGTTTACGTTTCGTTTTCTCGGATGGCTAGTTGATGTTAGAGACCCTGCTACTATCACGTTTGTCCCACTGCCGGGCTGTTATTGGAGGGTGTTGATTCCAGCCTCCGGCTGCGTCCCTGACACATTTTGGAAAACCCCACAGGTCGATGTAAACTGGTGCACTCCTTTTTGTTCTTGCGCCAGGGAGGTTATCTTTTTTTTTCCTCCCTCCTTTTTTTTGTTGAGAATCTCGCCCTGGGGTTGACTTTCCGGAAAAAGTCGGTGATTTAGGGATCGCCATTTTTTTTCCACAGCCCAATGTTTTTTGCGGTGTTACTGACTTTCCCTGATCAGATATAAATCACCTAAGTAACGGGCCGTTTGTGGGCAAACAGTCTCCTAATTGTTACAGCCATTCATCTTCACATTACCCCCGAGACCGCTTTCGCGCGCTCGTTCCGCCCCCTTGGCTAAAGCGCCCCTATTCCGATAATTTTAGGCCCATGACAGGGCCTCCTTCGGCGTTCAGACTGCCGAACCCACAAGCTGAACCGTAAGTAGACCACCCCTAGACCCTCCCCGAGATCGTCGGTCTTTTTCCCTTCTGTCGGACCTATAAGGGGCATCAAACGCGCACAGCGCCCTGACCGTTTGCAAATTTTAGTACATTTGTCCAATAGGCCATTTAGTTCTGGCGCCGGTCTCCCAGTTTAGACGAAAGCGTCACTCTCCCGGAACTTTGCCACGTTACATTGGGGGGTTTCGTCGGCTTTTTTGTCCCCCCCTCAAGTTTATTAGTGTTAGGCATTTGTGTTGTTCCGTAGTTTCTCGAGAAGTCTCGTTCTCCCCTACTGGCCCTCTCCCCAAAGACTTATTCGCATCATACAAACTGTTTGCGGTGATTCCAAGGCCAGTGGGAGCAGAGGGACAAAGAGAGGATTGACCCCGCGCACCACCAACAACCCACAAAACCCACCCCCCCACAACCCCACATCCCCCCCACCCCCCCCACCCTCTCACCCAAACTATTTCCCCACCCCCAGGACCCACTCAAAGAGCCCCGACGTGACAACCCAAGAGCTCTCCGTCCGAAACCTCACTTAAAACATTGTCCTCATCGTCTGAGTTCGAATAGAAGAAGGGCTTCTACAGGGAATTTTCTCGATCGGCCATGCCTAAGGAAAGTTCACCGATTCTCAGTTTCTTCCCCTTTTTGGTGGTTGCTCTCTGGTGCCCAATATGTGTATCCCGTCCCGTCTTCTCAAACGCCTCCCGGCCTCCGTATTGCATGTTCTTTCACAAACTCCCACCGCCGGTTTTTGAGACCTCGTTCCCCGACTGGTCCAGTTCCCTGACCTCTAAAAAGGTGTTTCACTTTTTTTCACGCGTTCTGTTGCGCGTTTCTGCTTTTGTTTCACTGCTCTCTACATCATCATTTGGTGTGAAGCGTTTGTTTTAGGTATTGTTTTCAAACCGTTCTGAAAATTCTTCTTGCGGTTTACCGTAAACCTACCCGCACACCACCCTTCCGGGCCCAGTCTTATTAAAGGTTTTTCGGACGTAGCGGTCTCCACCCAGGGGACCTGTGATGTGACTTTTTTTTTGAACACAGGAGAAGTTCCCTCTTTGCCGGCGGACCACCTTGTTCAATTTTTTTTTGGGCACTCCTCAAAGTCCGGTGGGTATATCGGCGTCCTGCAATTTTTCTTTCCTTCAACGCTCTCTAATTTCCCTTTTTCGCGGACCCCCTTTTGGAGTTTTTTTCTTGCTGGGTTTTCCCAGGGCCGTTCTTGGTAAAAAAAAGTTTCGTTCGTAGTGAAGATTATCTGGTAGCATTTCGGGTGGGGTTTTCTTCTGAGTCCCGGGGGATTCTTTTTCCCGTGAGGCTGTTACTCACTGTTACAAACCCATTCGGTTGGCTTCCCCCACAAGAATGCCTCTGACCTACGTTGTTGCCGGCGTCGGAACTGTTTCCTGTCCGCACCCCCCTCTTTCATAAAAACGTTTTCCTCGGGAACAGCTCGCACCACTGTATACCATTCGTGGAGACAGTTTTTTTGACTTAGTTGTCTGCGAACGTTCATAATACACTGTCGGTCCTCCCCGTGATCCTAAGGGCTGCGTTGATAGGATACTCAAGGAAGGAGTCTTTGTCGACCCGTCTCCCCATTTTCTTTTTTTGTCATTCGCGGTTTTACCCTCGGGGGTACGTGAGTACGTTTTGTCTTGGTTCCCACTATTGCCGCGTCCTCCAACTCTCCTCATTTTCCCTTTGAACTCCCAAACTGCATGCCCTCCCCCACGTTTCCCCCTTCTGCCGCCCCCCAAAGGAAGTCTTTGATACCCCGCTACCCCCCGGAGGTACTTCCTCAGCCCGGTGCGGATTGTCGGTTACGGTAGGTGTATTAAACGGTTCACGTCAGCCAAAGGCGTTTTGGAAAACCTACTCCCCACGTGCCCGTCGAATTTCTCCTATGCGAGCCCTCGTTTTATTTCTCGTCCTCCGGCCTTATAGGGGAGTTTCTTGCTAGCTCCTCAATTATGAGCTGGTGTGTGGCCTTCGTGGCCCCCCCCTTTTCCCGCCCCGCTCGGTGAGAAGTGCCTTTTCCTGGGAGCACTTTCCCCTTTCCAAACTTCGCCCGCTGGCCGGCCCTTTAATTTTGAAGCTTCGGGCGTCTTAATCCCCACTTGATTTTCCCAGGGTTCCTCGGCGATTCGATCTTTGCAACCCGCCATTTCAGAACAGGCCTCAGTCGCCCCGAGTCAGTGGGAGTTCTCCATCCTTCGTTAGGTACTCCCTTTTATTTTTAAACTTCTGTAGGTCGCCCCTCGATACCGGGCAAACACACTTTGATCATTTTTTCCGATGTTTGAGAACCCCCTCTTCTCTGGTCGGCCTATCTCCAGTTTGATTTTTGGAGTCCCCTTTTAAGTATTGACTACTACTAGTTTCACCTCTCCTGGGTTTTTCCCCCCCCCATGCACCTGATACCGGGACTGCTCCTCCCAGGTGGGGTCCATTGATAAGTTTTTTGCAAGTGAGTTTCCCCTCTTGTACGTCTTCCCCGGTTTTTTACAGTTCCCTGCCCTGACTCAGTCCGAAGTCAACCGATTGCCCCATTTTTAGACCGCCTTTTTTTATCCTTTACGGCACGCAAGAAGCAATCCTGGCTCCTTACGCCCCCACAATTCTATCATCTCGGTCTGTTCCTATTCCGTTGTTTTTTTTCCCATCCTTTCTTGAGCCCTCCTTTTTTGGGCTTAGTAGAAGAGACGGTGTGTACCCTGTTTCCTTCCCGGTTACCAGTTTTCTGAACGAGGCACGGGCCCCCCGCCCCTAGGATGCCAATATTTTGAATCTCCTTTCTCTCAGAAGACCAGTACTCCCCAACGACTTGACACGTCGCCTCGTGTGATGTCCCTACTTATACTCTGCATGGCTCTCATGCTGGTCCTTTTTTTTTTGACTCACTTCCATTGGACCCCATTTACTCCCCCCCCCACACCGGGAGCCCAGCGGTTTTTACGCCCCCGCACGCCAGGAACTTTTCAACTTTACCTTCCCCCCCTCAGTGGTCCCCCTGTGATATGTTTGGGGTGGACCCAAACGTCCTTTCCAGTCTCGGTTCCTCTGTCTGTTTTTTTGACGCCCCCTTCGCCGGGAGCGAATCCTTCCGACGGCTGTCCGCCCTTCTGATCGGACAAGGCCTTTTTTTTTTTCCCCCCCCCGGCCCCGGGGTTTGAAGGATCTCCTCGTTTTTTTTTCTGACCAAAAGATCCTCTTTGCAGTGCACTTCCCTTTTTCTCCGGCCTTTCCTCACGCTTTCTTTAGGAGGGCATTGATCTACCGTTGCCAGAAGAGACCCTTTTCCCCTTTTTTTCGGACGTCTTCCAAAGTTGCTTTCCCCCCTGCGCCGGTACGTACCCCGGAAGTCCCTCTCCACGCGTCTTCTCCAACCACTTTTCTCCCTCATTGACTCTGGAGATGGGACTTCTTATTTCCGTTGACGCCGGCGCTTTCCATGACCGCACGTTGCTGGCAGAGGTTTCTTTGCCCTTTCGACTCGCGCGCCCTTTTTTTTTGGACGTCTTTTCGAAGACCCCTATGTTCGAATTGGCGGTACCCTCCTTTCTTTTCCCCCCTTCCCTTTGTCATGAACCCCCAGAGCTCCGCCCCGGCGTCCCTCTTTTTGATTCTATGTTTTTTGGGACAAGCCTCATGGTCCCTTGACGTCTACCTCTGTCGAGTCTTTTCCAATGGCTTGTAGATGGCCGCCCACCCTGCGTCCCCCCCTTCTCTTGGACAGGGGCGACCTGATTTTTGTTTTTGCCTGTCTGGGACCAGGTTTTTCGTTTCGTTTTTGCCGTTTTTTAGCCCGCTGGTCTCCAGCCCTTTGTTCTCTGGAAACGGTGTAAAGGAACCCCCCTGGTTTCAGGACCACAAACGTTGCGTCGCCCTGACCAAGTGCCTTAGTCTGCATGGCATGCCTCTACGGTCTTTTTCAAGAAACAGATCTCTTTTCTGGAATTAGTTCTTGGAGGTGGTGTTTTGTCCTCGTCGGATGGCGAAGGAGTCGTGATGTGCCCCCGGCGCTTTTGGATTGGCTTTTCAAGGTAGAAATGTCAAAGACTTTCAACATCCCCCGGCTAGTCCCCCGGGATTCTTTCCAGGGGGCGTCTTCGGGAGTAGTTTTTTTTTTCCCACTTCCCTTATAGAGGACATGTATGACTGATGCCCTAAACCTTTTTGTACTCCCCTGCTTCACCCCCCTGAGGCACTTCCCCCTTTGCCTCCTCGGTTGGGTTCCCTCGTTCTTCTGTCCCTCACGTCGACTCCCCCTGATCTTTCACACTGTGTTGTGGCCACTCGGGCCTTACAGCTTGATCAGGTTTCAAGGAAGCTTTTTTTTGCGGTCGTTTTTTTTTCCGGTCGTGTCTGTCCCAAACGGAGCAAGGTCACTCGAGTTCCAGTTGTCCTCCGCCTGCTCACTCTCCCCACAAGGCAGTTCCCCTCCCCCGTATGTTTCTAGTTTGTTTGCTCTTTCGGTTTTTGTGTTTCCGGTTTCCCCTCTGTTTTTTTTCTTCCTGCGTCCCTTTGTTAAAATTTTCACCCTTCTTTTTTTTTTCCCTGGACCTCTGCTGCCGCCCCTGAGCGTCCTTTTTTCGTCCCCAAAGGTTTTCACGTTGACGGATTACTTCTCCGCTTTGGTGGCCTATCCCCCTTTCTCCTTTCCATAGTGAACCTTTTTTTAAGAACGGTTAACGGAGCGGTGGAGTCTTTGTCCGGGGAATGGGTCATTACCTGGGGAACGCAGCGCCCCCTTTTCGGGGCCGGGCTCTCTCCCCCTTCACAGAGACCCATCTCTACTTGACTGGGCCTGTTCCCCCCAATGTCAAATCCCAAAAATACCGTTCCTGAACCGGCCGTTCTTTCCCCCCCGCCAATCTTTTTTGGCCTCCTCTCTAAGTTCCGGTACCCTCCTGGAGTCCCCGAGTCCTCCCCCGGGTTTTCCGGATTCACCTGCCACATCAGGTGTTTGGCTTTTTCCCCCACCCGTGACATGTTTCTTGGTTGCGGCGAACGGCCCCTTATTGCTGGCCGTTTTGGCACCTTCGCTTCGGGTTTGCCGGCCTGACCGCGGTCTCTTTGCCCCGACAACCTTAAGATTGACTACCCCCCCTATTACATGTTTCCAGATACGACAATTTCCCCGACGGTCTCATGTCACGAGGGTCTCCCTTTCTTCTACAGTCCTCCAGAGGCTCCTTTCTTCGGTTGACGTTCCGCGTCCAGAAAAGTTGGGTTCCCTTTTTCACTTGGTCAACCACAGGCCACCGTCGGCTGCCCTTCCATGGGCACACCTGAGATTTGTTTGTTCCCTCTTTGATTCTTTTCCCAGAATTTCCGACTAAGCCCGACTCCTGTGCCCCAACCGTCGGCGCGGTTTCACGTGGACCCCCCCCTTTCAAACTGTTTTTTCACCCCGGGATGAGTTTGTTCATGGTAGTTAGCACAGGGGCCGCGGTCCTCTTCGTCACCTCGCTTTTGCCTCTTCACCCTTGCCCGACGCTATACTTTTTTGCCTTAACCAACTTACTCTCATTCGACAACGGCCGCGACTCTATGCTTCTCTGTCGTCCCCCCTGAGCTTTTTTTGTGCCGATTGGAGTCTCCCACCCTTTTCCTGGTGTCTCGCGGTGGCACCGTCGCTGTGGCACATTTCTCCCTTATTTTTCTCGGGGCACTGTCCGGCAATCTTTTTTTGTTCATGTTTTTCGTCTGATCCGGGTTGATTTTTCCCGCCGCTTTGCGTTTCCGTCGGACCAAACGCGACCAATGGGATGTCTCGAAATGCGTCTTGTTCTGCCCCCTTATCGCGGATTTTGTCTCCTTTGCGCAACTTCACCTTTCCCGCGGGATTCCCCCGCCACCCTGGTAGTCCCATGTCCTTTCCCCCCTTCGGGTTGTGATAGATGGTCCTTGCTCTGTGAGGTCTTCCCTGCAAGGTAGTTCTTTTCTACGGCACATGGAAAACTTGCCCTTTTTCCCTTTCTGTTCTCGACCCCCCGGTGATTTTCACCTAGTCCACCCCCACAACCCAAAAATTCCCCCAGACCTGTCTTTCGCTGACGGGCCCCCCCCATTGAAGTCAGTAGTCTCGTCTGTCCAGCCCGTCCCCCCGATTAGGAGACCTTGCTTTTTGGGGATGATCTTTGGCCCCATTTCTACCTATTTCGGGAATTTATTCCTTTCGTTGCGAAATGAGTGCCACCCCCTGGGGGAGTTTCCTGATGTCCCGTGTGTTCTATCTAGCTTTTGCGTAATCTGGCCCAGTGACCGCACGCCATTAGATGTTTTTTTCTTTTTCTTTCCCACTCCTCTTCAAGTGTAGGACCGGACGACCCCAACACAACTTGGAGACCCATTTCTTCCCCCCCAACTTTGGGCCCTGGGAGATGCTTTCACGCAGGTCCTTCCCCGCTGACCTGGCCCTCGCCCTGAAGTTAACCCCCCCTCTGGTCCGTTCCCCCTATAGGACTCCCCCGTGGTGTCGGGCAAATGTCGGATTGATTGGCAACCTGGTTGCCGGACCCCCCCGATTTTTCCCCCACTCCCACACCAACCGATGCCGTTGTTCTAGCGTCCCCGTTGTTTTCTCAGTCCCCCCCCCCGGTCATAATGGGGATTTGTTCCCTTCGTACAACTTCCCTTGTTCCCTCGGTTGTTTTGTTAAGTCGCCGCCCGTGTTTTGTTTCTGGATCTGGTTTCGTTTTTTTGCATGAAGTTTTGTAGGACCCTTGAGGTTTTCCCTGTGTGCAGACGGTCGGGTTGTACACGGGTGGTCCTCGTCCAGGCTCCGTGTTTGTACCTGGCTTAAAACTTGATTTTTCCCCCCGGGACCTCCTTCGGAGGGGGTCCAGTGTGTGTTTATCTCTCCCTGTCCTCCCCCTCCTAAGTTTTTGTTTTTTTTTGTTTTCTTCCGACTCTTCCACCCTGGACGCCCCCGCTGAAACCCCGGTGACGATTTTCCCTCTGGCACAATCTTTTTTTTCGGAAATTTTTGCTTTACGTTCAACCGTCCTTGATGTCTCGACCACCCACATTTTCCACTCACGTTTTCGGTCACCGTTCACCTCCGGTCAACCGCCCACTGGCATGTCACGACCTGAGCATTTTTGTTCGCCGCTGGCTCGTGCGTACAATTGTTTCGGTTCCCTTTTTGTGGACGCCATTTTCCCCTTTCACTCCCCTAGTGCCTTGTAGCATCTTACTACACCCGTGGTGGACCGACCTGCTTCCCCTTAGGCCTCTCAGTTTTTCCCCCGATTTTTAACCTGGTTCTGGTGAACTCTATGATCGTTTGGACCATTTAATACAGAAAGTTCCCCCTAACGTTTCCCTTGTAGTCGGAGGATTTCATTGGTAGTAGGCTTTGATCGTTCTTCACCTTTTTTTTGTTTTATAACCCAGACGGGTCTCCTGACACGGGTTTTTGTCAAGTGCGTTAAAGCAGACCCCCCCGGGCAACAGCTTTTATTCGGTCTCCACTACGGTGGTCTTGGGTGTTCCCCCTTCGCTGTAACACCTCAACATCAGGAGGAGGTGTGAGTTGGTTTGTTCCTTGCTAAATCTTTTTTCAGTGCAGGCTTCCGCTCCAGATCAATTCACCTCGAACGCCACTTTCCCACCATGTGCGTTATTGGGGGCTATGTTGTAAAGCGCCTTTGAAGGACTTTTACGTAAAATTTGTGCCAGTGTTGTCATCTCTGCTTCACCGGAGGCATTTTGACGCAGACGGGTTATATACTTTGTCGCCCCCTGGTAGACCTTGCTTCATTTGCTTCGTCCGAGTGATTTTCTCAAAGGTTCGTTAAAGGTGTTTTGTGTGGGGAGGTATATCTTTGGGGTCCCAGACCCCTTGTTTATCCACGTACATTGAGAAACCCAGGAGTTATTGACCTTTTTTTGCAGTCTTAGATTTTTCGTCGAGTATTTCTCCAGACCTTGCTCATTTAGCCCTCCCCCCGGAAAGTTCTCCTTACCGGGTCGAAGTACCCTATACTTCCCCCCCCCTTTTGTTTTTTTCACCCTCCCTGTCGCTTTCTGGGTGCAATTTCTTATACATGGTGCAAGTCATCAATTGTGTCCGTAAGGTTTACTTTAGGAGCCTTAACTGGTTTAATTTCGAGTTTCCTACACTCGGACCTCCCCAACAACCAGACCATGGTTAACAAAGATTTAAGGACTGGCCCACCACTACGCATTCAGAGTGGAGTCCCTTGTTTCCCCTGGTTCTCCTTCAAGACTTCATAAGTTTGTTCCCGGCTTCCTTGGGAGTCCCCCTTGTGAAAATTGCGCTTGCCCGACATAAACATTGTGAGGTTCTCCTCTTCTGCAACAGTTATATACCCATACGCCCGTTTTTTCGCCTTTTCCCCCTCCGGTCGTGGCAGCCCAAGAAGAGTTGGGTTTTTTGACCTTTTTTGTTCTGGCTTTACAATTGGTCCGGTCCCTTTTGAAAACAAAAGGGAGGCTCCTTTTCCTGATATTTTCGACGAGAGTTTCAGGTAGGCCTCGCCGCGCATTCCAGTGAGATTTCCCTTCTTCCCGTATTTACCAAATTCAGGTTTTTTTTTCCCCCCGCCCCCAGTTAAAGGAGACCTAGTGTTTGCAGGTTGCTTTTGTGCGTGAAACAATGTATCTTCTTTTTATAACACCTACAAGGTTTATCAAGTTTGCCTGCCACTTGGAGGCCCCATTCAAGAATCGGTAGGGGTTTTTCCCGTTTGAAAGCATTCAACTCCCAATCCTTGATAGAAGATTTCGCCTCTTGCTACTGTCCTGTAACTGAAGTCCCCTATTTGAAGTCGGAAGCGAAACAAGTTTCTTCTCCACGATTTGAGTTTTCTGCGTAACCGTGTTACATTTCGGTTACTGCTCTCAAAAGATTGTTACCATCTCTGTTTGAAAGGCCCCTTTCGACGGACTGCAGTCTTGTTTTTGGCATCTGCCCTATCGAATAGTTTGACGTTCAGGCCCGCCGTTACCTTTCCCTTTTCCCAGCCTCCCCCCCCTTTCTTTCAGGTGAGTTTTTCAGGTAGGAGTGAACCCCAAGGTAGGTACCTGGTTTCAATACTCTTCCCATCTTTTTTCCCCCCCCCAGTTTCGCTTTTGATTCTCGGACGCTTTGTGTCTTGATCGTGTAAGGGTTCGTGTGACAGTTTGAGGTGCTCTTGCAGTCCGAGGCTTGGGACTTTCTTTTGATCGAACGGCCTTGACTTTTTTTTTAGTTTGAGAAGGGGCCCAATTTATTCGCCCAACTTCTCAACCCTTCCCCTCCTGTTGCCGTGGGGTGGAAAGGGTTTCTCCTCCTGCTCTAGACTAATTCCTAAAGCGTGCCGTATCGATCAAACCCAAACACCCCGTGCACAGCCTTTTTACCTATCCGCGCCCCCCTTCCCGGTCCCAAAGGCTTTTAGCACTCTTTTCCCGAAAATTTGGACAGGACTTTCAGCAGTCGCCCCACCAGGCGTGATGACCCCCTGACCCCACACGTTTCCCTCCATTATATAGACCCGTTCGACACCAAAACCTCGCCGATTCTCAGTGCTGCGGTTGGGACCGTTTGTGGTCTTCCCCCCCGGGAGGCCGTACCACTCAATATGACCCTTCCCTGTTAGACTTGTCCTCACTCTTCCGTCTGTTTTCCTCTCCTTGGAGACGGTGGTACTTTCCGTGGCCCTGAGTTTGAGTTTTTCCCCAATGGCCCCGATTTTCTCTCTTCTTCTCTTTTCCAGACAGAAGGGAGCTTTGGTTCACCACAGAACCCCGAGATTCCAATTTTTTTCTTCTCGCGTCTGTAAATCTTTCCCTAAACTTACCTCCCCTCGGTCTTTTTCCTTCGGTGGCCAATTTGACCTTCTCTCTTTGGAGCGTCGTCTGCCGTCAAGACCCTTTCAGAATCAGTTTTTGGTCTCCGTTTAGTTTGAACGCCCAGTTTTTCCCAGTCTTTTTCTTGGGGCCAGAGCCCTAAGGCCCCATCATCGAATCCCTGGCTCTCCGTACGGGCGCCCCAAAATAGTCAGAGGCTTCTCCGCTCACCTGCCTTTTACCCTTCTTCGTGCCCAGTTTTCTAGACCAAACGCTGTCCCTTTATGCAGGCTGATAGAGCCAATCACCTGGCTCTCCCAATTTTTCCCCACCGTTTTTTTCTGCCCGCGGCTCCACCCCCATACGCAGTCAGAACCTTTTAAGTTTCTCCCCGGAACTTCTTGTTCACGGCTCCCCGGGTCGTTGTACAACCATTCGTGCCCCTGCCCTTCCTCCTCTTTTGCCGTCCCCAAGCCCGTTTCCTGTTTCTCCTCTGGGCCTCCCTTAACGGCCCTTGCCAGGACGCCGACCAACCCCCTTTTTTCCCTTCAAGGGTCGCTCTCTTGGTGTTCTTACCTTTCCTTTAGCTGCAGTCTCCAGGCCTCCCGACTCGTGGTTAGTTTTTGGTTTTACGTCCTGATCCCGACCAAGTCCCCGTCGTTTTCGGACGGACTTCGTTTCCAGTCGGCCCCTTCGCCCCCCGTTCGTTGGAGTTCCCAGGTAATTTTCGGCCTTCTTTCCAGACTCATACTTCTCTTTTCCTTTGTTTTTGTATAGGGAGTGGATTCTCTTATTCGCGTCTAATGGGAATTAAGTACCGCTTTCCCCCCCCTTGGTAGCCCCCTTTTTTCCCGCGATATGGCTGGTCCTTCTTCCCGCTGCCTGAGGTATTTCAAGTCTATCCTTGACTCATAAGATTTTTCTTTCGACGGGGTTTTCCCCCCCCCCCTTTTTCGTCTTTTTTTTCTCTTAAGGCTAATTACTTTTTTTTCCACTCTATGTTTACTTCTCTGTTAAGGCTATTACTGCAATTGGAGTTCTTTCCAGTTGGTCGCGCGCACCTTGCGTTCCTGGAGGTTTCTCTTGAGTTTCAAGGGGTGGCCCCCGAACTCTTCCCCGTGGTGTTTTTTACACCCATAGGGATGTTATTTGGTCGGTTTCTGCATGTCCTTGGTGGCGCCCCGATGGTATGCCTTGGTTGATAAGTTCCCTGTGTGTTCTGCTCATTCCGCATTGGACCAGTCTCGCCTCCTTGTCCTTTTCTTGCGAACCAGTTGTCCCGATTACTTTTGCGTCTGATGCGTGGACGTTTACCTGGTTCGTCTTCTGGCAGCGAATCTGGTCAGCTTGCCCTACTTTCTTTACCGTGCCGGCCCCCTTTTTTCACCTTTTAGTTTTTTTAAATACAAACCGTTTCGAAACGGTGATTCCATTGATATTTCGACTAACGTCGTTTGCCCCCCGGTTTTGACCTTTCGGATTTTCTCCTCTTTCTTGCGAGGCCCGTCGTGTGAGTTATTAAGTGGCTTCCTAAGATCAGCCTTCCCGAGCAACGACCTCTGTGGTTGTGCTTTTGTAAACCTTTTTTCCCTCGTTTCCTTAGGTGTTGCATTTCGTACGCGTCTGGACCCCAATCTGTTTTCTCCACTCCTTGCACCTTCCAAGCGATCGTTTGATTTTGCTTGGACCGAGAGGGTCTTTTTTTTTTCGTTTAGCTTGGGTCCCCCCAACTCTTCCTCCCAGCTTGTATCACCTGGACCGACCACTCGACGCCTTTATGATATCTGAGTCTTTTGGTCGCAAATCAGTTTTTCTTTTTTAGTTTTTGTCCTCGTTGACCTAATATTCGGAAGGTTCCACTTCACTTTTTATTTTTTCGTGCCGATGCAAAATAATAGGTTTTTTCTCTTTTTTTCCGCGTTTTCTCTTTTGGCATGATTTTCCACTCTTGAGTGCCTGTTTTATTCGATCCCCCAATCCCGTGGAGGACGACGTCTTGGAACTTCCTTCCCCGGCCGCGTCCCTCTTTTTCCTTTTTTGCGTCTTTATTGTTTTCAAGTCTTATTTACCTTGGAACATTCAGACCCCTATTCCCGGGTTCTCGATCCCCTCCCTTTTGAACCCCGACGTGACGTGAAGCTGTTTTACCCTTCAACTAGATCCCTAACCCCTCTGTAGTCTCCGTACCCTCCCCACCCATCTTTTTGCACCGGTTCTTCGTCCCCCTACGCTTTTTTCAACCCCCCCGCCAAAGGGTGATTTTACCCCGAACCAGACGTTCTTTTTCTACTTAACACCCGGTGCGGAGGCGGTGAACCCCGGACATGTTTTGGGCGGTTCCCTGGTTTTTTTCTTTTTTTTTTTTTTTTTTGAAGCACTGAATATGCTTCTAGTTTTGGAATCGTGCGGACCGTTTGAGACGTTTCCGTTCGCACCGGCCGTACACGATGACCGCTTGGATCTCCCCGCCTGCGCGGATTGCACCTAATCTCCTTCGATTCCCCCCTTTTTTTTTGCGGGCCCTTATAGTCCTTTGCCCTCTTCCCCTTGAAAGTTTTGCTTTTTTTCTTTCTCAGCAACATACGGCCGCATGGCACTATTTGATTCTCGTCTGTTCTCTGGTTCACTAGCCTTTTTCTCGTTGTCTTTCCTGGAAGAGTTTTAGCCTAGTCGCTCCGGCACCCGTCGTTTCGACTGATCTTCTTTTTTTTGAACCCCGCAACCAAGTGTGTTTTTCCGGTCCTCCTGAGAAGTTTAGTCCTGAAGGATTCGTGGATAATAGCTTCGAGCCCTTGATCTCTGCCTGTTTTTGAGCCCGGTGAGGCTTTTGCGTCCCCTGTTTAAGCGTTACCCCTTACAACCCCCGCTGGTCTTTCTGGCCCCCCAACCTTACTAGTAGCGGGTCATATTACTCTAATTTTTTTTTTCTTTGATACCTGGATGTACAGGGCACTGGGTATGCTTGCCAAATTTGAAACGTTTTAACGAGCCTATCCTTTTTTGACACTTTCTTCCCCGTTCCCCACAGCCGGTATGTTCTTTTTCGGCCCTGATGATTTTCGGAGTTCCATCACTTTCAGAAGTGTACCATCTTTTTTTTTTCTTTGTTCTTGGTCCTTTACTTTCCCCCCCCCCTGTAACACTTCCTTTCGTCACGTTCTTTGCCCGTGCAAAACTTTCTGGATTCCCCCTTTTGCTGAGAGAATCCACCACGTACTTTTTGGAGCACCAAGGGTACCCAATGTTTCCCCATATAGACTCCCCGGATCTGGCTGGTACCCCCCTTTTTCTCGACCGGTTTGTTTCGGGGAGTCCTCACACCTGCTTCACCCTCCCCATCTGTCCGTTTGAAATTTTTGAATCCGTTCTCCCCCCCCCACATGTACCGAACGTCACGATTGGAAAAGGCTTCTTCTTCCGTCCGACAATGCCTGCAGACGTATCCTCCGTATATTGGTGACGCCCTATTTATGGCCTGTTTGGATCGTCAATTTCCCCTGGTTTGTCCCTGGCCAACCAGTTCCCATTACGCCCCCCCCCCCACCCCCCCCCATCATTTCTTTTCAATGACGTGGATTTTCTTCTTTCTTCCTCTAACGTTGTTCACTTCTTCTTCACCCACCCACCCGTTTGCACTGGAACACTTTTCCTGTGTATTTCGGTTCGCTAAAACCCAACCCACTCTTTTCTGACCAACGTTCCCCGTGTGGTGCACCGAGTTTTACGCAGGTTCCTTTAGTCCCCCCGCTTTGAGCATTAGTGGCCCTTTAGATTGCAACATGTTAACCCGGTCACAGTCCCCCGTATCTTTTAACTTGTTTTTTTGAGGTCTTGTACGTGCCGCTTGGAACCGTGCTTCTCCCCATATTTAAAAACCACCTGAAAAAGGTAGCACGTTGAGATAGTTTATTTGTCTATCCCCAGTCCCCCTTTGGGGCCCCTTTGCCGAATGTAGTGATGTCCCTTTTTGCCCGTTTCCTCCCAGGACCCTTCTCATTCGGTGGTGTCAGGCTACGCGTCGTTAGGCTGGCTCGCTTGGGCATGGGTGTTTTGGCTTTCAGATTTTAACAGGCTCGACCCGGCTTTGACCCCCAGTCCTTTTTGAGTTTCCAGGTGGGTTCGAGAGGTCTCCATCCTACTTTTTTTCTTCCTTCCTCTCACCTGCATCCACGTTCTGGATGTCCACCTTCTGTCACCCGGTTCCTGGATGTTCCCTTCAAATGGATTTCTTTTTCTCTCCTCGTACCCTTCCTTTTTTTTTTTTGATGATTTCTATGCTACCTTGACTTGGCCCCGCGACCACTTTTCTTGGTGCACGATTGGTACCACCGTGTCCCCCATTGAGGCACTCTAAGTTTGAGCCTGACCCCTTAACCCCCCCCCCCACCCCCGGGCCACTACCAGGTTGTCCAACTTTCTCCGGATCAAGGTCATCGCCCCCCCTAACATTCTGCATTACGCAGGAGAGGTCCTCCCCTACCCCTTGGTGGAAGACTACGATCTTTTTTTTGTTTTAGCAACCCACGTTTTTCTGACCACTTGCCGTCAAAGGACTAACTTTTTCTCTTTTCAGAGTCCCAGTTTTTTTGCCCTACGAGACCTGAACGGTCATCCCCCCTTCTCAACTAATAGAGTCTGCCCATTCTTTTGTAAAAGTTTTTAGTTGGACCTCCTCTCCCCGGGCCTACCTCCTTCCAGTTTAAAGCTGGTGTCAGAACTTTACCCAGTAGTCCTTGTACCACTGGTTGTTAAGAGGTTTTTTTTTTTTTTCCCCCGTGCCTGAAAACGACCTTTTCTCCCCTTCGGTTAGCCTTATCCAGAACCATCAAGAACATTAACTTTTTTGGCCCCTTTTTCAATGGGAGAAAATCATGTTTTGGTTTTGTTTTGTTTGAAAAACCCCCCCCCCCTATTTTCCCCGTTTGAGTGCAGTCTTTTCTGTTTATTGTCTGTTTTTTTTTTGGCCAGAGTTTTAAAATTTTCCCTTTGCTGTTCCTCTATCCCATACGCATCCTCCCTCTTCCATACCACGGTCCACTTTTGCTTCCTGGGTCCCTTAAGTTTTTTTTTTCCCCACAGTCCGGCCTCTTCATGACTCCCCCCGTTGCCAACGGACCTTTTTTTCCTATCGTTTTTTTTACCAGCGTTTCGGGTGTACCTACCGGACTTTATTGTCGCCGGCGCGCTCATTTTTTGCTTTGAAGATGCCTTGTTGTTCCCCCCCTTCCCCCAATTGGGTGGGCAACTTCCTTTTTTTTTTTCCCGCACTGGTTCACCCGTCCATTCGTGTCCAAAGGAGCGTGCATTTTTCAAGTTTTTTTTTTTTGGGGTCCCCTCTGGTGGTAAGTAGCTTTTTTATTTTTACCTTTTTTCGAGAAATACTGGTTCCCCTCTTCTTTTCCCGGTCTCGCGTCCTGACTTTTTTTCCCGGACTCCTACGCGCACCCCCTCCGTATTTTACGGTTCTCCTGTAGGAGCTCAATGCCCTATGGCCTAGGGAAAGGTGGTGGCTGGGGAGGGAGTTTCCCAGACATTTGTCGGTCTCCCTTCCCCGTTTTAAAGAGACCCCCCCCCCGCCCAAAAAGAAGCTGGTTCCCCTTTTTTCTCCTTTGAATGGGGACTTTCCGTTGCAACGAGATTTCCCTTGGTCCTTTTGTGAACTTCCTTTCAAAGGAAGAAGTCCCGGCTTTTCCCCTAATTTATCCGCTCTGTTTTTCGTTTTTTTTCCTTTAGAGCCAGTCCACCCTGGGTTTTTTAGGTTTTTTCCCTTTGGCCGCTCTTTCTCGCCTTTCTTCCCTCCTCGTGCTCTAGTGTTCACTCTGTGGAAGAGTTTTTTTTTCTGGGTTGGCCCCTTGTGTACCCCCGCTTTCCCCCAGGGTGATTAGGCCCCCTTTCAACACGTAGAGTCCCCCTCGGTCTTATTTCTTTTTGTTGGGCACGCGATTCTGTCCGTAGCAGAGATTTTCCCCTGTTTCTCCCATTGGGTCATTCTGGGTGACCCACCATGTTAGGTTGCTTTTTTGCTCCCCCCTCCCCTCTCAAGGCGACAGATTTTCCGGCGCGGGCTCGCCGTTTGCGTACGCCTTCGTACCCCCGTCACCCCCCCCCTCTTTCCCTCGGGACCAGGATTTTTTTCCCCCCAAGCTGCCGATCACCTTTCTTGACGGCAGGCGGCTTTGCGGTTGTGTTTTTTTGCTTCCCCCCCTCACGGAACCTTTTCCCAACGTTCCTGCCTCTTGAACGATCAAGGTTCTGATTGGTCTCGGGATTACTCAGATCGTTCGGTCTTACAAGTCTACGGAATTCCTTCCTCGTGCGAGTATTCCCTTCACATCGTCTTACTTCTGGGGTGCAGGTCCCTTACGCCCCCCCGCGTTTTCCCTGTTTTTCAGGACAATGCCCGCTGTCAGTCCCTTTTTTTAACACTGCAGCATCACTTTGGTTCGTGCGTCCCAATCCCCCCAACCACCCTGCATTTTCTGGTACCCTCTGGGAGTTGTTCGAAAAACCCGTGAGGTCTATTTTTTGATAGGTTGGTTTTGTTTTTTCCTCGATGTCTACAGAGACTTTTGACGGTTTTTGGCCGTTTATCTTGTCATTGCTCCAGACGTTTGGATAGGTGTTATTGTTTTCATTTCCGTTTTTCTCTGCCACGGGCACTTTCTCCGTCTTTTTTTCCGCCGTCGTGATCGACGCCAAATGGCCGGGCGACTTTGTTATTTCCCGTGTCATGAATAATGAATCCCATCTCCACCCTCCCATCTGCGCCGTGACTGTCATGTTCTTCTTTCTGCGTGCTTCCCTCAAACCCCACCCCCTCACCCGCCTCGGGTCTTCCTCTGGCTTTTTCCCGGGTTCTCCTCTTTCTGGACGGCGCTCACGTACTAGCAGTCTGAGTGTTGGACTTCGAGTTTCGGGCACATCCCCCTGATTGGAACCCTGCCTTCCCTGCTGATCCCCTGTTTCACACACTCACGTACCTCCATGGCCACCGTGAGGCACCCCGCTCGTCTTTTTTTTGACACTTCGGGAGTTCGGCCGTTTTTTTTTTCCTTCGGTCTTACGCTTTTTCCTCCTCGAGTTCCCGGCTGACCGGCCGCCCCAACCTCCTAAACAGATTTCGCCGTCTTTTATTAGCTCTTGTATTAAAGCGTTCCGTGCCTAAGTGGTCAGCCCACTTGCTGTACTCTCGTTCCTGACCCGTTCGGCCGTGCCCAGCGATTCACCAGCCCAGAGTGGCCCATTTATTGGTTTGTGCTTCGGTTTTTTTTTCCTGATCAGGGTCCCCCCCCGGCGCCCACGTAAACGCCGCTTCTTTTTTTGCGCTTTTCTATCTCTCTTTTTCCCCTCCTCTCGAGGTTTTGCCCTAGCCCCCTTTTTAGTCCAGCGTCGATTTTTTTAAGGAAAGTGACCCCCTTCTTCGACTTGCGGCCTTGATTCTAGAGTGCACTCGCCGTCCTCCCTTTGAGCTTTCGTTTCACCTTAGTACACCTAAGTCCACCCTGGGCCTCTCCCCCCTTTTTCCCAAGTCGTCGGTTGCGTATTTTTCCCCTGTTTTCCACCCGCTGAGGATGCCTTTTCGTTTGCGGATCGAGCCGACTCATTTTTTTTTTCCCCTTTGGCAGGTAAAAAGTCATCCACCCCTTTCGGTGACCGGTTCCCTCCGGTCACGTACCCTTTCCCAACGTCTTTAGATTTCCATCCTGCTGGGTACACCAGGGCCCTCCGTTTGCCGATTTCCCCCCTTTTCCCCAACGGCTACATTCTTTTCGGGCCCTACTTGTCTCCGCAGTCGCCCTGATCGACTCCCTTTTTTTCAGGATGTTTTTCCTTTTAAGGGGCTTCATCAGGGCCAGGCGTGGCACCCCTTTTTGCAGGGAAGGATTGATCTAGCGTCCTCACAATTATAATCCCCTCTAGTCAGGTCTGAGTACTTTTTCCTGCCAGTGTTCCTTTTTCTGATTCAAGT
>Ga0179591_1295058_pt1 | contig 21246 bp, 19 predicted proteins | sample CZOMad2_1_08_16f_FD_182891 | JGI IMG/M metagenome (GOLD analysis project Ga0179591, IMG submission 182891) | Vadose zone soil fungal communities from Angelo Coast Range Reserve, California, USA - CZOMad2_1_08_16fungal (PacBio error correction) | ecosystem: Environmental > Terrestrial > Soil >... | reverse complement strand
GAGCAAGTCGAAGCGAGCTTTTCTCGCCCCCCCCTCAAGTGTGGTTTGGCTTCCGAGTGCAGGTTCTTTTCTCTTGCGTTCCCGGCTTCAGACCTCAAATCTTCCGTTTTTTTTTTTACACCCTGCGGGGACCTTTCAGTGTTTCACTTTTGAACGGAATTGCTAGAGTATCTCGAGCCTTATGTAACTTTTTTCCCTCCCTTATGCCAATTGGCTGTTTCTCACGGTCTTCATCTGTCCCTTCCTGCAGGCTGAATCCCTTTTTTCCCTCCTTATTACCGTGCAACGCGCGCCTTTGATTCTGCGTTCTTCTTTTTTGTTCTCCCCTGTAGGTTTCGCCCTCCCTTGGATCCGGCGATACCCCGTGAGGAACTAAGCGAACCTGCTTTCCTTTGTCGCCTTTTTTTTAGGTCCGTGGTTCTTTCTATGGTCCCATCTGGACACCAGGGCCCGATTCAGGTTTACCCCACCCCAGAGTCTGATGTGCACATGGAATCTCGTCCCCTTTTTTTAAAGTCTTTGCGTTACATTTCTTTCGCCTAGTGAGTTACTATTCCGGCTTTCGTGATGTTCGGTTCGCGTCGTTCCCTGTGTTTCACGCCATTCACCCCCAGTCGGTTCTTTTCCCCCTTCCCTCACTTTTTTGATGTTTGATTTAGTCAGTTTGGACTATTTGCGTCTTCTCCGCCCCATGCCGCGCGCTGGTTTTGCTTTTGTCGTTTTCCACCTCTTGGAACTCACTCGTTATACATCAACACGCCCCCCTTCTTGTGATGAGCGGCGCGTTACTGGCGTTCAGGCACTTGAAGGTTTATGCTTGTTGACTTGGGCGTGCACTGATCCGGAAACTACCTCCTGTGTGACCATCCCTTTTGCGGAGATCAGGTTTCTTGAAGTTCGCCGTCTTTTTTTCGTGTTTGAATGACACCCCCTCCTGGTCCCGACATTCGCTCTGTTGTTTCGGAAGTGGAACATGGTTTTTGGGTAACCCATTCTCTCTCTTTCTGGCTTTTTTTTGTTTTGAGATAGGGTTTTTTTTTTTTTTTTTCCCAGAACCATTGTTCCACTTCCTCCCCCCCCCTGGACAACCTTTTTTATGCTGCGGCCTTTTTGTTGAGGTAGTGCGGCATCGTGTTCTCGTTTTTTTTTTCTTTTGCAGTGCTCTCATTCTTTCCCTAGTCGGCTTCGCGGTCTCTGCCACCGCGCTCAGTTTTCTAATCGACTTCCCCGCCAAAGCGGCTCCTCCCCTTTTTCCCCGGGCGCCCGGTTTGCTTCGTGTCGCCTGTGAGACCAGTTTCCCTCCCTCTTACTTGGGCTACACCTGCCGCGCATTGGTTCATTGACAGGGAGTCCCACACCCTACGGCCCCCCATTCCCTTTCCCCTTCTGGTTCCTTTCGTAAGGCTAGTGATCGGTCTGCGGATCGCCATCGTTTTTTTTTTCTGCCCGCTCACTCCGTTACCCCTTCCCTAGAAGAATTTCCGTCCCCCCTCGTTGTTAAGCGTTCGTGTGTCTCCCAGCTTTCCCCCATTCTATATCTGTGTTTTTTTCCTTTTTTCTGGCCTTTTCTTTCGATGTGTCTGTTTTTCCGTACATGGGCTCGGTTCCCCCCCCACAAAGAGTTCGCTCGTCTTTTGGGTATCTTGGGGATGCGCCGCTTTCCTTATGCCCTTCCCCCAACATAATTTTGCCCGCGAATCTTTTTTTTTTTTTTTTGTGCAAGCTGTTCCCCCCCCTGATGCACGCCGTTTCTTTCTTTGTACCAGCCCGGGGTTCCTTAGATACTTCCTCTTTCAACTTTTTCACTTCATGCTCTTCTTCGCCAGTCGGTTGGTTTTCAAGAACTTGTTTGGACCGGCTGACACAAGATGCACGCCCCTTTTCCAAGTTTTCCGGGCACTTGAAATTTGATTGACCACTGGGCTCCCCCTTTTTAGCCTGTTCGAGAGCTAGTCTTCACTTCTCCCAAGTTCACATTTTCATTGCGTCCTCCCTTCTTCCCAGTCTTGTTAGATCCCATTCTTTCGCGTTCTTAGGCCTGCATTATCCAGCTTGCTTGCGCTCTTCGTTTTTGATCGCGGTCCAGGCAGGCTTGGCGAAGGTTTTACCCCCCCTTTCTGTTTTTTTACGTTAACCGTCCTTCCTGTGGGGCGCTTTCTTTCCTTTTTAGATCACCACTCGGGCAGCTCCCGGGATCCCCCCTTGCTTTCGTTTTTTTTGGCCCAATTCCAGGAGTCTTTTGGGGCTTCGCCCCTTTTTTTTTTCTTCGTCTCCTCACAGCCCCAGGGCCCCTCCGCGAACGGCTCCTTTCGGGAATTCCCTCTGATTCGCTCCGGCCCTACTGAACTTTCGGCCCCCCCCCTTTCCCCATGGCGTTGCTGCCCTCCTCTTGAACTTTTTTATGTTCGTCCGTATCAGTGAACCGGAACTCCTTCCCCTATGGACCCGCATTATCGGCGGTTGTTTCAATGCCCTCGCCCATTTTCGGGTGTAACAGAGGATACCGCTTCCCTATCCGCTGTTTGCCGTTCAGCGTGGTACTTTTCTTCGTCCCGCCTGGTGCAAACTTGGTTTTTTTGCGACCCGTGTTGCACACTCCTCATGAGGATTCAAATGTGCCCACTCCGTCCCTTTTTGGGCTACCGTCCTTCGATCCAGCGATCCAATCTTTTCCTTTAGTAGTCTTCACGTGAACCTTCCTTGGCCCCCCAGCATCGCTTTGTTTTACCTGGTCGTCGAAGTGCAGGTTCCCTTTGGTTTGAAAGAACATCAGTCCCCGCCTTTTTAGGTCCAACGTCTCATCTTTTGGATCTTCCCCGTCCACGTAGCTGCCATGTAGCTTTGTGATGTGCTCCCTATCTTCCTTTCCAGTGGCGATCGTTCAATTATTTTTTTTTTGCAGTGATTGGTCTTTTTTCCCCCAGATTTGTTGGCTTAGTGGACTTTGCTTCACCTTCCAACATTCTTTCTCTCGACACAAAATTCTTCTCCCATGATGAACCATGTGCTTTGCTGGTAGCCTAAGGCATTTTCTTTCTACACTTTTTTTCTTTTGGCCAACCCTTTCATGGGGTTGCTGAGTTACCTCCGTATGAACATGCAGGGGGATTTCTTTTCCACTTCCCTCCCATGAGTTCACACACCTCTGGTTTCGGATACTTTCCTTCCAGCTGTCGTATCTGCGCCAATTTAAAGTCGTTTGCTCCCAGTTGTCCTCCCCCCCATTCCAGGATTTTCTGATTTTTGTCATGATGATCTTCCTTTTAAGTGGCGGTTCCATTGCCAGAAAGACCTGCAGCTGTCCCCGCTGTACCCACTTGTAACATTGGTCTTTCTTCTCTTGTGCGTCACCTTTCCCTTGTTGTTGCGTTCTCTTAAGTTTTAGGTCGGTACTCCCTCTCTCTTGGTGCACCTCTTCGGATTTTCCCGCGAAGCACCTTTCCTTACGTTTTTTTTTTACACTTCGGTGTCCCTGTTGGAAAGGACGGTTTTCTCCGTTTTTTTTTCTGTCTCCACCTTTTCCTTAGGAGCTCTCGACTTGTAAAAAACCGGAGTGACCTCACCCCTTTCCAGGTCCATTGGTATGCACGACGCAGTTTCCCTTCGGCTTCGCTGCCTTTGCGCCGCTCCAATGCCCCCAGTTTATGCCCTGCCTCTTGCCCCCTTTTCAGACGGTAACTATTAGATTCCCTAAGAACCTGTCCGCTTCCTTTACTGGTCGGAGCCGTGTGGATCAGCGGCTTTTTCCTTCTTTTCCGAGGGCACGTCTCCCGAATTTTGACATCCCTACAAGTGCCCCGCACTCCTCGGGGAAGCGCACCTTCATTTCGTATATCGCACCCTAGCCCTTTGGCCCCTCACGGGACTCCTAGCTCTCTTTTTTGTTTTCGTTCTCTATATCTTCTCAAAAGGGCGATGCGATCTCTTTTTTCTTGGGAGGTGATGCTGAAGCTGACACTTTTTCAGTGGCGTTTTGGCGGACTTAGGATGTTCGTTTTACCTTGAGGGTTCTTCCTTTCCTCTCGAGCACTTCCTTACACGGTCGTCCCTCTACCCAACAACTTGGACCCAGCCCCGGAGGTGCCTTTTCCCCCTTACCCCTTTACCCGCTGGAAGCATTCGGCACTTTTGCCTTGCTTCCGAGTTGGTCTACAATGAGTTGTCCCCCTAGCCCGATCATGCATGGCCGGCCGCTTTTGTGGCTCCCTACCTGAGCCAGGTGACTCGTTTTTTTCCCGGTCCCTCTTTTGACAGTGCCCCCTCCTCCTACTCTCAATGCCCGGCTGAACCTGTGCTTTTCACCTTCCCCAGATTCCCCCCCTTGTTAGGGCCTTGCCTTGGGTGGACCTTTACAGTGGTTTCTCACCAGTTTCATATCCCGTCCCGTTCTTGCTTGGGTATCCCCAGTGCGCTTTTCTCTCCCCCTTTTTTTTTTTTTCCTCTCTCCCCTCCCTTTCTTTGCCGTTCTTGCAACAAATTGGCCCTGTCCAGAGGATGCAGAGATTCCCATCCCTTGGAATTTTTAACGCGGTGACCTCTTTCCCCCGCAGCTTTCTGGTGAACCCATCGCCTCCATGACATCCTTCCCTGTCCCCACCAGGTTGCGCCTAGTGGTTCTGATCGACGGTCCGGGTGGGCGCTGATGCCCGACGTTTTTTCGTACGACATTTTGCCCGAAATATCTTTTCTCAAGTTCTCTTGGCCCCAGTTCGCGGATTCCTCGTCCCCTGGAAGTTCCTTCTTTCCGTCCGTCGACCCTGGTCCGAACCCCCCCCCCCATGAAAAACTCCTTCCCCTTCTCTTGAGCAAAGCTACTTAGATTTTCACCTGACCATTTCAGGGCTAAAATGTTGCGTTTCCTTTGTCTTCCTAGGGACGATTTTGACCTGCTTTTTCCAGGCAACGCCACATTCTTCCCTATGGCCAGTCTCCTTGAACCAACGTTACTGGTTCGCCTGTTACGCCCCTGATTCGGCCTTTTTAGTCTTTCCCGTCTTGGACGTTCGTCCCGACTTTCTTTTAGAGACGTTTTTGCCCGCTTAAGTGGGGGCGTTTGCTGCCCTGGTTTCTTTGAGGACGTGTTTGTATCCGCGATCGAGGTTCAACAAGGCAACTCCCTCCTTCCCCCCCGTGAACTCTTCTGGTCCACGCCTTTGTTACCTTGGCTGCAAATTACCTCCGTCTCCCCGCGTCCGAGGGATTTTTTTTGATGGTTTCGTATCTACCTAGCTCCTACTTCGTCGGGCTGTTTACATTTCTTATCTCCTCGGTCGGTCTTATCTGGCATCTTTTCCCTACGGGGCGTCCACCGGCGTACCCACATTCATGCACCATGAGTCACGCCCCACCCTGGTCCCCCGCGCTTCACAATGCCTCCAGGTTTTTGTATATTTTTCGCCCTTTTGGATGTCTTCTTGGTTTCTTTTTTTTTTTTCAAATGCGTTTCCCTGCTTTTGAGATGGAGTTTCTGGGGGATCGGTTTCCGCCATCTTTTCTCCCCAGGTACACTCCATTTTACCTCCGACGAGCGGCAGACAAGGTTAAATTGTTTTCCTTGCAGGAGCACGTGGCATTCCCCTGTAAACGGATGGCCTTCACCCTTCCCGTATTTGCGCCGACCAGTCTCCTTGTCTCGATGACAATTTTTTTATTTTTCTCTCTGCGGCGAGGCAGTTTAAGTAGATTGTCCCCCCGCCAGGAAATACAAAACCTCTCTCTTTCTACCAATGGGCTCAGGATTTCTTTTTTTTAGATCCTTCCTTCCATTTGTTCCCGGTGAAATCTTGCTTTAATTGAGCCTTGAAACCCTTCCCCCAACCGGACCTGTTCCCCGCCTCCATATTCGAACCCGTCTTTCGACCCATTCCTTCCGCCCCGAACTAACGCGACTCTTTGCTTACGACGCGAGGAACTTTTTGCAACCGGCCTACGACCACGTGTCAACGAAAAACTCCTGGTTAGGAGCGCTTCTAGCATGTCTTTTTTTAGAAGTGCAATTGTTTTTTATCCTTTTGAAACCGCCTTGACTTTCTTTTTCGCGAGTAATCCGAAGGTCCGATGATCCTCTTCTCAACTTTGCCTCTTTTTCCCCCAAATTGCTTGGCCTACTGAAGACCTTGCCCTCAGGGTGACTGTTCGGGCTTTCTGAGAACCTACCTTTGAAGTTCCTTCTCCCCCCCCGTCCGGTCAGGCAGTAACAGTACGAAAGTCTAGAAGCTGAACATCGGGCTACCCCCTTTTGCGAACCCTGAGAGTGTCTGACCTGCGCATCGTGACTCACTTGGTCACGTCTTCCTTTCTTCTTTGTCCCGCTCTCTGTTTCAGCGTCTCTTCCCTTTTTTGCCCTGGATTGTTCTTTGCATACGGGACGGGAACCTTTCTGACTTCCCTGTGACGAAACGCTCGAAATTGAGTTTTGTACCGCCCCGGGTGGCTTTGACATTTTTTACTGGCCCCTCCCCTCGAGCCTTCGATGCAGTTTTTTCCCAAACACGTTGATCGATCCCTTTTTCAGCTGGTCGTACCGTGTACAGTTCCTTTTCTGCGAATCCAATCTGATTCGGTGTTTAATGTACCGGAATGCCCCGATCTCCAGATTTCGGTTTTTTTTTCTGGGACCTGCTTTGTCCCTCCCTGGCTAATTTCGTTCTTCGCCCCCCTTTTCCAGGCTTCGGACTCCTTGATTGTCTTTTTTCTCCCCCCTGGACGCAGGCTCCCCTCAAGGAAGTTCGGGGCGTAGTGACTTTTACCGGCCCGTATCTTCCCGACAACGATGCAAACCCACCGGAGGTTCTCGCCTTCGAGATCCCGGTCTTTTTTTCTTGCGTTTTTTTCTCTTTTAGTGGTCTCAGGGGACCTCCCTTTCAATCTTCGAGTCCAGCCTCGGGCCCCTGCGAATACCAGGCTGGTGACTTAGCTTTCCCCGAAGTCACCTGCCAAACCCCAGAGCATCGCGCTTATTCTGAATTTGGGAACCATCTTCTCTGGTCACCCATCCTCTTTTCTTTCATCTCGTTTTTTTCTTATGATTGTTGTTGAACCAGAAAAATTTTTAATTCTACCATTCCCCCTCTCGATGCTTCTCTTCTTTTCGGTCCCGTCCCTTCTCTGGAGTGGCAGCTTCTCCCTGTTGCTGGCCGCGACCGGAGTTACAGGTTTGAGTCGGGCTTTTCGGTTGGACCCCACCTCCTTCAGCTCTCTTGAAGTCTTCCCTCTGATCAAAAAAGGGTGCTTCCCCTCGGCCTTCGCGTTTTTGTTTTCTTTTTAAGGTTTGACGGCCCTGTATCGGAGGCGACCACTGGGAAGTCCCGGAGCTGCGTAGTGGAGAAGGATCCCCCCCTTGTCATTTTTTCATACCTCAGGCACAGGGAAATTCTGGTTTGTTTTTTTTCTGCTAATCTCTTATCTTATCGGATTCCCGTCCTTCCGCGAAAGAAATCCTCCGTCCCCAGCCCCTTCAACGATATTTTCTCCAAGTCCCACTCTGTGGACCAGGATGAACCCACCTTGTCATTCATCGGCCTCTCTGTTTGGACGCTACTTTGCCCCCCCCCGTAGTCCTTTTAAAACAACTTGACCACGTCCTCACGGTCAACTTTCTTATTTTTTCGTTTCTGGCTGTCTTCGTAAGGTTCTCCACCCGGCCATGTCCAACCGTATGAGGCCGCGTATTCTTTCAGCGCTATTGTCCCCCCGTATGTTCTTTTGAACCGCTGCGATTTTTCTAATCCCCATGTGTCGCCAGAGATTTACAGCTTTTAAATTGAGGTAGGAATTTAATTCTGTCCCCCTCTTAGTGAGTTTAACTTGCCACCTTTCTTTCGAGTGACCGTCGTACCCCCGATGCCACCAGAGTCCTTTTATTGACCCCAGCCGCAAATTGAAGTGTTTTTGTGAAGGTCTCTTTCTTTCTTTTCTCATTTTCCCTCGTCATGATAAAGGTTCCAAGGCGTCCCATGCAATTCTCCCATCTTGGACTATTCCTTGCCCCCCCTGGCGCCGCCATCGACTTTTTCTTTCTCCTCTGGTGAGGCGCGCTGTCATGACTTTCCGGCTGTCTCTCTCCGTATTTTTTCTTGGAGATCGGATTTTTTGCCTAGTTTTCTACTTTGGCCGCTTCTTGCGGCTGTCTACCCGGTAAGCAGACTGCACGCGGTATCTCCAATTCCCCCCTGAGCCAGTGGATCGTTTCTTCACGTGTGAGGACTGCTGTGTTTTTGCTGTTGGACCATCTCGATTGAATCATGCCTTTTAACGTTCCGGGGCCGCCAAGTCAGGGCATCCTTCCTGTACCACTTTTGACTTTTTGATAGGAGGGCGTGCCACCTACCGAAGACCTTGCATCTTTCCCCCCCTGGCCACTTCTGGGGCCTGCCCCGGTTGCCCAAGGCGGCTCCCCTCTCAAACCACGACTTGATGTTTCCGCTTACGGTTGAAGGATTTCCCCTTGGGACCTTTTTCCATTTCGATGAAGCCCTTCCCGCACTTGTTGGGTTCGTATGAGCATCTTTGCAAAGAGGCTCCCCTCTCAAGGTTTGTCCCGTGGGTCTGTGGCGTGAACGTGTTTTTTTTCCCCTTCCTGTTTCTCTTTGAAACCAGTCGGTTCCCTTACGTCGGTTTTTTTTTTTACCGAGGATCCCATGTCGCCTTCCTCACTCTGTCCTTTTGCTAATACCGGCACGTCCCTTTTGATTTTTGATTCCGGGACTTTTGCCCGTAAACAGCATAGCTCTTCCCCTCTTTACTCGTTTTTCTTCTTATTGCCCCGGTAAGGGTCGTCCTGAATCCGCCCCCCTCGCCTCCCCCCACCGGTCCTCAAATTCGCTGGCGCTTTCCATTCCACTGGCAAGTTTCTCTCCCTGTGAGAACGAAGAGTCCTGGACAAGTTTAAGGCGTCCGGCGACGTCCCGCCTTTTCCACGAATCCCGCTGCTTTTTCCTTGCGCGACTTGTTGGTGCCCGTTTGGGTTTCATACGTTTTCTTTGAAACCCAAAACTTTTCGCCAAACCCCCTGGTGCCCCCCCCTTGCCCCAGGAGGTTTCTCTTGACTGGGACAGCCCTCGTGCCACTATTTTTATGGCGTTGGTGGAACGTCTTTTTTTGCAGCCGGCCTGACGAAAATTCCCAGGGTTTCTTTACCTGAATTTGTCGCTGCGGGTACACACTTGGTAGGTCCAGTTTTCTTCTTGGGGTTGGGGGGGTGTCCTCGTCAACTACCCCACAAGTCTCCAGCCAGTGGCCCCATCCCGGTAGACTTCCGGGGCTTTGAGTCCCCTTCCTACCTTGCGTGTCGCCTTGGTTTGAGCCCCCCGACCTGGGGGTAAGTTGTTTAGTTTTTTCACCCGTGTCTAAATTGTTCGAGCCAATTGCTGCCTGGTTTGTTTTTCACCAGGTAGCGCTCTTTTGTCCGTCCGTACCCCCACGGCCCCCCCTCCGACTCACTTTTACTTAAAGGGGGAGTCCCATGTTTTCTTTCTGATGGTCAAGTTTTTTTTCGTCCCAGCTTCTTTCAGTTCCCCCCTTAAGTTTCGTAGGGCGCTTCTCTTTCTCTTGTTCAAGGGTTCCTGATCCGGCCTCTAAGGTTTCTTTTTTGAAAGGCTCCGCGAGCCTTCGGGCCCCTTTTTCCTGATTTTCTGAGGGGCTTCGACTCCATTTAGGACCCTCCCCCAGTAGCACATTACTTTGCCTGCGGCGTCTCCCCTTTCTCCTTTTAATTACATTTGGACATGCCCACTTTTGATTTCATCTCTCTGTGGTATGTCTGCCGTGGATCAACTTCCCAGCGTTGCTCGCTCAACACGTCCCGATTCCTTTTTCTGAAACCTTACATCCTCCAACTTCACTTTCCCCACGCGTCGACGTGACACTTTAAGCACTATCCGCATGATCTTATTCCTCCGCGCCTTTCTTACAAGAGTTTTTTCCTCTTTTCTTTCCTCCGTTTTTTTTTTTGAGATCTTTTTTCCTTTCTGTGTTTCCCCGTCGGATGCGTTGGATTTCCCCCCCCACCTCTTGTTTTGATAGTGCTGCCGTCTTTTACAAGAAGTTCCGTACTTTTTAGTCCCTTTCTAGTCTTCGGTTCTATCAAGGTAATCGGGCACTTTGTTAGCCACTCCATTTTCGTCTCTTTTAACAGGCGTACCCCGTCCCAAAGGTTTTGACCGCAGTCTTCTTGCTCTCACTTTCTTCCTTTCACCTTGACGTTTTGCGGACTTTTTGTGAACCCCCCACGAGGTCTGTTTGCTCATAGGGCCCTTCCCATTGAGTTTCCTTTGTGACCCTGATGCCTGTAGACACGGAGAAGGCCGTGACCGGCCGTTGTTCTCTGAACCTGCTCGGGAAAGGGACTGGGGGATACTCTGCCTCAATGGCTCCTCTTGAACCTTGGAAATCACTGGACAAAGGTTCTCAGTCCAAAAGATAGTGTCGAAACCACGTGCCATTTCTTCCTTGCCTTAACGGTGATGCTGTCCAGGACCTTCCCTTTAGGAGTACTTGGAACCCGCGACTGATTAACCCTTTGAGGGCTGGTTGGAACTGTGGATAGATTGACGTATGTCTCCCTAGAGACATGCTTTTCGTTCTAAACCAGGCACGTTTTCGTTCTACCTTTTCCCGTTCCAATGTGCATCAAATTTCTTTTCAAGTACGAGTGCCCCTGAGTCCGGTTCGTTAACCTCAATCTTCAAAGCCCTATCACCTCAAACCTGGCCCTTCGGACTTTGCCCCCTGACCATGATCCCTTCCTAGGCCAGCCCCCAAACACCCTTTGATCGTAAGCGAACAATCGGTTTTCTACAGCAGCCTCTTCTAGCCTTGCACTGCACGGATGTCCTACCCAAGTAACCCACCCCCCCATTTGAAAACTCGGTCTTCGACCGGAGGGGCGCGCCACAACGCTTTCCTTTCCGAGGTGCAAAGTTGAATATTGCTTGTAAGGGTGTCCAGGTTGGCTCTTTACTTAGTTTCCTGTTTTCTTGTCGTTCTAGAGGAACGTGCAATGAAACATTCGCCTAAATTGACGAATCTTCTCCCATAAATCCCCGCAGGGGCGGGGACGCGTTCACCGGACCTCCTCCCTTCGTTAGTATATACTTTGTTGACAGACCACTTTTCCATCGCGACTCACCTTTAGACTCTTTTCTTTCCTCGAAGAAATCCCATCTTACTTACGTTTTTCTTTTTCGGTTTTTTTTGTGCGGGAGCTCTACCGTTAAACCTTTTCCACGCACCGGCCGAAGTTTTTTTTGTCCCCCTACGGGCTTTTCACCCAGGCTGAATTTCCATGAACCCAAGTGTCCCCTTGTTTCTTCCCTTTAGTCCCCCCTTTTCTTTCTCAATCTAGGGGCGTGCATGGATAATAGGATCCCTGATTGGTGAACGAAGCAGTGCGGCACCTTAGCCCCCCGTCTGTTTTCCAAACTCCGGTACCCAATCAAGGCCCCTCGCTCACCAGTTGCCTGCCCCTCTTTTTTTACTTTCTGAAGATTTTGTTTACGAGATCCTTGTCTCGATCAGACTTCCTCGTGGACACCCCCCACCGCACTTTTGCAGTACCTTTCTGGCCGGTAGCGATCTTAGGTTCCCCTTCTGTCCCCTCGGATTCCACCCAGGACAAAAGCCACGTATGTGTTTGCCTCTCAGCCCGCAGTGGGGTCTGGAAAGTGGGTTTTGTCTTTCGGAAGCCCCCTTTGTCCTGAGGGGCAATTAGGGCAGACACCGTCTTGCTGACTAGAAACCGGGCATGTAAACTCTCCTTTTATGCTTGAGGGATCCTTTTACGCGAGGAACATTGACTAGGATCTCGATGGTACCCTCCTGCCCACGGTCTGCCCTGTCTCTTGCGATCCTTTGGCTCCTGGTCTTTCGATTCCATTGTTTTTTGGCATTTGTCCTTAACTACCTGCTAACGAAATTCTTCCCCTGCAATCTAAAAATTGTGCCTTTGTTTTCCCCCCCTTCCCTTCCCCCTGATAATGAACTCGAAAGCGTTTTCCTCCTCCGCTCGTCCCGCGTACTGCATCGGTCCTAGCCCGCTCCCCGGAATTTGCCATCTCTTTGTTGGTTAAGGTACGCTCTTTGGACTTGACAATAAGGTTTTTCTTTCCTTTCCTGCTTGAGGTCTCTTCTGGGCCCCCCCCACAATGCTTCAAGCAGAGATCTCTTACGGCCCCACCTAAATTGTTCTACGTACGATTGCACCTTTTTATTTCTTTTTTTTTGGAGGATGACCGAGTCATTTCTTATCGCACTCTGCAGTGAAACCAACATTGCCTTTCGCTGCCTTTCCATTGAGCAGAGTATTTCAAATGTCATGTCCTATTTCTTAGTGTCTGCCGGACAGTGTTAGGCCGCAGCAATCGTGCTCGTTTACGTGACTCTCGACAACGGTATAGCGCTCTCTGGTTGATATGTTCGTCTTCGTACTCCATCAACGGCGCCCTTCTGGATTCTCTTCTATCGAACCTTGAGTCGTTGGCCCTTGGGCGCGTTATTCCTGTGCCCTTGTCAGGACCCCACATTGAGAGACCAAACTCTTTTCCCTCGGGGTCCCTCCTTGGGTCCCTTCGATTTTTCAAGCCTTTGGAGGCCCCTTTTTTTTCCCCCTTGTGTCAGCGCTTTCCCTTGGACTCTTTTTTGGGGCTCTTTTTTCCGAGCTCATTTCTCATTACCTATACGATCGGATGCGCCTATTTTCTTGTTCTTTCAATTTGTCTGTAATTCGGTGACAACTACATGACGCTATATGCATGGCGTTCGCTCTTTTTCTTTTTCCTCATTCATTCTAAGTTCAATTTCGTGTCGACCCCCTCAAAGGTTCCCCCCGAGGAGATGATTTCCCCGTCTGGCCCTCCTTTTCCTCCGTGTTCCTACTTTTCCTGTGGAAGCTGCGGAGGTTTTTCCCTTCTCCAGTCCGGTCCCTCCTTTCTGCGGGGGCATCCATTGTCAGGCTTCACTTTTTCATGTCCCCGAACATTACGTGACCCTTTCCCTGGTCCGGGTCTTCGCTTGAGGTCTTGAGGAAGTTTTTGAAAATTCTGCACTTATATTTTTCCCTCCTCTTTTGTTGTGATTTTTTTGAGGATTTTGGTGACCCCCCTGAACCAGCACACTTCTCACGAACCCCGTGATGGGGCGGTTTTCACTGTTCTGCTTTCGCTGGGGCGGAATTTTTCAGCCTGGGATGGTGTGACTCCGGGGAGTGGCCAGTGTCTCTTTCCTCTTATGTTCCCTGCCTTTTCAGTGGTTTTTTTAAAGCGGTATGTTTCGGCGAACGCTTCGTTGGGCCACGGCGGTCCCTTTTTTGCGTGCGTTTTTTCCCCCCGCCGGATTTGGGGCCAAAGGATAGTACTGCGACTAAGCTTTTCCCTTTCCTTAGGAAAGGAGGCCCCTTGAACCTTTTTTTCAACCCATCAGCCCTTTCCGGGGTGCTCATTGTTCGTTTTTTTGGACTTTGCGAAATAGCGCCCACCCCGCCATCTCCGACATCTCCTCCCAGTCCTCTCTCTTTTCCGCCCAAAAGAGGTACTTCTTTCATTTTTGGCGGCCACCTTCGATTCGGTTGTCCGTTTTTTCTTTCCCCTTTTGGGTCCTCGTGTTCCCCCGTTGGCACCAGTACCTGCCTCTGCTGAGGACCTACGTGGTTCGTCTGTCGTCTCCAGGCCTTTTCTTCTGGTCGGTCGCGTCCTCATTGTATTCCCCCCAAAGCAGCAAGCCGAGCCTTCGGTCTCCTAGTTTACCATTTGCCCCCTTCTCAGGTTTCTCCTCTCCGACGTAGCGCATTTTAGATGGACTGGGTAAACCTTCGATCTTTCTTCCTTCTCGTATTCTGACCTCCCCCTTTCCTGTCTGAGTCCGAACGATGCACCCGTCTTCCCTGCAGGCAGGCATCCCTTTCCGTTCTAAGGAGCTCGTTCTCGTCCTTTTTTTGAATTCCCGCTTCAAGGTTCGTCAATTTTACTTTCCAAGGAGCATCTTAACCCCACCTTCTCATGCTCCCGGATTTAGCGGCTTCTTGGACTTTTCGATCCGCTTTTCCTTCTCTTTTCTTTTGCTTCCGTGTTCTACGTGCCTGTTTTTCTGGGTTCAGGAAGAGACTCCCGTTGTACAAACGTTTGTTTTGTCGGGACTGTTGGGCCGGCCCCCTGACATCCTCCCTGAGTTCCTTCGCCCAAGAACTATGTATGAGCTCACCTCAAAGTCTTCTACAACGAGAAGTCCTAGGCGTTGCGGGGCCAGCCCTGACCATACGTCTGGAATCCTTCTCCGCCTTTAAAATCCACTTGCATCGAGGTTCCCCCTCTTTCCTCTCGTCTCACCCTCTTTTTTACGTCCCTTGTGTTTTTCAGGTTCCCAGTTTTGATTTTCCGTTGCCGGACTTTTCCCCCCTGTCTTCTTCAAGAGGCCTCGTGCGTTTGCCGCTTGAAGGCTCCCCCTGGCTACCCTCTTCCTTCATTTTTAAGCGGTCGGGGTTACACTGGCTTCAGATCCAATATTGGCGTAAAAGCTCCATACGTTTTTTCTTTCAAACTTTTTTCACTTGGGGTGCCTTTCCGTGAATCCCCGATTTTGTTCAGGTTGTGAGCCCTTTTCTGACTACGATTCTTCTATAATTTTTTCATCCTTTTTCATTGATTGCCTGGAATGGCGATCCGCCTAGTCCTTTTTTTCCGTTCCCCCGTTGAGTTCCTTCCTTTAAATTGTTTCCATCATATGCCTTTTTAAGAAGCCCGCTTTTTGTTTTTTTGTCCTGATTTTTCCCGTTTCAGGGTGAACGACAAACCCCTCCCCCCCCCAGACACGACCGACCCCCCCCCCCAGTCCCCAATACAACTCTCTTTTTCCTCTCATAAGGGGCCACGTATTTTTTTCTCCCTGCGTAGTACAGGCATCCCTCAAATGCGATCGCCGCCGCCTACGGGATCCTGTTTGCCCTCCTCCCTTTCATTTGGATGGGGGATTAACCCCCTCTGGGGATCTTTCTCTTGTTGGCCCCGTCTCACTCCTTCGCAAAAACCCCCCCTGAAACCCCCCTCTTCGAATCGCAAAACAAATCTTTTGTTGGATCGTGCTGAAGGACCGATCCCTCCTTCCACGGTTTTCCCCTTGGGTTTTTTACGTCCTGTGGCGACCTCTTAAACCTCGCATTGTTCAGCACCTCCCGATTGCTTGTCGGAACAACAATCTTGCCTTCTAATTCTTCTCTCCTTCTAGAGCTATGAAGTCTCCCCCTTGGTGCCCTGACTCTGTCTACGAGACTAGGTTTATTGTTCTACTTTCCTACCGAAGGGGCAATTTTCCCTTTTCAAAGTGCATTTGCCATGGCGTTCCTTGCCTGTCGATTTGCCTGTTCGTCATCATGAGGAGGGCTTTTTTGTCCTCTACAAACATTTCCTTTCGCGACCAAGTATTTTCTCCCTTTTGTATAGTTCTGAGCTTCGGTTCGAGACGTCGTTGTCCCGTGACCCTTTCCCCATGGCACGGCTTCTGAGAGGATTTTTGTCCCCCCACACTTTCAGATCCCCCCAGGCCTTCTGGAGAAGGTTGACCTCCTCCGGTGTGCCTTCGGGGTATTGATTCCTGAAGAGCCTCCCTCCCTTCTTCCCCTAGTTCGTTTGCCTTGCTTTTTTATTTTCCCCTGCAGGTTCCTTGTGTCATTCCCGTCTGACACTGAGTTTTTTGGGTCTTGTCCCGTTTTTTCATTTTTACTCCGTTCTCCTGGGGAGGGGTGTTCCCCGTGAGAGAACCGTTCCTTCCATCCTTGTACCCGTCCCCAAGGTTTTCGCCGTCCTGGCCACGTCCGTCTCCGGTGCCTTCAGCAATTCTTTCCCAGTTTTTTTCGTGTTTAACGCCCATCTGTAAGACACCTCTTTCTCTCTGGGATCTCCTTCCTTTTGCTTTTTTGAAGCGAGATTTTTCACCTTTTTTCAACCCTTTTCGCTTCTCTTTTGAAAAGTTTTGATTCTTGTGACTTTTTCCTTCTTGTCCGACGCGTTTAGCCCCTTTTACGTTGTCAACCTTCTTCCGGTCTGTTTCCCTCCTCTCCCCGCGATTGATCACTGTTTCCGAAAATTCCCTGCCTTCTCTAGCGCACCTAATTGCCCTCTGACCCCTTCCTACTTTGACCTTCGGCACATATTTTCATTTCTGGTCCCTGTTTCCTCGTCCCTGGGCCTTTATGAGGATTTGACTTTCCTGAGATTCTTTCTTCCTTCCTCCGCCTCGTCTGCTATGTGCTATACATTCGCCAGGTGAGGTTTGGTTGGGATTGACTGCTTTACCCCACGGATCCCTTATAGCCCTTTCTTCCCCCCTGGTGAGGAGATAGAGGCGCCAACGTCCTTCCAAGTTTACTCCCTTTGCCTTTCCGGTTTTGGGGCCGCTTGTCCTTTTGACGGAGTCCAACCGTCATGTTTTTTTGGTTTTTTTTTTTACTCCCGAAAATTGATCTGAACAGTTCCCACTCCGAAAGGCCATGTCCCTCCCCATTTGACATTTCCGTGACCGAATTTGCCTTTGAGTAAAGTTGCGAAAATTCTCGTCGCTGAGATTCTTCTTCCCCCGTACACACCTTCTCTCCAGCGTATGTCCAGTTTCGATCCTTGCCGCCTCTCGGACTCCCTAGTAGACGTTTCTGTCCCAACCCGTTTTTCCTCTCATGGAGCCTTCTTCCTTTTCTAAGCCCTGGTTCTTGTTTATTTAAGCCTTCACCGTCAAAAAAAACCCTGCCCCCCCCTTTTAGTTCTTGTCTCCACCGAATCATTGAAAGAACTCTTTTTTCTTGGAGCTTTTTCTTTTGAGTTGCCTGTGTCGTTTTCGAGATGTTGTCGACTCCATTGATTCCCCACATGGACGACATTCTTTGAACTACATCAGAACTCTTTCCCGAGTTGACTTTTATTCGTCTATTTGAAATGTGCATTAGGTTTCCTTCTGTCATCTCTGGAGCCTTCATTTGGAGCCGGGAAGTGTTCTTCCTTTTTCGTCCCCCTTCCTCACTCTCTGCTGGATTGGGCGTCGTCGCTCGCGCTTCTCTTTTTTTTTACAATGAAAGGACAATAGCAAAGTTACTTTTTTTTCTGGTTCCAACGTGGTTTGCTTCGCCTTCCCTCCGAATGGGGAAGCTATATTTTTTGATTTTCTTTTCTCGTCGTATCTCAAACAGTTTTTACTTTTAGTACCTTTTTTTATGGCGGAAATTGCTTCCTCGCATCCCTCCTGGATTATCGTATCTTCCCTCCCCTCTCTTTGATACAGTGTTCCCTTACTGTTCCCAAGATCTTTCTTCCCCCCTCAAGTTTTTCTTGACACCCCTCTCTCCCCCCCAGGGTCCAGAGCTGTTCCGGTGATTCGTTCTTTCCTTGATTGGTTTTCTTGCCTGACCCCCCCCCGCCTGTTGTAAAGGTCCCCGTTCCTCTTGTTTTCTTTCCAGGCCCCCTTCCCCCTCTTCGAAATTTATCCTTCTAAACAAGCAAAGAGGTTTTTTCCCTCATCCCCTTCTGGAGTCGTTGACCAGTGGGGCCCCTTTCCCTTCCCACCGGAAACTTCCCCTGGCACGGGCGCCTTAACTTTTTCTCTGACGACCCTTCCTCCCTGTTCCTCTCTCTTCCCCGCTTGGCGGTGTTCTGACCCCATTTCCTCCCCTGATGGTCCGATTCGTCCCTCCCCCCACGACTTTTTTTCCTCGTGTGACCCCCTTTTGCTTTTTCTTCTACCGGTGCGTTCGCGGAAACCCCCCCTCTTTCCCTGCCTTCCGGGTCTTCTTTGACCCGTTTCCTCCCCCCCCCCTCTAAGGTTTGCTCAGCCGCTGTCCTCCCTTCTTTTCCCCAGTTGTTGCCCTACACCTGCCGCAATTTCAAACACCCCTGCCGCTGGCCCTTCCCTTTCTGCCACCTGTTTTCCTTTTTACGAATGTCTGCGCTAGGGAGGAAGTACTTCGCCCCTTACCATGTTCTCTCTTCCTTACCATTGGTTTTGATATTCTTGTCCTTCTCGCGTTCCGCTCACTCTTCTCTATCAACATCACTTTCAGTTCCTTTTTTTCCTTGCTGATTATCTGTCTTTCTTCCCCGGGTCCTCCCGCGATCTGCAGCGTCAAGAAGTATCGAGGCCCCTCCCGGCCCTCAGTTCCATTTGAACGCTACTTCATTCGTCGCTAGGAACCCTTGCGTGCCTTCACGGTGTCCCTTTTTTTTTTTCTTTTTATTTTTCGGTTAGCGGCTTTTTTCTCTCTTGGGGATACATTTCCCAGATACCTTCGCAGGCCGCTCTTAAACTTGATCCCCCTGCCTGAGAAAGTTCTTCTTTTGGCGTCGCTTCAGTTGTCCGTTTTTCCCCTCTTCGTCATGGCCCATCGCGGGCACCCCTGCCTCTTTCCAAGATTTCTCTTTGTGTCCGTACTATCCGAAGCTCTCTTTGTTCTGAAACTATATTCTCGCGGGTTTTGTTCCCTTTCTACCCCTTACGCGTCGAGAGGAGACATTCTCTTATTTTCTCATACCGTTTTTTTCTTTCGGCTCTGCCGCTCTTCCCGTGCCTATGGAGTGGTTTTTCCTTTTTTCCTCATTGCTCCCCCGCTCTATGGGAGACTAGTTTGTTCGTCCCCGTATTTTCCCTTTCCCTCCTTGAATACACGACCTTCAAACTCTCCTGCTTAGCCCCGCTTTCTTGAATGAGTCCGCTTAGCAGTTTTTGTTTTTTTGGTCGGATTCGCTTGGGTTGAAGAAATGCTCTGGTCCGTCCCTTTTCCGTAATCCGGCCTTCTTTCCTCCCCCCTTTTTTTCTTCAGCTCAGTTCGGGTCTCCTTCCCTCTACCCTAACCCCCCTACTTTCCAACCTCCAACGAGGATTTATTGAGTACAGTTACCCCATCTGTTTTTCCACTCCTCCCCCCCCCTACTTAAGTTTTTTTTTTGTCTTTTTTTTGTTTTCGTTTTTTTTGACAGCCACTGATGTTGTTAACTTCATAACCCCTCAATGAATCGTTTTTTTCCTTTTTTTGCGGTCCATTAGGCGACGGACCTAGACCCTTGGATGCGTCGGACCAGAAATCTTTCCCCCCACTTTCCCTTCGTCTTCTGAGTTGTCTGACGCCCTTCCTTGCTAACGCGTCGGCTCCTTAGGTGATACGTCTTGTTTGCGTTTTGTAGACAGGGATTTCGGGCACCCTTTTCTATGTCTACCCGCCTCTTCGCCTTGGTTTCTTTCTTTTCCTCCCTTTCTGTATCACTTTCCCAATCCCTTGCACGGGAAAGTGGTTCGCCTCCTAGATAGGCGGTTTCCTGTCAGAAATTAGAGCCCCATACTATCCTCTTCCCCTCCCCCTGTCTCTCCTTTTTTCCCCCCTTTGAACTATTCTCGGACCTCTTCGTGCGTTCCTCGGCGGGGCCCTCGATGTTAGCTTTTTTCCCCGTTATGGCGCCCGCGACTCTAAGATTCTCTCTGTTCTGTACGGTCTCCTGGCGGTTTTTTTTTTGTTTTTTTTGGCACCCCCCTATCCCACCTGATGAGGCGAGATTCTGGCTTCCCCCTTACAAAACTTGTTTTTTTCGGGTCGATTCGTTGCGTAGGCATTCATCTGAAATGGTCTGATCTTTTTTCTCCTTTTTTTTTCTTTTCTCTCTTCGTTTGCTCTCCGAGAACGCATGCCCGTCCCCTTCCCTCAGCCAGCCCGCAGTGCTTCGTAAGAGTATGTCCTTCCTTTCCCTCCTACGCTCGTCTTCCCCCTGGCCCACTGTTTGACCCCATAGCGCCTTTTTTTCTTAAGGGTTTTTTGGCAGAATTGCTGCCACTCTTTTTTCGTGTTCGGAGTCCGTCATTGCCCTTAGTCTTCCCCTCCGCTTCGGCGGATTTTTTTTCTGGGGCAGGGCTTCGTCTGGTTTGACAACACGTACTTTTTGTGTTTTTCTCGCTCTTTTTTTTTTGCTTTGAGTGGACTCGACCCGTCTTTTAGCATACCTTCTTGCAGCCCAGTTCTTATTTTCCGAGGACAGAGGCGGTTGATTTCGGACCATGTGCCTTCCTGGCATCATGTCCTTTTTTTAACTTCAGGGCAAATATTTTCGCTCTTCTTTCCTTCCTTTTCGAACCTTTCGCCTGTCGGACTTATGTCCCCACGTGCTGGGGAAGGGTCCCTTCCCCAATGCCTTCCTCTGGGACCACCTGTCCGATTTTTCCTCCTCCCCCTTCGTCGACCTTCCCCCCCTGGATCCCTGTTCAAACTCGTCCGCGCATTCCTAGTCGTTCACGCCCTTGAGCATTAGAGGACATAAGCCCCAGTACTTTACTTGTCAGGGCGAGGTACTTTTCCGTTGGCACCTTCTTGCCCCTATGCTGTGTCATCCGTTTTGTTTTGGAGAACCCGTCCTGGATTAGCTCCTCCGAGTTGACGTTTCCCATTCCAGGGTCCCTACGAAATTGCTTCTTCGGATGTTCCCCTTTCAGATCCGTCTGAGCCCCCCTCCCCCTGTTCTTTTCCTTAGTTAAAAAAAACACATGTGACACCCTACCCACCTTTTTTTTTTTTGGTCCCCCTTTCAAGAAATTTGGCCGGCCCCTCTTTCCCCTGCCCCCCAGTGGTTGAAAAGCCAACGATTCCCCGCCCTTTCCCCCACCACAACTCCCTTTCTTGCTATGTCCCACCTGCCACGTAGGTTCTTTTTCTGTTGTGCATGGAAGACTAACGATCCGATTTTCCACGAAGGAGATCGGCCGTTCTCCCCCGGGTCTCAGTTAGGATGTTTTTTTCCCTTTTTTTTTCCCTTTGCGCTCTTTGTTGCTTGCCCTTGCAAGCCCGTTTTTCTAACAACTTTTTTTAGCAACCTTTCTTTCCCCCTTGACCCAAACAGCGGTCGCTCGTAAAGGCACTCTTTCTGCTCCGCGTTCCCCCCAATTCGCCTCGAGTTCGGCGGTGTCACGTTTTTAAGGCGGCTTGTTGTTCCTTTTTGTTTTTGCTAAGAGATTACACCACTATCTGTTCTCTCTTTCTGTCCGTTCGGCTCGGCGCAGTGGTGGTACGAGCAGTGTTCACACTTTTTCCCATGTTGTCTATAATAGTTGCGTTTTCCTTTGCTTGCCCGGACTCCCTTTCACATTTTAGTTTTTTTTCATATTTTTGGGGAGTTCATAGTTTTTCCCTACCAACTGGTTCTCCCTTAATCCCTCTTTCCTCTCCGACGCATCCCCTCAAAATTGCGTGAGCTTCGTCCTCACGTAGATTTTTTTCCTCTTTGTCTTTCCCCCAAGGGA
>Ga0179591_1348074_pt1 | contig 21247 bp, 23 predicted proteins | sample CZOMad2_1_08_16f_FD_182891 | JGI IMG/M metagenome (GOLD analysis project Ga0179591, IMG submission 182891) | Vadose zone soil fungal communities from Angelo Coast Range Reserve, California, USA - CZOMad2_1_08_16fungal (PacBio error correction) | ecosystem: Environmental > Terrestrial > Soil >... | reverse complement strand
TTTCCTGTTTTCGGTGATACGGCATTTTTCACACTATATCGCGCCTCCATGACTTCTTCAGATGTTTTTTTTCACCCTTTCCGGGGAATGTGCCTTCAGCCGAGGAGGTTTTCCTGCACTCCTCGGTCATTGTTTTGTTATACGCCCACCTAACGTTTTCGACTCCCCGCATGTAACCCCCCCCCCCTTTTCCTTTTGAGTAATTTTAACACATCCCCTTTTTTTTTCTTGTGGCTATCCTGAGACTCCCCCCCCTCGGTTTTTTCCGACCTTACCCTTTCTGGAAATTTCCAAAGGTGTGTTGGCCTTGAATACCGTTTTGTTTTGGTGTTAGGATCTAAACCCCCTCCAGAATTCCAATAGGTATCTGGGCTCCCAAAAACGATCCGAATGGTCTTCCCCCAGTATCGCGACCAAGATTTTTCGATCTCTCTCCACTCACCCTCTTCCAAGAATCCCTCTGATAGGACAGCGTTTAGCAAAGTGGTCTAGTCCTTGGTTGTTTTGGATGAGGCTAAGTCACCTTGCCGACGGATAGTTTTGAAAACGTCCGCAACTCCCCCTGCTTAAGGTAACTCTGTGATGGGACTCTTCGCTTGGACCCCCCCCCCCCCCCCACCCCCCCCCCCCCCCCCCCCCCCCCCCCCCCCCCCCCCCCCCCCCTCCCCCCCCCCCCCCAAGTGACTCTTTCGATAGTTTTACTTTGCCATAGCTCCTCACCTTTGTTAACCCGTAGACACAAGGCTCGTCTGCCCTCACGTGTAGTTTTTTTTTACTAGGTTTTCTCGTGCATGATCCGCACATCCTTCGCCCTGGGATGTTCCTTTCATGGACAGGTTTCCTTTATGATTTAAACATTAAGCTGAGCATTTCTTCTTTTCTACAACCTGGATCGGTCACCACCCCAGTCCTCTCTTGAGATAGTCATTGGCTCGAGATTATGTGCAACTTTTTGGGGCGGAGAACCCCACACCATGCCTTCTCTTCACCGAAACTCAGCAAACTATTAGTTTCCCCCGACAGACGCCACCTGCATGTCTTGGTAATTCACCGCTGATGATAACCCCCCCCCCCCACAATTTGTTGTTCTCCCTCGGGCGTCCCCAGCAGTACTTCCTCGCGCGGCTAGCTCGCATGCGTTAGGACTCTTCCCTCGCCGTAGTAGTCCTTGTTTTTCCCAAAGCTTTCCCTTCTTTCCTTGAAAGACCACCTGACCTCTCCCTCTTATCAGGCTACCCGAATTCCCCTCTTGCCGAAGCCGACCCGCAAAGATCCGAGCAACCCCAGAGCAGAGGGACCCCCCCTCCTGAACAGGTTCCCCCCGGGAATTGAGGGTTTGGTCTGTTTTGTAAAGCCTTCGCATGAGGATAACTCCTCCCTCTTCGAGACCCTATGAGACGTTTCAACGACGTTTTGTTAGATGAGGTTACCTCTCGGTAGGCTTCCCCTTTTTCCGTTAAATCTTCGGACCATTTATATCTTCTGACCGTACAAACCCACCCTCTCTTAAGAATTATCACTTTCCGAGATTCAGACGTCGTTTGTCTTCATTCCAGAGTAGGTCCGACTCCAAGGCCCTTCCCCGAACTTGGGTGCTTTTGTTTCTGTTTGGTTTTCGACCACCCCCCAGCTCGCCTGAGTCTTCCATTGAGTGGGACCATCACCGGTTATCCCCCCCCCCCCTTAAGAAGAATCGATACTTTCAAAATCCAGCACAAGTTCCGGACCCCCTCCCTTTAGTGGGAGGGTCGAGACCTGTCGATAGGGTGGTCAACCTAGAGTGTCGATACCCCTCCTTTCATATGCTTTTTAGCTCCTTCTTGTCATTCAATTCAATCGGCCTCCCATCAAAGTCACCCCTGGTAGGGTTCTATACTGGAAATAAAACCAATGCTCAGGTTTCCCTGACCTCCTTTAATGATCTCATATAGCGCCCTCCCGCATTGTCTCGATTTGGAATACTTCCCGTTCAGAAAAAAGGCTTTCCCCTACAAAACCTCGCACCACCCCCTTTTTGTTTTCCTCTCTTCTAACTTTTTTTTAAAAGTCCTGACTTCAGGTCCCTCTTCGTCTACGGAATATTTTTTCTTCCTACGCACGTGGATAGCTTTGAAACGAACCTACTCCCTTTTCTGCGACAAAGTTTTCCTCCACCTTTGGTGCCTTCTTCCCCATACAAAGATATCTTGCTTCACATGGAGTCGAACTTCCCTGTCCGGCTTTTAGAGCCCGATTTTTTCCACTTCTCTTCCCCCGGCCAGGTTCTTGGAAATTCGGTCTATTAGTTCTCTTTAACCTTTCCAAAGCCCCCCAAGATTGGATTCCCCTCTTCTCTCCGCTTGAGACGTTTTCCCGATTTAGATATCTCCCTTTTCACTCCAGAGACCTCCCTCTTCTCGTTGATTTTGGCACCCAGAGGTACCCCTCCCCCCCGCCTTTGAAGCTCGAGGCCTCTAAACTGATTTTTGACCGATCGCCCTCCAAGCTATCCTGGCCCTCTCTCGAGGTTCTCCTCCCTTTTGTGGGTGACTTCCTTGTGAGGAAGAGTCTGGAACCCCAAGGTGGCGAGCGTCACCCATCTTTGCCTTGCTCGAGTCTTTTTTAAGCCTTTTGGACACCTATTCCCAGGAACCTCTCCTTCTAGGGCGCCCTGCCTGTTTTTGGCAGATATCCCGGCATTCGGGATTGCCCTCTTCCTCCGGAAACGCTTGGGAGTTTTTTGGTGACCCCGCAGGTCTTTTTTATCCACCTCTTTTTAACCGCATTCCCGCGGATTTTTCCCCTCTAGCGGTGGAACGAACCTCCGATTTTTCTTTCTTCGCAGTCCCATTCCATTTGTCAAAACTTCTCCCCTTTGTAAAAAGCCTGCCCGCACTCCCCTTCTAACCTTTCCCCAAAAAAGATTTGAGGAGTTCCCCCTTCCCGATCCTTAGGATTTCGCGAGTTTGTCTGAAGACCCCCCCACCCGGAGCCCCCTAAGGCTGCAGCAGCCCTGCCCCCCGTGTAACGATTGGCCTGAGTTGTCGTCCATTTCTGCCTACGTAAATTCTTCTGAACCCCCGGAGTCCCTTTCTTCGGAGCTAAGTGGTCCTATCCCTCGCCTCATTTGGCACTTGACGCGCAAGTGCAGAATCTCTTCCCCGAGAATTTTTTATCTCCCCCGCGAATTTAGTCTTACGTTTGATGCCCTAAGAGTACTTTCTTTACTCAAGTACAAATTTGATAATTTCTCTCGTGGGCACTCGATTTCTTTTTTTTCGAGCGTTTTGTTCTCCCGCACCGTTCTCACTCTAGTGGCTTCCGAAAGGCTCCGGGGACCTGTCGGCTTTGATATCCTGGATCTTATACCTTTCTCCAAAGTCTACCCTTCTTTTTCAACAAGGTGTCTGTGTTTTGTGAGGAACCCCCCATAGGCCCAGCACAAACTTATGAAGAAAGCTGATTCAATCCCCTTTTTTTAATTCCGGAACCCTGGATCCCCGATGATTCCCTGATGCGTGCCCACCCCCGCGAGGATGTTTGTGTTTTCACTCATGTTCTATCCCCCCCTGATGCTACGGCTGGCTCTTGTCTACAGGTAGTAATGCTTCAAACCCATTCCCTCCTGCGTGAATCCCGATCATCTCTCGAGGTTTTCCAGCCGGCAGGTCTGCTGGGAAAACGGGTCTTTTCCTCCGATCTTTTTAGGGGTTTTTTTTTGAAACTGGTGAACCGGGCCCTGACGACATGTCAGAGATTTCTTTTTTCTCCCCGCCTCCTCGGCTGGAGACTCCCCGTTAGTTCTTTTTCAGTTCAAGAGCGAGAATCTTTCTGCCCTCTCCATGATTCACACCTCAGGCAGTTCGAGAAGACGTTCCCCCCTCCGCCGACGACGATAGAGGATGAGAGTTGCTATCTGGCGCTGCTAGATACGTTTTCAATAGCCCCCCCCCCCTGTGTTCTGCAGTCCCCCGGTGTCTTTTTTCCCTTTTCCCCCCCCCATATAATGCAGGTTCGCAGTTATGGGCCCCCTTCCTCTTCGGTTGGCTCAGGAGCTGTTTGATTTTGTGAATCTTTCCAGCTTTATGACTCCCCGAGTATTTTTTCCTCCCCCCTCCTACGTTTCAGGGAACGCAACCCCTCCCTTTTCTAACGGATATTTTGTTTTTTTTTCCGGACTTGAAGTGTTTCAGTCAAACGTACCGTGGAGAATCTATGACGATCCACACAGTCCTCTTTTTTTATCGATATGCATCGAACCCCCCCAAACCCCCCCTATTGTCCCCATAAAAATTTTTCCTCCCCGGGAGAAATTGTGCCCGGGTTACCGTCACCCTTATGCATTACAAAATCTCTCCCCAGAACTCCTTTCCTTGCGGTACAATTTTAAAATCCCTTCCTTTGAACCTTCAGACATCTTGCAGCCTTCCTACGTTTTCCTTTGGTTCATCCCCTTTTCCACCTCTTGCTCGTTATCCAACTCCCCCTGATCTCTTTCCCAACTTTCTTTTTAGAACCTTTGGATTAAGTCCCAAGAGGGTTCCTAGAATCCTAAGTGAGGTCCCTTTCGGAGAAGCGGGAGCCTCGATGAGTCCCCCGATTTTTTACCCCTTCGGTTCTTTTTCGCCTCTCCCCGATCTTCTGGAGATGCTTTTCAATTCTTCCCGAAGTAACCCCTAGTCGCTGGTTTTTTTACCAAACCCTGCCTGAGAAGCCTTTTTCCAAGTAGTTCGACTCGTCTGCGCCCTCCTGTTCCTGCTATTATCCCTCGCCAAAATCTTTTTTCGGAATCGGTTTTTGTGTGAGCACTCCCCGAAGTGGTTAATTTCTCACATTTCCGGAGAACAAGTTCGATGAATCCCTAAAGGATTTTTCCCCCCAATTTCATTATTCCGAATGATGTTGCCTTCCCTTTCCTAGACCTGTGTTAGTCCCCCTTTACACCCTTGTTAGCGTGGGATTGCTCAAAACAGTTTTTTTTTTTCATTGTGATGACAATATGTTTATTTTGGTTTTAGTGACTTCATCTCCCTGGCGACCTTTCCCATCGTTTTTTCATTTCTCTACTAAGTGAAATTTCCCTCCTTAATTTAACCCTTTCCCTAGCAATCTTTATTACTTCAGACGCCTTTTCGAAAATTTTTTCGTCATAACCCCATCGTCGTTCTCTTTCTTTCCACTCCCGGGATCCTTGTGCAAACCTCCCCTGCGGCGCAAAAACTTTCCTGAAGAGTCACCAGGGTTTCCCCCCAACCATTGGCCTCGTGCTTTTTTTCCTAAGAATACATTTATGTTAAGGAAAAGCCCCTCCTGCTCCCGATAAGAACCCCCTTGCTTTATCTCTCTCTCCGCTATCGAATTGAATGACCCCCGCAGACTCCCTCCCCTCTTTTTTTTTTTTCTTGCATCGTAGCTGAGAATGCTTTCCCCTGGTCTTCCCTCAGATCTCCCCTCTCTTGGATGACCCCGCCCTTGAAACCCATCAGCTAGATACGACCTCTCTTCCGCTACACAAAGCCTTCCTCAGAAAGCCCTTTCTCCGTCCCCAACCCTGTCCCCCTAAGTTTACCTCCCATGTCCTCAAAAGCGAGTGCGTTGGGCCTCCCAGCAGCTCTTCCCATCAGGCCGATTTCCTGCCGAGGTCACCCACAGCTCTGAATGATCCTTTTAGACTCCCCTTTCAGCCTTCGGTAGGATTCTTTACATCTTTTTCCTTTTAGATCATCCATGGAGTAAGGCCGCTCCCCCCCCAAGGGTTCCTTATATTTTTTAGATCAAAGAAGTTTGCCTCCTTTTAGCCCTAAACCACTCTTGACAATTAAGGGACCCCTTTTTGGTATGATTTTTTCTGCCACACAAAAGGGTTCAATGCATCCCTTGGAGTCCTCTTGATTTTGGACCCAAACTAATCCCTTTCCCTAGTATAACGCACCGTCAAAGACCCCCCTCTCCTTGACTACAATTGAGTTACACCTCTTCCAATATTTTTTGGGTTCCCCAAAGATCCCTTAGGGTACATAGAGTGCTTTCCTCCTTCACGACAGGATTAGGACATCTTAGTCATTCTCTCCGAAGGCTCTTTTCATCCCGTAAATTCCAATCAATCCGTCGAACCTTTTTTCTCTTTCCCATACTTTTACCTCCACACCCATGCGTCTTTCGACCGAGGAGGTCTGTTGCGCTTCTCATATCGCTTCACAACTTCCTCCGTAGAGAGTCTTCAGAAACGTCCAGAAGCTCCCCAATCCCTTTCCTTCCCAAATCGGTTATGACGGGACTCTTGAGTATCTTGATGTTTCCAAGCCCCGGATGATCTCTTTGCACCCTCCCCCCTCAAAGAGAACTCAGTGACCGGGACATCACTTTTTTCGGCTTTCTAATGCTTCCCTACAAGGATTTCGGACCCCAATTTCCAATAAGAAGTTTTTCTATCTGGAGAGGACTTCAAAAGACTCGGCCCCCCAGTTCGTTCAACCGCTCCTCGGTCATATTCTGACTAAAAACTTCTCCCTGATTAACACGCTTTCTGGGCGTCCTTTTCTCCTTGAGACGCGATACCGAAATCACCAGAGGTTTCTGCAGGTGAATCCAGAGAATTAGACACCCTTAATGTTGCTTTCCCAGACTTTTTTCCTCGAGCCCCCCTTGAGGACTACCTGCACCTGATCATTCTGAAAGATATCCTTTTTCTTCCCCTCCCCATCTATTCTTCCTCCTACTACTTTGGGTTGTATGAGATTCCCTCTTCTTGGTCATTTACTCAAAGGTTTTTTTTTTTTTTTCCTAGATCGACTTGATGTTTTTTTCCAGAGTTTTTTCACCACTCAAAAATTAAATCTTTCTTCTTTTTTTCTGTCACCCGGCGAACTGACAATGTAGGCTCCCTCTTTCTCAGCGCTTCCTTGCTTTGGTTTTTAACAAAGCAGTTTTCCGAGAAGTTTTCCCGGGAAGATCCAGCGTGTTGGTCGAACCTGTCCTGGATTATTTGACGATATAAGATTAGTGTGCCCCCACCTTGATTCCTTAAGACTCCCCCATGTACGTTTTTATCCCTTATCGTTTCCTGCAAGCCTTGAGCTTATTGGTCCTGCATAGCAAATCTCTCCTTCTGAGGGTATCCGTTAACGACCCCCCCTTCCCCCAGGCACTTTCTTCCGTAATCCTCTGTTTAACCCTTGCCCCCACCTCTCCTCTTGAGGACTGCTTCTCTTGAATGAGCCCTCACGGTTTAGTAGGCCCTATGAAGTTAGTTCCTTGTAATTTATCCCCCTTCCCCCTTTCAATGTAAGTCCCCTTAGCAGTGGTTGGATTAGGGAAACCTCCTTTTCGCGAATTTTGGCTGATGGTTTTCTTTTTACGTTGAATGTAGCAGCTTCTCACTCAACGTCTTGAAAGCCGGCGTGCCTTTTCACTCGATTTCCTTTTATCAGAGAGTTTGTCGCGCCTCCCCTACCGTGCTCCTTTATTCCCGTCTTTTGTCGTTTTGATGGTTTCCCCCGCTAGACTTTTCGTTTATAAGGAGATGCAAGTTTCTCCACCCCTGCTGGTTCCATGCAGCCCCTTTTTTGCCGGCCCTCCCTTGTGAAAGCCTCGAGTTCTACAGAACCCGTAGGTCGCGAGATATTCTGAGAATTTTCCACCAAAGAGCGGCTTCGACTATTTTTCGGAACTGTCATAGCTTCTTTTTCTGGAAAGGTTACAAGCGGCTATGACATGGCTAATATGGCAACTCGTGGATCCCCATCGCTGTGCCCCCTTCCCCCTCGGAGCCCCCGAATTCTACCTCCCACCGCCTCCCTTCCGCTTCTTAGGTTACTCCAAGTGCCTACTTAAAATTTTCTAGATTTGCTCTCTCTCAGAGGTATTTCGGTGTAGAGCTGATAGGTTTCCTCTCTTTTCATTAGCCCCCATCTTGGTCCTCCCCCACATCAGGAGTTCCCTCTCGAAATCCCCCCTCCTCCTCTTCGCGGGTGTTCTCCCGAGAGCACCTATACTCTCAGGCGCACTCGAGCTCGCCAACCATTTTTTTCCCTGGTGGGCTTCATGAAGGTTCCCCCCCTGGTTCTTCCAAAGAATTCCGTTTGTGCTTCAGGTCCGCGTGGAGTTTACTATTCTCTTTTGGAGTTACACGCGCTCCCCCCCTACGCGTCTTCTGACGATTTCTTTTTCTCGCCTCAAACCTGAAACTCTTTTGACATGCTCGCTAGGACTTCAAGAGGCTCTCTTTTCTCCTAAGTCAACCCCCCAGGTCCCCCTACTTCAGAACTCAAGATCTTTTCTTTCCCAACGGGACTGCTACATGACCTCCCCCCCCCATCACCCCTATTGTCAGTTCACAATGCAACCACCCCTTTCCTCCCCCGGATCCCCTCCGTTTCACCCCGGTGTAATTTCCCCTCTTTCCTTATGGACTCTTCAGGAACAGCAACACAGATGAATTCAAATGAGGTCACTTCCCTTGTCACCCTAATTTGACAATTCCCCCGTTTTTCGGAAGTTCTCCCGTAGGCCCAATTTTTTTCAGAACTTGCGTCACCTCCCGAGTGGTATTTCGAACTCCGATCCTTGAACATTTTCGTAGTCCTTACCCAATTTTTCGCTATCACCTGTAGTCGAACCTCTTTCAGGAAGTTCCGCCATACGGCTTAGTCTGGGACTGCGGACCCTTTTTTCAATTCCTTTTTTCTTTGTTGTTGATTGCTCCCCCCCCCCCCGCCCCAACCTCAGTAACCTCCCCCCTTCTCTCCCTCTGATTTGAGGCGCCTTTCATGACTAAAGTATTCTAGCGAAAACCCCTCAAGCTGGGGGTAAAATGCCCTTTCCTAATTTTTTGAAACTTCCCGGCTCGGAGACTTCATAACGATGTCTGAGGGTCTCCCCCCCAAGTTAGCCGGAAGTATTGAACCTTTCCGATGCTGCATTCAATTTCCCCTGTGACAATTGTACTTTTTCAGTGCATAGTCTTGAATTGTTTATTCTTTCCATACTGAATATTCCCCCTTTGTTTAATTTCCCAATTGGTATCCCCCCCCTTGCTTTGGTTGGGAATGACAAGAGTTTTTCTTGATGATCCTCCTTTGCAAGAACTTCCATAAGAATTATCCTCTGGATGTTTTTTTTTTCTGATTTTCTCCATCGTATTCCCCCCTTCTCTTTCCTCATGAAGGACTGCCTAACCCTTCCCTCGTTCGCAGGATCGTACCCAACGCTTCCGCCGTGCAGGCGAACCCTCCCGTAGTCTCCCCAGCGGTCTACATCCCGTAAGAGCTCCTTTTTTTCCCACTTATAAGCCTCCCCAAACATTGATGTCTCTACAGGGCCCGAACCTTGGAGGAAGATTATCTTTGCAGCAGTTCCTTCTCATCAGGCCCCCTCTCAAGCCCCTCTTCCTTTTCCTAGGCCAGAGTGCCGACTTCAAGATGCTCCTTCTTCTATCTTTCTACAAGGTTTCCCTATTCTCGCATCCGTCTCGATAAAGTCTAGATACCTCCCCCTCCGAGCAGTTGGTCCCCCCCTCCCCCCCCCCCCCAGTACTTTGTAACACCAGGCTCCAGAAGTCACCCTCTACGGTGAGGATGGGCACGGGTCAAAGCCTTCGACGATCTCTTTCAGGGACGATCGAGCCTCGAGGGTTTTCGGTTCGCCTACCGTGATTTTCTGCTCAATGTAGTTAAAGAAGGTTCAGATCTTACATGCCAGAGCCCTCCCCAGCCGCATCCCCCCCTTCTTTTGTGCGGACGCCTTTTTTTTTTGTAGAGATATACGGCTTCGTCTTCAGGCATTTTTTGATCCTGGTCAAGACTTTCAGAGTTGGCTGAGATAACCCCACAAGAGCGCACGGTCAATTCGGCTTGAGTGAGCCGTTTTTTCCATAGGCTCCACCGCCCTGATCGCGAGACACCCCCCCCCCCCAGTCACGCGGACGGTTCCCCGGTGTTACACTCTCCCCCGCGTATCGAGGCTCAAAAAATCGGGAATCGAAATATGAGTCCCTGATAGGACAATTGACTTTCCCCGCCCCCGGCTTTCATTTCAAGTAACCCCCCTGCCCCCCCCCCCCCTCCACGAAAACGTTCTCCGAGAACGTTTTTTGTCTAAGTGGCAATGCTCAGGTCCTGCCCCCGAGGATTCTGGCACCTCTCGTGATCATTTTTCTCGCGAGGTGCGGTACACACGGCCACGTCCCCCTCTTCTGAGCCGGAAGTCTATCAAGCGCAACCGAGTTCCCTCTTCCTCTTGTTTTTTACACTTTTCGATGCTTCATTTCTTTGTCTCGGACATGTGCATGGGTTGAAACTTCTTTCTCTACTCCGTTGTCTTCAGAAATCGTCGATCAACGACCCCCTTTGTGCGGTTCGAAGGCTTTCTGCCACCGATAATGTTTTAACCCTGTAGCTCTTCTGACTCCTTTTTTCGTAGATTGTATCCGTAAAAACTCTCCCCCTCCATTTTTTTTCCAACTTTTTCCGCGGGAGCTCTTTCTTTATAAAAACACCTGCGTCCCCCAGAATCACTCGAACTCTTCTCTGAGCCTATACTTTTCCTTGACAATACTTTCGAAGTTGTGCCCCCCGAGCCCTCAGATGTCGTTGAGTGAGTGGGTCCAAATGTCTCTGACAAGCCATGCGTCTCCCCCCCCTGCGATAGAAAGTCGAGCGCGTCCTTTCTTCTTTTCCTAATCCTCTTTCTCGATGGCCTTTGAAGGGACCTTCCCTTTTTTTCTACCCCAGGTTGATCTAGTCACCGTTAGGAGGCGTTTTTCCTGTTGGTCTCCCTTTTTCGTTTTCCCCCACTCCAAAGAAATCTGCTATTTTCTCTCGGATGGCACCCCTTACTGGGGGTCCCGTCGGAATTCGGAGCATCTCGGAAGAGATACCCTCCCCCTTTTTCCCTTGATATTGCTTTGTGGTGTCTCAGATAAGATTCCTGCGGTGGGGGCTGGATTCTTTTTTCTCGTCATTGGAACCCTGAGTCTTAGATCCCCGGCATCTTTCTCAATCTTGTCTTTTGTTTTTGCCAGTCCCGCCCTCACAAGATCTTTTCACATCGCCTTTTTCTTTTGCGGATCTTCAATCCCTGTTCCGCGTGAATACCCCCAGAACCCCCCTAGTGAGTGGCTCCTCTCTCAGTCCCCTATTGGCCTTTTTGGTTGATTTTACTGCTATGAATGAGCTTTACGGTGACAGTACCCATCGAGACTTCTTCTCTTTCTGGAAGTGTACGCCCATACTTAGGATCTTGATCCGTTACGACCGTCGACTTTTTTCCATTAATTACCCAGGTCCTTCCTTTTGAGGTTTTGTGCCGATCGTTGAAGTTGAATGTCCAATCAAGTTGACGCTGCGAGTACCCTTCCCTGATGTCTTTCCAGGTCCCTTTTTCCCGACGGGTTTTAGCCCCTTTTCTACGAGCGGAGGGGCTTTACGCAAGTGTCTTCCAGTCTACGTGGTCGATGTTCCCCAGATTTGAGTTCCTTTCTAACTTATCCCGCTATTCCCCTTGGCTTGCGCCTTCCTGCAAAAATAGAGCACCCCCCTTTTTCGCCGACCTTATTGAGTCACAGCCGCTTTGCTGAGAGCAGCGCACCCCCCCCCCCCCCCCTTTCGGTATTATCTAGAGTCAGTTCCCCACTCTTTCGGCTTGGCGACCGTGGCGGGCCCCCCCTGGACTATTCTGTCGGAGGTTAACTTCAAAGGGCTCTACCGGTACTCCCATCTCGTGGCATTTTTCATAGTTCGTACAGCCTCCTTTATTTTTGAGACGCATTCGACATTGTCCACCAAGTTTTTTAATCTGTTCCTTTTCGGCCGGATGCTGGGGTCCCTCTTTTTGGCGGACTACCCCAACTTTCTGCTGAGTCTTTTTTAGAGGCTGCTCTTAGTTTTTTTCGCGTCTTTTCTTTTAATTCGCCTCCTTTTTTGTAGGAAGACAGCACATCAGGCAGTAGGCCCCTTCCTGAAGAATGACGATCGAGGAGCGGCTCTTGCCTTCCCTCAGCGCTTTCCTTGCGCCCCTTCTCGCTCTGTTTTTATCACCGCGTTAGGATTACAATTCATTGAATTGTACGAGACCCCCTTTCCTTTTGACGTCCTTGCCTTCTTTTAGTCTCGTTGAAGCGTCGATACATTCTTCCCCCAGATCCGCGACGCTTGCTTGGTTTCCCCCTACCTCTCAAGCTAGGCAGTAATAAAGATCTCGAAGTGTTTCCTCCTGAATTCCCCCGAAAAGTCTAAATGCCCCTTATGAATTCTCCCCAAGTTCTTATATGATCCCCCAAAAAAAACGATCTTCACCATGACACCAGCCCGAATTCCCCCCCCCCCCCATGTGTATCCGGTTCGGAACAAGTGAAATTTTCTGTCCAAGTATGTTCGCCAGGAACAGTCACTTCCCCCTGCGGAAGCTTTTTTCACAATACTTTTTTTTACGGACAGGTGTGACAGCTCGACGGGGGCTTCCCCCCCCAAGAAGTCTTTTATCCGTGACAGCCAAGGACTCGCTGGAGGTTTACACGCTACTTCCCCAACAGTATTTTTAGAAGTCGCGGTCCCCCCCATGCTTGGCGGCTGTCGCTAGTTAAACTCCTTGCGAACCATTTTTTTTGAGCCCAGCTGTTTCCACCGATGCGGAAAGAGGGTTTTGTCAAAGTTTTTCTCCCTCCTCTCGTTCCTCCTCCTACGTGTTTTTTTTCTGACTACCCCATCCTTTAAGCAGAGGAAAATCTTCTTCTCTCTGGGCGGACCCTTTCCAGACTTCGTAGGTATCTACACTCAGCTGGTAAATTTTAATAACCAGACGCACCCTTTTTCTTGACGGAGACTTCGAACCGTTCCTCTTGTGCTCCAACCTTTCAGTCCTGGAAAAGTCGACCTCACTCCCGTAATGGTGACTTCGCATGTGTTGTTGGTGCGCCCGAGCCCTTTTTTTTGAATCCCTCGCGGCAATTCCGTTGCTTGCCCTTCTAACCTGGACCATTTGATGTTTTCCTTCACAATCTTTGACGTTGCCCCCACAGACGTCACTTGTGGGATAGTCCCATCAGTGTGCCTTTATTGCACCCCTCTCTGCATTCCCCCACCTGCCGAGCCCCCCCCCCTTTTTCTAAAAGGATTTTTCGTAAGGCCCCCCTCGTTCGCGAGATTTTCTCCCTCCATAAGCTGGCCCACCTCAAATCTGTAAGATTCAATCCACCAGCCGTCCTTGAAAGCACGGCAAGCCCTTGAATCTTTTCCTTTCCGACTTCGATTGGGAATCTTTATGCTCAAATGGCCTTTGATATTCTCTAGTGTCTTTCCCTCCTCCGTATAGATCGGTCTTCCCCAAGCTACTTAGCCTCCCTTCGCATCGTCCCCCGCTGTGGTGGGTGATGATATGCAGTGTCCTCCAGCTTATAGCAGTGGCGTCCTAACAGTCTCCGACATTCTCAGCGCCTAATAGCACGATTGCTAAAAGAAAGCCGCAGAATCCTTTTTAGTCCGAACTATTGCCAATCCTCCCCTTACCCCCACAGTCACCAGTCCGTGAAGCGTTCCTGTGAATTTGTTTCCACCCCTAGGATCTTTAATATTGCCCATAGGTCCGCAAATCCGTCCTTTGGCTCGTTCTCAGACTGTTCGGTAAATGTGTCCTTTATATGTCCTTACTCCCCCGAGCTCCCGAGGTCTCCCTCCCCGCGATTTTGCCGGAAACTATTTTTAGACTTTTTTCGCTGCCTTCGAAGCCCCCGGTCCCCCTTTTTCCTCCACAAGGGCGTCAGACGGAAAAAGTTTTTTTTTTTTTTGCTCTGTTTTTGCCAAAACCAAACAGGATCCCTCACAAGTGTCTTGGAGTGTCTCTCGGACGCCCAACGCATCCGCCCTTCTTCGCGAGCTAAACCATACAGTTCACCGCTACGGGAACCCAAAAAGCCTCCGCCATCTTCTTTCCCTACACCGGGCGGTTCGCAGAACCTATTTGGTCGTTTTTTTCAACGCCCTCTGAACGTTATGACAAGCTTCCCTGACGTGTTCTCTTCCGCGATGTTTTCTAAAAGTTTTCCCCTCATCGGAACTCCCGTGACCTCCAGGACCTTGCCATACTTTTTTCCCACCACCTTCATCTGGTTAGGGCACTTCTTTTTCCCCCCGTGACAATCTAGAGAGGTCTCTTTCCAATTGCAAGTCCTTCGCTCCCAATTGAGACTCCCGTCCTCCTTTTATTTAGTCAGTAATTCTTTTTCTTACCTCGGCCACTCCCGGGGACTTTTCATGTGCGTCCTCGTTGTCAGTGTGTATCACGACGTAGGATTATCTTTTCAAACGTCTTAACTTTCTCAACCGCCTCCCCCCCACTTTGGTGACTTTCTTTTTCAAGGAAACTTCCCCGGATGTATCTTTTCCCCATTCCGGATTCTCAAGACGCTTTTTCCCAAGGCTCTTAGTCCCCGATCGGCAATCGCTGGAAGTCCCGGTATACCCGTCTTCGGGTCCCCCCCTGCTGTTGTTCATCCCCTCTCCAAAATCTTTTTTCTGCCGTAGCATATTTACTCCTGAGCCTATATTTTTCCCTTCCCCCTCTCCCTCCCCACCTTCTATTCTCCCGAACTCTCGCATCCACCAGTTTCCTCCCTCCAGAGATGTAAGGTGTTGGAAACTTTCCCCCCTCGAGAACTCCCTTCTCCCCTCTAGTTTCCGCTCAGAAGAAACGGTGACTCCAGCCCAACTGGGTTTCCCAGAGAGCGCGTCAAAAGGTCCTTCTCCTTCCTTTTTGTCTCTGTGAAGTCCCCCAAGGGTGGTCTCTCTTCTGAGTCGGGATAGGAACTCCCTCTTCTTCGCGAGGGGTTCTTGCCAAATAACTCCCCCCCTCTGATAATCTGATGGCACCGGTCTACACCGATCTCTTAGTCACGGATTCGCTACGGACCCCTTTGGTTTTTTGAAAAAACTGTTTTTATCCAGAAGACCTCCCGCTATACGCGGAAGGCCTTCCGTCTGACCCTGAAACCCACAGTATCTCCTTCACCAAATGAGTCAGGCTCCTGTGGTCCCTGTAAAGCGCCTATTGTCTTGCCAAGTCAAGAAGTTCCCCCTTCCCAGAGTGGATTGGACCGGTCACTAGTTCTCGAAACGATTTTTTTTTTATCAGTTTAACGCGCCTACACAAATGCACCCGCCTTTGAGTCTTGCCCGAATTCCGGCAGCTAAGAAAGTTTCCCTATTTTGCCGCGGTCCCCCTTTGTTTTTGACTTGGAATTTTTTTTGAACTTTTCACCCTCTTCGACTCTCTTTCGATGATGGCTGAAGACCCCCCATATGACACTATGACGTCGCATTTGCCACCCTGTCAGTTACCTTGCGTGCCCTTCTTTAAAATGCTGCGAATTTTTCATTGTTCTGAATTCCTGCGGCGCGAAACGTCAATTTGGATTTTCCCTTTTTCCCCCCCGGTTTTTCGCTTCTCGCGCGTTTTTGACCCGCCTTCTCAACTCATATGCGGCGGCTGTATTCACCTTGGTTGCTTGGATGAATCATCCCTTCTGGGCGAGCTTCCCCCTATCAAGTCTGTGAGCGGGGTGGGGTTCCACCTCCACAACTCCCGCTTGGCTCCTGTAAATTTTTTTTTACCGAGGGATCCTTTCTCCTCTTCCGATTGAAATTCATTTCTCTCCCCGCGTCTCTCGCCCGTTGCCCCCTCCCCCTCCCCTTCCCCCCCACCCATCTCTCCTCCTCCCCGCTCCCCCTCCCCCTTATCCTTTCCCACACTGTTCTCCACCCCCCCTCTTCTCCCCCTCTCTCTCCTCCATTCCCCTCTACCCCCACCACCTTTTTCTCCCCCCCCCTCAGCCCTGATTCCCTCTCACACCTTCCCACCTCCCTCCAGCTCCCACACCGCCTCCCGCCCTCTTCCCCTTCCACCTCCCCTTCCCCCCCCTCGACCACCCATCGCTATCCCGCTTCCCCCCCGCCACTTCCCCCCCCCTCCATTCTCTACTCCTCCTGCCTCTCTCCTATTCTCTCCCTCCTGCCTCCTTCCCACTCTAACAGCTCTCCTCCATTGACCACTTTCTCCCCCCCCTCCACTCCCCCCCCCCTTCCCCTCCCCCTCCCCCTCCCCTCCCCCCCCCCTATCCTTACCCTCCCCGCTCACCTAATTCCCCCCTTTTCTCCTCCCTCTTCACTACTCCTCCCACCCCCACTCCACCCCTCCCCTTTCATTCCCTTCCCCCCCCTCTCCACTGCCCTTCGCTCTTCCCACCCCCCTCGTCCACCTCCTCTCCCCCCACTACTCTCCCCCCTCCCTCAATTTCTCCACACTCCCCTCCTCCATCCTCTCCTATTCTCCATTCTTCCTCCTCCTCTTCCCCCTCTCAATCCTACAGCCCCCCCCCCTCCCCCCCATATCCCCCTCCACACCCTCCCCCTACTCCTCCCCCCTCCACCGTCCACCCCCTTCCCCTCTTGCCCACCCTCCTCCACCCTCCCCCCCTCCTCCACCCTGTACTATCCCCCCATTCCCTACTTTCTCTCGTCCTCCCCCCCCTCTCCCCTCCTTCATCCCACTAACCACTGCCCCCCCATCCCCATCCCCTCTCCCCCCCCTTTTCCTCACTCCCCCACCTCTTTCGTTCTCTCTGCCCACCAAGGTCCCCCCCTTCCATGAGTCTCTTTTCCAGCCCGGCGTCCACGCCAACTTCTTTCGCCTTCTTTCGGGTCTCAATTTCCACCTTCGGCCAGGGGACGACCGGAAGACGGTTCCCCGATTTTCGATTCATTACCTTTTTAACCCCTCCACTTCTTTTTAGAACCCCCTTCTGGGGTCAACCGTGCACTCAGCGCCCTCCCGCTTGGAACGTTCCATATGCTTGCGTACTCTCTTCTCGATTTGTCTTCCTTCTGGTATCTTTCCTGATTATTTTTTTTTTTTTTTTACCTTTTTGCTTCTTTCGCCCTTTTCTTGAATCCCCTCCTCAGTAGGTACTTCAGAAGACTCTCTTCTTTTTTGCTGCTCTTCCTTTTCCCTCCTGCTCTTTTAATGAGCCCTCTCTTCTATCCACGACTGGTGGTTCCCCCCTGGGAGGCTCTCTTCAGGTTTTCATTATGCTTTGCAGCTTCTTACGCTGTTTTTTCCTCCTTTCGAAGGCGGGCTTTTCTTTTTCCTCCAGTGCACGCGCTTATGCGAGCCCCTTCTTCCGCTTGACTTTCTCCCCCTCCGATGAATGACAATGCTTCCTACCAAGTTCCCAAAAGTTCCCCCCCACGAAATTCCTCAATTGAGGTCAACTTTTTTTCCTCGTTGTCTTCCCGCGAATTTTCCGGTTAAACCTCCCCCCCTCCCCGGTGGGAGGCCTTCTCAAATGGGTATCGGGATTGTCGTGAATTTCTCTTAACCAATATCGACGTCCCGAACCCCCCCCTATGTGAGGCCCTTTCTTTTTTTTAAAATACCTGAAGGTAGGGTGATCCCTCTGTCCTTCTTTCCGTAGGCCCCCGCTACCTTTCGGCCTCTTCAAATCTCTTCAGGTCTCCGATCCTCATGGCGAAATTTCTTTTTAGAGACTTTCCCCCCCGCATTTTTTTTCGATCTCCTCTCCTCCTGTCTTAGTCTCCGTGCATCTCCCTCCCCCATGATGACTCTTTCTTCCTTAACGAGTTTTATGTCCCTTTTGTGCGTCTCCCCTCCCTCCTACCGTTTGCTTAGATCTTCTCCCTTTGAATTCCCCCTCCCCCCCCTCCAGTCCTTTCCGCGATGGCCCAATGCCTTTTATCCGAATGGTCCTACCCAGTTTTACGAAGACCTTTTTTTTACCTCCCCTGGCCTCTCCGGTTTTTGACGGTAGAAAGATTCTCCCCTGTGTTTTGGAAAACCCTTTTCAGATTTTGAATTTCTCACGTCTTTTCGTACAATTCACAACATCTTCCGAGGTTTTCTTTCTGTGCTTCTTTTCACTCGTCTTTTGTTTTTTCAAAAGGCTTCTTTCTCAAACATTTGATGGTTTTCATGGGAATAATTTTTTTCGAGTGCTTCAGATCTTTTCACTTGTCTTTCCCTGCCTCTCTTGATTCTCCTTAGGACCTTAAGATAGCATTTCCTATCTTTAATTCCCCCTTTTTCTCTATATTTTTTAGTTTTTTTTTTTTCTCCCTCCTTTTCCCCCCGAGACTTCTCACGCCCCATTCGAAGTCGATGCCTTCCCCCTCCAAAGGTCTCCCCCCAGCCCAATAGCTCCAAATTATCCCCCTATGAGACCTCCCAAGATTTTTTTTCTCCTTCTTCCTACACACCTTGGCTGTTTTTCCATGGCGTTTTTCGCGCTTTCTTTCCCCTCCTACCCAATTTCTCTATCTTCCTCTCATACGGGAAAGAGCGTACGCAGCATGCCTTGCCTCCCTCTTCTTCTTCGTCAAATCCCACTGAAAGCTCCCCTCCGAACCCTTTTCCCCAGACGCTCTCTGCAGACCTCCCCTTTTTCTCCCCCGCTTTAGTCCGCTTGGCCTTTTTCCCCCTGAACCCTCCACAGCTCCTGGACAAGGCTGCTTTTGGCCTTGTCCCATTTCAAAATCTTTAGGTTTTCCAAGATCTCCTGCAACCGAGGGTTCTCCAATCTTCCGGACCATTTCGGCTACACTTAAGGTTAAGTCTCCCGGCACGAGAGGAACACAGTTAGTAGCCTCGCGGTGCTTTCCCTGGATTTTCCTTCCGACCCCTGGGTGCGGTCCCTCTCAACTTGCACTTTATTCAGGGCTTTTTTTATCCCACTTTCAAAGCTCGAAAAGTTACATGAGTGAGAGTTATTAAGACCTTTTCCCTTCAGAAATAGATCCCCTTCAAGCACCCCCAAGTTTGGCCCATCCTAAGAAAATAGGTTTTTAGATTGTCTCTTATCGGCCTTTCCTAACCCCTTTTGAAATCTCTCCACGTGCTTAGGAAGCTTTCGCTGACCTTCCCCCATCACCTCCCATTCCTCGCCCCTTCTTGCCCCCCCCCCCAATGCCTTTTCCCCGAGGATCTCCGTCATAGTGAACCATATCCTTTTCTTCTCCTCTTGCGCTCTGTGAACCTAAACGGGTTCATATAAAGTAGTTTTAAGTACACATATTCCCCCCAACCCTTCCTCCTTTCTCTGTTGGTTCATGGCTTTCTTTCTTGCTAGACCTCCTTTCTTCGGATCCGCTCTTTGTTCGCACCTTTTTTTTCCCGTTCCTTAAATGTTGAACATGTCTTTCTGTCACTTGAGCCCCTGCGAGTTTCTCAGAATCCAACCGGTTAGCTTTTTCTTTTTAAAACCTTTTTCCCCCGCAGATCTACTCTCCCAACTATGGATTTAGACGTTTCTCTCCCATACTTCGTTCCGCCCTTTTTTTATTAGCAGAGTTCTTTCTTTCTTCAACCACGCTCGAACCAGCCCCGCTTTTTCCCGTTTTCTTTTCCGACACCCGGACCTCTTTGATCGGGCTATTGTGCAGGACGCGCTTGATTGACAGTTTCTTTTTTAGGACTCGTACTCCTTTTCTCGTTTTTCTCCAACTCTCCATATTCCCTTTTTTGCCCGGAGACCTGTGTTATGGCGATATTCTGCGTTTCGGGTTTTTTTTCCGAGTAACCCCCCACCCCTTTTTCTCTTTTTTTTCCCGTTTTGATCCTCCACATCCTACCGAGAATGCAGCGAGTCCTTTTCACTGGCCGGTTTCTCTTCTCCGCGAGCTTTTCCCCTCTTCGAAATTTTTTTATCTTTGGGATTGCCTCCCTGCGCACCGCACCCTTTACCTAGTCCCGATCGCCTAGCTCTTCCCCCTGGAGTCCTTCCCAATTCCCCCCCCAGTCCGAATTAATGAAAGCAAGATTTACGAGTTTTTTTCGGTTTTCTTCGCCCGTAACCCTTTCTTCAATCCTTTTATCCATTGGTGAACCGAACTGCCTCTCGCGAAGTCTGGTCCTTCCTTCTAAGTTTCTACCCTTTTTTAGGTTCTTGATGCTCCCTCTTTCTTTTTGAATGCCTTTCTGGCGAGCATGCACGTTTTCTTGGGCTGACTTTCTTGTGAATTTTTTCTTTTCTTTGTCCCCCTCTCCCACCATTTTCTTTTTAAGACTATAGTTGGCGGTTTGTTTTATGTCTAGGGTCGTTGTACCTTTTTTCCGTTATCGCTATCGGTTTTAGTTTTCTTGTCTTCTGATTCTCAAGGCTCATACATCTTCTTCCCCCTTTAGTTATTTTTTCCTCTTGGTTTTTTCGGAACCCCCCCCTTTAACCTTTCCTCTTGACGCCCTTTCAAATCTTTCCTCCCGATCGAACCCTTCTCATCCCAAAACTTCGTCTCGAACGTTCTCCTTTTCCTTCAACCACCCCCCTTGCTTCTGGCTCACTGAAGGACCATATCTCCTTCCCCCTGTGGACTTGTCCCTTTGATCCTCCTTGCCTTTCTCTGCCGACCTCCCAAGTCTCAAACTTCGTTAGTCTAGTACTTCCTTTTTTCCTTTAGTAACTCACCTATTCCTCATTAGAAAGCCTTTCTCCCCTACACAGTTCCCGATTCTCTTGACTTTTTCGAAGTTCTGGGGGACGGATTCAACTGGTTCCCCTGATATCTTTTCTTTTATCTTCTCTATAGTAGGTATCTTTTTTGGCGATGCTCCTTGCTCTTTTTGTCTCTTTCTCTCCTGACGAGAGAGTGCCCCGAAGATAATCCAACTCATGCTGGTACGTTCCCTAATCCTCCGATGAGCGGGTGCTTACGTTCCCCCGACGCTCCCCTCCTTAGCAGGCGCTATCCCATTTAAGCCCTTTCTGAGTCCAAATATCCTCCTTGTAGGGTCAGAGTTTTTATTGATCCCGGTTTGCTCACCTGTGGCCTCTCCCTGCCGGCCTGCTTCTTCTTGGGCGTTGCCGTCTGCCTCTTTATTCTCTCTTCCCTTACTCAAGACTCTTTTCTTCAGGGTTCTGCTGAACCCCCCCGAATTTCCGATTCCTAAAGTCGGCTTGCGAATACTTTCTTTTCCTCCCCCTCCTCAACGAAAATTTAAATAAATGAAATTCTTTGATTTGACCCAGATCCCCCACCCGGCCACGGAGTTTTTTCTTCGATCATGCCCCTCCCCTGTCAGTCAGGACACGAAAATGGTTTTTGCTTCTCCCGGGAACAATTTCAATCCGGTCACCCCGTTACTCATGGCCGCTAGACTATTTTCACCCTCCGCCGGCGCCAGTCCCTAACCCCCCCATGCCCATCCTGCTTGGACTCTTCTTGTTTTAACACCTTGGAAGTTGACCTGCATCGGCTTTTTTTTTACACTG
>Ga0179591_1179874_pt1 | contig 21258 bp, 17 predicted proteins | sample CZOMad2_1_08_16f_FD_182891 | JGI IMG/M metagenome (GOLD analysis project Ga0179591, IMG submission 182891) | Vadose zone soil fungal communities from Angelo Coast Range Reserve, California, USA - CZOMad2_1_08_16fungal (PacBio error correction) | ecosystem: Environmental > Terrestrial > Soil >... | reverse complement strand
CCTCCTCGTGCCCCTCAATTCCCTCCCTCCTCCTACACGTTCGCCGGTCCCCCCATCCGAGCGTTTCGGCCGACTTGTCCCCTAGAACTGTTTAGAGATGGGTTCCCCCCATATTTTACGGTGACTACTCGTCGTTTCCCCGCACGCGTTAAAGAGCCCTCCCCAACCCATCGTTTTTAGTTGGCCCACACAGCTCTTTCCCCCCCAGCGATTTTTCTTCAATAGCTCGTCTCTCGTGGGCCCCGCCCCCCACCTTTTTTTTGACCGAGAAACACCCCAGACAAATCTCAAGAAATCACTTCTCTCCCCCCCCGAGTCGATCCAACCTCGTCCACCTTCGCGGTTGTGGCTTATCATCGGCTATGCTCCATGCGAACCCATCCAGGCCTTTCCAGTCGGGCACCGTTTAGTTGGGCCCCCCCGATCAAACCAATCCCCCTCGACCCCCCCCCTACCTTTTGTGCACCACCTTACTGCGAGTCGACCGACTCCTTTTTTCGTGAACGGCGAGCAGTAGCTGTACTGAACCAAGTTTTTTGATCGAATCCTCTGGAAAATTTCCTCCCTTTTCTCCCCTCTCTTCCCCCCATTTTTGCGAGGGATTTTCTGTAATTAGTACTCTGTAATCGTTCGACCGGTCACATCGTAGCTGGTCTAGTTTTTTTCCCCCCCCCCTCTTCCTTACTCTCCCTTCTACTCCCCCAAAGCTGTTTGGTGCTTGCTTAGTTTGCCATCGGGGAGATGCAGCTCCTCCATTTCGTGAATTTTCCAGTAGTGTATCTCCCCGGCTTCAGGCGGTTTGGATCTTGCCATGGAACTCCCCCCCCCTGGAGCACGGGCTGATGGAGCGCTACTGCACTCTACGGGCTTAAATCGACCTCGAGCTGCTCTTCATTCTTCTAATCCCGCTTTTCAAGCATCATACGCTTGCCGCGTATTTTATATTCTCCAAGTTGAAAGAACTCGATCTTTCTTCCCTCCTCCTTGCCGTCGATGCCCGGGATTCATACTCATGGGCGCGCCCGTCGTTTCGTTAGTAACCATCTTATTTTTTAAAGCCACCAGCCTTTATTAGTCCCCCCCCGTGTTGCCTCCCCCCCCCGAGCGCCCAGAAAGTCCCTCTTGCCGTTTCCCTCAAGCAGTGGTCGATAGGTCGTGGTCCCGAACACCGGCTCTCCTATGGAACTTCCCTACCACCTGTTTTTCCTCCGCCGCTGTCAGGAGTTAAACTGTTGCGTACTTTAGTGATTGGATCCGTTAAGTTTTCCCCGTCCAGTCGGCCCGATAGATTGCTCCTTTTCCACCGCTCAGTGCCGGTCTCCTCACTAGGATATTGAACTCAAAGCAGGCGACTGATCTTCCCTGTAGAATCACCCCCCTCCATAACTTTCCACCTAACACCTTTCCATGCTTGGCCGCGTGGTGCTCTTCTACTCACCTAACCTGAACCTTCTGTAGGGATATAGTTCTGCTCTCTGGTTGTCTGCTTGAGAGATCCCCAATCTCTCAACCCCCTCGCGGATTTGCCGCCCACTTTTTTACGCGCAACACATTTACCAGCAAACCCTGAAGAAGACGCGGGTAAAGGTTTGCACCCGGTCTCACCCCCATCCAACACTGCCTCCTCTGACAGTTTAATTTGTTTTCCCCGCACTGCCAGTCCCGGCGAGTGAATTTAGTCGGGGGCCAAACTTGGTGTCCCTTTTTCGGCCCCCCCCCTGTCTCCTTCTGATTTGCAGCATCGCCCTCCACTGCTTGAGAAGTCGCCCCAAACTGAAAACCGCCGTCACGTCTCCACCCTATCCCCTCCTTTCAGTCACCCTCAGTTATGCCGCTTTTTTCCTTACCTTTTGCGATATGTCTACTGTTTTTAGTATTTTTTCTGATTGTCTTCTCAGCTAAACAGCCGGAGCCGTCGGAGTATTGCACCTGCCTTTTTTCTATCTTTTGCTTCTTTCCCGCCACCCGCGCCATCACTAGTGTCAGCTCTCCTGTTTGAGAGAGACCTGACTTCCTTCCTACATGGTGAATGATTCGGCATCCCTTTTCTTCTTTACATGCTTGGTTGAGCCTTTCCAGACCCCCACCGACTTGTACCCTATACCTTCCCTTTTTAGTTTACACCTCGTATTGTGCTCCCGCCTCTCTGCATCTCTTCAGCCTCAAGATTCCCGAGATTATGCCCCCCCCCTCCACACCATGATTGTGCCCCCCTGGAGCCAAATTTTTTTTTCTGTTGGAATTGAAAATTGCCCCACGTCAGCCAACCTCCCCCCCCCCGCCCGATGTTCCCTCCCCAAGGCGGACCCGTTTGCCAACGGTCCCCCCGTATTCCGCGCGCCCAGGCATCGTAAATTGCATCGAGTCACTCTTTCACAGCGCATTTATTTTGTAACCGTTCCTTTGTGTATCCGCGTGCGCTTCTCTTCCCTTCTGACCCCCTTTTGAGGGTGCATAAACGGCTCTTCCCTCCTCCGATCTCCCAACCAATTAAAGACTCTTTTGAGCTACTCTTGCCTTTGCGGGAAACGATCCCGTATTCCTTGATTCGTCGTAAATCCAGACCTCAGGCCTTATCCTCGCACTTTTAAGGCGCCATCTGGTGGCCGCAACCGGCTTCCAAGGTTTTGCGCGACCAGCAGTGTTCCCATGATTCTCTTGGGCGGATCAGATGGAGGAGTTTGTCTCATAGAGGCATTTGACCGCACTTTTTATCTAAGTTCAGCGCACGATTCGTCCTTGCGTCGTGCCCAGCGTTTTCAGTCTCTTGATGCCCATTTTTAGGTTTGCCCCCTGTTGTGAAAGAACCATCACCTTCTCCGGGTCATCCTCTTCTTCCCCCGAAGTGCCCACAAGGAGTCTCGTTCCTCTCCCCCACTTTCCTTCCTCTTACAGTAAAGTTTCTTCTGAGCGTAGAGGGACTTTCAATTCTTCCCTCCCCCTTTTACCGTTCTGTTAGTCGACGTCGGTCTCTCCAAATCCTTATTTGGTCTGTATTTTGAAACCCTCTGTAATTTACTGACATTTAATACCCCCTCTCCCTCTCCCCTTCTTTCTCAGAGCTTCTACGAGTTCAGAGGTTTTTTCGCTCACACCCGTTGCTTCCAGCAAACATTCTTCAACTCTTGTCCAATTACCCTAAGAGGCCTGGACGATGGCTCTTTCCTGACAACAGCAGGACTTTTGAGTATCTATTAAATGAACCCTCCCCCCCTCGTGTCGCGACGGTTGCTATTAAGCATGTTTTTTGCCTCGCGTCCGAGTGCTAATTTTTGGCCTGGAAGTGTCACTACTTCCGCCGATCTTTGAAGTGATCTCGCCGCCAGTGGAAAATAACTTCGTCCTTTTTTTTCTTCCGTGACCTTTATCCTTGTTATTAAATATATTTGGCTAGAAGCCATTTTGGGTGAGAACGAAGCCTGTCCCCGATCACGTTTTTTGTTCCCGCGGTGGCACCAGATGTCGGTGCTGCCCCGTCTAATTATCGAGATCATCTTTCCGAACGTCTTCTTTGCTTTTTCCCCCCTTCCAATGTTGTGATAGTATCTTCTCGTGTCGAGTCCCCTCTCTCTCTTCCCAACTATTTGGTCAGCGGGCCGTTCTGAGGTCATAAGTCACCTTTGCCTGGAGTGCCCTTTTTTGACAAAACCCCCCCCTCAACCCCGGTGAATGACAGCGATCATTCTCGCTTGCTTCTCAAGTTCCGTGGACCGTCGTTAGAAATCATACCTTATCCGCCCCTCTTACCATTCTGTGTGAATCGTAGTTTTTCCACCAATGTGCTCGTAAATTGGTGGTGCCTTGAGCCGTATCTCCTTTGCTCCCTATCCGCTTACCTTTTTCCTCCCGTCAATAGTTTCGCATTCGTGGTCCGTTCCACTGAAACCCTTTTTCTCCCTTTTCGAATTTCGGACGATGACTCTTTCTGGCCCCTTATGCGGAATACACGGTCCTTTTTTGCGTCTCATAGAGCTCGACTGCTTCCTTTAACGTTCTTGTTCGAGCCCCTTTTCGTCGTTCCCTCCGAAGACGACGTGCCATGCGCCCTTCGAATTACCCCCCCTGAATTCCGGCGCGAAGTTCGACTTGTGTTTTTCCAGTCCCTTTGACAGGTGACTTCCCTCTTTTTTCATCTTTCTTGCCTGAGATTATTCTCTCTTTTTTCTTTCCTTTTTTTTTTTGGTATTTTTTTAACTCAACCTTTTTTTCCGTTTTTTCTTTGACCAGAAATCGTTGTGCGGCCTACGGGTTCCACGTTTTCTAAATTTCTCCGTGCTGGTTTTTTTCCTTCCGACCTTTGCATGGCACCCCGCGGTAATTCTTTTTTAGGATGGTTCACCCCCCCCTACGCGAGCGTTGCCAGTCGAGCCCCCCCTATGTTCCTCCCCGTTGACAGCGACCCCCGCCTAGAGCCCTGGAAAGCAGTTACCGCCTCCTCCTTCTCTTTTTCCTACTTTCCTCTCAAATCTTCAATGTTCTTTTCCGTAACAGTCGACATCGCGCCCGGTGCCGCTTTGGTACGTTGGCATCGCTCCGCTTTTCACAATTCGTGAAAGGTCATTAGTCATACCCTCTTACAGGAGACTCTTTCGGATTCCACATAATGTTTCCCTTGCCACGCGATGTGGCGACGTGTTCCCTCCCGTGCCCAAAGAGCCGAGCCTTTTATTGTAATGCAGGGTGGTGGTCACCTTTCCAATATTCAGCTGCCCGGTGGATTTTCCCCCTCTACTCCCCCCTTTTCCCAGTTTTTTATAGTTTCGAGATGACCCCATCGGACCCTCGAGCATCCGGCATGACCCAAGTTGACTTTCGAAAGTTGTTCTGATATCTGACCTGACAGAGGATTTGTAAATTAGCGATGGTACATTCCTACCCGTTTTCCCCCGTCATGACAATCAAGACTGCCCGGCCGGTCTTCTTCCCCCCAAATTGTGTTGTTTTTTTTGATTTTTCATGATGTTAGAGGTCGAAACCCCATGATCGAGTATTTCCTTCCAGCCCCCAGCGCCCTCCGTTTTCGATGCCCCTTCTCATGCGAGCTCAACCTTCCAAGATCGGCCTCTTCCAGGTCGGCTTTCCCCTTGTGCGACTAAGCGAGTTTGCCACATTTTTACGAGAAACGGTCGCGTGCTCCCCCGGTTTCTCTTGCTGTGTTTTTTTTTTCCTCCTACCCCTCCAGACATAGGCGGGTTTGATCCCCCTTTAAGAGCCTCGCTTCCAGTCCTCTTAAAGATCGGAAGGGTTCCCTGAGTTGAGGAGCCTTTGTGTTTCGGACCGTCTCCCTCTCTGATCCCTGTAACGGAGGCTTCCACTTTTTTTTTCCTTTTTCCTACCGACTCTGGGCGGTAGTCCAAAGGACATCAATATCGCCCCGCCCCCCTCCTGAATAGAGTGAATAAGCCAGTTATACAGTTGGCAATTTTTTCCTTGAGGACTTCTAGAAGGCGCCAATCCCCCTGCATTCCCTGTTCACTTTTTCTGTCTGCTCCTCTTTCGCTTTTTTTCTGGGTCGCGGTTTTGAAGACCCTTCGAAGACTGTGGGATCGGCTTTTTCTTGGTTTGGTTTATCAACTCTTTCCCTACCCGACCCTTTTTTCCCTGTAATAGAGGGAGATTCGTTACCCTGCACCTGAGGACAGCCTTCCTGCAACGGTCCCTCCACTCTGTCGCTTTTCTCAACTTGATACAACATTGCGTTCCCCAGGCCTCAAATCCCTGCCTAAGAAATATCTAGCTCCCCCGAGACTGATTCGCGAAACCACCCCCTGCCCTCCCGTCTGTCCTTCTCACACACCCGATTTTGGCTCTAATCGGCGATGTCTTGCGGCTCATGTCCTGCCAAGGCCGGCTTGTCTTCAGGGTTCTCAGAGCTGCATAACCACTTTCTCTACAAAAGCCTTTTATTGTTTCCTTTTCCTTCTAGCTCCACTCGGTTCTGCCTCGCCGGTTCTGACATCGACACCGGGGGTCATCCGTTCGCTTGGCACATTCAGCCGGTAGTAAACGCAACGGCGCTTTTCGGGCTGGGCGACGAGCGGCAAGTTTTGCTTCCTCGGTGACGCGCTGGAAATCCTTTTATTGCGAACTCGTTTCCCTTTCTGTGCATTTTCAGTGGTGTTTTAGTGCTTTTCCCCCTGAACTTGAAAAAATACAACAAGTCGTCCACGTTTTATTTAGAAATTTTCTTTTGGCAAGTCCAGCCTTTTTGGCGGTCGTAGATCGGGTCATCTTCCCGCTTGCTTCAGAGATAGCTTCCTTCACCGAAATAGGATGCTTTTTTTCTCGTCTCTTTGATTTAGCAAGTGCCTTCTTTCTTTCACTTGTTGCTAGTCCTGCAACCTCACGATTGTGCCTCTTCCCCCCCAGCACCCCTTTTCTTTCTTTGTCCCCAGTCCGCCGAACGGCAAATTGTCCTCTATTAGATGTTTTCTGACCCCTCCTACCCTTTCAAAGTGCCTGCCCCTACGTCCTCCTCAGCCGGCTGGTATGAAGCAGCTGGTTGAAAATGGCTCCCCAGTGAATTGACTATGGCCGGCTAAGCTTTCTTTCTCGCGGTTCTTATTTTTGCCTTTCTCGTTCTCGGCCAGGTTTCCGTGGTCTGCCTCGTTCTCCAGATTAGTCAGTTTTTTTTTTCTATGCTTGAACCTTGATAAAGATCTCCACACGGAGGTTTGGGCCCACCCCGTTGTCTTTTCTTAGTCCTTGCCTGTTCAACTTGAACCATATGGAGAGTCTTCAATTTGTTAGGTCTCGCTTTTTCCAAAACTGGGACCCCCAGTTTAAAAGCTTCCCAAACGTCCTTAGGTCTTTGAAAAATGTTGTTTTCGATTCCCCCTGGAGGGCCAATCCCTCGCTACTCGTGATTTTTCTGCCTCCACGCAGAAAAACCCGATGCCTTCCCCTTCCTTTCAGTGCTGGAGTATTGGTAGCTTTGTTAGAAGCGCAGCTTCCACCTTAACCTCCTTCAGTGTGTTCCCCCCCCTTGGTGTCTCCCTCCTCGCCGGCCCTTTCTCAGACCCCCAGATTTTCAGGCCATAGAGTTTTGATTCTCCATAGATGCGGTTTTGCTTTTCCGTTCCTTCCTCTCAACTACTTTTTGAGACGAGAAAAGGGGAGAAGCACCCACATAGAGAGTTGAAGTCACACCCCCCCCCCCCCCCCCCCCCCACCCCCCAAACACCAAAACCACCCCCCCCCCCCAACCCCCCCCCACACACCCCCCCCCCCACCCCCCCCCCCCCCAACCCACACACCCCCCCCCCCCCCAAACCCCCCACCCAACCCCACCCCAAAATCCCTGCGGAGCATACTGAGTTTGCTTTGCTTCCCATTCACTCCGCTGTTCGCGATCTTCCCCTGCTTCACGGCAGATGGAGATGGCTGATAGCTTGGACCGACAATCCGCCAATTTTCTTTTCTTGCCTGTCAGTTTCTATCGCACGACCGACCCGTACAATGATCTTTTAAGTTTTTTTCCTAGAACCCTTGTCTCTTTACTTCTCGGCTAGTGCACATGTTCTCGGCGCGTAACAGTTTTTAGCTCCTTTTTAGGCTGAAATTAGGTTAGAGGATTCTTTTTTTCCTTCCATTCCTAGGTGAAGCGATTCGTTGCCGCCGCCCTCCGTCTTCAAGTTGAGTAGTCCCTCTTTTTGGCCCCAGCTCCCACCCGCCTAGCGGCTTCTACCCCATATTTGAGGATCTTTATTAGTCGTACAACCCCCCCACCACTCCCTTTTCCCCCCCCTCACAGCCTTGCATTCCCCAGGAACCTTTTGCGTTCCGATTTTCCTGGAGATCTCGTGCCCTCCTGAAGCGGTTCGCCTTGTGCCGTGAATGAAGATGAAATTCGCCCTACGCTAAAAATCAGTTTTTAGCCCGTGGTCGCCCAATTTTTCGACAAGTTTATCACCTGCCCATTCGTGAATTTTCTCTTCTTCCGCATGTCGCGGCGCCCCGGTCGGTCAGTTCTTAATTTAGACTTAACCTATGATTTACTCACTACTGTATTGAGATTTTTGTGCACTGATGGGGTCTCTGATTTTTTACTACAGATGGCTCTTGGAAAGAAGGTCGTGATCCTCCCAAGTCCCATCCCCCCCGTTCACCTTCTTCTGCAATCCCACCCGCCGACTGGCGGTGTCTCGGACTCTGTCTTTCTGGTCATGTATTTCATTGTTCTTGTTTAGGCATCTTCCGTGGAGTTTCTGTGTTTAGTGTCGATCGAGTTTTTCATGGTTGTCATCTCGCTGGAATCCCAAACACCCCCAACACTCCATACCTCCCCCCCCCCTTCATCCCCTCACCCCTGTCCCTAACCCCCATCCCTCCCCCTCCCCCCCCGAACAAAGACTGTTTTTCTACGAGTTCCATCCTTGACGCCGCTCTAGCCTTTTGCCCATTTTTCTACATCAACATAGGGTCAAGGATGATAATTAGCGCAGACCGCGCCCTATAGGTTTTGGCCTGCGAACTGTTCGCTCATCGTGGTAAGGGGCCCTCGTATATAGATCCTCCAATTCCGTTTGTTTTTTTTTTTCTGAGAGACATGGCCCCTCCTTCGGCCAGTACCCAAAAGTCCCTTCCCCGATCTTTCGCCCCGCGGCACAGATCAATGCCTCTTACCAGCGTTGTTCTCTTGGTAACCCCTGGTCCCCGCTTTTTGAATATGCTGTCTGCACGCTTTGTACAGCTCTGAACAAATTCGTTGTTCGTGTCTCCCCCTAGTCCACAAAGTGTGACACGCTACTCAGCCCAGCCCCTTTTAAACATTTCCGTCCCCCCCTTCCCCAAGCTCTTTCACCGACTGCAAATTTCAGGCCCGAATGACCTCTCCCTCCTGCACATTTTCAAAGTCAGAGGGGTTTGAATAAGATGACTTTGCTTTCTACGTTCCTGCACATCCAGGATTTCGTCGTCCCCATCTTTTTATTCTCCCCCACCCACCTAGAACCCACTCAAGTTGTAACCCCATAGGAAGAAATGCGATGGGTTGGTACTACCGACCCTTTTTTTCTTTGATTGCCTAGATACCTGCTCGCACCCCCCCCGGTCTCCCTTCTCTTTTTTTTCCCCTCCCCGTCAAATCCCCCGACTTTTGTGATAAAATTCCTACTACCTGTGAGAACGTGGATCTTTGATTTTAAATTATTCGTGTCATAATGCCTTCACTTCCCAGCCTGCGCCCCCCGATTTCATCGGTTCTATGATTTATCCTTTCCCTCTCTCAAACAGTTTTTCAGTTCCTAATTCTGATCTTAAATCGGGACGAGGTTGATTGTTTTCAGCTCACTGGCTCCGCCAAGGGCCTTTTTTTTGATTCTCCTCCCTCCCTTTGGTCGCCCCCGGGGGGATCGGAAACACATATCGTCCCCTAAATTTAGCACTGCGCTGGCTTTTTTCCGTATTCGAGGAATCAGCCCGAGGTGCTCTTAAAATTCGCTCTCCGACCTTTTTGCGCGACTCACGCCTGGCAATCATCACTCAGATTCTTTTCTATTGCTCTTTTTTCCTGTCTTTTCCGCCAATTTTCCCGAAGCATTAGTCGCTAGCTCCCCCCGGGACTTCCCTTAATCTTGGCATACGCCTGTTCCGCGCCCTTGTTTTTTTTTTTTCCCCACCTCTTTGATTAGTCGAAAAGATCATTCGAGCTCTGCTTTCCCAGTATTCAGAGAATATTATGAATTTAGAGAAGGGGTAGAGCTCAAAGCGTCGCATGGTCCATAACCCCCTTCCGCGTTCCTTTTTTTCTGCGACTCTAATTGTTTTACTTTCTAATTCCCGCAGTAGAAATGTGTTGAGTCTCTCGTTGTCTCTATTCCCCTCCCCTCTCACCCCAGCTCCTATTGTTTCTATCCCCACCCTGAGATGCGTTTTTCCGTCTGAGACAGTTGGAAACAGAAGTCTCCGCGATGTTCTTTGACCTACCACTACTTTGACAACCCCCTGACCTATCTTCTCGTTCTTTCTCTGTTTTTTTTATCCAGCCGAGTCCATCGAGGGAAAGCTCGTTGAACTATTCCTATCGAGCGGCCTGCTTCTCGCGCAAAATCCGGGAAAAGCTCTTATTTTCCCCTCATTTTTTTTTTTTCCGTTTACTACACATTTGTTTTCAAAGGCACCATTCATGAAGTGTTGCTTCATTTTCCCTTTTTGCACCGTCTCTCCGCCAACTGTACCTCTCCAGTTCCCCGGTGGCCCCCCCATCATGCCCAGAAGTTTAGCCTCGTCAGAAAATTTGTGTTCCCTCCGACGGATGCCGCTTGAGCTATCAGCATCTGCTCCTTCCTCAATGTTTTTTTACCGCTTGTTTCTTCCTACTGCGAGAAAAACTCGAAAACAAGACCCCCCCGACCGAATCCCCTCTTTCCTTCTCATCCCCTCCCTCTCTGTTAACGATCCATCCATAAGAGAGATGTTAGACCTTTCGTCATTGCCGCTCTCAGATTCCCCTCCGCGTATTATTCGTAGCCCCTTGCCCCTTCCTCGGTGCAGGGTGGCGTAGGACACCGCAAACAGCGCTCATTCTCCTCAGAAGATTGGTTTTTTGACCGTTCACTTCCTCTCCGCTAGTCCCTGCGAAGCATGGTTCCGCTCGGAATACCATTCTCGGTTTCGCGTATCCTCGTTGTCCCCTTTCGCGCCCTTCCTCGACTGACAAGCAATTCCCCAGATTTGCGAGGTCCGAATATCTCGGAAGCCCTCGTCAATCTCCCCCCCCTGATTTATATCCCTCCACAACCTTCTGGTCCCTTTTTTCTACCCCTTTTCTCTGTTTTAAGAGTTGCCCATTTCAGAAGTCGCCAGCTGCCTCGGGGCACCCCCCTCGGCCTTTTATTCCCCCACCTCTTTCGCGGAATACCCCGTTAACCTGTCAGCAAGTCATCGAACTTCTTCCTCTCTCCCCCTAGCTCCTCCCCCCATTTTTGTCTTTCTTCATTTTCCGGAATAAGGTTGAGACTTGCAAGGCCCTTTTGGCAATGACCACAAGGCGGATGTAGGTACCTGTCGATAGTCCGATGTCGCTCGATCCGCACCTCGCTCCCCTCCCTCTTTGGATTTTTCCCTTTTCGAAGCTCTCTTCAACCCAGCCCTCCCTGATAGCACGTCACAGGACACAGGGCCAGATTTCTCGCCGATCCGTCACTTCCCCTCAATTCGGTGTTGGTTCCGTGCCTCCCCCTTTGCAGTTTTGAAGAAAGAATTAGTTGTTCTGAATTAGACCTTTCCTCGTTCTATGTCTTTCTTAGAATCCCCTTTACTCCTTCTCTCCCTTCTTTGGCAAGATAGTTCAACGTTTGCTCGGATGGAATAAGGGGTTGCAAAGAAGGTGCCCGATTTCTGTGTTCGGGTTTTACTCCTAGAGTTGTTTTATCCTCCCCCCTCAAACTCTTCCCTTTTCTTCCCTCTTTTCCTACGCCCATCCTTGGAGCCCCCTCCTTTTCCGCTGACTTCCGAAAGGATTTTATTGCCCCCCCAAGACAGTGCCCTTCCTCCCCCTCAGGTGGGCGCTTCGTCTTGCCTGCAATTTCCCTGGACCCCCCCCAGAACCTGAGTAAACAAATTCCGGCTTCGGCTTTCCTCCACTATTTGCTTTGCGGTGCTTTTCGGTTTCTCCCTTCTGACCCTCTTTTTCCTCAGATTTCGGCCGCACTACTAATCGGAGCGCGACGCGGTCCGCCTCCCAACTTTCTCCCTCAAATTTCCCACGTGTCTCATTACCTTCATTTACGCGTACGGGAGTGATGCTCTATCAAATCTTCAATGGGCTTTTTTATAGTTGTCGAAGAACTAGTTTCCCCCCGTTTCCGCTCCTGTTGCCTCCTTTTCCCCTCTTTTTTCCCTGCCCTTTTTTCCTCCTTCGCATAAGGGGCCAGAAAGTGTTTTTCCACTTATGTTCTGCATCATCGCCGCCGCAAGGTCCAATTAGAGCGGTTGGTCTTTTCCGTTTAAACTTTCCCTCCTTACACCCTTCTTTCATGGTCTTCTCCCTCCTTTCTGATGAAGCATTGTATATAATCAAGTTTGGGTGACCCGGAAGTTTGCGATCCGGATCCAGTCTTGGGCACCCCCCGCTTTTCTTCATTGTCACTCTTAACTTCTCTCTTTTCTTTTTCGCTCTCCTCCCCTCGTCAGTATGGAATTTCTCATGCCTTCTTAGGTTTTTTTGATAGAATGTTAGATGTATAGACAATAGAGATACAAAACTCGCTGGGCTGCCGGGGCGTATCGGTTTTACCTCCCCCCTGCCACGGACGTGTCAATCTGTTCCCCACCCTCCCCCGGAGGCCCTCAAGGTTGATCATTCTTGCCTCTAGAGTTTTGATGTTTCCGTAGTAGAGACCTAAGCATCGATGTGTCCTTTCATGGATTGGATTCTCTCTTCGCCTTTCCGCTGTTCTTCCCCTCCCTCGCCCTTTTTTTTTTTTTCCACCGGGAAGTTTAGAGAGGGACTGCACCATATTCGAAGCTCCTCACGATCCGCCCATTCCCTTCTTTTACTTCCCGGAAACTTTTTCATCCTTTTTCTCTTTTCGTTCCCCTCTTCTTCCTTTTTTCTTCTGCGGCTTGAGATACCTCCTTTTGTCGTTCGATCTTCCGTTTCGAAGGTAGAAGGGGGGTCGGAATTTGTCCCTCCCCTTCCTCATGACCGCGTTTTCCCCTCCTCCCTTCCCGGAATTCCCCTTTCCCGTTCTGTACTTTTGCGAAAGACTTGAGGACCGTTCGCACCAGTTTCGCATTTCCCCTTCTCTTATGTGCCTTCCTCGCCGGGTTGTTTTCCTTTTTTTTCCTCCTCCTCGTTTTTTTTTGTTGATTCATTCCCTTCCCCCCCTCTGCTTCAACACCGAAGGAATGTTGGAATGCGAAGAAGGGAAGCACAACTCCCGCCTCCGCGCCGTCATTGTTGTCTTCCATTTCCCTACCCACCACCCATCCCCACTTCCTGTCTTTTTTGGCAAAGTTTCTCCTTGAGGGCACGGAAATGACCATTCTCCCACATAACGTCACTCTGCTCGATGGCCGACCCGGACTGTAGCGCCCTCCTCTCGCTACCATTTTTCCAGCAGTCTTTTTGCATTTCTCTCTCCCTCCGGGCCCTCCATTTTCCCTTTTCTTTGAAGTCCCCCCGCATACTCTGGAGGATCTCACCCCCCAAATTTTTAGGCCTTCACGCGCGGAGCCTTAACCACCCCGTTTCTGGTGGTCCTTCCTTGGGCCTCCCCCCTTCCCGTTCTCTCCTTCCACCATCTGGACCTTCCCCCCTTCCCTGATGCGGAGCTTTTGAGAGAAGAAGGGTCCCCAAATCTTTCGCGCTCGCGAAGTAATTTCTCGCTGGTCACTAAGGGTTCTTTTCCCTCTAATTACGATTTCTTTCTCTTTCTTTTCCCTTTCTACTCCTCCCCCCCCTCCCTCTGTTCTCGATTCCTCGTCCTGAATCAAATCCTCAAGATTTTTTTCCAAATGAGCAAACCTCCGGTCCAACTCTTTTTTTCTTCATCCCCTTTACAGAAACCTCTTCTACCCTTTCTCTATGTGTCCTCCGAACGACTTTTCCGTGGGAAGACCCGGACCATGTCGTTTCTCCCAAGCTGGGTCGTTAGATCTTCTTCCCTGCATTCTTCCTGATTGTGTTTTAGGGGAGCACCTAATTTCTTCAAAGATCCTCCCCCCCTTCCATCCCAAAGAGCGAAGCTGTACTGAGAGGGATCCTTACTTCCCGGCGATGAGGTTGTCGGGTAGTCCCCGGGGCGCCTTTCCTTCCGTCCTCTTTGCGTGACCCAAGGGTGGGCCATCCCCTTTGGACCCTTTTGCTGTTATTTCTTTCCTTACAAGCCCAAATTCAGTTGGGGTGATTTAGAGCAAGCAGAGCAAGGAAGAGATTCCAGATCGATGAGAGAACAATGTCCTTCCTGTTGTTTCGACCTTTTTCTCTCCCTCGGTGCCCTTCTTTTTCCTCCACTCTTGATTCCCCTCTTCCTCTCACCGCGTCCCCTCATTTGTCGTTCTTCCCCCATCCCCCCCCTCTTTCCCAGAAGCCCAGGAAGACGTACCCTCTGTCTAACGTATTTCCCTCTTTTCTTTCCGCCCCTGGGCGTCCTTCCCCCCTCCCTTAGCCCCCCCCCTCCTAATTTCGGATTTCTTTCTTCAGCCAGATCCCCGAAGGGATCTTGGTCGGGGCTGAGGAGAAGAATTGGGTGCTTTCAGCTGGAGCCGAGCAGTTTTTTCTTGATCCACCCCTTTTCTCTTTCTTCCCTTCCCCCCGCACCTCCTTCCCCTGTCAAGTGTCTCTTTCCTCTTTTCTTTTTCGCCAACCCCCCCTCCTTAAAGCCGAAAGAAAGGTCCCTCCCTTCGTTATTTGATCCTTTTCTCACCAAACAATTGCTTCGCCCCTTTTTAGAGAGACCTCCTGACTATAGGGAGACGCTCTTATAGCCTAAGAAAACTCTTCCATCTTGTCGAGCAAATGCGACGGTTTTGAATTTTTTCACACTCTTTCGCTTTGCCTCCCTGCTACTTTCCTTCTTTGCGCATTTCCTGGGATCGATTATGTCCCTGCTTATTTCAGAGATTGCACCCCACTTTCTCCAAAGTTTTTCATGTGCAGTCTGTCTTCTCTCCTCCCTCTTTCCGCATCGTCCTTTTTATCCTTTCCCATCCACCGGGGGTCTTTTCTTTCCTCTGGCTAGAACCGGTCTCCCGATGGGCCCCGGTAGCTGAAAACAGGCCCTATGTGAGATGGAGGGCCGTGTAGTCGATGCTCGTCGGGACTCTCGGTCCCTATGGACAGAGTGTGCACCTTTTCTCATTTTCCTTGCCCCTTTCTTTGCTGTTGGCGGTCCTTTTTTCTTCCCTTTTGTGAAACTACCAGAGAAAGGGTTTTCTTTGTCGTCGGGGCAGCAGACTTTCTGTAGTCTTCTATCTGCCCTTTCTCTTCTGCATCCTCCTCATCTTCTTGCTTTTTCTCATCCCCACTCCTAGTGCTTCGCGTTTTGTCTCTTTCGCATTTTTGAAGGCCTCGTTCGTCCTGTGCTAAGATGCAAAAGCCATGTGCTAGATATCACAACGTGTCTACGAATCCTTTGGCGCTGTCCCTTCCCCCCTCCCCCCTGAATCTTTCCCTAGTCGGGTTTTTTTCTGGTCCGAATACCCGATCTCTTGCCTTGTGAACGTCCCGCGGGCCCTCCTTAGAAGAGTTACGTTCCTCCTTGCTCCGTCATCTCTCCCCCTTTCTTTTCTCAAGTGTGGCTCCAACTTCGGTTGTCTATTGAAAGGTGTATCGAGGAAGTCGAGGTTTGAGAAGAGGTTCAAGCCCCAGTTCCCTCTTCGAAGTAGGATCTACCCCTTCTCTGACGACTTCTGTCTTTCCACCCTTTGTTCATGTCAGCTTTCTCCCTTCTGTCCCGTGTGATGTCCACGAAATCGGGGAAATTGGCGTCTTGGTTGCCACCCCCCCCTTCCTGCTCTCAAACGTCACTTTTCCCTGTGTCAACCCCTGTTTGCGTTGTCGCGGCTTTGAGTTGGCACATCCGATTTTCCGAGGCTTGGGATCCAATCTCACAATTTGATTTGAGTTTCCTTTTCCCCCCCTCTCTTCCTTCTCCTTAGTTCCTTCTTTTCTCGCGCAGCCCTTTCATCCCCAGCGCCTCTCCTTTCCGGTGTTGTTCCCCTTCGCGTCTCCCCAGAAGCGCCGGCGCCTTTGATGATTGTCCACGTTTTCATCGATTCGGAACGCTCCCCTCCTGTCTATCGATCTTCCTCTTTGTTCCGGTCCCCCTTTTCAAATCCTCGTACGCCACGGCACAGTTTTCGCCAAAGCAAAATTTGCATCTAATAGAGTAGGGCCCCATAGAGTGGTGCCCATTTCACCCTCCTCTTTAGGATCTGTTTGCCGCCTTTCTCTACCCCGGCCTAATCTTATTTTTTCCCGCTCTTTCTTTCAAGACCAAACGCCTCGCACCTCTAGGGGGAGCCTGTTTTAAGAGGTTAGTCGCGCGAAGGGATCTCTAGCGTCCTTCTTACTTATTCGAGTAAGCCTTTTCTTGCGGGTTTTTCCCCTTGTATCGAAGCGTCTCCTTCCTGAAGTGCTGCTTAAAAAGAGATCGAACTTTTGCGTCTCTGTTACGTTTTCCTTACTATTTCCCCCCCCTGCCTCGTCAGTTTTTATGCCCCTTTCTCCCTCTATCCGCTTTCTTTCCCCAGTCGGGACTAATCGGTGTGCACGGCCCAACCCCCTAAAACTCAGAGAGTTTTTTCATACCATGGCGGATGAAGTTACTTTTTTTTCCTCAAATCCCTATGCCCTCAATCTCCTTCCTCCCCAACTGGCCGCTTGCGGCTTCGATGATAGTCAGGTCAGAGCGTAAATGTACTGCCACCGTTTTGCGCCGTGCTTCAGGACGGTTGTTACCCCTCTACTACCCTTGCAAATCAGGTCCCCTTTTCCTCCCCCCCCATCTCGCCTCCTTTTCCCCCCTCAACTGTCGTTTCATTTTCTCGAGTTTACTTTGAAATTTGAAGCTGCACTTGTGCCAAGAGCTGTTTCTTCGCCATTTTTCCTTCCTCTGTGTTTTCCCCCCCCCTTATTGGTGTGGGCTCGTCATTTTTCTAGAACCCTCCACCGATGGCTATACGGGCAATGGCTGATATTCACCAGACAGTTTCAATCTGACTTCATTCCCCCCCCCGCTTCCTGTCTTAGTTGCTACGCCCTCGTGTGAGCTTAATTCGGGTTATCTTGTGCGCTTTGTTAGGCTTTCCTTCGGGATTTGCGTTCTCTTGTCCGAGTGCACGCTCGTGAACTTATGGACCAACGAACCCCTCTTCTAGCCCTCGTGCCCGATCCGCCCTTTCCCCCGGCTTTGTTTTTTCCCCATTCGAACACACGCTGGTCTACGTTCTTGAGCCTTTCCCTGAGAAGTAAGATCGGGCCCTGCGAAACTGTTATATAAGAGGATTGCACTAGACCCCCTTTCCTTTTTCCTCATCAGTTGTTTTTTGTTTGTTAGAGTCTAAGAGTTGCCAATCAACCCCGCCATAAAACGTTTCTCAGGAAAACCCCCCCTCCCCCCCTGTTTCTCCTTTTACGTGCTAATGGTCTCCCCCCAAGCACGTATACCCGCGTTCGCGTGGAGACCAGTTCCAGAGGCAATATTCTTACTCCTTTTTCCACTCTTTTAAAGCTCCCTCCCCCATACGTTTGTTTTACTGTAGTCCATAGATCTTCACAGAGGGTCACTCGAGAGAGCCCAAACAGACAAATAATCCGGACCCTCACCCCCCCCCGTATGCACACTTGATTTCCGCCCTCCTTTACCGCTCAATACCGGTACGAGGACCCCCCAGAAGAACGCGGAGGTGGATTTTTTTTTTCCGTCCCTCTTTGCGTTCATGATCACTCCAGAATTGACGTGAGGGCACCCCAGGTGAGGGTGACAATCCAATAAGCTCACACATCAGTGGAAAAATCCCTTTCCTGCCTCTTGTCCTAACTACCTCTTCTTATTCCCCGGGGAGCTGTCATTACCACCCACCGGTGCATCCCGAACTTTCCTTTTGCCTTCACTACCCGTTTCCGACCCCTTGGGCGCCACGTGTCTAATGATGTTCCATATTTCGCCCCCCCCCCCCCCCCCCCCCCTGATCCTGGACTGTCAGTGTGTCGCAACTTATGGAATTTTTTCATGCATCATTCATTTTTTCCCAAAAGTCGGTCGCCTTGAGGATAGTTGACTGTAAAGCGTGCGTCGGGTGATTGACGCTCCCACATCTCCTAATCTTGTGTTTCTAAGAGCTTGGTGGGCGGGGTTTGCCCTTTTTCCACCTTTTTCCCTGCTCACTTCGATTGAGCGCTCGAGCGGAATTTCGAATTCGGTCCTTTTTCTTTCCATTGACACTCAGACGCGGCCAGTTATCTCCTTTTTCCTCCAGCCAGCTGCGCGAAGCTGATTCGCGCCTTCCGATAAAGTTTCCGCGCCGATCTGTTCCCCTCCCGTCGATGTGGCGATAAACTGTTCTCCGTGATTTTTTTACGAACTTTTTTCGTTTTGTACAGGCCCCGCCCCGTCCTTTTCTAAGCTTTTTGCGTTCCAATCTGAGCCCAGAAGGCCCTTCGTTCGCTGGCAGGCAGATCGCCCTAGTCTGATGGGTACAGAACAATAAGACGTTGAGTAGAGACCCTCACTGTGGTAGTTTTTTTTTTTGGTTCGTTCTTACCTTCTCCATTCACGTGTCTTACTGTAGTTGCGCGCGTTCGCCCGTCCCTGTCCCTTCAAGATATTATTGTTTCTGATCCCCCTTTGTGTGTCCCCCTCTTCTTTCAGTGGACAATCCAGCATTCTGCCGAGCGGCAGTTTCTATAAGACATCACACTTTAACCACCCGAGGTCTTTGGATTTTGCGCTGGGTTTAATCATCGACTCTCCTTTGCAGCTCGGAATGCTCGACGGCATCCCTAGTCTTTTCTTCTTTCTTCTCGCCAAGCATAGGACCCCTCTCTTCTTGCCCTCCCCATTTGTCCTGAAAAAGCCAACGTCAACGACCCTTGTTTTTTCCCCCTGAGCTGGAATGGTTTTTCAGCGGAGACTGACCCAAACAATGTCCTCTATCCCCCCCCGAGTTCCCCTGTGCCAGCCCACTGCGTACTGCTAGAAGGTAATGAACATTACCTCAAGTCCTGTTTTCGCTTCCCTTCTGTCTCATCGAAGCTGCCGCTTTATGCTGCCATCATATCCCCTTTCGACCCCGTTTTTTTTTCCTTCCTATGCACGAATCCTATGCAGAGCCATCACCGCAATTGATCCTGCTGCTGCTATTACATGAAAGCAGATGTAGCACTTTTTCACGTTAGAGTGATCCGGTCTTCCCAGCCGGAGTTCTTTCGGCGTATTGCCCCTTCCTCCCCGGTGTCCTCAGGGCTTTCCCTCCACAGCGCTCCTAGCTGAAGAGATTTATGGTTACTTATGCAGCGACCCAGCACTTCGGAGACGACCTTTTCCTTTGAGGCATAGTCCATTGATCGTTTTTGGGCCAGCAGTAGCGAGGTCTACTCTCGAGGCCCATTTCCTCAAATAGAACTCTCCCGCTGCAATCCATCCGCTGAGCCCCCTCATATTGAAGCCTGTGTTTCTTGCAATCGTAATAATCGAATCTCGTGAAATTCTTAAAACAGGATTATGCACCCCTCTTGTTACAACCCCCCCGTGTCTCTTGCGATATGCCCCAATTTTCCGAAAGGCCGACACTCCATTCGTTCTTGGGCACTGATTTGAAACCCGAGTTCCCCACAACGCTGTTTCTCCTCACGATCCCTCGTTTCCCGGACCTCTTCCTCCTAAATTTAGATTCGCCCCTAGACCTGTGCAGTGCCGTTTCAACTGACACGCCGTTGAATTACCCCCCTTTTTTAGCTTCCCTGCCTCCCCCCTTTCCTCTGTATTACCCCGGCGCTGCTTGCCCCGCGTGCCCGCCCCTTTAACGACACATACCTCTGGGAGAAGAAATTTTGTGATGCTTTATATGAGGAACCCCCCCCCCCTCTTGCTTTTACTCCTTCCCCCCCTTTCCTTCGTCCAGTCCATGAAAATTCGCCCAGATCAACAGTGAGACATTTTAGGTTTGTTTTTTCCTGCCTTACCCCCCCTTAGGCCAAGGTTTTGATCGTCACCAGCCGAGTTTTTGATTGCCTTTTTCAACGGATAGAGGCCCTTTCCTTTAAGTAGAGTCCCTTTCTACCGCCCCCCGTTGTTATTCCTCTTTTTTTCTCCCTTGACACGTAGATGTTCCACAGTTTCCGTTCGGCATTGCATCAGGTGCGTTTTAACTCAGACAGATGAACTTCCCCCGTCAGGTTTCTGTCTTGTTTTTCCTAAGAGTTTTTTTCCATCCCCCCCCCCCCATTCTCCTTTTCCTCCGCTTTTGAAGCAGAAGCCCCCCTTCGTCTGCCGTATCCGCCCTTGATAACCACTGGGATCTTGCTCCAGAACGACTGACGGAACTTTCGACGACTTTTCCCCTCCCTTTTTCTAGTTCCCCTTCGCCATGGCGGCACACGGCAACGCTTACTTTTTATCTCCTCTTCGGTCCAATATTCAGCTTGAGTGGGAGATACGGGATGTCTCCTCCCCCTCCCCTCTCGTGTCCTTCCTGCAGCTGTAATAACGGCACTCCCCCTGTGTTTTAGTTCTCCCGCTCTCCCTTTTCCGCTGAGTCCAAACAAAAGTGGAGACGCCCACCCCCTCCTCCCCCCTTCAACTTTCTTCATTAATCCCTCTATGAATACGGCCTTTGCGCTGATGCTCTTTTACCCAACTTTCTGAGTTAGTCTTAAAATCAGCCCGGTTTAAGAGAAGGTGTTGAAAGCATTGGACTTCTTTCCGCAGACCCCTCGGGGATCGACCTGTCCCTCCTCTCCGATCCTTGTCTTGATATACTGACGCTCTCCCTTTCTTCCCCTCTCTATTGATTAAGTGGACCAGTATATATCCCAGGCGGGATTCCCATCGAACTTTTCCTGCTCGCCTTTCAGCACCCGCATTTTTGTTGAGAACTACCCCTTCCGTCGACCCGTTGATTGCCCTCAAGGGTAACCCAGTTGAATGTCACCCCCTCCTCTTTGTCCCCCCCATCCTGCAACTCGTCGCCTTCTTTCCCTTTTTTCTTCGGCTTGTGACCTTCCTGTCCGCGGGTCCTTCCCCCTCTTCTATACGATAAAAAGGGTTCGTCGGGATTCAGGGCTGAACGCGTCACTCTCTGACTGCTTAGGTTCCGCACCTCTTTTTTTTCAATCCATCCTTCCTTTCTGCGTCTCTCTAAATATTGGGGCCCGTTAGTCCGCACGATACCAGCATCGCGTGAGTGTGTTACCCCACCTGTCATCTTGCTTCCCACTGACCTTTCCCTCCCCTTGGGTGGTTTTTTTTTTTTAAAAGTTGCGCCGTCGCGACGGTGAGCCAATCCAGCCCCTTTCGATCCGTCGGGTCCGTCAGGTCAACATTATTTGAGATCCTCTAGATAGATGGCTCTCGTTTATGCTTTACATTCTCTCTTTCCTTTCTCTATGGGGTTCACATCGGCGCCACATTCTCGCCGCGGAAGGCGGCGTCGTTCCAGTTGCTTCGTGCCCCCGAAGATGGACCTTGCGCCCGTTTGATAACAAGTCATAAGGCCTCGACGTCATCAGAATTTTGGCACTCTTTTCCCCACTTTCACCTGGTCCGATTGCAAGTCCGAGGATGTTCATCAGCTCGTCGCGGTCTCTGA
>Ga0179591_1323910_pt1 | contig 21262 bp, 18 predicted proteins | sample CZOMad2_1_08_16f_FD_182891 | JGI IMG/M metagenome (GOLD analysis project Ga0179591, IMG submission 182891) | Vadose zone soil fungal communities from Angelo Coast Range Reserve, California, USA - CZOMad2_1_08_16fungal (PacBio error correction) | ecosystem: Environmental > Terrestrial > Soil >... | reverse complement strand
TCTATCTGGCTGGAACCCCGATGCTCCCGGCAAGAAGCAGGTCTCACTCGTTCTTTCCCCCAAGACAACTTCCTCTTCGTTCCTTTTGATTCTTTTATACGTTCGAGCCGACGGCTCAACCCTCCCCCACTTTTTCCCCTCAGTTCCGGGAAATCCGCCCCCTAGAAAAGATGCGCGGCAACTCTTGTCTTCACCCGACTCCCTACGGCTCGCGTCACCTGTTCGCCCCAAAGTTCGTGGTTAGGTCTCCCTCTCTTCTTTAGTAAGGCCTTCCCTCCCCCCAACCGTGGAAGCATTCTTCGATTTTTCTCTATTGGGAGCTGTTTTTATCCCTTTCCATTTTAAAGCTCTTGGCGTCTGATCTTTATCCCCGTCCTTTCTCCTTTTAAAGGGAGTCCCTCTTAACGTTAATCAACTTTTTCAACTTCCTTTCCGCAAGCCTGGTTACCCCACACGACGATACTTCCCGAGTATTTCAACCCTCCCCCTTGCTGTCACGGTGAGGGAGTTTACCCCTTTGTTTAGCGGACCCCTTTTTTCGCGTTCGTACCTTTTTCCGGACCATTTTTCGTCTCCGTTCGTTTTCCCCCTCCGGCGGCGTTCCTTCCCCCCTTTCGACCCAGGTTGTAGGAGATGTCTCTAGAAGTTCGCAGGACTTCTGTATTTTATTGGTCTCCCTCCGGTTCGTCGTGCGAAGCTCTTTAGAGGCAGACTTAATTCCCAGCTGGGTTGGGCAAAGTTTCCCTCCCCCCGCGATGAGACAAGAAGTCCCATTCGGTGGTGACGAGGCTTTTTCCCTCTGTCCCCCCCCCCCTGTGTTGAGCGTCCTGGCCCGAGGACGAAGAAGTATCTCCCCATTTTTCCCTTTTTTTTCACGAACGAATATAGACAGGCCCTCCCTTTTTCCCAATCCCCTTTGAGCTTTGTCTTTCTCCAGTCCCGGCGGTGTACGTAGAAATTTTTCACTTAGCGAGTCCCCCTAAAGCCTGGAAAAGTTCCGCAATCCCCTATCTTATCCGTCTCGCCTTGACCCCCTTCCCTCAACCGGTCATTTGTCCTTCCTCTCCTCTTACACCTGCCCCTTCTTCTTAAGGAAGAGATAGACCTTTTTTTACTCCTTTTTCCCCCCAAAACCCTAGACTATGTTAGTCACTCCTCTCCCCCTTTCAGTATACCCGAAGAGTTCTCCCCCCTGTTCGTTGAATGCTCTTATCCCTATTTTGCCCTTTTCCACTTTCATGAAGAATATCACCCTACGACTTCCCTCCCGACGACGGAGGGTATTTCGTGACCTATAGAAAGCGTTTAAGGTTTTTTCCCTTCTACGGTCCCTTCCTCCCCCCCCTCTCGTTCGTTGTTAAGCTTGACTCGACCGTGGCATGACTAAGAATTTGCTCCTTCCAAGTATCTCTTCTTTCATCGTTGCAAAGAGGAGTTAGTTTTCTCTCCAATGGAGCTAACTCGTACGTCTTCAACCCTTGTCTCTGGATTCGACCCCTTTTCTTTTTCCTTTGAGAGCCTTCTTTGGAAGAAGCCCATGCGGGCGTTGTCCAACGATACGTGCGGTGTCCTCTTGAGGACTTGGAGCCTTTTTCTCTCTGCGAGTCCCTTCTTGATACAGCCTCTTTTTCCCCGCGATTTTGCTGCCTCCTTATAGGTACGACTCCCTTCTTTTTTGCGCGACAGCATCCCTTCATAACAGTCGATCGCCGTCTTTCCTCAGGCCGGACCCCGTGGACAAGTGCCCCCTTTATACGCTCTTCTGACGACCAGATTCCACTAGGATGACCGTCCCATCTTAGACGACTCTCGACACTCCCCCCCCCCGTCTCTAGGAGGTGGATACTCCTAGGTCTTTTCTTCCGTGTCATCTAGATGTGCCTCCCCGAATAGTCGCGCGCCCCTTGGTCTCGCAATTACACCATTCCCGCTTTTTGTTTCCCCGCTTATGCGGTATCTTCTTTCCCTTTTTTTTTCAGCACTGGATAGAAGAGTCCCCGTTGAGAAAGCGCCCCGACTAAGCGCTTCAGTCCCCCCCCCGCGTGGGAAGTCGATAGAATAAAAGACCCTTCTTTCATATTTTTTCTTCAGATGTTTAATGGGACCTGCTTTAGAACTTCCATCTGATGACCGCGTCTCGGATGGCATTCCTGACGTTCTCCTTTCCCTAGGCACGATTCCCCCCCCTTTTTCAACCCGAGACCCTATGCCTCCCCATGATCTTTGACCTCGTTCTTGGACTGTCCGGACAGAAGGTTCCACTATCCCTTTCGGGCACATAAGGACGGCAGGAAGAGTAGATCTAGCCTTTACCTTTTCTTGGTCTTTTGTCTCGTCCCGCACGGCGGTTCCGGTGATTCTAATGAAGTTTGCTTTTCCTTGTACTTTCTTCTCTTTCAGGACAGTAGTGTGCGGCTCCAGCGGGAAACTGCCTAAGTCCAGTTGCGCGATTAGACTGTGAATTAACTCTTTGCTTCTCTTCCACAACCGAGCTAGACGGGGACGCATATTATCTTTTAGAGATCAGTCGCCCCACTGGCGGGAGCGTGACTCTCGATTCTACCGAATTCCTTCCCGGTCAGCCATTCAAGATGACTGTACCCCCCCTTGAGAACCGCTACCACCTCCTCCTCGGTTGTACCCCCGGCAACCGCGAGTCTTATCTCGTCCCGCAAGTTTAGTCTTTTTTTTTGTTTTTTTGTTGTTGTTTTTGTTGCTGTTTTGAAGAGTTTTCGTATCGTGACTTTTGGTTTCCCCCTCTCCAGCTCCGATACCGTAGTTCCTTTTTCCTTGCGTATGATTGCCTTTCCCTTTTCGTCGTAGAGTAAAACCTACCCTCTTCTTTTGACGTAGACGAGACTGCTTTCAGCCCTTACGAGCGCTTTGAGTAGGTTCGATATAACAATGCGTTCTTTCGAAGGTCCTTTCCTTCTTTTTTGTCTACAGCCTCTTCCTTCCGCTTGCGAAGAGAGACCTCCCATCCAGATAGGCTCAGATCTTCGTATTACGGCCCCCAAAGTTTAAGCGTCGTTGACGTTGACAACAGTATGTTTGGTGGACAATGAGTCCCCCCCCTCTTCTATAGCGTGGATTCCCCCTCAGTATTGAAGTCCGTTCTCGAGATCCCCCTCTACAGTCAGCCTGTCAGAGATGATATTTGATCGTATTGTCCTTTTCCTTTGGAAGGGACGACTTAAGTTCACTGCTTAGGTTTAACCGACCGTGGAATCCCGGAGATGAGTACCGATATAGAAGCACTTCAAGCGAGGCAGTTACTCCCTCCTTCCCTATATTCGTGAGGGAAACATCAGTTTTTTTTGTTACACTCGTATCCGTTTCCCTGATTCAAGAGGTTCTTACAAGGAACCCTGCGCTCCAGTCAACAACTGACCCTGCTCCTCGACGGTGATTAAGGTTAAGAAAATCTCTACTTCCTGCCATACGATCCCAGCCTCTCCAGTCGGTTTAGGAAACCTCATTCCTTAAGCTTTATCCCTTCCTCCCCCCTTGAGTTAGATGAGGTGACCCTGATGGTGACCTATTCATCTCTCTGTTGTTTATATCGGAGAAGAGTGTCGGACACGCGCGCTCTCCCCGAGACTCCCCTCTCCCGCCCCACCGACAGAAACTTTCATACTTCCCGGACTTCTAGGTTTTTTTTAGGAAGCGTGATGCCATCCCCGCCGGTTACACATTTGCTTTTTTTCCGCTCCTTCTCCCCTTTCTAGTAGGGATGTCTCTCCTCTGTAATGTCTTTTCCCCCAGTCCCTTCCCCCAGAGAATCTAAAAGGGTTTGAATCACTAAGCCCCTCTCTCGGGTCGACTCCCCTTCCGACAATTTTTTTTCGGCCACCGTGGGGCGAGAGAAGCGTCGGTTCCCTTTTTCAGGTATTCGTTTTGTCGAGGTATGCCGTTTTGCCGACGGGAGGCCCCCCTTTTCTCCGTTCTGGTTGCAGACGAAAAATGCGTCCGTAACCCAAAGAAGCCGCTAGATCCCCGATTTGTCGCCGTTGTCTGGGGGTTTCGACGTCGTTCCTCCCCCTGAGTCGCCTGCCGGCGCGCATTTTCCCTCCCCCCGATTTCTCTTCTCTTTTTATACTCCTCATTTGTTGCTCTCTCTTTTCGGGAGAAAAGCAGCGCCTTTTGATCCTTTTCCCCGTCGACGTCCTAACAACAACGGAGGCCACTCGAGTTCGGCCGACGGATTTGTTTTGTAGCTCCCCTTTCTACTTGGTGCACCAAGCCCCCTTTCTTTTTTCGTGCGACCGGCATTCCCCCCCCCTTCTTCCAAACTATGGTTTCCGTGTTTTTAACCTCAGCTTTCCATTCCCCGATGCCGTCTTGCCGATCTACACGGTTCCTAAACCCCTTCCTCGCCGACCTCTTCTTTCTACTTCTGTTAGTAGGGATTAGACCCCGGCGCCCCCCCGAAGCGACTTTCCCCTCCGGCTCCGCTCAAGGCAGAGTTTTAACACACTAGAACGAAGAACTGGGCGCTCACGATGGGTTCAGTTCCCACTCGTGTCCCCGTTTGAGGGCAGTACGACCTTTTTCCGAAACCGACAGTCCGTTTATACCCCGAGGATTTCTTTGAGTTTCGGTGAAGTAGGTTCTCGTAGAGGGATCGGACTTGTGCGACACTGCCTTTCCCTCCGATGCATAGTGACATCGGACCCCTTTTTTCAAATCCCTTCCTGTTTTTAGGCGCTTCTATCCCCGAGCTCAGACAGGCACAAAAGCCTGAGTTTACTTTTTTTCCTCATTGGCTGTCCGTTTCGTCGACAGAGAGAGGGACCGCCCTTTAAGCAGGCCTGCTTTCCTTCTGAATTTGAAGAAGTTTCATTTGGTGTGATTTATGTAAGGGTTCATGCAACCTCTTTACTCAGCTAAGCTCTGAGACGAACCCCTTTTTAGAAGGCACCTGTTACCGTGGACGAAATCCAGATCTCAGTTCATACGAGATTCAGTTGGCTGGCGAACTATAGAGGAATTTCGGTCCCGTTCGAAATGTGAATGAACTTCTGGCTGCCTTAAAGAAATAGACAAGTAAGCATCCGTACGACGCTTAGTATCGGATGTTGTTCAAAACCCCCCCCCCCCCCCCCCCCCCCCCCCCCCCCCCCCCCCCCCCCCCCCCCCCCCCCCCCCCGGGGAGTATGTGGCATGGCCCGTGCATACTCTACGAGTCCTCCCTTATATCATCTCCTTGCAACCTAGACATACTGCCCCCAACGACTTGGCAAAAGAGTGCTTACGGCACTCGGCTACTCCCTTTTGTTCTAACGAGTCTTGGACATTTGACGGGCATAGTTCTCTCCACCTGCGTCTCCCGTCCCAAGACGCACTTTTTCTCTAAAATAATAGTCCCAGTTCTGCCGTTTTGGCCCCTCTTTTTTTAATACCTTTTATTCCAGTCCGTCAATGTAATTTTTTCTCCCCTTCCGTCGAGAGGGGAATAAAGCGTTCCCTACGAAGTAATTCGAGTATCTGACTCCCGCTCCTCCCTTTTAATTGCCTAACGAGCTAATGCCGTATGGAGATCCTCTTCGATCTTCTTTGTCTCCCCCTGACGCCCGTTCTTTTGTTCCTCGTCTAGAGGCTGTCGGATTTTTCAAAGGTGGTGACTTCTTCTCGGCCTCTAGCTCCCCCTGGTTACATCGTTATAGAATGCAGTTATTTTCTCTCGGCCCGCTGCTTGTGTGTAAGAGAAATCATCATCTCCCCCCCCTAGTCGATCGTCCTCGCCTTTTCCTCCTTTCCAAGATGATGCCCTTGAAACGACTGGTCTTTCCCGACGTTGAAAGGCCCCCTCCTCTTCCCTCCCTGCTACCACAATCCTTTCTTTTTTCTCGACAGAAAAAATCCTACTTTCGCTCGGTGAGGTGTAGCCCTCGTTCCCCCCCTCTGACCTTTCCGTCTTCCACGACTTTAGTCTAGTTCGTAGCCCCCATCTGTTCCTATCTGATATTTTTCCCCGTAATCTTGGGGTGAGCCTTTTCGGCCGCGGAAGACGGAGCAGTTCCCGGGCCTCACTGCCCCCGCCGAGCTGCGCTGGCAGTGAGTGGCCCCGGTCAACTTTTTTCCCACACCCCCTCTCTCCTATAAGTTGTTGTTGAGATCTCTTTGAGTAAGTCTTCCCTGATTTTTTGTGCATGAAGTATGGCAGCCTCTCCTGCCTACTTTCTGCGATTCTTCCCCCCCGAGACGTTAGAACCGACCACCCCCTCGAGGGAAAACCAGTTTTTCTTCCTGAGCTTACTGCGACGAGTGGGAGTGAACATCGGAGCGTCACTCTCGTTTTTCCTCCTCTTTCTTACCTCCTCGAGAGAGGGGGTGCTTCGTCTCTCCCCCCCTCATACCGGCAGGCCGTCCGGTCTACTCCTTTGAGTTCTTGGTATGGTTTCGCGCGCGTTATCACGTCCGTGTGAATTTCTTTTCCCCTGGAATGAAGGCTTGCTCCAGAGAGAGACGACTTTGCGTTCCCTTTGAAGCCATTTCTGCGGCAACAAGCCGTCCGTTTTCGACTGGCGCTCAAATCCTTCCCGTTTTTTCGAGAGAAAAAAGGGACCGTTCCCGTTGGGCTTATTAAAACCCCAGTCTGAGCGGTTTGCTTCCCATTCTCGGACACTACGTGGCGCAAAGATCAGATCAATCCTATATATTGCACGCCGCGTCTTTTTTCCTTAAAATACAGGATAGTCCTCTTCTATCCAGAGCCCGCCGTCTCTCTCAGGTTCCCCAAGTTCCTAGGCTCGTGGCCCCTTTTGCGATATTGACCGGGATTCTCGCGCCCAATTTGAGGAGGTCAAAGGGACTTTTAGTCCCGGTAACCGACCGCTTCCTTCGGGGTTGCCGTCGCTTAGTTACCGTTATCGGCACACTCCTTAGCGCGATTGAGAGTTCTTCTTTCACGATAACTCTTAGGTTCCTTTTTTCCCCCTTTCATTGTAAGATTATTAATGCAGTCCTGAAGAAGGATTAGTGATATTCCATTCGTCCCCCTAATCGATCCCGCTTTTAGTGTTCCATCCTTTCCCGCGTCTTTCTCAGTTATTTTCTCGGGTTTGAGTTTTTTCCAGAGGATATCGTACTTCTGCTTTAGGCAGTCTTTATAGTGTCACTCGCGAGCTCCAGCCGTTAAGTTGGTCCGAGTCTGATCCCGTCGAAGTCCTCTGATATTTTGAGGACTTGATTGGTCTGATTTCATCCCCTGGTCTCAAGGTGACCCGGGACATTATGAAGACGCTCTCTTTCATGAAGCTATTTGTCATCACGGGATATTCGTCGCGGTCATTCGCGGCTCATACTGCCGGGAAAGTGAGGTGCTCCCCGCCGTTTGGAATTTAACAATGAGTCCAGCACACGCGCTGCCACTTCGTTATGCGTTCTTATCGTGCTCGGCCCACCTTGAAGAATGGGAACTTCCCGGTCACGACGGCCGGACCCAAGCCAGATTGACCACGTACAAGATTTTAGCGGCTTGTAATGGCACCCTACCGCTCAGATTTACCCCCCCGAATTCTGGCTGAGATTTTCTTACGCCGTCCCTTGCGGCCGTGTAACCTACTTTATGGGTGACGCAATAGTCGGCGAAGACTTCACTGACAACGAGGGTCCGCCCCCCCTCCCCTGTTTAGTCCTGTCCCCGACCCTCCAGAGTGCTGCGTGTGATTAGACTACCGACCGTTGTAGGTGCTGCGTTACTGCCCTCCAGTGGCCGTTTCAGCCTCTTTTATCGGCCGTGCCATGATACCCCTTCGTTCGTCTTCTTTCTTCTCCCCCTCTTGAATGTCCCGATCGATCTCCCCAAGGTCGCCCTCTTGTCGACCTCTGATTTTTAGACTTCCCTCCCCCACGACGGAGGGCACCGGCCCCTTTTGATTCGGGCGCATTTTTTTTCTGATCCCAGAAGGCGTCGTTTCATGCGCCCTTGGATATGATGAGCCGCGTGGGCGTTTCGTTTTAATAAGTTCTGTTTGCAGCAGTCGACGACGCGTCAGTACACGATAATTCGGGAAACGTTCCCTCCTATATTTTCGAAGGTGTGTATATCCGCCTTTAGAGCAACCCCTGAGCTGCAGGCGGCGTCCTTTAGTGTCGCTTTCCCCTATTCATCTTTCCTACAGCCCCCGTTGTTTTGGATCTCCAGCGTGCGAAACGCTGATTTTTTTTTGACCGCCTTCTAGAAGTAGAGCCCCGTCCCCACCGAACCCATGCCAAGTCGTGTCAGACGGACCTTTTGTAAGTATACGGTCTCCGGTCGGAAACCATCCTTTCGGTTTGGCTGAGAAAAAGAGGCCCGTCCAGGACCTCGAAACTGACCCCCTCTGCTCCTATACCTCCGTAGGTAGAGAATCCACTGTTATAACGAAAAATCCTTTTCTTCGGTCGCTGTGCCTAACCTTTTTAGTATCTCGAAAAAAATCTCGTTCCCTCCTCGAACTATTGGCTTGTTGCGACGTCGGCCTGATTTCTTTTGATTCCGACACTCAAGACACGAACGGGCGCATGGGTCAATCGCCCAATTTTCCCTCCTTATTGGGACATACTAAGTTGTGACTACCCCTCGGTCCGGACAAGCCCGAGGATGTATTTGCAGGTTTATTCTCTAGTTTCCTCGCGGATTCCCGAGTCGACTTTTTACATTCTCTACTACCTTGAGTACGATCTCGATCACTAGTGACCCCCCCATCCGGCGCGTAAAATAGTCCAGTTTTGTCTCGTCTAACTTTCGAGTCGTCAGGACAACGCGAGCTATTGTGTTCGAATGAGGGATGTTCCGCTTCCTTTTCCCCCGAAGTAGAGTCGCCATCTTCTCTCTAAGGTCCCCTGCCACGTCCAGTAATCTAGCCGAGCACCCCTGGACTTTTCTTTTGGGATTTCAGGGTTAATAGTCCCCCCCATAGTGGCCGAGCTCACCTGAGAGGCGACTTTCGTTTTCAAAACATGATCCCGGGTAAAGCTTTAGCCGTAGTTTTTTTCCCATCTAGATAGTCCCTCTCTCCTACGTCCCTAAGTCCCGTCCCCCGGGCCTGGTTTCTCCATGAGCACTTAGGAATGGTTTTCAAGCCGGCCATTATTTTTCCCTCAGCTACTATCCCTTCGAATCATCGTCGGTATGAGAGATGGAGCCTAGGCGGACACTCTCTGACCGATGCATCCTTTGCCCTCCGTCGAGCTCACGGAGCATCCCTTCCACAAGTTTGACAAACGCCAACCCCCCCTTTTTTTTCTGACCTTTCCCCCAAAAGGTTTTACTCTTCTGAGAAGGGTTCCCTGATGGAAGTGGAGAATCGGTCTCGCACGAGCTTTGGCCCGTAAGTCTTATCCTCAATACTTCCCTGTTTCTCCCGTCTTATTTGTACTCGGACCCTATAGAAAATCTTTTCGCGCTCTTTCCTTTAGACGGAAACCGCCTTTTTCTTTTATGTTACTTAGGACGAAGTCCCGGTACTCCGCTTAGAATCGACGTCCTAGAGCCTTCCCTAACCCCCCTTTCTTTGATTACAAGATAAAGCTCTCCCCCCCCTCCTGTACTTACCCAGTCGGTATGTCCCCCTATAGAGAAGGCAGGTTTGTTTCTACCCGATTTTTTTCCTACCCCTTTTTTTTCCTGACCTACAGTCCCTTTTCCCCGACTTTTCTTTTCCCGATACGGTGCCCCTCGCCCCTCCCCCCCGAGTCAGATATTACAGATTTTTTTCTCGAAGAATAAGCGGTCCTATCCTCTCCCGGCGATGCGGCTGTGGTCATTCCGAAAGAACCTCCCCAATCTTTTCTTTTCTTGCTAGAGGTAATAGGCTTTTGCCCATTGTACCACACTGACGGTATCGTCCGAAGACCCGGCCGCCCGCTTCGTCTTAGTCCCGTTTCAAGCCTCCCCGATCCTTTGATCGACTACCCCCATAATTCGCGAGTAGGTGGTAAGACCTGATCGCGTCACCGCTTTTTTATTCCTCTGGGAACCTAGTTCGTCGTCTGTACCTTGACTCAATTTTTTAACCGATTGTCCTCTTTTGCGATATCTAGGGGTTTAAAGGGATCGTGTGACCGATCGGGACTTCATTACATAAGTCAAGAACGAATTGACGATTTCAACAGAGTATTGGATCCCGTAAAAATCTTTCCCCCCCCTCCTCTTTTTGTTTTTAGAGAAGATTTCATGGGAGTACCAGTGCGGGATGGGGCTCAGCTCATTTCTTGTCATTCCGGACGGGCGCGCCGTCAATAGGTCGCCCTTTGTATCCCGAGCCGACCACCCGACGGGAACCCCGTTTTTTTTTCTTGGAAGGTCTCTCGCGAGCAGGACGTTCTCCGGCGGTAAAGTTTTATAATCGCGCCCCCCAAATAATGCAGGATTGTTGTTCGTCGAGACCCGAATCGCTTTATAGTCAATGTCTCCTAGGCGCTCAGGCTGCCTTGGCGCGATTTACGCCCTCCTTGGTTCCGGGTCAAGAGGCACGATTCAGACACCGTTTTCCTCCCCGTAGTCACTCTGTATAGCTCCATTTCTCCGGACTACGCCGGGGCTCTTTTCTAACTATTCCCTAGATCCAAAGCGCGGATTTTACCTTATCGGAGCCCTTTCGGAGGGACGCAGTGGCACCCTCCCCCAGTTCGAGGCAGATAGCGTGCGACCTATTGACCCTCAGGTCGTCCAGGCCATTGAATATGATTCTGAGCCGAATCGGTGAGCACGGAGGGACTCCCGAAGTTCCCTCTTAAGTGGCCCCCACTATCGGGGTTGCCGATATTTATTCCCGGTTTTGTTTCCAGATGTAGGATTTTTCCTTGAATTCGTAGTCGACCGACCCAACGAACGAGTGGTCCTTAGTTAGTCTTGTGGCCTCTCCCGGATTTCAGATTGCTAGATTTTGCCCTGACGTGTCGGAGACATTCCCTGCGGTCCCGTAGTTATTTTGGGGAACAGATCGTCGCTGCCTTCCGCTAAGTCAGGCTTTGGCTACGCTCTTGCCAACCGATTCGAGTCGTAGACTGCCGGGACGCGGATGCAGTGCGCCAACGTTTTGCTTGTGTTGACCGGATCTCCGGAGATTCTTGCGGCGATTACATTTGAATCCACGAAATCTCCAGAGTTTGAGAGGTTAATCTCCTCCAATCTGTTTCTGCTAGAGCGGATAGGCGTTTCCTTCTTTGTCGCCTTCTCCGGTATCTTTCATACAACTGGTCGAGTTCCCCGACGGGATTCCTTGAAGTAGATATTTATCCCGTGAAGCGAATGTTCCGTGACGTAGATTCGTGCGTGCCTTCATCATTGGTCTACTTTAATAATTTTCGCATAGGACCAGGATAAGGTGTCCGCGAAACCGGTAGCCTTCCCACGTCTTCCTTGCCCCCTTAGGGCTTGATCGTTTGACTAAGGTGCGGACCATGTGCTCGCCTCCATTCTTTCGCCATAATTCCTTCCCCCCTCCGCGGAAAAGAAGTTTCTTGCTTTCAACAACGTATTCCTTTCGCTTTGCACTCCCGTCATCCTGCCTCGATTCCCCCCCCCCCCCCACACCTCCCCCTCCAACCCCCCCACCACAACCCCCCCCCCCCCCCACCCCCCACCATCTGCGCAACGATGGCCCGTCATCTCCTACGCCCCCCCCACCCCGATCCTCCCCTTCCCCCCTCAACTTATACCCCTCTCACTCCCGTCTCCCCACCACCTCCCACCTATCTCAACCCTTCCTGCCCCTCCCCACCCGCCTACTATCACCCTTCTCCCCCTTTCTCCGCACCCTTACACCTCACCCCCTCCTACCCTCCCACCACACTCCCCATCCACCTCTTCACAGACCAATGCGGAGGAGACTAGAAGAACAGCCGAGGAACCGTCAGCTAGAGGAGATGAAGACCGGCAAACCAGCTGTACCAAGTAGTAAGCGCCAAGAGCGACACACCAAGCACAACGGATCCCACCGCGAACCGAAACTCTTAAGAGGGGAGAGTTCAGAAACCCTTCCCCTCCCCACCCCCTACCCTCCTCCCCTCGCCCTCCTCATCCTACTTCCTGTGTTCCTACCCCTTCCCCTTTTCCTACCCCATCACAAACTCCCAAACTCCAAAACCCATCTCTTCTCTCATTCAAGCTCTGATTTTTTTTTCCCCTCCCCCGCACCCCCAAGTTCGGTCTGGTCCGCCCCAGGTCTGTTTTTCCAGAAGTTCCTTCGAGCTTTCCCAAGTCGTCTCCTCTTTTCCCCCCGGAAACGATCATCCCTCCCAGAAGTTCGACCTCCACCAGAACCTCCCCCGCGTGCGGTCCCCTACTTATAACGGACAGTTTCTTGCTACTTTTTTTCTTTTCCCCTGCAGAGAAATATCGCCCCCCAGCGTTTTCAAAGCATCTTTGGCTTATTTCCCTCTTTTTTTCCGGCTGCCTAGTATTACTTTCTCTGGTGACCCACATTCTACGCGCCCTCCTCCTTCTAAGGGGTCTTATCCAGAGAAGCGTACTTTCCGAATCCTACCACAGCCTGTCTTGCAACCTTTTGACTACCTCCTTCTTCTCCCGGCGGAGGAAAAGTTTCTATGGGGAGAGAAAGATTTCCCTTTTCCTGTTGCGACTTCTCTGCCTCCGAGTGAGCGGACCGGTCTGAAGGGTGATCTGTTGACCTTTCTTTTATTTTTCCCTCCCCCTTATTGCCGAACGAGACCCCAACCTCTCGGACCCCCCTTCCCGCGTATTTTTTTTTGCTGTTTGTTCCAGAACTGATGAAACGGCGTCCACTGCCTTCTCGTGACTCTTCCCTCCCCCCCGCATGGCATATATATATTGCCCCTCCTTGTTGTGTTTGAGCTGTGCCCTTCCTTTTTCCCAGATGCCGCCCCCTGACGACGTTTTGCTCGACGTCTCACTGACACCCATCGAACCAACTTCTTTCCCTCCGCGTTATTTCCGTCTTCTTTTTTTGTACGTAGCAGATTCGGCGGAACTTCAGAATCCTCTGTATTCCTGTCGGCACAGACCAGGCCTCCTTCCCATATGAATAGGACCTATTCCACTACCCTCCCCCTCCCTTTCTGCATCCCCCTCTCCCACCGTTAAGCTACTCTTTTTAGACCAACGCGACCGCCCTCTCTTTTCGTAAGGTTTCCCTCCCCCAGTTTGCTATCGTTTCGACGCTCAACTTCGACTGTGGATAGGGAGTTCGGACTTCCCGAGTTTTTTCTTCTTCTCTGACCAACAAAAGAAGATGGTTTGCGACCTCCCCCCCATTTACTCACCGTCCCCGTTACGTTGTCCGTTAAAGACTTCCTCACTCCCCCTACCCTCCGTCGTTTTTCCCCTACGGGAGTAAAACCCAGTCAGGCTGTGACCCTTTTGAGGACTTTTTTTTTTTTCTTCCCCCGTCCCTTTTCGCGTTACTCTTCGCCTGATAGTTCGTCAACCCCTGATTGAACTTCTCTTTCCCCAAAGGCTTCCCGTTCCACCTAAGGGCATTCTTTTTCTTTTTGACTTCTTCCTCTTTTCTTCCCTTCCACCGGTTACAGCGAGATGGAAGGTTGTCTCAGTCCTCTGTGCGTTCTTTCATTCGATATTGACCCGAATCAGAATGGAATCCTACTTCCCCCCTTTCCGCCTTAGAGGATCTCCGTGGACGGATTTTGGACGGTGAGGTTTTTTCAATTTTTCCACGTTTGTTTTCGCGACTGGCAAGACTGGGACTTTTAGCACCCTCTTGACCGTAAAGCAAGTTCTAGAATTCTGCGTTCTCTTTTTCTCCCTCCCTCTGCTAGTTCTTCTATTCCGAAGGGTAAGTAAGGTCCTTTTTACGGCCCCCTTCTCCTTGAATTCCTTCAAGGTTTCACCCTGAACAGGCCTTTATCAGCTATCTAGACTGACTACGCCCTGGACTCCCTTTTCCGGCACCCTTCTCGATCTTTTCCTTCGCAGCGTACCCCCCCGCTTCCGCTTTGCATTGGCCTCGTTTAGTCGAGATTTCTGCTTTCCCCCCCTGCCCCCCCCCTCCCACTGCGGGAAAAGTCCACCCGAGGTTTTCCGTCTACCGACGAGGGAGTGAGAGTTAGTCCCGTGGTTTTCCCTCTTTGCGTATAAATCTTTTCTCACCGAAGGGCATGTTCCTTCTCCTAACTACTACGGTTCAGCAATGTCCTAGTTCCTGGTATTTCCTTCTCAATAATATCCCGCTTCTAGGTAGCTCTTTCCTTACTACCCACCCCCCTGACCTCCCAGTTAGTTTCAGTAGACGACTAATTAAGTCGGAATACACTTTAATTTTCCTCCCCGTAATAGATCTTCCGTTTCCCCCAAACTCTTACCTTTCCCTTTCTCCATGGTAAATACTCCTAGATTTCTCTTTTCTTGAGATAATAGGGAGTTTAGCGGTTGGCTCCCCTTTCCCCTCTGCTTTTTGAATCATAGGGAGAGTCATTCTCTTTCGACTTTTCGTTTCCAGACAGACTCAGAGCTTACCGCACTCAGAGGTACCCTTATTTTTCTTCTTTAAGGAGATAGAGTGTACGAGCTCTTTTAAGGCCCTTTTGTGGAAGTGCCTCTACTACCTCTCTTTCTCCTGAAGAGAGAAGCCTCTCCTTCAACTTCTCCCGAATGCCCTCCGCCGCTCCAGTTACAGCTTTCTCCCATTAAGATCCCCCCTTCCCACCACGCGCTTTAGGAGTTCTTCCTAAGCAACCCCCTCTATCGCGTAGTGTTTTGTAATCGAGTCTTTCCTTCCTCTTTCCGACCCCTGATTAAGATAGTTCGACGAAAGCGACTCTCCGGTAGAGAGGAACACACCTTTGTTAAACTCTATCTCCCCTTTTGCGATGTTGTTCAGCTTCCTATCTCTGTATCTCCCCTTGCGAAGAGAACGGAGTAAGCCGAGTTTTCTGCCGGCGCAACTTGATGTCCTTTATCTGTTTTCCTCCAAGAAAAAATTAAGAATAAGTTTCTTTTTTTCTAGATCTGTCTTGAGACCATAGATAGCGTACTTCCAATCGTTGAGAGAAGCTTTTACCCAATGCAGGATCTTCTCCCTCTCTTAATAGGGCGAAGTGCTTCCCCTCGCTCCTCCACCGCTCTCCAGATCTTTCCCAACTCGTTCAGGATCCCCTCCAGAGGCCGAGAAGATTTTTTCCTGTCCCCCAATTTCGGGCTCGTCTTGAAGAGTTTCCCTGACATTTTCTCCCCACACCTAATATAAAGTATTGGGTTTCTTCTTTCCCTCTACCCCTCCCATGAGGCTTTCCCCCTTGGCTCTAATACTGGGCCGAGAGAGGACGGGACTTTTCTCTCTTCTGAGCAGTCTCCAACAGTAGATGTTTTCCTGTGGGTACACTTTCACTGAATGCCAGTCAACCCCAGTGCTCAATCACCCCGTGAGCATCTCTTGTTGTAGGTGTAGAACCCCCTTCCGGTTTCCTCAGGCCACCCCCAGACACCCACGCCCGAGGTGTGGATCGATCCGCACAAGAAGTGAGATCCCCCCCCCCCGAGTCTCATAACCTCCATCAGCCAACCCCCACCCCTTCTCATGGGTTCTTTCCCATCCCCGCTCCTTCTTCCCTCCCTTGGGACCCGTAGTTTCGTCGACCCCTCGCCCTCGGCCGCCCGAAGCGGCACGACATCACTATCCTCCTTTTTCTCCCCATGTCTCCTTACCCTGATGGTTCCACCCCCCCCGCGTTCTGCGTCCAACCCGGGTCATTTCAGGATTCTTCCCCTCGCCCCATCGGTGAGCCCTCTGAAATGTTTTCCCTTCCCAGTAGGACTTTCCTCCTTCCTTTTGCCCGAATGACTTGATCCCCCGATGATTCCTGGTCCTTCCCTCCTGCGGATTCTTCCAACTATTCTTTTCGGGAGACGCGAACAGAACTCAAACTAAGTATGGTTGTGCCGCCCCCAGCTTTACTCCCTTTCTTGGAAGAAAGTTCGTCCTGAATTGAGTCTTCCTTTTTTTCGAGATCAACCTTCCTGTTTTTGTGAAGAGCGATTTTCATTGTCTCTTCCGATTTCTTACCATCTTTTGCGTGACCCTTCCTATAGTGATAAACTTTACTAAAACGCCTTGCACTCTCTCACTCGTAGTATCCCTGACGGGCCCTTTAGTCTCTTCCCCCACAGTATTTTTGTTCTGTTGAACCAGAGGCTCTCCTAGATTTCGTGATGCCAGAGAAGAGGTCTCGTCCCTGAAGCTCGCGAGCCTTTTAAGAGAGATCAGATTCTTTTTTTCCCCCTTTTCGCGTCTCGGCGTGCCCTCGGCGTTTTTTAGGTTTCCTTGTACATCCAGGCCCGTCCCTTTACCCCAACTTGGAATTTTCCCGAGTCTGTGAGTCTCTCTCTCTACCCTTCACGCTAGATTCCCAAGGAGCAGATATTTCTTGGACCTTTTCAGGTTCGGAGGCGCCTCACTTTCTTTCGACTGTCCCCCTCCCTCGAAAACTATTTTCCCGGAACAAGTAGACCAGTAAACCCCACAACCCCCCCTGTGCACTTCTTATTCCGTCTTATCGGGAAATTTTCCGTGACCTCCTTTTCGGTCCGGCCCTCTATAATCGGAATCAGCGGAACAAGAAACCCTCTCTGCAAAGCGCGTTCTTTGTTTCCTGGCCTCCTCCTCCTTTTCCTCTCTTACACCCGAGTTCTGATCCCTTTGACCGAGTTTTAAAGAGTGCTATCTTTGTTGAATGAACGTACAGACCGTAGAGGTACGACCCGTTCGTCTCTTCCCCGCTCCCTCGGTACCGTTGCTAAAGGAACCTTTTCCCCTCCCCCGCGTTTGAATAAAGCGACTGTTCTCCCCCTTTCTTTCTGTTTAAGGCATTATGACTGACTCGAAGACGTTCTTTTTCAAGGTTGAGTCCCTTGCCTTCGGCAAGTTATTTCTTTTGTAGAATATACCCTTTCTCCACTCCCTAACGACAGGTAGAACTCCCGCCTCTAAAGCGAAGCGCCCCTTGTTGCGAACTCCCTTAATCCCATCCTTTTTTCCCCCGGACATTCCTCTAACCCGGATTTTTTTTGCCTGGCTAGGGTCTCTTTCCCTACTTAGTCCTGTTCCCTCTTTCTGAAGCGACAGCATTTTTCTGGCCCTTGATTGTCCCTCCTTTATGGCCCGAAGGAGGTATGGCTGTCCACGAAAGACTCCGTGGGACCGACAATCAGTCTGGCGACTTTTTTCCGTTTTTTTTCCCTCCTTTACTTTTCTTAACCTTCTTATTCCGGCGAGAATAGTGTACTCCACATTCTTATAATCCCCTCCCCTTTTCTGTGATATAGTTCCCGGTGGACCAAACTTGCGCAGGCAGTCCCCGTTTTTCTCCGACGTCTCTCCCAGTCCAACCCCGGCTGCAGCCCGTAGGTATCTGATATTGCACTTCGCGTAGGACAGGAGTGGCCCCCCTCATGACGAGGCGTGCTTTCTCCCCTTGGGCGGTTCCCTCCCCCCAGGCCCTCTAACCACGCTTCTTTTTTTTTCTTTCCCTTCAGCGACCTCACTCTCTTGGCAGAGAACCACCCCCCCCGGTCCCCCCTAAAGTGTTTTTCCCCGTGACAGACCTCAGCTCTCGTTCTCAACCTTGTTCGCTTCTCTTTTTAGAAGCGACATCGGCCTACCTTTGTTTTTTCATTGGACCGGCGTTTAGGAACGAAAAGCACCTGACTCCCGACCGCATTGGCCCAGTTCCCCTCAATTCCTCCAAAGACTTACATTGAAGTTCACCTCCTTCCCTTCACTCACCTTCTTTCCCGTCGGTCCGTTTCTCTATCTTCAGAAAAGAGGATGTTTGGATGATTCGTATACCCTCTTTTCTTTCGCTGGGATAACCTTTTGATGGTTCTTTACTCTCGCGACTTCTGTCTCTCCCCCGATTCATCTTTCCCCCGCCTTCCGTAAAAGAAGGAGACAACTCCCCCTGTTGTCTGAAAGTTTCTCTTCGGACAGGACAACTCCGGAGCGTTTTTGTTTCCTCAGTATCTCTGATTTTCCGAATTATATTGGCAGACGATTTTGAATCCTTCTTTACCATGAAAAGTTAACGCTCTAGGCTTAGCGAATGGACTGATGGTTGTCTTTTCTGCATCGTTTTCCTCGGCCCAAATTTCTCGACCCCCGGCTTCCGAAGAAGTTCTTTTTCTTTCCCAAAATTGATGCCCCACAGAGAAGGACCCCGCATTGCTACCCAGTTTACCCCCTCCCCACCCATTCTACCCCCACCCCAACCACCCCCCCCCTCCCCCCCATTCCACTACCTGCACCACCCCCGTCTACGAAAATTCCTTTCATCAGCGTGAAGCTCCGTTTTTTTCTGGGTGGCGGTTAGATTTTTGCTTGACTCCGCGAGACCCTGTCCCGTCTGACCCCAGTATCACCCTCCGCAGTAGAATGCAGTATTAGACGGCACTGAGCGTTTTGGTCTTTCGAGAGTTGGGAAACGATGCAGCCCGGTTTGTTGTTTTTTGGGGTTTGGGGTGGTGTTTTGTGGGGTTGTTTTTTTTTGTGGGTGGGGTTTTTTTTCTTTTTTTTCCGTCTTGGGGTTGTGTTTCATCTCTTACCCAAACCAAGGAGACCTACTTTTTGCAGTAAATCCGCCTTTTCGCGTTCCCTGACGAGGCGAAGCTTATTCCTAGGCTCTTGACGACCTTATAACCGAGTGCTTGGGGGCCGGGTTTCTCTTCCCTCTCCCCTTCCTACAAGGACCGCGCCGGTCCCCCAGTCCGGTGATTCAGAATATAGAATCGGACGAAAGTTTTTTCACTGAAACCCATGAATAGTTCTTTTCTTCAGTTCGACGACGAAGTCAGGGTCCATATGGTCCCTTCCCTCTCACGCAACCCGAGAATGTAAATAGAGGACAACCAACCCACTTCCCTTCAGTCTAGAGTTCCCAGGTTAGATAGGGTCGATTCAGACTCCACGTTGAAGGTTGCCCCTCCCCTACTCCCGTTGCCCCCCGCCCTCTGTTCGTCCAATGGCTCTTTTGGCGGATAGTGACTCTCCCGTCCGCTGCCCCCTAGTCACGCGCTGTACTATCTTTGACTCCGATAGCTTCCGAGAGAACCGCGACGGCGGAGGTGTTGGAATAAACGGATCCCCGATATCCCCATCCGCTCTCGTCTTCAGCGCCCTTCCTTACGAAGTTCTCGCGCGCGATGACCTCCTCTCTAGACAGGAGACCCCCCTTTTCGAAGCATCTCAGCTTCTCCGAAACCCTGAAGTAAGAGTCTTTGGTTAGAGGAGAGGATATCAGACCAAGTCTCCCAGCGCCGAGGCCTCAAAGCTAGTAGATCTGCCCCTTCAGGTAGCGCCTTACACAAGAGGGTTTGGTCCCTTGTTTTTTTCTTGGGCCCCAAGGTCGTGTGTTTTTTTTTGGGGGTTTTTGGGGCGTTGGGGGGGTTTCTGGGTCGGAAGAGTTCATAGAGAGGAAGATAGGAGAGCGAAGGAATTTCATAGAAGGATCTGTTCTTTCTTTGACTTGCGAGATATAAATAACCACCCAAATATACTTTCTTTACTCTTTCCCCTACTTTCTTTTTGTTCTTCGCTCCCTCTTTGTCTGGTTTTTCAGAGTAGGGCGGCAACCAGCGGCTGCAGTGAGCTCGGAGACCCCCTTCCATTTTTTCTATAAGTCGCCATTCGCTGCCCCAAATTATACTAAAGACGATAACTTTTTCAACCAACGACGTATTGTGGGCGCGACCTTGCGAATCTCCTTTTCCTTTCTTAGGTCTTTTTCCCCAATTTCGGAGAAGTGCGTGAGACTTTACGTAACACCTCCTCGCGACTTATATGGGCTTTTTGTCGCTCTAATCCTTCACATGGATCGGGGAACCTGAAGGCCGCAGCGCTTTAATGTTTCCTTTTTTAGTCCTATCTCTCTTTTGACGGCCTTTGAACCTAAAGCTTTCAGACGCCTCTCCCCTAAGAGTTTGGGTCCCGCGGCCACCAACCGCCGCGTTCTCGTTAGCTCGAAGAGTTCCGAGCTAAAAAATCTCTCCCCCTAGAGTCGTTTCTACGGCCGTCGCCTTCATAGGAAGACATTCTGTAGACCTAGCCCGATAGACGCGCAGAAATACTTCTCTGTTTTTCCGAAACGGTGTTTTTCCCCCGTGCCCGTCCCTCGGGGATCCGAGCAACGAAGGTGATCCTCCGATTACTTCGTGAGCACAAGTTCGAGGATCCCACTCGGGTGCATTTTCACACTCCCGATGCCCTTTTCTAGTTTATCGAACTTGATTTCCCCCTTACTTCGTCGCCTCACGTAAAAGCCGAACGAGTCCTTGTCCCTTTTCTCCTAGAAATCCTTGTCTCTTCACTTCCTAGGGCGAGAGGAGGTGCTTCCCCACTGACCGTCTAGGAAGACAGGGGGCAGCGTCCGTGGTCTCGCCTCCTTCTTCCACGGGTTGTCTTTTGATCGAAATTAGCAATCTCGACATATAGATGATTTCCCTTCCCCGGCACAGGGGACAGAGGACTAGTTGATTTTGGAGCGTTGTTTTTGCCTTTCTCCGTTTTGTTATTTTTCTTCACTCTCTCCCCCCCTTCGAGTGAACACTTTTATGCCGGGTTCTTGTCCGCCCGCGTAGCCCCTCTTCGCGCGCCTTTTTTTCCCTATCCCCGTACGATTCGCGTCTCGACGGATAGTTGATACTGCGTTTTTTGCCTTTGCGAGCAAGTGTCCCATTCGACCGGACCCCCTCCCTTTCTTACCGGGAACGCCTCGAAGAAGCTGAAGCGAGTCATCTCGCGATTCGATATTGTGTTACGGTCTTTTTCACTTTTTGTTAAAGGCGGAATTACTCGGGACAGGAGCGTCAAAGAGGTGGCCCACCAGGCGCTTTCCTAAACCAACCCCGTGCCACGTCTTTATACTTACCGCATCTGGGACCTGTGTGACCTCCCTTAAGAATTATTTTGCATCTCTACTTCCACCGTGTGAAACACTACGACAAGTATCCCCCCCCGGTAGTTTTCGGACCTTTTTCCGTGACCTCTGAGATCAAGGAAGTACCACCCCGTCGGGGAGGCCTAGTAAGCCTGCGAGGACACTTCCTCTATCTGGTTCCACCATAGTCGCGAAAGAGGTCCTTCCCCCCGAGAAAAGGGTTACCTCCCCGGTGCTGAAGCTACCGTTCCACGAAACAGACAGCGTGCGTTGTACTCCTTTACTGAAGGCTGATTCTTTTGTTGAGGTGCCCACCTGGCCCGTGAATGACACTATAATGATGTACCATCCAGAGGGAGTCCCTTCTGCGTTCCTAGTCAAGTTTCTTCGCGCTGATACTAATCCCAAT
>Ga0179591_1288051_pt1 | contig 21266 bp, 18 predicted proteins | sample CZOMad2_1_08_16f_FD_182891 | JGI IMG/M metagenome (GOLD analysis project Ga0179591, IMG submission 182891) | Vadose zone soil fungal communities from Angelo Coast Range Reserve, California, USA - CZOMad2_1_08_16fungal (PacBio error correction) | ecosystem: Environmental > Terrestrial > Soil >... | reverse complement strand
TTCTCACCCACAGGTTGTGCTTTCATCTGGTCTTCCCCACTTTACGGCTCTTGTTCTGCCCGACTTGTGCAAATGAGACCCGTTACGCATGGGTACGTTTGGGTTTTTTTTTTTGTGGTGGGCCTGGACTGTGATGGCTAGCGGTGCCTGTGTACGGAAATATTGCCTCACTGTCTGCAGTTTTTGCTCGCGCATTTGTGTCGGGCATTTTTGATGCCCTCGTTGTGGCTAATCCCCCGTGAAACCCCTCCTTTACACCGGTTTCTCGCTCTCTTTTTTTGCCCTCCCTCGCAAAACCCACGCCCCTCTATCCGAGTGGGATTGCAACATTTATTGGTTTCTTGTCCCCTCTGATTTCAAAAGTTCTGCTCTTCCCCGGGCGTCTGTTTTCAATTTTCATTGTTTGGGAATCGACTTTCTCGCGTCGTTCTAAGGATTCCGCATCCTCCCGCACTTGAGCTGCGCGAGTCCTCTGCACCGAACTCTACATCTCGGGCCAGCCTTTAAGGAACACATCTCTTTCCGATGTCTGCGTGCGTGTTTTCCCTTTCGTTCCTACATGACTTTGTACCCCCCTTCCTAATCTTCTCTGGCCTAAATAGTTTTGGCAGACTTCCTGGCCGGTTGTATCTCTCTGAGTCTCTTCTGCGCCTCCCAACCATGTTCCCGGTTCTCGACCTCTTACCCCCCCTAGTGATCCTTTCCTCCTCTCATGCCCTTCGAAAGATAAGGACAGCGCTCGTGACTTTCACCGAGTGACAGTAAAACTCGGTCAATGCGTTTCTTTGCCTCTTTGAAAAACAACTTCTACTCGCGGACGTCATGGTAAACACACATTCTTTTTTTTAAACTTTCGCGCTTTCAAGGCAACCCCCCCTGTAAATTCCGTGTGACCCCCCCGCCCCTGTGTTTGCTTTTGGCAGCGCAAATTTTTCAGATAATCTCCTGAATCCCCACACCCCCCCTATCGCTAGAATGTAGGGTCTCCGATCTTGGATTATATTGCGCTTATCCCCTCCTTAAATAGACCCTTTATTCCTTCCCTCTCTTCGTTGTCCCTCAGATCAAAGATTTGGACGCTTGTCGCGGAAGCCTATTTACCGCTGGTCGGGCTCATACAAGGTCTGCTGCATCTTGTGCGTTCCGCTCATTGAGCTGACGTGCTCCTTTATTTTTAGCGAGTCCATGCTCCGCGCCACGGGAACGTGCCCCATGTTGCGCTTATTTCCGCACTCCCCTTTCAAGATCAAGCTACTGTTTGAAGAGTTTTGGACAAAGTCTTGTCAAAAGGTTCTTCTCCCCTCCGCCTTTCTCCCATCTCGCGGAGCAGTTTCTTAGGAAAGTTACTCATCTCCCTCTTGCTGGTCCGGCCAATAATGGTATATTGAGTTCCCTGAGGAAGACTCCCCACCTTTTTTGTTAACTTGCGAGAATCCTTCATTTCGGTTATTCCCTTTGACCGAGCCGCATTGCACTAGATTTCTCCCTGCGTCCCCCCTTCCGATGAATTGATGATGATTACTCGCCGCAATAAAAAAGACCCCCCATGAATTCCGCGACAATGTTTACGAAGAACCCCTTTGTCTACAAACAAGTCCCTTTTCCCCTTTTTTCTAGGTTTCTGTCTGTTTATCCTTCAAAGTACTGCCCAGAAAGCGCCCTTCCCTAACCGTCCTCTGACGACTAAGGCTGCATCCTTCTCTAGCCGATTTAGATGCTCCCCCCAGTCTAGGTGCCTTCTCCTATCGCCCCGCCTTGACTCCCTTTCTGCTGAGCCCCTTTATGTTTTCCCCTTTAATGTCCCCGCGCCCTCTCTTAGTGGTTTCGCAAAGCCCATTACATATACTCCGAGGTGATACCCGTTTGATTACCTAATGAATTCTTACTTTCCCATACATTTCACTTCCACCATCAGCTGATACCCCGGTCATCACTTCGTCCGCAACTCAAAAAGCCTGTAATCTTCCGACTCTGAATACTACCCTGAGTCATAAACTTGTCTCCACACAAAAAGGAATTTATTACCGCCGACAAGTTGATCATTCTGCTAATGTGTCTTAGTAAAATTGTCATCTCCCCCCCTGCCCCCCTTAACGTGTGTCCTATCTGACTCTTGTCCCCACTTCTTCGCAAAGATGAATACTTGCATGTCGACTTGTCGCCGCGGCTCTGTCGGATATTCCGTTTGGCTTCCCCTCCGATAGCCTTTAGTAGAGTTCTCCTTCGTTCTAGTCCTTACCTTCGTTCTCAAAGTGTCTACGGAGATTGACGATTCTTCAGTCCCCTGTATGTTCCAGCATTTTTTTTCTTCCGACCTTTTCCCCCTTAATTATTTTAGAACATCCACAGCAAATGCGATCTCTCTTAATTTTTTAACGGGAGGAAGCCCCCCCTTTCTTCAAAGAAATTTCTGCTTCCCCTAATTGCTTTACCCCCTCCTTGGTTTTTGTGGAGTTGAATTTGACCCCCTCAGTTGTGGACCCACTTTATATTTTCTCTTTCGGGCAGTAGCGCCCAGTCTCCCCCTGACTCCGCACCCCACGCTTTGGTTCGCCACGTTGCGTAGTCCAGTCTTTTCGCGATTCGACCTTTGGAAGTTTTTTCATCACTCACCTCTCATCTTCCCCTTCCTCCCTCGTTTATGTTGGCGTTCATCCAATTTCTTTTTCCTCTGTTTCGTCCACCTCTTAGCTCAAGAGGACTTCACATCAAAGTCCAACTCCCTCCGCAAGTTGAATCCACGACCACGAGTCTTCATCCAGCCCCCCCCCTTCTCTTATGCAACCGCACCACTCAGAAAACGACTTCCCAGTCCCAGACAGAGTGCACCAACGCGCCATTGAGCCCTCGGCTATAATCCACCCCCTCCCCGCCGGTCTGTCCGGCCCCCCCCCCGATTCTTACCCTCCCCCAGTCAACAGTCCTTTTTCACTCACAGGTAACAAAAAACGCTCAGCCTGAGCCAGCCAAAATTGTATTGACTCCACCTATTCCCCCCCGGCATCTTTATTCCATGCCTTTCTCACCCTTCGCTCCGTCCCTCATATATCTCGCTCCCCTTATTACATCCTGGTTTCTCGTTCGTGGAAAGGCGGTCAGGAGTCGTTGAATACTGAGCCGGGAGGTTGAACCATCTCCCATTGTTGTGGCTCGTCGGTGGTTGTCTTCTCCGTTTCTTTTTTTATGAGGGGTTCCTTGATTCATATTTTTTTCGTTTTCCGACTGCTCTCTTGCCGCATATAATTTCTGTGTGCGGTGCGTAATCAGCTTCTTTAACTTGTTCTCCGCGATGTTTGTCGGGGGCGTGCTCGTTTTTTTTTGGACTTCCCTTTGCTTCTTACGTTTTCGTTTAACCTCTTTGGGACATGATCTCGCGTGGTTTTTATGGGGCAAGGCTCCGCGGTTTTCCACCTACGTACCAGCGTCGTCTCCTTATCAATTTTATTCGCCAACCCCTCCCCAGATTCTTACGTGATCAGCCTTTTTCTCCCTTAGTTCATGGTTCGAATCGACGAAAGACTGAACTACTCTGATCCCTAAAGCTGGCCATGTGTCTCTGTATGGCCTTTCTTTCCGTGTAAACTCCCTTATATCTGTCTTTTCCTTACACAACATGATGTGCGTCACACTGGCCAAAACCCCGCGTCATTCGCTTCCTCGCAGTCCTTTTTTAGTTGAAGGACCTTTTGCCGCCTCTCCCAGATGCTGCGCTCCTCTCCTCCCCTTTTTTTGGTAGAGTTCTACAGAGCCTGGAAAAGTTTTTTGTTACCGCCCGCTATGTACAATCGAAGTTCCTGCCCGTGGGAATTTTGCTCTTCTAGTCAGAAGAGTATCACGGGATACTGATTTCGATATCGGACACCCTGTGATTTCCCCTCACTTGTTGGGCTTTCCTCGTCTCAAATACACAAGGATGCATTCGCCCGAATTTCACCCCCCTTGCCCGATCCACAATCTTTTGCTCTCTTGTGGTGTTTCTCCCCTCCTTTCACATTTATCATAATGAGAGCAACTGCGCGTAATTCGAGTCCTTTTTTTGTCCTGACTTGCGTACGCCGGACGCGCTTCCATTCCTTCCGGCTTCCCCCTTTTTTAGAGACACTTTTCTTTCGGACCTGAAGTGAACAGGGGTGCCGCACCGGAAAAATGGTTTGCGTCCCCCCTTGCTTACTTTTCCCGGACATCTTCAGAGAAAGGCATCCATAGGTTCTAATCATTTTGTTTTCTCCTTTTCCCCCCGAGCAGCTTCTTACGAAAATTATTATGGCCATACCCTTACGAGGCCCCACTCTCTTCGGTGTTTACGATTCAAAAATTGCTATTTTTTTTACCTCCTCGAACAACTCCTTCTTCCCTCTGGCTCAAACCTTCCCACAAGGAGAGGCACCGTTCCTTGATTGGCGAAGTGCGGGTTGCTTCGGTCTGGCTTCGTTACATACACGACGAAGCAGCCCCTTTTCAAACTCTTTTATGAACCCCCCCCCCCCCAACTATCCACCCCCCGTGCTCAAGTGGCCGGCAGCATGCAGCGACGAGGTTCTTGAAGGCTGGGTCCTGTGTTACTTTGTGACAGCACCCTCTTTCACCCTTTTCATTGATGGTCTTTTTTTTCGCCTTTGATCCTTCGATTGCATTAGGATCTGCCCGACCTTAACTCGCGAAAATTTCTCTGAACCCCCAAGGGGCGCTCAAGTCCCTCGTCTGACTACCTTCTCCAACTATTTTCGTACACCAGCTCGGAGACGATAGTTGTAGACTCCCGCTCCGAGCTTTTCAGTAAGCATTTCCTCCCCCTTGACCTCGTTCGCTCGCACACCCCCCCTCTTTCTTAATCTCTTTTTCTTAGTACCTAAGGAAGACCAAATTGTGAAGTAGTTGCGCTAAGCGTCCTCGAGTGAACCATATTCGGCGACGTCGCATCTCCCTCCTCTCACTTTGCAAGCTCTTCATCATGTATTCCCTTAAACCGAATTCCCCCGATACCTGGGGGGCCACCCATTCACAGTTCTCGTTCGGAACAACCTCTTGAATGCAATGAAGTTTTCCCTTTTGTTGGAATTATCTCCTCCTCGTCAAGCTCTTTCCCTTCCCCCGTCGAATAGACCACTGACCCCATGTAGAGAAGGTGAAGAGTCTTATTAATGGGATTCCTGATTTAAATTCGCATTTCCCCCCCTTAAACCGTTCCTTCCCCTGGTGTCAAATTCTTTGATTTAAAGTTGCCTCCCGCGCGCGAATATTTCAAACTCACGACATTATCCCTTAACTTATTTTTTGCGTCGATAAAAAGTTCCGGTGAGTGAAACGCCTGCTCATCTCTGATTGTTGCCCTAGAGCGGTCTATTATTTCATATGACAGTGACCGAATTGTCGTGCGAGTATTCTTTTCCAGACTGCCCCCCCGCCGCTAGCCTCGAGATCCTTTCCTTCCTTTTTTTCCCCACGGCCCGCGTAAAAGTTTCTCCACCAAGTATGGCGCGCTTCTCAAGCGCCCCTTACTTCACAAGTTCCGGTTCCATTCCTGCCCCTTTTCCCCAAACGCCAGTCCTTCACAATGGAAGTGCGCGTAGTCCCCATTTCTACCCGCCCTTGCCCAAATCGGCTCCTGTTCGACGCCTTTCCCCCTAAGTGCTTCCCCTTTTTTATGCCGTATAGGCCTCACCCGCCGATCTAATGCTTCTGCCCCTCAAGATTCCTCCCATTCTGGGCAAACGGACCGTCCCCCGGCCCTTTGGAATCTTTTTGAGAAAAGATCAAGCCCCCGAACCCAATGCCGCGTGCCATCCACTTCTTCCCCATGGTTTACGTCGCAGGAGAAGCAAATACGCCAATTGAGCCCCGTTTTTATGGCTACCCCCAATCGGACAACCTATTTGCCCCTACACTTGCTCTTGACAACCCCGCACGCGCAGCTTAACGGCCCCCCACCGATCCGTTCCACCCCCTTGTACCTCCGCTCCCGTACAGCAGGCTTCCCAAGTGGGCCGGTTGCTTCATCAGTCCCCTCCCATTCCCCCCCCCTCACACTTCCCTCCCCAATGTGGTCCAACTCCACCGATTATATTTTCCCTCACGAATTTTTTGTTGTGAAGATCGCTTAGGTGTTTTTTCACCAAGGGTGGGCCGTTCGCCCAGTAGTTGACCCCACCCCCCCGGCGACTTGCCTTGAGGTCCATCCCCCCGCTTCCTGAACGACCGGGGATGATTTCCGCGCGGGGTGTCCTTGAAAACTTGTCAGTACCTGTTCTCAGCTTTCTAGCCTTCTTCCTCCCCGTGTTGTGCTTCTAATTGGAATAAAACACGAGTTGACCAGCCTTTATTTTGTCACTGCCCTAAATTCTCCCCCCTAAGTATGTGCCCCACAGGCTAATCGATTGGAGATTGGTGATCACCCTTACTTGGTTTAGTTCCCTCGCTCAACCAGAGTACGGCGGACCAGACGTTCCATACTTTTTTTTCTGATTTTGGTCCTGTCATCGGGCCCTCGGCCCCTCTTATCCCAGCTATATCTAACTAGAACCCGACGGTCTCCTCCATCCGTCCCCGCTATTTGATACAGAGTCGTTTTTAAGACCTCCCTCGCCTAGGACTCTTGTTGTCCCTCCTTTGGTTGGCCGGCGGGATGAAATGAAAATTTTTTCAGAATGGTATCCGGTTAAGTCTCCCTCAATCCGTTTTTTCATCTTTTCGGGTAGTACTGAGATATGTTATGGCTTTATCCCCAAATCTTGCGAGCATGCCTTCCCCACCCCCCTTTTCGCGTCCATTCTCCGATTCGCCCCCTTCGACTAGAACCGCTTTCTCGCTGCGCCCCTCCTACTTTATCAAGCTTCGCGTCTCCAAGCGGTGAAACCTCCTTTCAGACCTACCGACTCAGTACCACCTTTTTTTACCCTGCCGTTCTTGCCCATCTTTTCCTCCGGTCCCTCCAAGTAAGGATCCTTCCTATTCCCTGGTCCCTGACATTTGTGGCTTTTTTAAGCGCCACGTGTCTAACTCCTCCCCCTACTAGGGCAAAAAACTTCTGATCGACATGGAAGTTCATCCGTACCCCGCCTGAGTCTGGAACTTTTATATAGTCGATTCTTCCTCCCCTTCTCGCAGCCTTAAAGCTTATTGTGAAAGCTAAAGATTGATCGCGCTTTGAAGATGAAGCCTCTTCTAGCCTTTTTGCAAAACTGAGAAGAGGCTGACCTTTTCTCGAGGCCTTTTACGAAAGTTCTTAGACAGGCGCGCGCCCTGGTTCACACCTTCCCGTCCACAGCGTCAGGTAAGTCCGCACGAAATTCATGCTAAAGCGCCGGGTTTTGCGACTCCCTACTATCACCAAATCCGATGCTTTACCAAAAGCGCGGAGCCAGAGCGTCTCCCCCCCCTTCTACCTCTCCGCCTTGATGCGGAAGGAACCCCTGGAGGTTCCTTTATTCTGGCGTAACGACCCTGCCAAATGTGGTCCTCTCCTTACGAATCTCTGCGCGTTAATTTCTTTCTTTAGAGAATTGCCTCCCTCCCGACTCAAAAAGGACCACCCTCCCTTCATCACTCCGCTCTTGAGGAGGTCGCACTACCCCCCAAGTGTTCCCCCCCTGAAGTGCTTCAACTCCGACGATTCCACTGCTTCTCCCTAAATTGCTTCACCCCCCACCAGATTTTCCTTTTTGTATGCATTGACCGAGTTCTTCGTCTTGTGTTCTTACTCAGCCACAACCGCGTCTCGCAAATTCCACGCACCCCGTCTCAAAATATCCCGGATGCCCCCGTCGTAAGCATTTTCGCCTGGACAGCCCCCGATTTTGTTCGCGCGATCCACCAATTCTTTTCACTTCATCGTCGCCACCCACGTTTCGCAGGTCAGTGTAGTGCTTATGCTTCTTCTGCGCCTATTCTTCATTTTGAAAGAGACTGGTCCCAGTCGGTAAGCACATGCTTGTCATATACTCAGATGTGATGCCTGTCTCGTTCCATTTTCTCTTCCGGTTGCTGAATTGCAGGCACACTCCCAAAAAAAATGCGTCCCAAACCGGTCCTCCGAACCAGCACGCCTTTTCGCGTCCTCCCTAAAGCCCAGCTTCGTGCCCCTTCTTCCCCAGTCGGAAAACTTCCTTCGTTCAAAAACAGGCGCGGCTTACCTCCCCCGTTTCCCGACTTTCCTTTCTCCTTTTCGCACTCTTTAGGACACGCCACCTAGGATTCTTGTTTTTTTTGCCCTTAGCACTTCGGCTCAATTTTGCTTGCCAGAGGTCTCGACCAGCTGCGCGGACCCCGGTTTGCGCCCCCCGTCGTCGAGCTGATCTTCCCCTGTATCAGAGGAATTTTTTCCTCCCCCCCTTTCACATTTTTGAACGTTGCTCGTTCGCGTTCCCCCGAAGTAGTGAAAAGCCGTCCCCCGGGGACACCCCCACACCACACTCCCAAATTGAGAGTGATTGCACGAATCTGACGCATAGGATCATCTCATGGCCCTCCCTCTCCTTTCCCTAGATTTCCCTTTCCTTTTTTTGGTGCCCCCTTGCCCCCTAAGTTGTGAGAACAAATCCGATTATCCGGATCATAGACAAGCCCCGCATCCACACCTCCCCAGTCTTTTTTTATGAAAGTTTCTTACGCTTCCTTTAGTTCCCATGTCCTGCTTAGCTTCCGCGTAAGTCCCTCATGCGCAATGTTCTTAAATCGTTTTTTCTGTTGGGAATCTACCATAATCAGGTTCGCCTCCTGTGATGCAATGTGACCCCCCAGAGGATTTCCTTCCACAATCAACCGCGAATCTCCAGGAATCCCACGAAACCAGCCTCAATACCCTCCAAACTGCATGAAAGCAAGTCCCCCCACCCCTGCGTACCCTCCTCCACTCCAGGAGAGTGAAACAAATATAAATTGAAAGCCGCGGCCGAATTGCGTCACCCCCCCCCGCCCCGCCTTTCTCAGCCAAAATTTCAATCTTTGTCACAACGGCCCTCCCCCTCTAATCTTTCCTCCCCAATCAGTTCACCGCCATCCGACGTCGCCTCCCAACAAACTCGAATCGGTCAAACAGTTCCACGGATCATCCTTCCCCGAGGTGATTAACCCCTCCCCCCCCCCTCAGAAAGGACCTTCTCCTATCTTTCCCCCCCCCGTTGGTATAGAGATATTTGGTCCGGGTGTATCAACAGGTCTTTTGGAATACTGATGATGCCGTGTTGAGTGATTCCTAGCTACAGTTCGAGGTTTCCGGTTTGTTGGGACCTCCTCAGGGTCCTTTCATTTCTCTAGTTCCCCTTCTTGTTGTGCTTACGCAAAGCTTGCTTGCTGCACCTATACCGCGTGGAGGTTCCTAATATAGCCGCGGCTTATTCGCCTATGGTTGCACGTATGGCTCGTTGCTCTGTTTTTTGTTTTGAATGGCCCTTTTGATTCTTCTCGATTGGAGTGTTCTTCTCTGCCCTTCGCGTATTGAGTTTTGAAGTAACCTCTTTTGAAGCTAGAAATTGCCCAGAGTCTCTCCCCCTTGCTCCCCCATTTTCTCCTAAACACTATTCTTAGGAAGATAGCTTTATTCGGATGAGTGATTCACTTATTCCGTCTCGACGAAAAGCGCACTCCTTCCCTGTAGATTCCTCAAAAGGTGTCCCTCTCCTTTTTTTTTTTCGGAGGGGTACTTTGTTTCGTTCCGGAAAGCGATTCTATCTTCACAGTGTGCGTCCCTTGCCCCCCCCCCCCCAAACCCCAACCCCCCCCTTTTCGCGCTGAAAGCGGTAGGGTGCCGTACATTGCGCTTCTTCTTCAGAGACTCTCGACATTTGCTGTTTTCGTCATACCCGAAATCTGGTAAAAGTTCTTTTTACGTGCGCCCTCGAAAAGACGCTTCCAACTCTGCGTCTCAAGTTTCCTACGAACTGCGATACAGGTTCCCGTCTCGAGTCTAGATCGCCACCCCCAGTCCTGCGTCCGCTGGGAGATCTTCCACCTGCGACCATGACCCAGCTCATATTTGATCCCCCCCCTCCTTGCCCCTCCTTCACAATTTCCTCTTCAAGCACCCGTCCCGAGGGGAGTTCCTTACCGAGCACATGACAATTTTTCTGTACGTGCGGCGTACATACTCGATTTTTTTTTTTTTTCCCGAACTTTTTTTGATTTCGCCTCTTTCTTTTTCCAACTGCGGAACATTTGCGGACCGAAGGCCGCTTATTGCGGACGAAGTTTCTCCTTGTTTTGGACTCCCCTTGAAAATGTTTGCCAAATTGGCATGTCCAGCTCCCCACCTTATAGTCACATTCCTAAATGCCCTTTCTGACTCTTGGCCGCGTTCTACCATGAAGAGAGCGCCAATTCATCCCATTTGAGTTGACCCGGTCCCCATACTCCCCTCTTTTTTGCTCATCATTCTCTTTCTCTTCTTTTTCGATTCATGAAAGAACCTTCTCGTGGATAGAGAAAATATTCGTCGAATCGGTGACCCCCTTTTAGTCCCCGTCCGCTTTTGTTTGGCGTGAAGTGCCTTTTTTTTTTTAATGGCGCTGTTGGCGGTGTCTCTTTGCAGGATAACATCCGGCAGCATCCCCCTTTTTGCTAGCCAAATTCTTTTGAAGGAACGCCTCTGGTGTTTTAAATTTTTCGGCTCCTCCCTTGCCACGCTCCTGTTCAAGGCCGGGATCAACTGTGTAGCCCTCCTTCTTTCATCTCTAAAGGAAAGTTGAGTGGGTGAAGGCGTGTCCTCCCCCTGGATGATTTTTTTTTTCCCTCTAGCGCTTTCAAGAGACGCGATAGATTCCGCCCCCCATTGAGGGGCTTTCCACCCTCCTTCTTGACAGAACCTGATCCCTTTTTCCTTTCTTCCACTGCAGGATCTCATCTCGAGACGCTATTGCTAAGGTTGAATCAAGCATCCTGGGATTTAGAGCGCGGCCATCCACTTTAGCCCCTTTTTCAACAAACCGAGTTCTCATTGCCGTGTGTTGCTTCCCGTCCCACGCATCTCAAATTTTCGTCCCGTGTGCCCTGATCGCGATTTTCGAAACATAACTTCGTCGCTTTACCCTCACGTCCCCGCTTTGGTATGAGACTCCCGGTTTACACCCTATTTTTCAGCGTGATCCTTTTAATTTCGTTCGGCAAACCCAAATTCCTTTAAGGCCATATTGTTTTGATGGAATGTTCCTTCTCTGAGTTAAGATCTTCGACAGTACTGAAAGGGATTAAACGTCTTCCAGACGGTTTTTGCACGTATCCCCCTTTCTTTCTGCTCACATTGGTCACAACCCCCCACAGACTGTCGAGGTCCCCCCCTGTTCAAGACTTACTTCTTTTGCAGTTCTACGCTTGCCTATTCATTTAATGATGGGTCGTCCTCTTCGCGGCGTCGCTGAGTGTTCTTGTCAATCCTTTTTTGGCTCGAGGAGTTTTTGGCAGTCCCTGAGAGCGTCCTTCTCTCCTTCCGTTCTCCTAGGGACGACGGTCGCACTCATGGTGAGATATATTCTGCACCAGACTTTCTTATCCTCGACAGCTCAAGCCCGGCTGCCTACTCTCAACACTACGTACGCTTCAAAAAATGTATTTCGCTGAACGGAAGACCTAGTAAATTGACAAAGTTCGGCACCCTTCCCCCTCATTTCCCCCACGAAGAGTACGTTCCCCCTCCCTTCATCACGGCTCTATTCTGAACAGCCAAGTGCCCGGAATTAGAATCGCGTGAAAGCGTTTCAAGTCGCTTGCGGCTTTTTGACCTTTCATCAGTCTTCAAAGTGTCGCCCTTCCCCTCCTGCACCCGACCCCACACAAGTATTTTTTCAAAGCCCGGAATCATTTGACACATTTGCCGAGCCTTTTCGTCCCTAGCCCTTTCACGCCCAACCACAATTCCCCCATTTGCTCACCTCGGATTAAATTGCCGTCGAATTTGCAGGTCATCCCCTAAGCCCCCCTCTTGAGCCGTTTTTTATTTGAGTTTTACCTTCAATTATTGCACTGAGACGTGCCCAACTTCGTCTCAATTCGAATACTTTCCCGGCAAGCTTCCTAACCCCCGAGCTAGACCTTCCCCTCGTACCGCTGGTTTTAAGTGCAGCATTTTTTGATTATAGTTTCTAAATCCCTTGAACCTCTTCGCACGCCACAAGGTGTTACCAATCCACCCTGATATCATTCCTTGTTTTATTGTTTTAGAGCGAGAGTTGGCCGTTTGGATCTCAACACCATGTGGTTTTAATCACTGTGCGGTTGTTCCTTGGCCTTCTCTTTTTTAATTAGGAAACATCACTCTTCCCCTCCTGTGAATCCTTTACTCTGCAGCCCTGTCCTCCGTTTGTACGTCAAATTCTTGCCCTGTCTGCCAGTTTCAGGAGTTCCGTTGTCTGTGAACTCTTGTGCTTACTGATCACATTCCCTCAATCCTGCCACCGGTGGAGGCGGTTCCTTCAATTCGAAACAATCCCCTTTAATCCCGAGAGGTGATGGGGTCTAGATTTCCCCCCTTTCCCGGGTCAAGATTTTCCCAAAAAAAGGAAGATTCCCCCAGGCCCTGCTTTCCTGCAATTCCTGTTTTTAAGCTTTTTGGGCCTAGGAATTCCCTGTCTTTACGACCTGGTACTTACTCCGCCCATCCCCTCGAGTTTTCTCCCCTCCTCTCTACGCTCCCTTTCCCTTCGGTTAACTGTCAAACCGATTCGATGTCGTCGTTTTCCGGTCTGATTCCTTTTCGCTATTTTCTTTCAGTCTTCGTTCCCCGATTTTTCCCCTACTTATCGTTGGATTTTTCGGGAATGATGAGGTCTTTATGTCCGAATCCCCCCCCTTTGGTTGATGCATAATTTTCGTTGCGCCCTCAAGTTTTCCGCCCCTTCTATGCCCCGATACTCGCGCCCAGCTGCGCCACCTCAGTAGTCAACCGAATCCGTTCTTACCCTGTCCCTCGGTTTTGGTGAAAACATTTTCTCCCCTTCGTCAGGCTCAGCACTAGTTTGCAAAATTACCTGATCGTTATTCCAGCTTTTCGCGGCGGAATGACCTTCAACTAGTGAAAGCGGCCCCCCAAAATTCCCTCGACATCTTTTCTTTGTAGCGAAAATGTGCCGCTGCCCCCTCCCCCTTCCGCGGTCCCCCAAATTCTGTATAGAAATGCGACCACGCCAGTGACTCTTTCCCTTTGTCAGTCGTCGCGGTAGGAAGACCCCCTTCAAAGGAATACTCCTGCATTCTTTCTTCACGAGTGAACCGTCTCAACTCGGCTGAGATTGAGGCCCTCGGTCCACGTTGAAGGGAGAATCAATTTCAGTTTCTCGTTGCGTTTCCTTCTTTTTTCGACCTTTCCTCGTCCCCTTTACTTTAGATAGGAAATGCTTCGAGCACAACGGGTTCACCCCCCCACTTTTTTGCCGGTGTTCGTACGCACGACACTCCCCCCTATCAATTTTTGGCTTGTTTTTGTGGACGAACGAGTGTCCGGATAGAAATCCAGAGCCTTACCAACGGCGGAGCAGCTTTCGTCCGAAGGACGCTCCGCCTCGTGATTTTACTCTCCCTTGAAACCCCCCGGTTACAGTGTCCCCCGTATTGTCCCCTTCCCACTTTTGCCTCTCGAATCATATATTTCGAGCGTTTCCTTTTACTTTCAAGTAGCCGAATCCTTCCGAGAGATCATCCTCCCCTTCCCCTCCCTCATCCCCCAATAAGAGTATTATTGATCCTGTTTCAACCACTGCTTACCATTCTTTCGATGGCCCCACCTTAATGTCCGCCATTGATAAAACCCTCGGTTTTCATATTTTTTCTCTTCCTCTGTTTTTGCCCGTCTTAGTATGTTCCCCAAGACCCCCAGCCCCTCCCCGCGCATCCCTCAAGTAGAAATTGAATCCTCCTGGAAGTGTCTTCTCTGATGTACGTCGTGACTCTTTTTCGCGCTCAAACTTCCTTGCTCGTCGCCCACAAGCAGGTGACCCCCAGCCGTCAATTTTTCGTCTTTCCAATAATGGTCATTCTAGACTGATCCGGCGTAGTAGAGAACCTCCACGCTGTCAATCCGTCCGATTGTGATGTAATAGCTGTGACTCTTTTTTCGTCCCAACCATTGTCCCACTGCCAAACCCCTTTTCCGTGCGTAAAACCTCCTCACTTCGTCTCCCAATCAGACACGTCCCTCCCCCGCCTCGTCGGGAAGCATCCTCTTCCGGCTCGGTCCTAAAACGCGTTCTTTTACCCCCCCCCCACGGCTCGATCTACCCCCCTCGCAAGTTGACTCTAATACGTTCCTGTGCTCGAGTAATCGGAATCCCCCCCTCTCTTGAATTCACGGTGCAATTAGAGGGCTGCTCCCAACCCCGTCCGGGTCCATCCCCTCTTTAATCCTTGGCGTGTTCCCATATTTAAAACGCGGATAGGCCGGATTGGCAGTCTCTCGAGCCTTTCGCCGCTGCCTTCCTGTTTACTCCCTAGACCCGTTCCGTGTACACTAGCTCTGAACGTGCCTTTTTTTCGTCTTTTCCCATAACCCTCCCTTTTCAATTCGTTAGAAAATAAAACAGCAAATGATTGCTTCGTCTTTGCATACAGGCGCAATGTACGTCCCAGCCATATCTTCCCTCCTCGACTTGCCGCTCGTTTTTGTTTTTGGCCCAATTTTTTGCGGTTTTTTTCTGCAAAATTTTTCCTCTTCTCGGACATTAGTAAGTCATCCCCTTCCGCATCCACCCCTGCCCTCTTCTTCCAGCCTTTCGGAATCGTCCACGTTCGTGTTCAGTCTTTCGTCTTCAGAATTGTCCCGTCCGTCTTCCTGTATACCTCTGTCCCTCCTAAGAATCTATTTTGTCTGCCTCTAATAAATGCTTTTTCGCTACTTTTTTGGTCTGCACGGTGCCTCTGCTATTTTTTTTCCTTGCCTCACAACTCACTCCCTGCAGAGTCGTCAGGAATCAACCTCACCCCGCGTTAATTCATCGCCTTTTTTCTCTCATCACCCCCTTCCAACCCAGCGCAAAGAGTCCCCCGCCTTTTCCGAGTGAACCAAATCCCGCGTTTTTACACCCCAAACATTTGGTGTTTCCAAGAAGCGGTATCTTACGCCCGCAACCGTCTTTTGAAGGCCCAAAATCCAGCTTCCCGAACGAAATAGTTCCTCCTTTTAAGATTCAGTCCTCTGGGAACCCCTCCCTCCGACCGAGTTTCCCTTGCAGTATTCAAACCCCCCCCACTTCTTCCCCCGCCGGTGAACAAGGTTCCGAAACGACCTTCCTTTAATAATCTCCTTTGTTTCCCCTATTTTTCCGTGGACGTCGGGTTATTTCACCGTTAACTGATGTGTGGGCGAAATGGACTTCCACATTTGGCTGGCGTCTTCCCTTTTTTGTGGAACCCGATTGGAATCATTCGCGGACTATTTCTGGTTTTTTCCTTCCACGCAAGCGGTTTTTTTCATTCAACCCCCCGGCGGGAGGTTTCTTTTCCTCATCCGCTTCTAAATTGGTTATGTTTTTGCACTCGGTATGGTAGTTCTCCCTTTTGAGTGGGTGACTGCTTTTGTCCGTTGGTTATGATTAGCGTGGTTCTTTTTACTTTTCCCCCTTGGTTTTTCTTTTTGGCGCATCAGCCCCCTGTTTTTTCAGACCAGCGTGACCCATGCTTATATTATCCCCTTACCCGTCTTTCTACTGCTTCTTTATTTTCTCTGAGGATTCATAGTTCGTCCGCTCTCCTAAAAGACTGCACTCACTTACACGTGTCTCCCCAAATGCTGGAGAAGCCGTGGGTGATGAGTTAGTTTGCTTATTTGTCTCTGACTTTTTAATTTTCCAAGTAATTGTGAGCAAATGATCGTGCGCAACTTTCCCCACAACCACTTGATAAATTAGATGAATCTCCGTTTTTCCCTTTTTAGTTGTATACATTTATCCTTCAAGGAGTAATATGCCGGCTACGCATTTGGCTTTTTCCCCTCACTTGAATGTTTGAAAAGTTATTAATTACCTTTTACAATCCGATTTCCAACGACGTAAAGCTTCCCCCAATAGAGAGATGTAACGTGAATCTGATCGGAGAGCCCATTGTCACTTGGAACTCTGTTCCCCCGAGGCTGCTCTTCTCTCCCCCCCAGGAGATCACCCCTGGTCGCTGGAAACTGCTTCCCCTTCCCCTGATTTTTCGCCCTAAGTTCTGCTACAATTCGCTCAAGCACATCTTCCCTTCCTGGTCTTGTTCAACGATAATCGAGAGCCACATGACTTCACGATGTGAGAACGTGGCGGCCTTTTTAACCTTGAGCCTTTTTTTGGAACTTAACCCCGAGGGTTTTTTACTTCCGATTCCCTTTCCGACTATTAGTGAAGATTTGTCGCCCTTAGCCCGTCCTGTTTATGATTGAGGTTTTTCCTGATGTTCCTTGGTTGGGGTCCGTCATCCATTGTTTGCATGCACCTTTTATTTTCAGACGGACTTCAAGCTTCCCAAGTGCATCCAAAACCGGGCGTATCTCTTGTTTATTGCGTTCTTCCCAGACTATCCGAGGCCTTTCAAGTAATCTTGCACGGCTACCTCTGCTTCCCAATTTCTGCTTTGCGACTCTCCTTCCTGAAATTTCCCGTTTTTGTTTTTCCTCGCCGACCCCGTGTTTCCATAGGAGAACCCACCCCTTTTCACTCCGGCGTCCCGTCTTTTTCCCTACCCTTCTGGGCACCTGTTGGGTTTTTGAGGATAAACAATGACAGACTCCGTTTAAAAGTGCCTCAATCGCTGAAACTGTTGGGTGACGACCTGGCGTTGACTTTATTAAGATCTGATTGCGCCCCTTCATTTTAGCCTTTTATTGTCCTCTTCCTAATGAACGCAGTTTATCATTTTTGAAGCTGATGAGGAGAAGTATCCATTATCAGGATCTACCCCTCCCTCCTCGCCCATACATTTGAATTAACCACCCCTTTTTGGTTATTTTCTGACTCCCACCAGCTTTCTCCGAAAGAAAAGGCGGATTCCCGCCTTCTTTCTGCGCTCCTGCACCCACCCTTTTCCCCCTTCCTAGGTGACTTAAGTCTTGAATATTTTTATTCTAGCTACTTTTCACAATGTCCCTCCCAAAACAACCCTTCAGTGCGAATTTAACCAGTTCTAAGAAAGATGCCCTTTTTCCCCCCCAGGTTTTACGTAAAGTTGGCTTCTCCTGGACTAGTCCGAAGAACCTACCATTGACGTAGATTTCGCGCAACCCAAGTCGTTTGATAATGTATGCCCTCACAAGAGGTCTTCTTTCCTTCCAGCAGCCCCTAGCTTACATTTTATAGTCGTTTCCCCCCCCTCTTCAGCTTCTGCGGTGGTTTTCCACTTTTCTATCTCTGCGATATTTTCAATTCTCTCGACCTCTTCGGGCTATTCAAGCGTTTCCTCTTTTTTGCCTGCCATTCCTTTTTCCCCCTCTTCTTGGCTCAACCTCACAGGCCTGGTTCAGGCACAGTTGTCAGCCAGTTTCTTTTCATTCCGTTCAATTTAAAGAACGATAAGGTGCTGTTCACTTGTCGGTCCGGTCCTCCTGTTTTTTTCAACCGCTTTTAATAACCCCGCTGTCCTCTGTTTCCTCCTTGTTTTGGCATCTATTGCGTCGTCTATCTCTTCTGTTCCTTCTCGGGCCATATTGCCGAATTCTTGCGAGCATCCTTCAACCGACCTTTTTTCTGCCTAGCCCAGAGACACTAGCTCGCACCTTTTTCCTCCCACTTACTTACACCACCCTCCTGTCGTACCTTAAAGAAAATCTCAATCTCATGTTTCTTTCACTTCCCCAGAAAGTTCCCCCATTAGACTCCCCTTCTGACTTTCTTATGTAGGTGAAATCTTCCCCTCCACAAGACCCCCTCCCTGTGTAGAATGCGGAGACGCTTCCCGAAGTTTCGGATTTTCTCCAGTAGACACTCGAGATAACTTCTTTTCTTCCCCCCCAGACCAAGTTCCCAATATGGCCCCTCCGGAATAGGGCCTTTGCTACGCTTTTACCCTTTCCTCCCCTCAACGAACCCCGCCTTTTGCATACTTATTCCACTTTGTTTTTTTTTTCGGAATTGCGCGCGTCACAATAAGCAAATTTCTGCCGGGATTTTCCTTTCTTTCAATTGCCCAATATTTAGACCTATTCAGCACGAACGCTCCTATCATTTCCTCCCCTTCTAAGTCACCTTTTCCGTAACCCAGAGAAGTTACCGACCACGAGTCCCCGGGAGTAATCAGGTTCCTCCACTCTCCAGCAGGACAAGAACTGCTGCTTCACTCCCACCATGGGTGACCCCCCCCCCCCTGACTCTCTTTTTCCATCTTTTGTTTCGATTTCCGGTTTTCTTTTATTTCCACCGTTGTCTTTAATGTGCGGTTCCTTTCCTCATTGCATGCTGGCAAGTGCAGCACGCCGTTCCCCCTTTCCCCCGCCTACGCTGGGTCCTTTTCCTTGATGGGGTTTCGGCAATTAATTTCATTTGCGAATGTTTTCTGATCCCGTTGTCGGTTTATGTCCCTCGTGTTTACCCCCTCTTTAGCATTGTTTTAAAGACAACTCAGACCAAGTGTCAACTTTCCTTGCCAATGATACCTGACGACCCTTAACAATGTTCCCATCTCATGTTGTGTTTTGTGTTTCAACTTCTTTTTTTCTTGGTTTTTTTTTTCTTCATCCTTCACCCCAAGTTTTCCAGCAATTGCCATTCTTCCGGGCCTTCCCCCTGGGTAAGTTTGTTGTTGGCATCGCTTCTTCGGTCTAATGTATCCCTGTCCCTCACACCTCGAGGGCCGAGTCTCTTCTCACGCTTCTACGGCAGGGCTGTACTTCACTCGCACTTCTCGCTTGGGTTTTTTTCCCAGGGATCCCCGGTCTTCCCTTAAATTTCCCTCCTTATAGTTCGGTCGCGACTCTTGTTGTTCTACTTTTCCCTGATAGCCATTTTTTTTCTTTTTTATTCTTGAGCGGCCAAATTTCTTCGTTTTCTCTCCGCCAGAACTAACAACGTTTTGGCCCGATTCCGAAGTGAATGCACTGTAAGTGCTAGAAGGACGCGTATCTTCTCCCCCCCCCTCTCGTAAAACAAGTTTTGCATGTATCAAGCAACTCTTTCACTTCGCTCCCGGCCCTAAGCCGACCCCTTTTCCTTACCAAGCATACCCGTTCTTTCCCCCGAGTCTTTCCCGCCTGCCGGAAATCTAGCTGCCACAACGGGGCCTCGACCTGGGCTTTTGCAGCGCCATGTGCCTCGAACCTTCCTCCTAGATAACCGCTTCGACCCTGGACTCTTTCCACGTCATAGTTTTTGAAGTATCTCTTCTCGTCCGCTAGTCGAATACATCCAGCTGGCCGCCTTCAGACTTATCCCCGCTGGAAGCTTGCGGCCCTACTCCTCCCGGTCCCGTGGCCTTGCTTTTTTTCAGGTTCCCTTACAAGTCTCCTCCGAGATTTTTTTTCCTCCCTGAGCACGTCGCCATCTTTCTCCGGCGAGTACCATGCTTCGGCACAACCCCTCTGAGTTGGTTTCCATTCTTCCCCATCGAAAGAGCCTTGTCGGTTTTGTTCGCCTCTCTCCCTCGTGCACGTCCGCACCCCAGATGCTTTACGGCTAAACGCGCGGAGCAGATCGCCATTCTACTCGTCTCCGTTTTTGGTCTCTTACGGCAAAATACTGTCTCTTTTCGTCAGACACGCAACAAAATTTTTTTTCCAATAAGGAATATCTATCATTAGTCTTGCAAAGATGTTTCTGCCCCCTCCCCATCGCGAACTCGGCGTTCCCCCCGACTTAATCCAATCCCCTCATGAGAGGGGCCTACAAAGTGGGCCCCCTGATGAACGCCCATCCCTTTTTTCCAAATTAAGCAAACTTTCCCACCGGTTTCATCGGTCTAGCAATGTGGAACCTCATTGTTTATCCTTAAGATCCCAAGACAATCCCCAAATTCAGACTCCCGGAAAAACGGACGGATTTAGATCATTTGTTTTGTCCCCGAGCAGAGCCCCTTTTTTCAGAGAGACCAAAAACCATATTTTGAATTTCCTCAAATTGGTTTTTGGAAATTTTCCTCTGCTGAGCCTTTCGTAAGTTTTGCTTAAAGGTCCAAGTGAGCCCGGATTCTTTTTGTCGCGTAACAAGCCGTTGCCATATACAGCCGATGTGGGAATTCTTCTGGGGAGAGGTCATTGCTTTCATGAACAACATTGCCCTTGAACACAACCAATTTAAGGTTGCCAAAATTCCCCTTCTCAATCAGAAAAACGGAAGTTGAGCCAACTCTTCCTCAGTTGAAACTCTCTTTTTCAGGACTAAACCCTCCCGTTCTTTAACCACAAAAAAGGAGAGAGAACAGTCTCCCCCCCTTCCCTCTCATTCTTTGTTGCTCGAGGTAGGACACTATAGTCCCTTGCCCTTTGTCTGGTCGCCTTTTGTACAAGTCCTTCGGGTTCCCCTTTCCAGCTTGTCCCCCCTTCCTGTATCTCCCCGCGCTCTTATAGACAGTTGGAGGATTTTTCTCCAGCATTCTTGTTCTAAGTGAAGGTTCCCTGCGTAACCGTATGCCGTGTACCTCCGTCTCTTCTGCCGTTCCCGCTTTTTCCCGAGTAGTCCAAACTCCTTTTTCCAGGTCCTTTTCGGTAGACAGCAAACCCAATTTTTCGCTGAGCTTCGATCCTCTGACGCCCTATTTAGTGTACGTCAAACGCCTCGCCTGCTTCCCCCTAGAATTGATCACCGTTTTTTTTGGAAACATCGTGACTCAGTGTGAATAACCAAGACCCGTTTGGTGCCCTGCCATACACCCCAGACTCTCTCAAACTGTCGAGGATTCAGCTTTTTCGATCTCCCCACTTTTCCGCTTTTCTTTTTCCCGTCGATTCCTCACGTGCGCAACGTCCTTCATCAAATAATGCCCTTCCTCTCTTCCGTAAGAAATATTTTTTTTGAGAATAATGATAACAGGGTTTCACTTTCCTCTCCTTCATCCTTCTGCTTTCCCCCCCATCCCACTGCAATGATCCTTCCCTCTCTTCCTAATCCAATCTCTCCCTCCAGGAGACATTGCAAAAGCCACTCCCACCTCCCCCGCACGCCCAGCCGAGTGCAACCATCTATGCCAATTGAGCGGATATATCTGACTCCCCCTCCCCCCCCCCTCCGTTATATCAGGCCCCTCAGCTTTCTTTCCTAAACACTTCCCCTTCTTCCTCTCTCCCCCGCAGGTCCAACATAATGCTGAAGAGACACAACTATGTGTCCTGCCAGATCGCTAATAACTCCAACGACCCCTTTGTTGGTGTCTTTACCCTTCCGGTCACCCTA